>Ga0068714_10004990_pt1 | contig 14405 bp, 14 predicted proteins | sample MTBNYHSulfiMetaG_FD_62988 | JGI IMG/M metagenome (GOLD analysis project Ga0068714, IMG submission 62988) | Enrichment culture microbial communities from rom New York Harbor, USA that are MTBE-degrading - MTBE-NYH (New York Harbor Sulfidogenic)... | ecosystem: Environmental > Aquatic > Marine >... | reverse complement strand
CATCGACCCGGACGGAACGCTCACCATCACCGGCAGGTTCCTTCTCCTGAGCCTGGCGGAAGGTCCCCTTTCCCCTGAGGAGATCTCCGCCAAGCTGAAGATCCCCCTGTTCAGGGCCCGCGGAAACCTCCGGGAAATGGTGGCGGCGGACGTGATCCGGGAGGAGGGGGGCCTCTACCACCTCACGGATGCGGGAAGGGCCAAGCTGTAGCCTTCAGCCCTCCGTTTGGTGTACCCTGACGCGCACGACGTACTGTACGTCCAGCTCGTCGCGCCAGACGCCGTAGAGGTCGTCTCCCTGGACGTTGAGGGGGGTGAAGCGCTCGGGCAGGGAGACCACGCCCAGGTAGCGCCCGTCGGCGTCCAGGACCTCCCATTCCGGTGAGCCCAGATCCTGGGGATCGAACTCCACCGCTTCCTCCCCCGCCGCCGCCATGTCCCGGGCGCTGCGGATCCTCTGGACCCACAGGGTCTCGCCGGGGCCCACGAAGAGCTGGCCGAAGGCCGGGAAGTAGGGAGCGAAACCGATTCCCGCCATGATCTGTTCGGCTTGGGCCGGCGGGACGCCGTACTGTTCGTACTGCTCCCTGAGGAGCCCCAGGATGGCGTTCTTGTCGGATTCCTCCACCGGCTTGCGGGCCACCTCACGGGTGATGATGCGCTGGAGCGTCCCGTCCGGGCCGTTCACGAGGATCCGGTACTGGTCGTTCATGGCGTAGACGATGGACCCGTCCGCTCGCAGGTCCCAGACGGGCTCCGGGGCGAAGACGACGATGCTGAAGCTCTCTTCCGTGAGGCCTTCCAGGGTCTGCCCCTTGGGGAGGAGGGCCACCGTGTCCGTCACGGTTCCTGCGGTGTCGTAGACCACGATGGGGTCGCCTTCCGCGAGGGCTGCCATCCCCGGGATGTTGAGCCCCCTGAGCTGGGCCATGAGCCGTCCCGAAGCGTCCAGCATCCAACGGGTGGGGACCCCCGATTGCATCTGGATGGGGAAACTCCCGGCGGGCTCCCCATCGGGCCCGAACCTGGACACCCGCTGGTTCCCGATGTCGGGCACGATGAGTCCTCCCCCGGCGGCGGCGAAGACGAAGGGGGCTTGCTGGCTCAGCTCACCTGGCCCGCTCCCGGGCCCGCCGATGGTCCGCAGGTACGTTCCCTGGGGGTCATACGCCCGCACCTCCCGGGCCTGCATGTCCATGACGTAGATGGTTCCGTCGTCCGCCACGTCCAGGTAGGTGATCTGCCCGAACTGGTATTCGACCTGCCCCGCCACACTCCCGATACGCACCTCCTCCGCCGCCGTCCAGGCTTCTTCGGGGGCCCAGAGGGGCGTAGACGGGTTCCGGACCAGGGTGACGCCGGCGCTGTCGGTGACGGTGCCCTGCCAGGCTCCGTCGCCGCCGCAGGCCTGGAGGAGGAGGGCCGGCACGAAGAAAAGGACGATGTGCCTCCACGGATGTCTCATGATCAAAGCTCTTCTTCCTGGGGATGTGATCTGCAACGTCGCTCGAATCGTGGTACGTCCCGGAGGGCGCGGACCTTCACCCTGGCGGCCCTCCGCCGTTCAGCGCCCGGTGCCCAACGCGCTCCACCCTCGCGGCGGCATGGCCTCCCGTCGGCGCACTCCCCGCCGGCCCTCCGGCCGGCAGGGATCTCGTTGCCAAAATATTGTCCGCAGTAGATTTTCGGTATCATGCGGATCGCGTACCTCGATGGGCCCCGCCTGCGCCGCTCCCTCCTGGCGGCTTGCGAATACACCCAGCTCCAGCGCCGGGAGCTGAACCGCATCAACGTCTTTCCCGTGCCGGATGGGGACACCGGGACCAACCTGGCCCTGACCACCCAGGCCATCGCCGACCATCTACGGGGGAACGCCGACCGGGAGGTGTGGGCGGTGGCCAACGAGGCGGCCCAGGCAGCCATCCTGGGCGCCCGGGGCAACGCCGGCATGATGCTGTCCCATTTCCTCCTTGGATTTGCCGACAGGGTTCGGGGGAAGGTCCGACTTTCGGCCCAGGAATTCGGCGACGCCCTCCAGGCGGGGGCGGACCGTCTCTACCACGCCATCGAGAGGCCCGTGGAGGGGACCATCCTCACCGTCATGAGGGACACGGCCGTGGCTTCCCTGGACGCCAGGGTCCAGGATTTCCATCAGCTCATGAGTCTCCTGGTGGAGAACGCCGTAGCCTCCCTGGAGAGGACGCCGGACCTCCTCCCGGCCCTCAAGAAGGCCGGGGTCGTGGACGCCGGAGGGAAGGGTTTCGTCCACCTCCTGGAGGGCGTGGTCCGCTACATCAACGGGGATCCCCTGGTGTCCCTGGAGGCCCCGCCCGCCTTTCCGGAGACCTCCGGCATGGCGGTGCGTTCGGACTTCCCCGTGGAAGCGGAGCGCCACCGGTTCTGCACGGAGGCCCTGGTCCGGGGACCCGGCCTCCCGGACCAGACCGCCGTTCGGAACCGCCTCGCCGGGTCGGGGGATTCCCTCATCGTCATCCGGTCCGGTGAGATCCTGAAGGTCCACATCCACACGGACGACCCCCAGGAGGTCTTCTCCTACCTCAAGACCCTGGGCACCCTGGCGACCCACAAGGCGGAGGACATGCGGGCCCAGCACCTCACCGCCGGGCGGGGCGCCCACGGGACCCTTACCCTGGTCCGGCGCCCGGTGGGCATCGTCACCGACAGCGGCGCGGACCTGCCCGAGGAGATCGTGCGTGCCCACGGCATCAAGGTGGTGCCCCTGGTGCTGGTTCGGGGGGAGGAGATCCTCCGGGACGGAGTGGACATCACGGCGGAGGAGTTCCACGAGGCCCTTCGGGCCGGAGGGGAGCTTCCTACCACTTCCCAGCCGCCCCCGGGGGCCTTCCTGGAGGCGTACCGCCGGGCCGCGGAGGAGTCGGAGGAGGTCCTGGGGGTGATCCTGGGCTCCAACCTCTCCGGGACCTTCAGGTCCGCGGAGGCGGCGGCCTTCCAGTTCAAGGACACCCGGGTGCACCTGGTGGACAGCTTCGGCGCATCCCTCCTCCAGGGGCTTCTGGTGCTGAAGGCCACCGAGCTGGCGGAGCTGGGCCATGAGCCGGCGGCCATCGTCCAGGAGTTGAAGAGGATCCGCCTCCGGTCCGGGGTCATCCTGACGGTGGACAGCCTGGACCGCCTGCTGGCCTCCGGCCGGGTGGGCCGGGGGAAGGCCTGGCTGGCCAGCGTCCTGGGGCTCAAGCCGGTGCTGGCGGTTCCCACCGACGGGAGGGCCATCGTGCCGGTGGGGCGTGCCCTGGGCCGCCGGCGGGTCCTCCCTGTGGTCATGGGTGCCCTGAGGGAGAGGATCCCTCCGGGGGCGAAGAGGGTCCGCTTCGGCGTGGTGCACGTGGGGCGGCCCGGGATCGTGCCGCAGGCCGTGGCAGCCTTGAAGGAGGAGTACGGGGACGTGGAGATCCTCTCCGCTGCCGCCACGCCGGTGCTGGCTACGCACACCGGAATCGGCGCCTGGGCCGTGGCCTATCTGGTGGAAGACTGATGATGGGCGAGGCCTACGGCGGATACGCCGTGGCGGCCTTCCTGGGATACCTCGTCCTTCTCCTCGCCATCGGGGTCCTCTCCTCCCGGTTCTCCTCCGAGGGCATCAGCGAGTTCTTCGTGGGCGGCCGGCGGATGAACCATTTCGTCGTGGCCCTCTCGGCGGTGGTGTCGGGGAGGAGCGCCTGGCTTCTCCTGGGGGTCACGGGGATGGCCTACGCCATGGGGGCTTCGGCCCTCTGGGCCGTCTCCGGCTACACGGTGGCGGAGCTCTTCCTCTTCCTCTTCTACGCCGCGAGGCTCAGGCGCTTCAGCGAGACCTACGACTGCATCACTCTTCCAGACTTCTTCGCCGCCCGCTTCGGGGACGAGGACGGGCGCCTTCGCCTGACCCTGGCCGTCATCATCATCGTCTTCATGGTGGTCTATGTGGCCTCCCAGTTCGTGGGGGGAGGGAAGGCCATGTCCGCCAGCTTCGGGATGAGCCAATGGGTCGGCGTCCTGGTGACGGCGGCCATCGTGCTGAGCTACACCATCCTGGGCGGGTTCCTGGCGGTGAGCCTCACCGACACCCTCCAGGCCGCCTTCATTATGCTGGGCCTCGTGGTGTTGCCGGCCCTGGCCATCACCCACGCCGGCGGCTGGGGTCCGGTCATGGACCAGCTCGGGACCTGGGATCCGGCCTTCGTGGATCCCGTCTCCCTGGGTTTCGGTGCCTGGCTGGGGTTCGTGGGGATCGGCCTGGGATCCCCGGGGAATCCCCACATCCTGGTCAGGTACATGTCCATCCGGGACCCGGATCAGCTCAAGTGGGCCGCCGCCGTCGGCACTTCCTGGAACGTCGTGATGGGGGCCGGGGCGGTGCTGGTGGGGATGGCGGGCCGGATCTACTTTCCGGACGTGGGCCAGCTCCTGGCCGGGGATACGGAGAACCTCTACCCCATGCTGGCCCGGACCCACCTCCACCCCCTCCTCTTCGGGGTGGTGGTGGCCTCCATCTTCGCCGCCATCATGTCCACCGCCGACTCTCAGCTCCTGGTGGCGGCCTCCGCAGTGGTGCGGGACGTCTACCAGCGGGTGCTCCGCAAGGGAGAAGACGTCTCCCAGGAGCGCCTGGTCCTCTATTCCCGCGCCATGGTGGCCATCCTGGTGGGAGTGGCGCTGGTCCTGGGGTGGTTGGCCCAGAGCCTGGTCTTCTGGCTGGTCCTTTTCGCCTGGGCAGGGCTGGGCGCCGCCCTGGGGCCCACGTCGATCCTGGCCCTCTTCTGGCGGGGCACCACCCGTGCCGGGGTACTGGCGGGCCTGGTGACCGGCACCGTGGTGACGTTCGTATGGAACCTCACACCGGCCCTGGACGCCATGCTCTACGAGCTCATCCCGGCCTTCGTCCTCTCTCTCGCCGCCACGGTGGTGGTGAGCCGGGTGACCCGCCCGCCTCCGGATGCGGACCGCCTCATGGCTGCCATGGGACGCCCCGCTTCCCGCCCCGCCGACCCCGGGGAGCCTCTTCCACCCTAGCCCCCTTCCGGCATCCGGTGGCTCCCCTTCACCAGGAGCTCGTACGCGGCCTTCTGTGCCTGGGAGGGGTTCGCAGGGAGGGACACGGCCCGCACCCTGGCCGTCTTCGCCTCCGGGAGGTGGAGGACCAGCCAGTCCATGGGAGCGTCCGGTTGGTAGGGATAGGCTCGGCCGGTGCCGTCGATGGCCACCGTCCGTCCGTCAGCCACCGCCTCCGCCAGGAGACGGCCGTATTCCCGCCAGGCCTGGAGAGGCTCAGCCCGGCCCGAAGCGATGGCGGGCACGAGCACGTCCTGGAAGTGGCCTACGGCCCGGTCGTATCCCTGGGGGTTGGTGCGCTTCAGTTCCCGCAGGACCTCCCGGCAGAGGTCCCTGGGGTCGTGAGCCTCCGAGTGCTTCAGCGCCTCCTCGAACCGCCGGTCCGCTTCCTTTCGCATGTCTCTCTCCACGGGGATTCATTCTCCCTGCGTCGGGTCCTGCCTCCAATGTTGCAGGTCCGACGACGATTTGGGTACCTTAGACTTCCTCCAGCCGGGAGAGCAGCATGACCCGAGTGAATCCGATGCCGAACCGGTTTCAGCCCAAGTCCCCCGATTACATGGACCTTTCCTGGGAGATGTTCGGGGAGCTTTGCCGGGCGCTGGCCCTCCGGGTCGCCCGGGATTACGAGCCGGACCTGGTGGTGGGCATCGCGCGGGCCGGGGTGATCCCCGGGGCGGTGGTGGCCTCGGTCCTCCGGAAGGACTTCTACTCCCTCACCATCTCCAGGAGGGAGGGCGGGGAATGGGTCCGGGAGCGTCCGGCCGTCCTCTCCGCCGCGCCTCTCCAGTGCCAGGGGAAGCGGGTCCTGCTGGTGGACGAGATCACGTCATCCGGTGACACGCTCCGCATGGGGCTGGCGGCCATCCGGGACACCAATCCGGCGGAAGTCCGCACCGCCACGAGCTTCACGAGGCCCGGGGGATTCCAGCCCGACTACACCGCCCTGGAGACGGACACCACCATCATCTTCCCCTGGGACAGAAAGATCTTCGAGGGAGACCAATTGGTGGTGAATCCCCGGTACGACGAAGTCATCGAGGAATGAAGGGGATGGTCGGACGCCCGCCGGGGGAGCCCCTCGCGGACGCCCGCTCCACGGATCTCCCCCTCAGCCTCCTGCCGCCATGCTGTCCAGGAACTCCTGGTTGGTTCTCACCCGCTTCATCCGCTCCATGAGAAACTCGATGGCTTCCGCGGGAGGCATGTCCGAAAGGAAGTTCCGCAGCAGGTAGACCCGCTTGAGCTCCTGCTCGGTCAGGAGCAGCTCTTCCTTCCGGGTGCTGGACCGGTTCAGGTCGATGGCGGGGAAGATACGCTTGTCCGAGATATGCCGGTCCAGGACCAGCTCCATGTTCCCCGTCCCCTTGAACTCCTCGAAGATCACCTCATCCATCCGGCTCCCGGTCTCGATGAGGGCTGTGGCAATGATGGAGAGGGATCCTCCGCCGTCGATGTTGCGGGCGGCGCCGAAGAACCGCTTTGGCTTGTGAAGCGCGTTGGCGTCCACGCCTCCCGAGAGGATCTTGCCGGAATGCGGGACCGTGACGTTGTAGGCCCGGGCCAGGCGGGTGATGGAGTCCAGCAGGATCACCACGTCCTTCCCGTGCTCCACCAGGCGCTTGGCCTTCTCCAGCACCATCTCGGCCACCTGCGTGTGCCGGTCCGCAGGCTCGTCGAAGGTGGAGGAGATCACCTCGGCGTCCACGTTCTCCTCCATGTCCGTTACCTCCTCGGGGCGCTCGTCGATGAGGAGGACGATCATGTGGACGTTGGGGTGATTCTCGGTGATGGAGTTGGCGATCTTCTGCAGGAGGATGGTCTTGCCTGCCTTGGGCGGGGAGGTGATGAGCCCTCGCTGCCCCATGCCAAGGGGGGTGACCAGGTCCATGACCCTCATGGAGATGTCCCCCGTCTTGTTCTCCAGCCGCAGGCGGCTCTCCGGGAACCTGGGCTTCAGGTTGTCGAAGGCGATCCGGTGCTTGGCCTTCTCCGGCTCGTCGCCGTTGACGCTTTCGACCTTGAGGAGGGCCAGGTACCGCTCGCCCTCCTTTGGGGGGCGCACCTGTCCGAGGATGGTGTCCCCGGTCCTGAGGTCGAAGCGCTTGATCTGGGAGGGGCTGACGTAGATGTCATCGGGCCCGTAGAGGTAGTTCCAGTCCTGCGATCGGAGGAATCCGTAGCCCTCGGGGAGGATCTCCAGCACGCCCTCTCCCCGGAGCACCACCTCGCTGTCCAGGAGGTTCTGCTCGATGCGGAAGATGAGGTCCTGCTTCCGCAGGCCCGAGTAGTTGGAAATGTTCAGCTCCTCCGCCAACTCGTGGAGGTCAGCGACGCTCTTGCTTTTCAGTTCTGCGATGTCCACAGGGGTGCTCCCGATGGGGCGGTCCGCTCAGGGTCCGCTGGATCAGGTGGGGTTGAGCTTGGCGGCTCGCCGGATGGGTTCTCGGTGGTCGGGGTACCAAGACGAAGTGAGAGGCGACAGGCGGGTAGACCCCTGATGGGGCCACGTTTCCTACCTGTAGCATGAAATCCTAATCAGGGTAGACATCCTGGGCAAGGGTCATGCGAGCATGCTCCGAGCGTGGGCGGCCCGGTCCCCGGCGCCCCTCTCCCGGGATCCCCCCCGGCCGGCCTCGGGGCGTCTTCCCCCGCCTCTCTCCGCCCCGGGTCCGGCAGGCCGTGGCCCGGCCTGAGAAAACCCGCGAATTGCAGAGGATCCAACCGTAGGTGAACACGAGAAATGCCTTTTCGGGAAGCCTGGATTTTCGCAACGCTATCGCGGCTTTCCGAGGAGGCGATTACATGAATGTTGACATTTTTTTGAAGCTGGGGAAACATTGGTTTATGGGGGTTTTTCACGCGATGCTTCCGTTGGGGAGGAAGGGATGGCACGACACAACCGGGAGGGGCAAGGGACGGACCAGAGGGGCTACCAGTACGATATCAGCTTCCAGCCGGACTGGCTTCGGCATGTGAAGGTTACGCGGGACCTGGAGACGGGTCGCCAGTCCACCAAGACGCTCTTCCGCAACCCGGCGGAGAGGGTGGAGGCCGAGCCGGGAGACAGGGTGCGGACCCGGATCTCGTCGCCGGATCAGAAGGTGGACTTCGAGGTGGCCGTTTCCGACCCCGGAGGGGCCGTGCGCCGGGTCCGGATCGTCTACGAGATCGCCGGGCAGGGCGGGAAGGCTGAGGAGTCCGTGGAGTTCACGCTGGAGCGCCTGCTACCCGAAGAGTGACCACCCTTGCTCCCTCCCTCCCCAGCCTTCCCGCCAGGGTAGCGACGGTCTTCCCTTCTCGGCTATACTCTTCGGGATGAAGACCCGCTTTCTGCTGGAACCATTCCACGTCGTGGGTAGCTCCGCCCTCGACACCGCCGCCCAGATCGGGCGGTGGGGGGGGCTGGGAATCGACACCCTCCGCGCCCTTCCCCGAGTCGAGACCTGGGGACGACTCCTCCCGGGCCAGATGGCGCGGATCGGGGTGGACTCCGTGCCGATCGCAATCTTCATCGCCACCTTCACCGGGGTGGTCATGGCCCTCCAGGCCTCCTACACCTTCACGGGAGCCGTGCCGCTCTACTTCGTGGGGGCTCTGGTGGGGAAGACCATGATACTGGAGCTGGGGCCCGTCCTCACGGGGCTTGCCCTTTCAGGGCGGGTAGGGGCCAGCATCGCCGCCGAGCTGGGGACCATGCGGGTCACGGAGCAGATCGACGCCCTGGAAACCCTGGCCTACGATCCGGCGGCCTACCTGGTGGTGCCCCGGGTCCTGGCAGGCGTCATCATGTTTCCGGTGGTGGTGATCCTGGCCACCTCCGTGGGCGTCGCCGCCGGGTGGATCACCTCCCTGTACCTCCTGGACATGTCCACCCCGGAGTTCGTGAAGGGGCTCCGGATCTTCTTCCTCCCCTGGGACGTGCAGTTCGCCGTCATCAAATCCCTGAGCTTCGGGTTGACGGTGACCTCCATCGGGTGCTTCTTCGGCTTCACCACCCAGGGCGGGGCGGAGGGAGTGGGGCTCTCCACCACCAGGGCCGTGGTGGTGAGCAGCATGGTGATCCTGGTGCTGGACGCCTTCTGGGCGGCGACACTCCTGTGAGCATCGTCCTCCAGGACGTCCACAAGGCCTTCGGGTCGAACCGGGTCCTCCGGGGCTTCTCGCTGGAGGTCCACGAGGGGGAGACGGTAGCCATCGTGGGCCAGTCGGGAACAGGGAAGTCGGTGGCCCTCAAGCATGTGGTGGGACTCCTGAAGCCGGACCGGGGGGAGGTGTGGGTGGACGGGGTGAACCTGGGGCAGCTGACGGTGGACCAGCTCTACGAGATCCGGAGGAACGTGGGCTACGTGTTCCAGTTCGCGGCCCTCTTCGACTCGCTCACCATAGCGGAGAACGTGGGGCTTGGCCTGAAGCGGATTCCGGAGATGACCGGGGCGGCCATCGCGGACCGGGTGCGGGAGTGCCTGGCACTGGTGGAGTTGGAGGGGTATGAGGATCGGTTCCCGGCCGAGCTTTCCGGAGGGCAGAGGAAGAGGGCGGGGTTGGCCAGGGCCATCGCAACCCAGCCCAAGTACCTCCTTTACGACGAGCCCACCACCGGGCTGGACCCGGTGACGACGACCGTCATCAATCGTCTCATCATGAGGACCCGGGAGGAGCTGAAGGTGACGTCGGTGGTCATCACCCACGACATGGGAAGCGCCTACAAGGTGGCGGATCGCATCGGTATGCTCTACCAGGGCGTCATCCGCTTCACGGGGACGCCGGAAGAGATCCAGGGCTGCCCCGATCCGGTGGTCAGAGGGTTCATCGAGGGAAGACCCGAGCTCCTGGAGGGAGCGGGATGACACGCCAAAGAGAGATTCTGGTGGGGATGGTGATCGTGGCGGGAGTGGTCGTCGCCATCCTCGGCACACTCTGGCTTCAGGATGCCAGCCTGGGCCGGGGGACCCGTGAGGTGGAGGCCCTGTTCGCCGAAGTCGGCACCCTCATGAACGGGAACTCCGTGAAGCTCCGGGGCGTGAGCATCGGGCGGGTGCAGAGGATCGCCGTGGAGCCGGGAGGGGAGGCGGTCAGGGTGACCATGATGATCCGGGAGACCGTAACCCTTCCTGCGGATCCGGCGGTGATCCTGGCTCCCGAGTCCCTGTTCGGCGACTGGCAGGCGGAGATCGTGCCCCGGGGGGCCTACCCCCAATTCCGCTTCTATGAGCCTCAGGAGCCGGGGGTCATGGGGGGCCACGCCCTCCCGGACATGTCCCGGCTCACGGCAGCGGCCGATCAGATCTCGGCGACGCTGGCCGTGCTTACGGAGCGGGTGGAGCAGACCTTCACCGAGGAGACGTCCCAGAACATCAGTCTCGCCATCGACAACATCCAGGAGGTGAGCGAGCGGCTCCGGGAGCTGGTGGAAGCGCAGGCCGGGGCCTTCTCCAACCTGGCAGGAGAGGTGGAGTCCGCCGCCGTGGAGCTGGGCGGCGCCGCACGGACCGCGAACGTGGCCTTCGAGCGGGTGGAGGAGATCCTGGGGGCGCCGGGCACCGACACCCTCCTCGTGGATGCCCAGGAAACGGTCTCCAACCTGCGGGCCCTCACGGAAGACCTGAGCGTTACAGCCCGGGACGCCCGTGGGCTCGTGCTCCACGCCGATTCCGCCTTTGCCCGCCTGGACCGCCTGGCGTCCCGGATCGAGGCGGGAGAGGGAGCCCTCGGCCACCTCATGGCGGACCAGACCCTGGCGATCCGAGCCCAGGATGCCCTTCACCAGCTGAACGCCCTCCTTGAAGATCTCCAGAAGAATCCCCAGCGCTATGTCCGCATCTCCATCTTCTAGGCCGGGGCCCCCGGGGAGGGCTTCTCTTCAAGGAAGGTTCGCGGGACGGACGCCTTCGGAGAGGGGGTCGCCGTGACCGCCAGGGATGGCCGGTCCCCCCTGAGGAGCGCCCGTTCCGGCCTCCAGTCCGGGCGCCGGGTCCGGGAGGAGAGGAGTGCGGGGGGGGTGGTCCTGCGGCGCATCGAAGGCAAGCTCCACGTATTGCTCATCAAGGATCCGTACGGGAAATGGGGCCTTCCCAAGGGCCATCTGGAGGGGACCGAGGATCCTCCCGAGGCGGGGCTCAGGGAGGTCGGGGAGGAGACCGGGCTGGGCGACCTGGAGCTGGGACCCAAGCTCAGGACCATCGATTGGTACTTCCGTCTCAAGGGGCATCTCATCCACAAGCACTGCACCTTCTTCCTGATGGTGTCGGATTCCGGGGATCCGGTGCCCGAAGAGGCGGAGGGGATCACCGAGTGTCGTTGGCTTCCCCTCTTCGAAGCCATCGAGGCCGTGGAGTACGAGAACGCCCGAGAGGTGGTCCGGGATGCAGCCCGCATGGCCATGGACCCGCACGGCCCTCTTTCTCCCACCTCCCGGGGGTAAGCGTGCGGATGTCGGCTGAAACACCGGCCAGTCCGGCGGACGCCGGCCCGGAGGTCCACCAGGGCGTTCCCGACATCACGGTCATCGGTGGGGGCCCCACCGGGCTCTATGCGGCGTTCTACGCCGGTATGCGGGAGCGCTCGGTGAGGATCATCGACTCCCTGCCGGAGCTCGGGGGGCAGCTCACGGCCCTCTACCCCGAGAAGTACATCTACGACGTGGGAGGCTTTCCCAGGGTGCTGGCCAGGGACCTGGGGGAGGCCCTGGTGGCCCAGGCCACGCAGTTCGATCCGGAGGTGGTCCTGGGCGAGGAGATCCGGGGATTGGGCCGCGAAGGAGACCTCATCGAGCTCAAGGGTCGCGGCGTCCGCTACCTCACCCGGACGCTCATCCTGGCCTGTGGAAAGGGGGCCTTCGAGCCGGTGCGGCTGGAATGCTCGGGCTATGGCGAGTTCCTCGGCAAGGGGGTCTACCACGCCGTCAGGGACCCCGGGGCGTTCTGGGGCAAGAGGGTCCTCGTCGTGGGAGGAGGGGACTCGGCTCTGGATTGGGCACTCATTCTCAAGGATGTGGCCTCCGACCTCAAGCTGGTCCACCGCAGGGACTCCTTCCGGGCTCACGAGCGTTCGGTGGCCCAGCTCCTGGCCGCTTCCCAGCGGGGGGAGCTCTCGTTCCGGAGCTTCCACGAGGTGAAGGAGATCCGGGGCGGCGACGCCGTGGAGTCCGTGGTGGTCTTCGACAACCGCACCGGGGAGGAGACCGTCCTGGCGGTTGACGCCATCCTTACGTTCCTGGGCTTCAAGCCGGACCTGGGTCCCATGAAGCGGTGGGGGCTCCACCTGCATGGCAACAGGGTGGTGGTGGACCGGCTCATGAGGACGAACCTTCCCGGTGTCTACGCCGTGGGGGACATGGTGCAGTACGAGGGGAAGCTGGACCTCATCGCCACAGGGTTCGCGGAGGCGGCCGTGGCGGTGAACCAAGCCGTCCATCTCCTGGACCCCACTGCCCGGGTGAGCCCGGGCCATTCCACCAGCATGAAGGTATTCAAGGGAACCTGAGGACGAACCTGGGCCCATGGACGATTCCAAGAAGGTCGAGAACGTGGTGATCATCGGATCCGGCCCCGCCGGCTGGACCGCCGCCATCTACGCAGCCCGCGCGAACCTGGCCCCCCTGGTCCTGGAGGGGATGGGCAGCACCGAGATGATCCCGGGTGGGCAGCTCATGTTCACCACGGAGGTGGAGAACTTCCCGGGCTTCCCGGAGGGGGTCGACGGCCAGGAGCTCATGGCCAGGATGCGCTTGCAGGCGGAGCGCTACGGGACCCGCATCATCACCGACGACGCGGTCAGGGTCACCCTGTCCGCTCACCCCAAGAGGATCGTGACGCAGTACAGCGGAGAGATCCTGGCCAAGTCCGTCATCCTCGCCACGGGAGCCCGGGCCAACTGGCTGGGGCTGGAGAACGAGACCCGCCTGGCCCGCTCCGGGGGAGGCGTGTCCGCCTGCGCCGTCTGCGACGGAGCCCTGCCCGCGTTCCGGAACCAGCGCCTGGTGGTGGTGGGGGGAGGCGACTCGGCCATGACGGAGGCCGAGCACCTGGCCAAGTACGCGAGCGAGGTCGTGGTCGTGCACCGGAGGCGGGAGCTGAGGGCGTCCAGGATGCTGGCGGACCGGGTTCTGGCCCTTCCGAAGGTGCGGGTGGAGTGGCACTCGGTGGTGACGGACATCCTGGGGGACGACTCGGTGACGGGAGTCCGGCTCCGGGACACGGTAACGGGAGAGGAGAGGACGTTGGAGTGCAGGGGCGTGTTCATGGCCATCGGGCACACGCCCAACACCGCGTTCCTGGAGGAGGAGGTGCTCCTGAAGCAAAACGGGTACGTCGACGTGGAGCCCGGGACCACCCGCACCAGCGTTCCCGGGGTCTTTGGCGCCGGAGACGTCATGGACGACCTCTACCGACAGGCCGTGACGGCGGCGGGCACCGGGTGCATGGCCGCCCTGGACGCCGAGCGCTGGCTGGCGGAAAACCACTGAAGGCTCCGGGGGCAAGCCCTCCGCCGGAAGAAGGGAGCAGGTAAGTGCACATGCGCGAGTTCGAGGGCAGGGTCGCCATCGTCACCGGAGGCACGAAGGGCATCGGCAGGGCCATCGCCAGGGATCTCCTGGCGGCCGGCTTCCGGGTCGCCCTCACGGCCCGTACGGCGGCGGACGTTGAGCGGGCGGTGGGGGACCTCCGGCGTGACCCGGGAGGGGAGGCCCTGGGGCTGGTTGCGGACGTCCGGGATCCCGGGGCCTGCCAGGACGCGGTGCGGGAGACCGTGGAGCGGTTCGGAGGCCTGGACCTGGTGGTGAACAATGCCGGAGTGGGGAAGTTCGCTCCCATCCAGGAGATGTCCCTGGACGACTGGCGGCTCCAGGTGGATACCAACCTGAGCGGCGTCTTCTTCCTTTCCCGGGCCGCCATCCCCCACCTCGTGAAGTCCAAGGACGCCTGGATCATCAACATCGGTTCCCTGGCGGGACGGAATCCCTTCGCCGGGGGCGCGGCCTACAACGCCACCAAGTTCGGGCTCCTGGGGATGACGGAGGCCATGATGCTGGACCTCCGATACGAGGGGATCCGGGTGAGCCTGGTCATGCCCGGGAGCGTGGACACGAGCTTCGGGGATCGCCAGGGCGGGGAGAAGTCCGGCTGGGCCCTCACTTCCGATGACGTTTCCCGGGCCGTCCTGGACCTTCTCCGTTATCCCGGCAACGCCCTGGCCAGTCGCGTGGAGCTCCGGCCGAGCCAGCCACCCAGAAAGAAATAGTAGGGCCTCCGCAGGAAGGAGCGTGCGCCATGACCGGTGGGTTTCGGGTGGAGCGGGATTCCCTGGGTGAGGTGCGGGTGCCTGAGGGGGCC
>Ga0068714_10004987_pt1 | contig 14407 bp, 13 predicted proteins | sample MTBNYHSulfiMetaG_FD_62988 | JGI IMG/M metagenome (GOLD analysis project Ga0068714, IMG submission 62988) | Enrichment culture microbial communities from rom New York Harbor, USA that are MTBE-degrading - MTBE-NYH (New York Harbor Sulfidogenic)... | ecosystem: Environmental > Aquatic > Marine >... | reverse complement strand
ACCGTGAGGAAACGGCCGGAGGTCAGCCCCGTTGCCGGCTCTTGCGCACCTGCTCCTCGACCCAGGGGTAGGTGCGTGCGATGCCGTCTCGCAGGGAGAAGCGGCTCTTCCAGCCGGTGGAGTGGATCCGCGCATTGCTGAAGTTCCGGGACTGTACCCCCACAGGACCCTTCACGTACCGAACCTGAACGGTCTTTCCGGAAACCTCGGCCACCGTGTCCACCAGCTCCTTCACCGTCACGTACTGGGGGCACCCGATGTTGACCGGCTCCTGCAGATCGGAAGACATCAACCGGCAGACGCCGTCCAGCATGTCGTCGATGTACGTGTAGGAACGTACCGCAGACCCATCCCCCCACACCTCCACGCTGCCCCCCTCGTCGGCCTCGGCCACCTTCCGGCAGATGGCGGCGGGCGCCTTCTCCCGGCCCCCGGTCCAGGTGCCTTCGGGACCGTAGCAGTTCTGGAAGCGGGCGATCCGTACCTGCATGCCGGTCTTTCGGCCGTACGCCACGGCCATGCGCTCCGCGTAAAGCTTCTCCCAACCGTACTCGTTGTCGGGCAGGGCCGGATAGGCTTCGTCCTCGGTCAAGGCGGGCTCGTCCACGGCCATGTCCCGGTAGACGCAAACCGAGGAAGAGAAAAAATAGCGCTCCACGCCGGCCCGGGAGGCCTCGTGGATCATGTGGATGTTGATGAGGGCACTGTGGCGCATGATCTCGCACTCCGCCGAGTGAATGAACCCCATCCCCCCCATGTCGGCGGCCAGTTGGTAGACCTCCCCGGGCGCTCCCGCATCCAGGCGCAGGGCCGCGGCGCCCTGCTCCGGGTTGCGCAAGTCCAGGCAGAGAAACTCGTCCGCAGCCGTCGGGCTGAATTCCGGCGGGTGGAGGTCCACACCACGCACCCAGGCGCCTCTGCGCTTCAGTTCCCGGACCAGGTGGCTTCCAATGAAGCCGCCCGCCCCGCACACCACCACACGTTTCTCCGCCATGTGGGCCTTCTCTCGAACCCGCTCAATACCGTCTCACGGTCCCGAAACCTTCCCGCTCGCACAGGATCTGCTTGCGCACCTCCCGCAGGTCCTCCTGCACCATGAGACGCACCATCTCGTCGAAAGCCACCTCGGGTTTCCACCCCAGCTTCTCCCGCGCCCGGGTGGGGTCTCCCCGCAGGAAATCCACCTCGGTGGGGCGAAAATACCGGGGATCGACCTCTACCAGGACGTCCCCCGTCTCCTCGTTCCGGCCCCGCTCCCCCAGGCCCTCCCCTTGCCACCCGATCCGGATTCCCACCTCCCCAAACGCCTTCTCCACGAACTCCCGCACGGAGTGCGTCTCTCCGGTGGCGATCACGTAGTCGTCCGGGGCTTCCTGCTGCAGCATCATCCACATGGCCCGGGTGTAGTCGCCGGCAAACCCCCAATCGCGCTTGGAATGCAGGTTCCCCAGGTACAGCCGCTTCTGCAGCCCCATCTGGATGCGTGCCACGGCACGGGTGATCTTGCGGGTCACAAAGGTTTCGCCCCGGATGGGAGACTCGTGGTTGAACAGGATGCCGTTGCAGGCGAACAGCCCGTAGGCCTCCCGGTAGTTCACCGTGATCCAGTGGGCATAGACCTTGGCCGCTGCGTAGGGGCTCCGGGGGTAGAAAGGGGTGGTCTCCTTCTGCGGGCTCTCGCGCGCCTTGCCGAACATCTCGCTGGTGGAAGCCTGGTAGAAGCGGATGCGGTCCTCCAGGCCCAGGATCCGAACCGCCTCCAGGATTCTCAGCGTGCCCAGCGCGTCGCAGTTGGCCGTGTACTCCGGGGATTCGAAGGACACCTTCACGTGACTCTGCGCACCCAGGTTGTAAATCTCGTCGGGCCGGGTCTCTTGAACGATGCGGATCAGGTTCGTGGCGTCGGTCAGGTCCCCGTAGTGAAGGAAGAGGCGGACCTGTTCCTCGTGGTAATCCTGGTACAGGTCGTCCACCCGCAGGGTGTTCAGGGACGAAGCACGCCGTTTGATGCCGTGCACCTCGTACCCTTTGCGCAGGAGAAACTCGGCGAGGTAGGCGCCGTCCTGTCCCGTGATTCCGGTGATCAAGGCCCGGGGCATCGCGTGTCCTCCACGTTCTGCACGTCGCGCACCGCCGAACCCCGGCTCACCCTCCGGTTGTCCAGGAAAGCAACAGATCGTCGGCCGGCGAAGTTCGCAGGGTCCGCGGGGTGAATGCAAGCGGGTTCAATCGAAGGCGTGCATGTGCCGTCCGCCGTCCCAGAGTACGAAGAAGTCCCTCAAGATCTTGTTGGACTTGTAGAGTTCCCGGGACTGCAGCATCTTGTCCACGAGCCCGTCCAGATCCTCGAAATCCTTGCGCACCTCCGCCAGGGTCAGATCCCGGATGTGGGCCGTGCTCGGAAGAGGGTAGACCTGCTCGATCATGTGCTCCGCCTCCACAAGGATATTGGCGGCGTGCATCAGCGAAGCGATCCTGGCACGAAGCCCGTTCTCGTATTCATTGGCCAGAATCCTTCCGGTCTCGTCGGCGGACTTCTTGAAGAGTTCGTCCCAGCAGTACTTGGCCGCACGGAGTTCGGCCGCCACGATCTGGAACAACCCCTCGTACTCCACCTCGGACTTCATGAGACTCTGCGCACGGAGAATGTCCGCAAACATGTCTTTCACGAAATGGTCCATGTTCTTCTTCACGTGGAGCTTCATCGTGCCCTTTCCTTTCGCGGTCCTCGGCCCGGGGCACAGGCACGAGCCAAGGCACCGCACGTTTCGAAAAAGGATAGCACAGGCCTATAATGAAAAGCCACACCGCGGGGCGGGAGCCTACATACTCTTCCGCTTCAGGCAAGGGGGGGCTGGGGGACGGAGGGGGCGCTCCCCGTTGCACGGGGGACGGATTGTCGTCCTCAAGGGCCTTCCAAGGATCTGAACCGGCCCTTGCGTCCTTTTCAGACCCCCGCCAGCCACCGGGGCCGTTTCAAGGAATCTCCACCCTTCACCGAACGAACAGGGGACGCGGGCGTGTTCAAGATCGGATCCCTGGTGCTGCCCAACCCGTTGGTCCTGGCCCCCATGGCGGGGTACACGGACACGGCAGCGCGTCGCACGGCGCGCCGGAGAGGCGCCGGCCTGGTGATCACCGAGATGGTGAGCGCCGCCGGCCTGGTACGCGGTGCGGCAAAGACACGGGTGCTCATGTCCTTTCACCCGGACGAACGTCCCCTGGGCGTCCAGATCTTCGGAAGCGATCCCTCGGAGATGGCCGAGGCCGCACGGATCGTACGGGACAGCGGGGCATCGCTGGTGGACATCAACCTGGGCTGCCCGGTGAAGAAGGTCTGTGGGAGCGGGGCAGGGGCCGCGCTTCTACGGGACCCGCTGCGAACGGGCCGGATCCTGGAAGCGGTCTGCCGCGCCGTGGACTGCCCGGTGACGATCAAGATGCGCCTGGGGTGGGACAGCGCGGAGGCGGACGCCCACCGGGAGATCGCCCGGATTGCCGCGGACGGCGGCGTACACGCGATCACCCTGCACCCGAGGACGCGGGCACAGGGGTTCCAGGGACGCGCTGACTGGGACCGTGTGGCCCGACTCAAGGAGGAATCCCCGATCCCCATCATCGGCAGCGGGGACATCGTTACCCCGCAGGGCGCCTGGGAAGCCTTGACGCGCGGCCTGTGCCACGGGTTGATGATCGGCCGGGCCGCCCGGGGGAACCCGTGGATCTTCTCGCAGACCCTGGATCTCTTGGACGGGAAAACCCCGGCAGCCGTGACAGCGGAAGAGCGCTTCCGCACCGTACAGGAGCACCTGGAGGGACTCCTCACCCACTACGGCAAGGACCCGGGATGCAGAAAAGCCCGTTTCTTGCTCCTCCACTATGCCAAGGGGCTTCCCGGTTCCGGCGCGTTCCGCCAGAAGATGCTCACCCTGGCGGGCGAAGACGATCTGCGCGCCCTTCTGCGGCACTTCTTTCTCCACACGCAGATCCCCGGCTTCTGAAGCCCTGCCCCATCAGGGCACGCACGACGCCTCGTCCGTCACCACCGACACCCCCACCATCCAACCGTCCCGCACCTCGGTGAACTCCATCAACTGGAGGGTCTGGTGCCCTGCGACCGATTCGCCTCCCAGACAGATCCGAGTCCCCTGGTTCACCTGTCCCGCCGGGAACGTCCATTCGAGAATATAGTTTCCCGCTTCCCCAAAGGTGACCACCGGTTCGGCCAGCCCCACGGCCTCTTCCGGCCGCAGGCCGTTGTACAGAGCCACCAGCCGTCGGACGGGAAGGACGTTGGCCAGGACGGACACCCGCGCCGTCAGGGCCTGTTCCGGCTCGATGACGGTGGCGTTTCCCGGCGCGATCTGTGTGTTGGTCGGCCCCTTGGATACGGCCGTGGACGCCCTGACCGCGTACGCGGACGCGGTTTCGTCCGGTTCCAGGGTCACGCCCAGAGCGGCAAACAGGCGGGAACCCTGGGCAAGAGGTTCCCGTGCGCGCAGGATGCCGATGTCCTCCTCGGGAGCCACGGCCTCGGGTTGGAACCGGATCATTTCCCAGGGATCGGCGGGAAAACGACCCGAGGCGTCCCCGTCCCAGCGGAACTCCTCACCGCAATCGCACCGGCTGCGGTTCACCGCTTCCAGCGCACGGTCCGGGGAGCAACGACAGAGCTGGGAAGAGCCCTCCGGCTGGCCGCCGTTGTCGGAGGCCACCGCACGGATGCAAACGCTTTCCTTCGCCGGAAGAAGGCCCTGAGCGGTCACGCCCAGGGAGGGGAAGAACTCCAGGAGGCTCAGCGCGGGCGGAGACACGTCGGCCGGAGGGACAAAGGGAAACTCGTACGCGTGGGTCGTGGACTGCCCGCGCACGTCGTTCGCCACGACCGCGAGCCGGTTCAGCACGGAAGCGCCCGCGGCCTTGTCCGCTTCGGCACCGTCGCCCCAGTCCGAAACCAGGTGGATCGTCACGGCGAACTCCCCCAACAAGGAGATCGTTTCCGTGTCCAGGACATGGACTCTGCTCCGACCTCCCTGGGCATCCGAGAGCACGAACCGAAGACTCTGGACATCCCCGGCTATGCTGGAAACGTTCCCGGTGAGCAGGTGGGTCGCCTCGGTGGTCTCCTCCACGGCGGTACCGCTCTCCCCCAGTTCGTTGACCACCAGGGTTGGCTCGGGAACCCCCTGCACCGGGGGCAGGAACTGTACCTGGAACGTCTCACGCCTGGACCGGACAGCCCCGTCCTTCTGGTCCGGCACGTCATGGGCCTCCAAGGCGAAGGTGTAGACAGCCCCCTCCCCTGGTTCCTCAATCTGAGAACCCGCTCGGGGATCGAAAAACGAAAAGGCCTTGGCAACGCTTCCGGTCTTGGCATCCGGAGACAGCGCGAAGGGCTGGTTCCATTTGACCAGGGATTTCCAGGTGACCTTCGGCGGCGCAGTGAGCGTGTGGGCCGCCCCCTGCAGTTCCACCGTCTCGCTCACCAGGAGTTGGAACCAGCCATCGCCTCCCGCCCCCAGCCTCAGGGAATCGCCGTACCGCAGCGGTTCCTCGTTGACCCAGGCACCCTGCGCGTCCTTGCGGGAGCGGTACCGGAGGGCCCAGAGAAAGGGGTTCGGGTCCCCCAAGACGTTCGCCAGTTTGAGGACCCGGTACTCCTCCACAGGTTCGGTGAACCCCGCCTGGAAGCCGAAGGCCTCTCGCACACTCACTTCCAGCTGGAAGTCCCCGTCTTCCGCGGTCAACGAAACGAGGTAGCGGTCCCCGCGAATCAGGGCTTCCGCGGGAAGGGCCGGCTCGCAAACATACGCATCCCCTCCGGCAGGCTTGCTGCACGCCAGATCGCATTCATAGGCGGAATCCGGCCCGCCTCGGCATCGCCCCTGAAACAGACCCTGCCGCCACGCCTCCACATCCCGCCGTTCGGCGATCAGGGTCAGCGTGGGATCCACCACGGCGGTGTTGTCCGTCATGACGGTCTCGATGACGACCGGTGAACCCTCCACGGTGCCGTTCCGCACGTCGGCCACCCCAACCCAATCCCCGGTGACGGCTCGGTACGAGATCCGCACGGCGCTGATCTCCGGGGCCTGCGGGTCCCCGCAGCCGGTGCACACGGCCATCAGGAGGAGCGTCCAAAACGCCCCGGGGGCCAGGCGCCGGATCCGATGGATTCTTCCCGACCAAGTCAAAAGGATCTCCTTCTCTATTAAAGAAGCACTGCCTCCGACGTCCGGCTCCTGTTGGGCCCGCAAGCGCCCGCGGGGGAGGTCCCGCGGGACGACGGGGACCGGTTCAGGTCTTTGGAAGGTCCCCGGAGGACGAGGGAACCTCCCCGCGGGCGCGGCCCTCACAACGAGGAATCTCCATGCCGGACCTCCCGCTTCATGCCTCGGGGTCGGCCAAGGGCCGATGGGCAACTACGAAACATTCTCTGCCAACGCCCACGGGCGGACCCGTCGTCCCCGCCAGGGGCCAGGGGCAGCCTCCGTCCGGCGGCGCAGTGATTCCCGCCGTCTCACAACGGCGACTCCCGAACGGCGTCAAAGAACCGGGTGCACTCCTTGCGAAAAATCAAGGAGATGCTGCCCACGGGACCGTTTCTCTGCTTGCCCACGATGAGTTCAGCCTTCCCCTCGCATTCCGGTCGATCCCGGAAGTAGAACTCCTCGCGATACACGAACGCGATGACGTCCGCATCCTGCTCAATGGCGCCGGATTCCCGCAGATCCGCCAGGATGGGCCGTTTGTCCGGACGGTTCTCCACGCCCCGGTTGAGCTGGGAGAGAGCGAGTACGGGGATGTCCAGCTCTTTGGCCAGCTGCTTCAGCGACCGGGAAATCTCCGAAATCTCCTGCACGCGGCTTTCTACCCGGCTGGAGCCCTGCATCAGCTGAAGGTAGTCCACGACCACCAAGCCGATGTCCAGTTCCTGTTTCAACTGCCGGGCCTTGCCCCGCATTTCGCGCACGGTGACACCGGGCGAGTCGTCGATGTACAGGGGGCTGCGGGACAGCACGTCCGCCGCGGAGGTGAGTTTCTTCCAGTCCGTCTTCTTGATGTACCCCGCCCGGAGTTTCTGCCCGTCGATCTCGGCCTCGCCGCACAGCAGCCGCACACCCAGTTGCTGCTTGGACATCTCCAGGGAGAACACCGCCACGGGGATCCCGCTCTTCACGGCCGCGTTGCGCGCCATGTTCAAGGCCAGGGCCGTCTTGCCCATGCTGGGCCGGCCTGCCAGGATGATCAGGTCCCCGCGCTGCAGGCCCGAGGTGAGGTGATCGAAATCCATGAAACCCGTGGCCACACCGGTGATCATCCCCTGCTTCTTGTAGAGATCTTCGATGTTCTGAAAGGTCTCCTGCATCACATCTCGGATCGAGATGAACCCCTTGCGCCGCTGGCGGCGGGAGATCTCCAGGATGGTCTGTTCGGCCTTGTCCAGGAAATCCACGGCGTTTTCGGGTTGTTCGTAGCCCTCCCGAGCAATCCGGGTGGCCACTTCGATGACCTGCCGAAGGATCGACTTTTCCTTGACGATCTTGGCGTAGTAGAGAATGTTGGCGGCGGTGGGGATTTCATCCGCCAGGGATGCAAGGTAGACGGCCCCTCCGGTCTGCTCCAGCCATCCCCTCCGGGTCACGTCGTCGGTGAGGGTAATCAGGTCCACCGGTTCCCCCCGCTCGTGCAGCTCGATCATGGCGTGGTAGAGTTTCCGGTGTGCGTCCCGGTAGAAATCATCCTCCTGAATGACTTCCGATATTCTCTGAATGGCCTGGTTTTCCAGCAGCACGCCGCCCAGAACCGACCTTTCCGCGTCGAGGTTTTGAGGCGGTACCCGTTCCAGGAATCCCATCCGTCACCTTCTGCGAGTCGAGCGGCATCACTGCTTGACAACCCAGACCTTGATGGTTCCGGTGACTTCCGGATGGAGCTGAATGGGAACCGAAACCATCCCCAGCTGCTTGATGGGCTCCTCCAGCAGGATCCGTCTCCGGTCCACCACGACCCCCTGTTCCTTCAGGGCGTCCGCGATGTCCCGCGATGTCACAGACCCGTAGAGCTTGTCTTCCTCCCCGGCCTTACGGGCGATGGTGCAGGAAACCGCTTCCAGACGCTTGGACAGGTCCTGGGATTCGACTCTCAGTTTGGCCTGCCGGGTCTGGATCAGCTTCTTCTGGTGCTCCAGCACCTTGACGTTCTTGGTGGAAGCCTGGACGGCCAGTCCCCGCGGGAGCAGGTAGTTCCTCCCGAACCCGTCCGCCACGACCACGGCATCCCCGGATTTTCCCAGCTTGGAAACGTCCTCTCTCAGTATCACCTTCAATGGAACACCCTCCTGTGAGGCGATCGGCCCCTTGGGGGACCGGGAAGCGGAAAGGGAGCATGCGCCCCGAACCGGCGTTCAGGCCGCATGCTCCTCCGGTGGGGACCGTCGACTAGATTTCCAGGTTCGTGTAAGGCATCAGGGCCAGGTGCCGGGCGCGTTTCACGGCCATGGTGATCTTTCGCTGGTGCCGGGCGCAATTGCCGGAAATCCTCCGGGGAATGATCTTCCCTCTTTCGGTGATGAAATAGCGAAGGGTCCTGGAATCCTTGTAATCGATTTGCAGGTTGCTGTCCGCGCAAAACCGGCAAACCTTCTTCCGAAAGTAGACCTTCCTTCTCTGTTTCTTATCTCGGACTCTCATCCTCTTCTCTCCCTGTGATATCTACGGGCACGCCCGATCCCTGTCCGGGGTTGCTCAGGACTTTTCCGCCTCGTCATCCGGAGACGAATCCGCCGACACCGGCTCGGCTTCCGCCTCCTCCGGTTCCGCCCCGCCGAGTTTCGCCGGTGCCGCCCCCTTCCGGGCCGACGCTTCCTCCGCCGCCTTCCGCCCGGCTTCCTCCGCCCGCTGGAGGGCTCCGGCCTTGCGGGCCGCCTCCTTCTCCTTCTCTTCGGCCTGCTCCTTATGGACCGCGTCCATGTCCACCTCATCGGATTTCTTCACCGTAAGGTAGCGAAGGATGCTCTCGATCATCTTGATGTTGCGTTCCAACTCCGAGATGATCTTGGGCTCTCCCACAAAATCCATGAGGAAATACCGTCCCTTGGTGTGGCGGTCGATCTCGTAGGCCAGCTTCCGCACCCCCCAGTCCTCCCGTCGCACCAGAACACCCTTGGAACGTTCTAGAACGGCGTCGAGCCGTCGCAGAATCTCCTGGACCTTCCCCTCCTCCAGGTCTGCAGGCAACATGAACACGGTTTCGTAACGACGAATACGCATTTTCACCTCCTTGTGGGCTGTAGAGGCCCCAACGGCATCAGTGCGTTGGAGCAAGGGGCATCTGTCTGCGGACCGCGGGATTCCCGGGGTTCCGCCCAAAAAAATGTAGCAACCTTTCCCTGATATTACAAGATGACGCGCTTGCGGCGCGTCCGAATGAGACCGCTCTCACCGCACGAAGGCCCCGGAGCGCCGCCCCCCCGGCCACCGGACAAAAGGGGTAGCGGGAAGCATCCGCGTGCCCCCCCGGTCAGGGCATTGAACAGGGTGGGCTCTCCCGCATTCGGAAGATCCACGATCCCGCACCGAACCCGCAGGAAGCCCGAGTCGTCTTCTCACGGAAAGACGGCACGAGAGAAGCCTGCACTCCCCGAAGGCGTCCGCCTAGCGGCCTTCCGCGGGGCCGCAGCCGGCCCGCACCGGGTCCTTCCGATGAAAAAGGTTCATGGCGCGCTGCGCACCCTCCCGGAGAATGCAATCCACCGCCTCGGCCCCCTGCTCCAGGGTCGCTCCCAGGGTTTCAGATTGCTCCGGGGGAAACGGACTCAGCACGTACCGGTCGGAAGGCTCGTCCCCTTCCGGCCGGCCGATCCCGATCTTCACGCGCAGGAAGCCGCCGTCGTTGAGTCCCCGGAGAATGGACAGGACCCCCTTGTGCCCGCCGGCGCCTCCGCCGTCTCGGATCCTGATCCGCCCGAAGGGAAGGTCCAGGTCGTCGTGCACCACGATCAGCGATTCGGCTGTCCCCCCCTTCTTCCTCAGAAGGGGAACCACCGCCTCCCCGCTGTTGTTCATATAGGTCTGCGGCTTGACCAGGAGCACCTCCTCCGCGCCCACCCTGCCCTGGCCCACCCAGGCGACCTGCTTTCGCTCCCTCCAAAGGATGTGGTGCCGGGATGCCAGTTCGTCCAGAACCAGAAACCCCACGTTGTGCCGGGTGGCCCGGTAGCGGGAGCCTGGATTCCCGAGTCCTGCGATGACCCACACCTTTCAGTACCCCCAGGGACGCGGGGAGGGCTCCCCGGAAAAACCTTCCACGGAGGCAGACCTAAGAGGAAGACGTTTCTGCTGCGGGTTTGCCTTCGGCTACCCCGCCCGCTTCTCCCTCTTCCGCCTCCGCCGGTGCCTGCTCCTTCTCCACCGCGGGGGCGGAGACCAGCACCACCGGTTCCTTGGGGTCGGTCAGGACGCGGATTCCATCGGGAACGCGGATCTGCTCCACGTGGAGGGATTCACCCATCTTCAGGGCGGAAATGTCCACATCGAAGGACTCCGGGATGTCGCCGGGGAGACATTCCACCTCCAGGGTTCGCCTCAGCTGCTGCACCACACATCCCTCCCGAAGAGCCTCGGTGGGCTCCCCGATGAGTTTGACGGGGATTTCCACCAGGATGGTCTCATCCATGCGAACCGCCAGGAAGTCCACGTGGCAGACGTGCGACAGGTGGTCTTTCTGCACGTCCTTCAGAATCACGGCCTCCTGGGCCTCCGAACCGTCGCGTCCGTCCACGATCTGCAGGTGGATCAGAACGTTCTGGCCTCCCGTGACGTGCAGGAGCGTTTCCAACTGCTTCTTTTCGAGGGAGAGCGGGATCGGTTCCATCCCTTTTCGATAGCAGATGGCAGGGTAGTACCCCCCGGCCCGCAGCCGCCTGGCCGCCCCCTTGCCGGTCTTCCATCGTCGTTGAACCTGCAGTTCCTGCTTTTCCATTTCTTCAGTACTCCTTGCTGGGACGATGCGTCCCACGGACGACCGTCATTGCGAGAGGAACCCGGACCACGGGGCAGGTCCGCGGGTCAGATGAAGAGGCCGCTCACCGATTCACTGAAATAGGTCCTTTTTATGGCTTCGGCAAGCAGTTTGGCTATGGAAAGCACGCGGATCTTCCTGCATTGCCTCGCCTCTTCGCTCAGCGGGATGGAATTGGTCACGATCAGCGCGGTCAGACGGGAGGCTTCCAGGCGCTCCAGGGCCGGCCCGGACAGAACCGGGTGCGTGCAGCAGGCATAGACGTCCGAAGCCCCGGCGTTCAGGAGCGCGTCCACCCCCTTCACCAGCGTCCCGGCCGTGTCCACCATGTCGTCGATGATGACCGCACGGCAGCCGGACACGTTCCCGATGATGTTCATACTGCGGGAAACGTTCGGCGCGTCACGCCGCTTGTCGATGATGGCCATGGGCACGTCCAGGCGTTTGGCGAAGGCCATGGCGCGCTCCACGCCCCCTGCATCCGGGGCCACAATGACCAGGTTGTCGGAGATGTTCTCGCGGATGTAGGGCAGCAGAACCGGCGACGCGTAGAGGTTGTCCACCGGAATGTCGAAGAACCCCTGGATCTGTCCGGCGTGAAGATCCATGCACAGGAGCCGTGTGGCCCCCGCAACGGTCAACAGATCGGCAACCAGCTTGGCGGAGATAGGAGCCCGGGGGGCCACCTTCCGGTCCTGGCGAGCGTACCCATAGTAGGGAATGACCGCCGTGATCGTTTTGGCGCTCGCCCGCTTCAAGGCATCCATGATGATGAGCAGTTCCATGATGTTCGTGTTGCTGGGCTTGCAGCAGGATTGAAGCACGAAAACGTCCAACCCCCTCACATTCTCGTTGATCTCGATGAAGGTCTCCCCGTCGCTGAACTGCCGCACGATGATGTCGCCTCTTTCGATACCCAGGTCGTCACAGATCTCCTGGTAGAGCACCGGGTTCGAGTTTCCCGAAAATATCCGCAGTTTTCTCATTGTTTCAGCTCGACCTCACGTTCGGGGGGGTAGGGGGACGCAAAAGAACGGCCTGCAGAGAATTCGTTAGAGTATCAAACAACCCCGGAAAAGTAAACCGGAGGCACGGGCCCCGCCAGAACCGTGCCAGAGAATGGGGGCAACAGACTGCTGCCAGGAGAAACAGCGAACCTGCGCTGAGAACCGCCGCGGAGAACCCGCCAGAGGAAAGAAACGGAGACGGTCTCACCCACACAGGGCCCGAGCCCCGAGGCGGAGTCGACCGGCCGGAGGGCCCCGGGAGTGAGCAGCTTCCGATCGGGTCAAAGAAGGTTGGCTGGGGTGGGAGGATTCGAACCTCCGAATGCAGGGACCAAAGCCCTGTGACTTACCGCTTGTCGACACCCCAGTATCATCTTCCGGAACGCCCCCTACCTCTGGGCTTCGCGCACGCTGACAGCGTGCCCTCGGACCGAACCCGTTGAGGTTGATTATACCTGACCTGTGATCCTCCGGCAAGTTGGAGGCGGAGAACCCACGCGCGGAAGGCGAAGAGCGGAGTCGGCCGCTCAGGTCCGGAGCCCGAATGTCCCAGCCGAATGGCAGACATCGAGCCGTTCCGTGGCGGGAGGCAAACCGTGACGTCCCTTGCCCCAGGGTCCACCTTTCCCAGACCCAATCCGCACCGGGTCGTCCCGCAGGATTCTGTCCACAAAAACCCCTACACCGGAGTGGGCTTGGAATCGGCGCGACGCACCGGGGCCTCCATCCGAAGTTGGGGGATTGGGGGCCCTGAGAACGCGGGAAGGGGGACAGGGGATGGGCTCAAGCGGTAGATCTGCCGGCAGGAGATTCGCCTGAGCCGCTTGCACGGACCAGGCGAAACGCGAACCGTGGAGAGTTCATCATCCAAGGGCAGAGAGAGAAATCTCTCAGGTTTCCACAATCGTCTCGGATTCTCCCACGTGTGCCAATTCCTTCTTGTACTCCTCCAAAACCCTTTCCTCGATCATCTGCCGAGTGGAATTGTTCAGAGGATGAGCGGTATCTTTGAAGGAACCGTCTTTCCTCTTCTTGCTGGGCATGGCCACGAAGAGCCCGCCGTTGCCGTCGATGATCTTCAGGTCTCGAACGATGAAGCAGTCGTCGAAAATGATGGTTGCGTACCCTTTCAACCTTTCTTCAGCCACAGGAAATACGCGAACTTCGGTAATCTTCATGATGATTACCCCTCCAACGGACTTGATTTTATGCGCAATATGTTTTGTTCATGTCATTTATGTCAAACATATCACGAATCACGGTTCTCCAGAAACTGTTTTTGAGAATGTTTCCGGCCCTGCACGCCCAAAAACACGCTCCGGTTCCCCCGGGCCGTACAAACAAGATATTAGATAAATAGTTTTTTTATGACAAGGTCATGATAGGCATTGCACCAAGCAATGTCAACACAAAATTCCACGAGGACCCTGCGGTCAGCGGCCTCCTATCCTTCTGAATTCTATGTTCTTTTTTAACCCTTGTGTCTCTGTCGGAAAAACCGACGGCCTAGGGACAGGAACAGGTTCGAAGGAGGGGTGATCCCGGGAATTTCCGCCTCTTGCAATCCGGCAACGAGCTTTCTATCATTGCCCGCGTCAACGCTTCCTGCGCTTTTCCCATAACGCGTTTGGCCCATGTTGTGCGGGGGAATATGGATCGATCCACCTCAAAAACGGCACGTACCCCGGCCCGATACCTGTTGACCGGCGGCGGCACGGCAGGGCACGTTTACCCGGCACTGGCCATCGCCGAGACCATCCTGGAGCAGGAACCGGACGCCGAGTTCACCTACGTGGGCACCCGAAGGGGTGCGGAAGAAAGGATCGTTCCTTCCTGGGGTTTTCCGCTTGTCACCCTGCCCGTCCGGGGGCTTCCTTCCAGCAGATCCCCGTTCAAGCTCCTGATGTTCATGGGTCTCCTGCTCCTGTCCACGGGCAAAGCGATGCGCACGCTCCTCCGATTCCAACCGCGCGCGGTAATCGGAACGGGCGGGTACGCAAGCGCCCCCGTGTTCTTGGCCTCCCTGCTTCTCCGCTCCCTGGGCCTGTGGAAAGGGGTTCTTTCCTTGCACGAACAGAACATCATCCCGGGAAGGTTCAACCTGTGGATGTCCCGCTGGGCGGACTTCATCGGAACGAGCTTCCCGAACGCTGGCAACGGGTTCCCCCAACAGAAGGCGTTCTGGACAGGCTACCCGATCCGAAAGGCCGTGGAGGCGGCAGCGCAGAATCCCGAGACAGGACGGGAGGCCCGAGACCGTCTCGGCGTTCCCCTGGACGCCAAGGTGATCCTCGTATTCGGGGGCAGTTCCGGGGCCCGCACGATCAACGAGGTGTTGCTGAAAACCCTGCCGGGATTGCTTGCAAAGGAGGAGATCC
>Ga0068714_10004986_pt1 | contig 14409 bp, 5 predicted proteins | sample MTBNYHSulfiMetaG_FD_62988 | JGI IMG/M metagenome (GOLD analysis project Ga0068714, IMG submission 62988) | Enrichment culture microbial communities from rom New York Harbor, USA that are MTBE-degrading - MTBE-NYH (New York Harbor Sulfidogenic)... | ecosystem: Environmental > Aquatic > Marine >... | reverse complement strand
AGACTCTGCACGCCGTGGCCGGTCCAGTCCTGTGGAGAATCGAACGTCCGCACGGTCTCGGAGTAGTTCGGCGAAGCGGTGTTGTCGTATTCCAGAGGCATGGACTGTCCGCCGCCGTGCACGATGGTTCGCTCGGCGAACGGCGCATCAAAGTATCCGACCAGCGCGCCGGTCCCATTCTCCCAGCCGTCGATCCAGGTCTGGAAAATGGCTTCGCCGGCATCCACATCGTCCGTATAGCTCTCCATGTCGTCGACCACGCCATACGCGGCTGTCGCGAAACTCCAGACGTCGCCTTCCCACCGGGTAACCGCCTCGGCCTCGTTGACTTCGTCCACACGCCAGTAGTAGTCGCCTGCATACACCAGATCATCGGCCGTGAAGCTGTTGCCGGCAACAGTCCCGACCAGAGAGAGACCCGCCGGATCGGTCCCAAGGTAGACCTCATGCGAGGCGGCCTCCCGCCCGGCCCGCCAGCCAAGGGCCATGCCCGGGTCAACATCGGTCGCTCCATCGGCCGGCTCCGGCTGCCGCGCGTGACTGGGAATGAACATGAACCGGACTTCACTCAGGCCGAACTGGCCCATCATGCCGTAGCCGCTGTTGACGGACAGGCGAACGTATTTCACTGGGACACTGCCGAAATCGACCGTGGTGTTGTGGGTGTACGTGGTCTTGGCCGTCGCCCGGGCCAGCTCCACGTCGCCCAGGACCGTCCAGTCCGCGCCGTCCATGGAGTACTCCACCGTTGCCCCTTTGACCCCGAAGCCGAGCATCAATTCGAACTGCACGTTGTAGTTCCAGACCAGCATCTGGTGCAGTTGATAGACGCGGTCGAACTCGTACTGAATCCACAGCGGCTCGACGCCGGGCATCGCCAGCCACATGTCGGTGCTCGCGGTCGAGTGCTGGTTGTTGGCGTTCAAACCCGATCCGTTGACCGTATTCTCCGGCCCGGCTCCCTCTTCGGACACGCCGTTGCTCGTCGCCACGACACTCGGGACGGCGTAGGCAAACGGCTCGGAGGTGAAACTCCAGACCTCGCCTTTGAAGATCGTGTTGTCCGGGGCCGCGTTGACCTCGTCCACGCGCCAGTAGTAGGTCGTCTCGAAGTCGAGCCGTCCGACCGGATCGTAGGTCGTGGCGCTCTGGGCCTGACTGACCAGCACGCCCATCGGATTGGCCCGGCTGGCCGCGTTGACGTCGTCGAAGGCGGTTCCGAAGTACACATCGTGCGTGGCCGCGAATTCGCCCGGCGTCCAGCTCAACACGACCTCGCGAGGAACATCGACTGCCTCATCCTCCGGATTCGGATCATCCGCCAGCTCGACATTCATACCCGCCATCACGTCGGCGATCTCCGCCGGTGACAGGGCCTGGTCGAAGACACATACCTCGTCGATAATGCCGTTCCAAAGCTCACCCGCGCCGTTGACCTGTTCGCCAATGTACGCCCGGCTCAGGACCAGGTTCCAGTTCTTGGCCGCCGAGGCAATCTCCACGGCATCGGCGTACAGGCGCGCGGTGGTCCCATCGTAGGTCAGGGCCAGATGGTGCCATTCTCCCACCGTCCAGAAGCCGGCCATCTCCACATCGTCACCGTTGTAGCCGCCGCCGATGGCCCGGGTGCCGTTCATGCCGATGAAGCAGGCTTGCGACGTGCCGGCAGTGCCATAGGCCGCAAACCATCGGTAGCCGCTGGCGACCGTATTGGTCAGACCCCACCCGCACAGCGAACGCGGCGAGCGACCCGCGGGCCAGTCGGCCGGATTGCCAAGGTTAACGTAGTCTCCGTTGCCGTCCAGGCTCAGAGCACCTTTGAACACGCCGGCAACCCACGTGGGATTGCCCATGATCGCGCCGTCATAGCCGTTCCCGGTGGCGTCATGAGCAGTCGTGCCGGTCCCCTCATCCAGTCGCCAGTGTGCCACCAGGGCGGCTCCCACATCTGGGGCCGCGCCGAGCACGACGGCAAGGCAAATCAGCAGATACAGTCTTCTATACATAGCAGTCCTCCTTCAGACAACCAGCCCACTCACGTCACAACGCCCCAGCCGCATGGCGGAAGACACTCTTCCTCCACGTGATGACTCGATGATTACCCTACTCGTCCTGATGCCACCCGATGCCGCACTATCCCTCGGGCGAATCTCCGCCGCCCAACCGCACCGTGTACTCCACCTCCTTTCCGCCGAGATAGACCGAATCCTACACAGGTAGACTCGATTTGATATGCAAAAAGACTTGCACAGCCCCCCGCCTTCGTATCTGCGTTGAGATACACACTGCGTCAGGACCTCCGGCCGGCCGCCACAGCCGCCCGCCGATTCGTAACCCGCTGCACCGATCTCGCACGCCCCGACGTATGGGGGGAGAGCCGCGCGAGGACCTACGCCACAAACGCTTCTCAACCCTTCTTTATATCAGATCAAGGGCTCGCCCGCAACAGGTTTCCACAGTGAGGCCCCAAGCACAGCGGGCAGCCCCTTCGCGAGCCGCAACCGCCGCAACCTTATTTTTCAGAAGAACTTACAGGTGACAACTGGAGGCCTGAGCGGGATGGTCGCGGAGATTCGGTAGCCGCAATGACACGGCGTCTGTCGAACGGATCTGGCTCTAACGAATCGTGGTCTTCCGGACCCGCCAGTCGTCCGCACCCCGGAGAGAGACTTCTGTCATCGTGCCAGACGCTGACGCTCGAAGGCCTCCAGATCCAGAACCAGCAGGCCACGACCCACGCCGGCGGCGTCGCCCACGCGGGCGAACTGGAATGCGATGAACCTGCCGTCGTCGGAGACCACCGGATTCGACGCCTTGTAGCCCGGATAGTCGGCGAAGTGGGTGATCCGCTCGATCCGCCCCGAACCGTCGAGGGCCAGTTTGTAGAGATCGACGTACTGACTGCCCTGGTGATTGTGCTCGTCGCATTCGACCAGCGTGTGTTTGCCGTCGGGAAAGATGCCCTCGGGTTCGTCGTATTGGCCTGGGGCCTGCGAGTAGTTCGTCACTTGGCCCGTTTCGAGGTTCAGGCCGGCCACCTCAGTGCCTTGATAGCCATAGGCGCTGAAGATCAGCTCTTTCTCATCCGGCGGACGGAAATTCTGTGTCTCCAGATCGCATTCGAACGGCAGGTCTTTGCGATCGAGGATTCTCTTCACGTTCGCCAACTTTGGCGCGCCGTCTTCGTAGACAATGTCACCGGCGTGGAAGGCGTTGCCCTGCGTCCAGGCGATGTGCATCCTCTTGCGAGAAACGGCCGGTCCCTCGGAGCAGTGAACACCCAGGGGTGTTGGCGGTCCTGCCAGGTCTTTCTTGAGCACCCACAGTTCAGCGTTCTTCTCACTGCGACTGGGCCAGGGGTCCTCCGCGTTGAACGTGCGAGCACCGGAAAGCAGGATGTCTCCATTGCTCAGGTACAGCGCACGCGTGTAGCCCTCGTGGAAATAGCGATGGGTCATCGGGCGGATGATGCCGGTCGCCAGCTCCACCTCGTAGACGTCGCCGAAGGTCTTCTCGATGAACAGCAGCCGTTTGCCATCGTGCGACCAGTCGGCCCGCTGGCCGAAGTAGGTGACACGCTTGATGTAGGACGGAAGCTCGTCCAATGGGGATTTCTCTGCCGGCTGGGCCCGGCCGCCGGACACGATCACACAGGCCAACAGAGCAACGACAGATACAGGAAGTCTGAGACGCATGGCATCCTCCCGAACGGAACGGCGCGAAATCCGACGCTATTTGTAGGTGCGGCCGAGGTGCTCGACGACGGCTCGTTTGACTTCCAGCGGGTCGATCAACCCCATGTGGCGATAGATGATCTGGCCGCCGGGCTTGACCAGCAGCGTGTAGGGAATCGCCCCGAGCCAGTCCTTGTCCACCGCCTCAATGAACGGATAGATGTCGTCGCCGGTGAAGTGGTAGTTCTTGAACGACGCCTGCTTGTCCTTCAAGAAGGCAAGCACCTTGTCGTTGCGGCTGGCCGGATCGACGTTCACCGCCACCATCTCGAACTCGCGGCCCCGGTACATGCGGTTCATCGTCACGAACTCGGGGAACTCGACGATGCACGGGCCGCACGCCGTCGACCAGATGTTGATCAGGCGAAGCTTGTCGGTGTCGTTCTTGACGAGCTTCTTGACGCCTTCGAGATCGATCTCCTCGATGCCGACCGGCTCCTTGGCCCAGGTCTCGAACGCCTGCCTGACCGAGTCGCGCTTCGACGCCCACTTGATCGAGCATCCCATCGTCCTGGTCGTCTCGACGGCCACGGGCTTGCCCGCCAGCACCGCTTCGATGGCGTCTCGCGTGTCGTGCGACGTGGCCTTGTCAGGATTCCTCTCGTTGTTGTCGACCCGGCCGGCGAATCGCAGCTTCCGCTCGCTGTCGAACACGAACACGTGCGGCGTGGTCACCGGGCCATAGACCTTCGAGACCTTCTGGTCCAGTCCATCATAGAGATAGGGGAAGTTGAACTGGGCGGCCTTGGCACGAATCTTCATGTCTTCGAGCGAATCACCCACGTCGGTATAGCCCAATTCATCGAGCCGCACCGCCTCGGGGTCGTTCGGCGAGATCGCCACCAGCGTCACGCCCTTGTCCTTGTAGTCGGCCGCCAGCTTCTTGATCCGCCCCTCGTACGCCTGCGCCGTCGGGCAATGATTGCAGGTGAAAACAACAACGAGGACCTTCGCCTGGTCGTAGTCAGCGAGCTTGTGGACTTGGCCGTCAACGCCGGGCAGAGCGAAATCCGGCGCCTTGGCCCCGATCGCCAGCGTCTTGATCTCCTCCGCCGCCAACACGGGGACGGCTATGAGTGCGAAAACGGCGAACAGCAGGATGAATCGGGAAGTGGATTCATGCATCGGTCTTCTCCTGGCAAGCAAGGACGAAAACGACTTTCCAAAGCGACGTCGCGTCATTATACGCGTTTTCGCCTTCAGGGTTTAGAACTTGTCTGGTTCAAACGCCAGCCGATAGCCTCAATCCGGGCGAATTCGGCCTCGACGTTGTCGCCCTCGTAGAATGAAAGCCAGCCGGCAAGGTGGTGTTCCTGTCCCGGTTCCAGATCGGGGAACCTCGGGTCCGAGTGGAAGCAGGGACAGTCTTCGTTGCCCCAGGGCCTGTCGCAGCTCTCCCAGGCCGTGATGATCCAGCGTCTGCCGTCTTCGGAGCGGCAGGCGACGTACGGATTCGTGAAGACCTTGTTCTCGTTGGTCTGAGCGGCGAATCCCGTCGCCATCTTGGGCATCACGCAATTCTGTACCCGCAGGTCCGTGAGCGTCTGATCGGTACCGTTGCGCAGCCACATCTCCATTCGGACGGCGTCCGTGCCCGGCACGACCTTGACGCCGAACACGATCCCGTTGGGCAGCTTCCGCTCGATGTCCAGGGTCCCATCTGCCCGCCGATTCCATTCGAGCTTGGGCAACTCGACGCCCTGCTGCGTCCAGATCGTGGCGACATGCGTGTGGGCCAGATAGGTGAGTCCCAGGCTCGACCAGATCGCCTCGGGCACATCGACCACCACATAGCTGTTCGGATCCCACGGCGTGAACACACTGAACTTCGTCTCCCGCTGCGGATCGATCGCGCCTTCCAGAAACCCGATCCGAGGATGTCTCCCGCCCGGATAAGGCAACACCAACAGCGGCTCATCCGCCTCCCGCTTGGGCCGACTGTCCGGCCAGATGCCGAACCGCTCCTGCGCCGCCAGAATCTCCGCCTCCGTCAGCCCCGTCGCCCCCCGCACTTCCTCGGTCGAGAAGCGATGATACCAGATCATGTTTTCCAGCCAGTACTCCAGTTCTCCGTCGTTCGGAGGTCGTCGTGCGTTTATCTTGCTCTCGTCCATCCACTTCAGTTCGGCCAATTCATCGGCCTTGACGAAACGGACACTGCCGTCCACAAAGAGCACGTTGCAGCCGTCGCTCCCATGACGGCCTGTCACCAGGGATTCAGGTCCGCCGAAACCGTTCCAGCCGGCATCGCTCTCAAAAACCAGAACAACGTTTGGGTCGCTCCCTGGCCGTGCATGCGGATTCATCGCATAGCCCCAATCATCCTTGGAGAGTTTCGGACAGCAGTACGTCTGTCTGAATCCCTCGGTAGGTTTGCCAGTCTCACGGCCATGCTGAGCGGCCAACAGGTCGCACCACTGCCCCGCTGACGGATACTGATCGCTGTGCTCACTGGCGTACACAACCAAGGCGAGGCCCAATTGTCTGAGATTCGCCATGCAGAGGGCTCGCATAGGGCTGGGATGTCGCCTATGCGGAGTCTCGAGGAGAATAAACAGAAACACAATTGCCAGGAGAATCACAACAGTGCCCGCGAGGAGAGACACACCGAACCGCGGACGAGGCTTCGTAGTGCTTTTCTCACTCATGATGTTTCCTCTCCCAAAATCTTTCCAAGGACAGTGACGAGGGTTTGGGGTTCGAAGTAGCCGGGGGACAGGCGGAGGTAGACGGTTTTGGGGTCGGCGATGCGGACGGTGCCTTTGACGTTGGCGAACAGCGACGCGGCCCTGTTGCCTGGATCGCTGCGGAAGGAGAAGATCAGGTCGCCCGCTTTGAGCGGATTGGGCTGGGAGGCGACGATGCTGCGGATGTCCCATTTGGCCGCCGCGATGCGCAGCTCGGCCAAATCGAGCAGGCCCTTCGTCTCTTCGGGGATCGGGCCATAGACGTCGGCCAGTTCCGCTTCGATCTGCCCCAAGTCGCCCGGCGTCCGGGCGACTGCGATCTTGCGATAGACGTCCATGCGATGCCGGTCGATGGGGATGTAGTTCTTCGGGATGTAGGCGGAGAAGCCCAGGTCGATGTTGGCGGTCGGCAGAGGCTCGATTGTCTCGTTCTTCAGCTCACGCACCGCCTGCGCCAGCATATCGCAGTACATCTGGTAGCCGACCATCTGGATATGGCCCGACTGCTCGGGGCCTAAGATGTTGCCCGCGCCGCGAATCTCCAGGTCGCGCAGCGCAATGCGAAAGCCCGCGCCGAGGTGCGAGTATTCCTCGATGGCCTTGAGCCGCTTGGCCGCAATCGGCGCGATGGGCCGGCTGTTCGGCAGCAGCATGTAGGCGTACGCGCGGTGCTTGTAGCGTCCGACGCGGCCCCGAAGCTGGTGCATCTCCGCCAGGCCGAACCGGTCGGCGTCGTTGACAAAAATCGTATTGGCGTTGGGGATGTCCAGGCCCGACTCGATGATCGTGGTGCAGACCAGCACATCGGTCCGGCCCAGCACGAAGTTGATCATCGCATCTTCCAGCTCGCGTTTGCTCATCTGCCCGTGCGCGATGTCGATCCGCGCCTCCGGGGCCAGCTTCTGGATCTCCATCGCCTTGCCCTGGATCGACTGGACCCGGTTGTGCAGGAAGAACACCTGGCCCTGCCGGTTCAGCTCACGGTAGATCGCCTTGCGAATCAGCTCGGGGTTGTACGCGGCCACCTGCGTGACGATGCTGCGCCGGTCCAGCGGCGCCGTCGTCAGCGAGCTGATGTCACGCAGGCCCAGCAGCGCCATGTGCAGCGTGCGCGGGATCGGCGTGGCGGTCATCGTCAGGATGTCCACGTTGACCCGCATCCGCTTGAGGCGCTCCTTGTGCTCGACACCGAAACGCTGCTCCTCATCGATAATCAGCAGGCCCAGGTCCTTGAAGCCGACGTCGCCGCTGAGCAGCCGGTGCGTGCCGATGAGAATATCCACCTTACTGGCGCGGGCGCGGGCGACGATGTCCTTAGCCTGCTTGGGCGTCTTGAAGCGGTTGAGGACTTCGACCGCCACCGGAAAGTCCGCGAACCGCTCGGCGAACGTCCTGGCATGCTGGACCGACAGCACCGTCGTGGGCACGAGCACCGCCACCTGCTTGCCCGCTTCGACCGCCTTGAAGGCGGCCCGCATGGCCAGCTCGGTCTTGCCGTAGCCGACGTCGCCGCACAGCAGCCGGTCCATCGCCACCGGCTCCTGCATGTCGGCCTTGATCTCGCCGGCCGCAGTGATCTGGTCCGGCGTCTCCTGGTACGGGAACGACTCCTCGAACTCCATCTGCCAGTTCGAATCGTCGCCGTAGGCGATGCCGCCCATGGCCTGACGTTTCGCCTGGATATCGAGCAATTCGGCCGCCAGATCGCGAACGGATTGCGCCACCTTCTCCTTCTGCTTCTGCCACCGCTTGGAGCCGATCTTGCTGAGCGTCGGACGTTTCGGACTGGTGCCGATGTACTTCTGCACCAGCGCGATGTTCGCAACCGCCACCTGAATCTTGACCTTGTCGGCATACTCGATGGTCAGGTACTCGGCCTTGCCCGCCTTCTCGTCGATGGTCTCGGTCCCGAGGTACTTGCCGATCCCATAGGACGCGTGAACTACGATGTCGCCGGGCTGCAAATCGGCCAGCGTATCGACGGGCGCCATCGCGCGGACCGGCCGCTGCCGGCGGCGCAGCGCGTACTGCCCGAACAATTCATGATGGCTGACGACGATCGTATTGAGTGACTCGATGAAGAAGCCCTGATGGACGTAGCCCAACGGAAGCTGGAAACCGCGGGGGACGTGCCCGTCGATCTCCTTGACGATCTCGCTGACGCGCTGCACCTCAGCGGTACTCTCGCAATAGAGCAGAACGCGATTGCCTTCCTTGGACCTCTGGATCAGTTCTTCAAGGGCCGCCTTGTGTCCCGCCCAGAGCGAGGTCGCCTTGCGTTCGAACTGCTGGATGCTCTTGACGCTGAGCTTCAGAGATTCATCAGGCGCCCCGCCGGCGAATCGGGAGATGTGCAACTGCGTCAATCGCGACACCGACTGGCAGATGTCCATCCAACTGTAGAGACGGCCGGAATCCTCGACGCGGGCCAGGAAGACCTTGGCGACCTCTTCGACGTCCAGCGGTTCTTCGAAGACGACAATCGCATCGTCCGGCAGTGTATTGGTGAACAGCTCCCGTTGATCGGACGCCGCACCGCACGCGGCGCCGACGATGCTCAGGCTGGCGATCTCGCTGGTGGAACGCTGCGTGTCCAGATCAATCTGGCGAATGCTCTCGATCGTGTCGCCGAAGAACTCAATGCGAATCGCCTGCGATTGCCCGGAGTCCTTGCCGTCTGGGCAGTCACGGGGGCCTGCCCCTACCCGATCGCGGATCAGGGGGGCGTAGATGTCGATGATACCGCCTCGCCGGGCGAACTGCCCCGGCAGGTCCACCGCATCGACCCGCTCGAAGCTGTTGTTGACCAGCCACTCGACGACCTTGTCCAGGTCGACGGTCGCGTTGGCCTGAAGGTGCAGCGAGCCGGCCGCAAGAGCCGCCGGCGGGGCCACCGGCTGGCACAACGCCTGCACCGGCGCGACGATCACCCCGCCTCGACGAAGCGCGTTGTCCGGTCCGGACATCAGAGATACGAGGCGCAGCCGCTCGGCGCGGGTCTCGTCCGTCGCATCGGCCAGTTCTTCTTCCCCTTCCCAGGCGGGCAGCAGTTCGACCCGTCCGGCCTCGAACGTCCGCAAGTCGTCCACCGCTCGGTCGGCGTCGTCGATATGAGGACAGACGTACAGCACAAGACGAGCCACGGTCTTCGCTACGTGTGCGGCCAGCAGGCGCGCAAACGATCCCCAGGTCCCCTCGACTTTCACGGCCCCCTTCTCGGGCGCCGCCAGCCGGGAGATCATCTGCGAAACCACCTTGTCCCGCGAGAGATCCATAGGCTGCGGTCCTCACGGCCGAAGCCGTGAGCAACTCGCAAATCCGAAATTGGGTCTGTTAGGTCCCTTTGGTCCTTTCGGTCTCCAAGGACCGAAAGGACCAAAGGGACCTAAAGGACTTGGCCCGATCAGCCTTCGTCTTTGAGTCTCTTGGCCAGGTCCCTGGCGGCGTTCGCCACGCTCTCGGCCGTAATGCCGAACTCCTTGAAGCAGACCTTGCCCGGCGCCGAGGCGCCGAAGCCCGTCATGCCGATGAAGACGCCGTCGTCACCCAGCCACTTGCGCCAGCCCATCTCGATGCCCGCCTCGACGGCCACGCGGACCTTGACGTCGCGCGGGATCACCGAGTTCTTGTACTTGTCGTCCTGCTTATCGAAAAGCTTCCAGCACGCCATGCTGACGACCTGCGGGGACAGGCCGTCGGATTCCAGCATCCTGGCCGCCTCCAGCGCAACAGCAACCTCCGAGCCGGTGGCCAGCAGGATCACGTCCGGCTTGCCCCGGCTGGTGAGGATGTAGGCGCCGCGGCTGATGTTGGCCGCCGAGGCGTACTTACCCTGATCGATCACGGGAACACCCTGGCGGGTCAGCAGCAGCGCAACCGGACCGTCGCGGTGTTCGAGGGCATATTTCCACGCGTAGGCAGTCTCGTTGGCGTCGGCCGGCCGGAAAACCAGCAGGTTGGGAATCGCCCGCAGCGCCGTGAAGTGCTCCACCGGCTGGTGCGTCGGCCCATCCTCGCCGATCCCGATGCTGTCGTGCGTCCAGACGAAGATCGTCGGGTATTTCGACAGGGCCGCCACACGAACGGCGCCCCGCATGTAGTCGGAGAAAACCATGAACGTGCCGCCGTAGGCCCGCAGCAGGCCGGAGAGGTTGATCCCGTTGAGGATCGCCCCCATCGCGTGCTCACGGACGCCGTAGCGGACGTAGCGGCCGCCGGGCACGTCCTTCTGGAAGTCCACTGCTCCCTTGAACTGCGTGTTGTTCGAAGGCGTCAGGTCCGCTGAGCCGCCCAGCACGAGCGGCATCTGCGGCATCAGGGCGCTGAGCACCTGGCCGGACGCCTGACGCGTGGCGAGCGGCTTGTCCACCGCGAACTTCGGCAGAAGCGAATCGATCTTCACCGGCAGCTTGCCGTCCGCGGCGTCGCGGAACGCCTTCGCCAGGTCCGGGTGCTTCTTCGCGTAAGACTCGAACAAGGCGATCCACTCGCTCTCGGCCTCTTTGCCCCGTTCGACCGCCTGACGCATATGCGTCAGGACTTCGTCCGGCACATGGAACGTCTTGTCGGGGTCCCAGCCGAACTTTTCCTTGACCAAACGGATCTCCGCGTCACCCAGCGGCGACCCGTGGGCTTCGGCGGTGTCCTGCATGTTCGGCGCGCCGTAGGCGATGTGGGTACGCAATGCGATGATGGAAGGCCGCTCGACCTCGCTCTTGGCATTGATCAGGGCCTTCTCGAACTTCTTCATGTCGTTGCCGTCGCCGCCGACCTTCTGGACGTACCAGCCATAGGCCTCGTAGCGTTTGGCACGATCCTCGGTAAACGACAGCTCAGTGGGTCCATCGATGGAAATGTGATTGTCGTCGTAGACTACAACGAGATTGCTCAGCCCGAGGTGTCCGGCCAGCGAGCTGGCCTCGCCGGAGATGCCCTCTTCGAGGTCGCCGTCACCGGCAAAGACATACACCTTGTAGTCCACGATCGGGAAGCCCTCGCGATTGAAGTAGTTGGCGAGGTACTTCTGAGCGATGGCCATGCCGACCGCGTTGGAGATGCCCTGGCCAAGCGGGCCGGTGGTCGCCTCGATGCCCAGCGACGGATCGTACTCCGGGTGTCCCGGCGTCTTGCTGCCCCACTGCCGGAAGCTCTTCAGGTCGTCCAGGCTCATGTCGTAGCCGCTCAGGTGCAGCAGCGAATAGAGCAGCATGCTGCCGTGCCCGCCGGAGAGGATGAAGCGGTCGCGATTGTGCCAGAGCGGATTGGCCGGACTGTACTTCAGGTGACGCGTCCAGAGGACGTAAGCCGCCGGCGCCATGCCCATCGGCATCCCGGGGTGGCCGGAATTGGCCTTCTGGACCCCGTCGACCGCCAGCAAACGGATTGTGTTGACGCACAACTCATCGAGTTTCGATAGACCAGGATGACCCATGGCACCTTCCCGCAATCATCTGTTGACATTCAGTTTGGGTAACTTGACCGAACGCATAAGGATACTCGCCGGCCGTATCCATGGCAAGCCCTTTTGCCGCCGAGGCGTCACCGCACGTCCCGAATCCGGCGCCGGCCCTTCGCAAATGCGCAAGCCGACGAGAGGTTTCCGTCACCCCCCTGCGGGTGGGGATTGCCGTCCTGGCGGTGTTGACTTCGGGCCCCGGCGGCTGTAGCTTCGCTCACGCCAGTGTTCGGGCGTAAGTCGCGGAACCAACGCACATGCAGGAGGTCGAATGAGCGCGTACGTCAGTCGCATGCTATTGACGGGGGCAACGGTCCTTGCGATGGCAGGCTCCCTGGCGACCGGCCAGGAGCCGCATCAAGTCAAACCCTGGCAGGTCTTCGAACTGGAGATGACCGCTGCCGAGAGCGAGACGAACCCGTACGTCGCCTGGCTCCAGGAGGGAGAATCGGTGCGGGTAACGGTACGTTTCGCCGGAGTCTCGGGAGAAGCAGCCGGCCGGGAGATCGTCGTTGCCGGGTTCTGGGACGGAGACCGCCGTTGGAGGACACGGTTCGCCCCGCCAGCACCGGGCGAATGGAGGTTCGAGACGCGATCGCAGGACCCGGGATTGAACGGGACCGCCGGAACGCTGGTCTGCACCGCGTGGACCGAAGAGCAGAAGAAGGCCAACCCCACGAGACGCGGTTTCGTGCGCGTTCACCGCACGGGGCAGCGTGCGGGCCGCTATTTCGAGTACACAGACGGCACGCCCTTTCTCTGGATTGGAGACACCTGGTGGAATTGGACGCAGCGTGGCATCAAGTTCGAGACATTCCGCAAGCTCATCGACGACCGCGCTGCCAAGGGCTTTACCGTGGGACAACTATTCTTTGCTGCCAACGGCTGGGGCCGGAGCGGTTCGCTGATCGACCGGGACTACGACGAGCCCGATATCGAGCAGATCCGGTTCGTCGAACAGTGCATCGCCTATGCGAACGAGCGAGGGATCACAGTGTGGATTCATCCGTGGTGGAGCCGGGCAGACCTGGACGAAACGGCCGGTCCGGAGAACATCCGTCGTTGGTGGCGGTACGTGATCCACCGGCTCGGAGCCTACAACGTCATCTGGACGCTGGCGGGCGAATACAACATGAACGACTACGGCGGACTTGGGCTGGATTTCTGGAAGGACCTGGGCGCGATGATCGCGGCCGAGGATCCCTTCGACCACATCATCGGCACGCACCCCACGCCGCCCGCCTGGGATGGCGGGGCCGATGCGCCTCAATGGTCGACGGCCGAGGTGCTCCATGACGAGTCCTGGCTCGACTACAACCAGAGCCAGACTGCCCACGCTCGCTGGCGGAACGAATACGCCCCGACCGTCGTCGCACAGGCGTATGCCAAGAACCCGCCCAAGCCGATCGTGATAACCGAACCCTGGTACGAATTCGCGCTGGATGCCCCGGCCGCTCGGGAGATTCGTTTCTGCGCGTGGTCGGCGATGATGAGCGGCGCCGCCGGGCATAGCTATGGCGGCGGGCACGTCTGGCTCGGCTATCTGCCCGAGGTCTCTCGACGGCGAAACGACGACGGCGGGCATTCCTGGCCCATCGATCCCGACTTCGAGACGAACACGCTGGACTATCCCGGCGCGCAAGGGATCGCGCAGATGGCCCGCATCCTGCGCTCCCTCGACTGGTGGCGGCTCGAGCCTCATCCCGAATTCGTCGTCGAGAACCCATCGAAGTACTGCTTGGCCATCCCGGGCGAGGTGTACGTCTTGTTCCTGCGCTGGGGCGGCGCGGTGAAGATGAACCTGAGCGCCTACGAAGGCGTCACCTTCACGCGCCAGTGGATCGATCTCGTCACGGACGAGACGCACGAAACCAAGGAACTTGCCGGCGGCGCCGTCCACACGATCAACGCCCCCGAGGATTTCCCCGCCGTGCGTCAGGAGAAAGATTGGATTCTGCTCATCAAGGCGGTCAGGCCGGCGCCGGCCGCCGAGCAGAGAGGCCAACGCCCCAGAAGAGAGATCCAATGGGTCAATCCGGACCTTCCCGCAGGGCCCGGCCTTTCGCATCACGTTCTGGCAAGCCAGGCGCTGGGACACGATGTCGGTTACGTCGTCTGGACGCCGTCGGAGTATTCGGCGAACATCAACACGCGATACCCCGTGATCTACTTCCTGCATGGAGCTGGAGGCAATGAAGCGGCGGATTCCGCCGGCTTCTCCGGCTGGGCCGCCAAGGCCATGGCCGACGGTGCCCTGCCGCAGGCGCTGTGCGTCTTCCCCAACGGTGGAATGAGCGGCTATCGCGGGCAGGTCGAGACGATGATCGTGGAGGAGTTGATCCCTGCGATCGATCGGAATTACCGCACCATCGCCAAACCGCAGTCGCGTGCGGTGGCCGGCTTTTCGATGGGCGGGTCTGGATCGGTCTACCTTTCGATCATGCACCCCGGCCTGTTCTGCGTTGCCGGCAGCATGGGCGGTGGCCTCGGAAGTGGAGATGAGATCACGGCGGCCATCGAAAAGGCCCTGCCC
>Ga0068714_10004985_pt1 | contig 14411 bp, 11 predicted proteins | sample MTBNYHSulfiMetaG_FD_62988 | JGI IMG/M metagenome (GOLD analysis project Ga0068714, IMG submission 62988) | Enrichment culture microbial communities from rom New York Harbor, USA that are MTBE-degrading - MTBE-NYH (New York Harbor Sulfidogenic)... | ecosystem: Environmental > Aquatic > Marine >... | reverse complement strand
CTGTCAGAAGAGGGTTGTCCACTAGGGCCGTCTTCGAGCCGACCATCACAGCGTCAAAGCCTGCCCGGAGGCGGTGCGTCTCATGCCGCGCCTCGGGTCCCGTGATCGTCGTTCGCTCTCCCCGGATCCTCGCAACGCGCCCGTCCAGCGTCTGGGCGAGCTTCACCGCCACGTAGGTGGCGCGCCGCAGCGCGTTGTGATAGAAGGCCGGATTCTCCCTTCTCGCCTCTTCTTCGGAGAGCACCGGTCCCGTAACGGACACGCCCGCCTCTCGGAGCGTACGGGCGCCCCCACCCGAGTCGTCTCCCGGGTCTCGAGCTCCATAGACCAGACGGGACACTCCAGCGTCCCGGAGAGCGAGAGAACAGGGGGGCGTCAGACCGAAGTGATCGCAGGGCTCCAGGCTCACGTAGGCCGTCGCACCTCTGGCCAGATCACCGGCTTGGGCCAGGGCATTCACTTCCGCGTGGGCTCCACCAAACTCTACATGCCATCCTTCGCCCACGACCTCGCCGTCCTTGACCAGGACACACCCCACCATCGGATTGGGATGGACGCGGCCCCACCCTCTCCGACCGAGCAGGACCGCCCTTTCCAGGTGCTCAAGGTCCATTGGGTCCATTGTACCCCTCATCCGCCCAGCATCCAGGCCACCCTCAGAAGGTCAACCGAAACCCCAGGGACCCGAACCAGGAGGCGGTGGAGGGGTCGAAATCACCACCCGGGCGGTCGGGCAAGTCGGTGCCGAAACCCTGCGCCCATCCACCCTCGATCGATATCTGGAGGATGACATAGGTCAAGGAGCCCCCAAGGAAAAAGAGATGCCGATCCGACGTGAGCTTTCCAGAGGCTGTGGCGACGCCGGGCTGCCCCGGGGCTCCGGTCTCAGGATCCTCCACCCGGATCGTCGCCCGACCGCGATAACGATCCCAGCCGGTCCCCCCGAAGAGCCCGACCCCCTTCACGTCCTTCCCAATGATGCCCCGGACGGAGGAGAGCCCGACATCGAAACGCGCTTCCGCGGGGTTCCCCTCCTCCATGCTTCCGAATCCCGAACTCCCGAGGGAACGGTGATAGAGGGAAACGGAGACCCCCGGGAGGTTGAAGGACTCCCTGAGGATTCCCAGGCGCGCCCCGACACCCAGCCCCAGAAGGTTCTCCCGGAAGCCCTGGTCCTTCGGAACGAACACGAGATGCGCTGAGCCGGTGAGGTCAACGGAGAGGACTCCTCCCACGTTCGGCACCGGTGAGAACCCGTTGTAGAGGCCCATGGAGACCACGGCCTGAACCGCGGGAAGTGTGAAAGAGGCGTCCCCGCGAGGAAGGGGCGAGCCCCCTCCCAATCCGGGCATCGAGAAGCGCGTGAGGGAACCGCGGGCGGCGAGGGCATAACGGGGTGATTTCTGATACCGCCACCCCAAGGTGCTGGCGGAACCCATCATTTCGCTGCCACCGGAGGCTGCGAGGCCCAAGGCGCCCTGGGCTGATTGCGACCCGAGAGCCGTCTCCCGGCACCAGGCTAGGAGGGTCTCGGAGCTGCGCCCACATGCGGTGGCGAGCTCACGCACCCCCTGCCCCTCAAGAGCCTGGGTGGCGAAAAGCAGGTTCCAGGCCAGGAGGGCCGACGCGCCGAAGAGCCCTCGTTCGAAAGCCGTCACGCCAGTTCCACCCCCCCGCCCTCCACCGCTTCACCCACTATCCAGATCTCTTCCCCGGCAGCTGCCAGTGTCTGTGCCACCGTCTCCGCATCCTCGGGGGCGGTGATGACAATCATCCCGATTCCCATGTTGAACACCCGGAACATCTCATGCGAGGTTACGCCCCCTCCCTGCTGAAGAACTCGGAACAGGGGGGGGACGTTCCAGCTGTCAAGCCGGATCCGGGCACCGATACCTCTTCCAAGCACCCTGGGGAGATTGCCGGGAACCCCACCTCCCGTTATGTGGGCCAGGCCGCAGATCAGGCCCTTCTCGAGGAGAGGCCGGAGTGCCGGAAGATAGCTGCGGTGTATGGCCAGGAGCGCCTCCCCCACGGAGATCCCCATGGTCGGCATCTCGTCCTGGATGCCGAGTCCCATGGTCTCGAAGACGATTTTTCGGGCCAGGGAATACCCATTGGTGTGGAGCCCTGAGGAACCGAGACCGATGAGGACGTCGCCGACCCGGATCCGGGATCCGTCCAGCATGAGGGAGCGCTCCACGATCCCGACGATGAACCCGGCCAGATCATACTCCCCGGGGGCGTAGAAGTCCGGCATCTCCGCCGTCTCACCCCCGAGGAGAGCGCATCCGTTTTCCACGCAAGCCTTGGCGATACCCCCCACCACCTCCGTCACCACACCCTCGTCCAGGCGCCCCGCGGCCAGATAGTCCAAGAAGAAGAGGGGAGTGGCCCCTTGAACCAGGATATCGTTCACACAGTGGTTCACCAGATCCTGGCCCACGGTGTCGTGACGTCCCGACAGAAAGGCCAGCTTCAGCTTGGTACCGACCCCATCGGCACTGGAGACCAGCACCGGTGCCCGGAATCCACCGGGGACGGCGTACAGGCCTCCAAAGAGCCCGAGCTCCGAAAGGGTGTACCGGTCACGGGTTCGGGAGACCAGGGACTTCAGCGCGTCCTTGGCCCTCGCTGCGGCATCCAGATCGACACCTGCGGACCGATAGCTGAGGTGGGTGGGTTCAGGCATCCTGCTCCTCCTCCGAACGTTCCATGCGGACCGGAGCCGAGATGCCGAGGACCCGCAGGCCGTTGCGCAGCACAATCTGGACGCCTCTCGCCAGCGCCAAGCGCGCCCCGCGAAGCTCCGGATCCCCGATCAGGACGGCGAGCTCGGGGTTCCGGGACGGATTCCCCGCGTGGTACCAGGAATTCACAGCAGCCGCGGTCTGCTCCAGGAAGTCGCAGAGGACATGGGGGGCTCGGGAGGTCGCAGCCCGCTCTACCGTCTCCGGGAAGTCAGCCAGGCGCTTGATCAGCTCCCTCTCGAGTGGGTGGGAGAGGCGGCCCAGGGGTACTCCTTCGCACCGGAGGTCACCTTCCTCCAGACCGGCCTTCCGGAAGATCGAGCACATCCGGGCATGGGCGTACTGGATCTTGTAGACCGGGTTCTTCTCCGACTGGTCCATGGCCACGTCCAGGTCGAAGACCAGATGGGCCTCGGGCTTCCTCATGAGGAAGAAGTATCTCGCCACGTCGACCCCCACCTCGGAGAAGAGCTCTCTGAGCGTGGTATAGGCGCCTGCCCGCTTCGAGAACTTCACCTCCCTCCCATCCCTCTCCACGGTAACCATCTGGTGGAGAACATACTCGGGATAGCCTTCGGGGAGTCCCAACGTCTGCAGACCGGCACGGACGCGGGTGACCGTGCTATGGTGGTCTGAGCCCTGAACATTGATGGCGTGGTGGAATCCCCGCTCCCACTTGGTCAGGTGATAGGCCACGTCCGGGAGGAAATAGGTGGGGGTGCCGTCCCGACGCACCATGACGCGGTCCTTCTGGTCCCCGAAATCCGTGGTCCGGAGCCAGAGGGCCTCGTCTCTCTCGTATACCCTGCCCGTTTCCTTCAGCGCCCGGACGGTGGATTTCACACGACCTTCGTCATAAAGGGACGATTCCAGGTAGTGCTCGTCGAACGCCACACGGAATTCCTCGAGGTCCCGGTCCTGCTCCTCCCTCAGGATCCGAACGGCGAACTCCCTCATTCGGTCCAGGGCCTCGGAAGAGGGATCTTCCCTGTACAGGTCGCCCACCTCCTGGAAGAGGGCGGCGGCCACATCTCGCACGTATTCCCCCTGGTACCCGCCCTCCGGTAGTACCGGCTTCGACCCGAGGAGCTCTTGATACCGGGTCCAGACGCTCCGGGCCAGGAGGTCGATCTGGTTACCGGTATCGTTGTAGTAGAACTCCCGGTGCACGGACCATCCGGTCCAATCCAGGAGGGCGGAGATGGCGTCACCCAGAGCGGCCTGGCGTCCGTGGCCGAGGTGAAGAGGTCCGGTGGGGTTCGCGGAAACGAACTCAACCATGACGGCCCTGCCCCCGCCGGCATTCCCGCGACCATATTCCAGGTTGCGGATCAAGATCTCGGGTAGGATTCCCGCCACCGATTCCGGCGAGAGGTAGAAGTTGAGGAAGCCCGGCCCCGCAACATCCACTCGGTCGACGCCCGCGCTTGCCAGGTCCAGGCCACCGACAATCTCCTGAGCGATCTCCCGGGGGGGGCGGCCAAGGCGTGACGCCAGCGTCAGTGCCAGGCTCGTAGCCCAATCCCCGTGAGCCGGATCCCTTGGACGCTCCAGGCGGATCTCGGCTTCTGGGACTCCCATGTTCCGCAGGACCCCCTCCAGCGCCGACCTGATCCAGACATCGGACATGGTCCCCTCAGGAACCTGCTGTGGAAGGGGTGGAGGAGCCACTACCGATTCCCGGCGACGAAGGGGCCTCCGGCGCTGAAGAGGGAGACTCCTTGGAGGCCTCCTTCTTGTAGGACTCGCTCCGGTAATCTGTGATGTAGAAGCCCTTTCCCTTGAACAGGAGGCCCGTGCCCCCGGAGAGCAGGCGCTCGCTCTCAGCACCGCACTCGGGGCAAATGGCCCTGGGCTCGTCGCTCATCTTCTGGAACAACTCGAACTTGTGCCCTTTCGGGCATTTGTACTCATAGGTGGGCATGAACCTTCGAGACCTCCCTGTCCCTTGTGGATTTACACGGAAAAGCTAACCAGGGACGGGGGATGATGTCACCCTTCCTCATACGTTCCCCACTCCTCACGGAGCGTATCACTGATCTCCCCGAGGGTGGCCAGACGTTTCACCGCATCGATCATGGGGGGGAGGAGGTTGTCCCCTGACCGAGCGGCCGCCCTGACGGCTTCCAGGGAGCTGCGCACCTTTCCCTGGCGCCGGCTGGTCTTCGTGCGCTCGAGCCGAGCCTTCTGGGCCACCTCCAAGGCTCCGAAGTCGAGTCGCTGGATCTCAACCGGGGCATCCCTCTCGGCAAACGCATTGACCCCGATCACGACACGCGTGCCCCCTTCCACCTCCAGCTGGTGCCGATACGCCGCCTGGTGGATCTCCTCCTTCATGAAATCAATGCACCTGGCTGCACCTCCTCCTTCTTCGATGCGCTCCAGGTACTCCCGAGCCCGGGCCTCGAGTGCATCCGTGAGGGCTTCTACGTAGTAGCTCCCTGCCAGGGGATCTACGGTGTTGGTCACCCCTGACTCATGAGCCAGAATCTGCTGAGTACGGACCGCCAGGAGGGCCGACCCTTCCGATGGAAGGGCCAGCGCCTCATCAAAGGAGTTGGTGTGGAGGGACTGTGTGCCCCCGAGAACCGCCGACAAGGCCTGCAGCGTCACCCGCACCACGTTGTTCAATGGCTGCTGGGCCGTGAGCGTGGAGCCACCGGTCTGGGTATGGAACCGAAGCCGACCCGCGGAATCGCCGGCCCTGTAGCGCTCCTCCATGAGCCGGGCCCACAGGCGTCGGGCAGCCCTGAACTTCGCTACTTCCTCGAGGAGGTCGTTGTGGGCGGCGAAGAAGAAAGAGAGACGTGGTCCGAAGTCCCCGAGCTGGATTCCAGCTGCCAGGGCCCGGTCCACGTACTCGAGGCCGTTGGCAAGTGTGAAGGCCACTTCCTGGGGAGCCGTGGCGCCCGCCTCCCGCATGTGGTAGCCCGAGATGGAGATGGTATTCCACGCGGGGACCTCATGGGCGCAGAAGCTCATCACGTCCGAGATGAGGCGAAGACTGGGCTCCACTGGATACACGTAGGTCCCCCTCGCGACATACTCCTTGAGGATGTCGTTCTGGACCGTGCCCCGGAGCTTCCGGCGGGGCACTCCCTGTTCATCGCCCAGGGCGACGTAGAGGGCCAGAAGCACCGCCGCCGTGGCGTTGATCGTCATGGAGGTGGATACGACATCCAGGGGGATGTCACGGAACAGGACCCGCATGTCCTCAAGGGAATCCACCGCGACCCCCACTCGTCCAACCTCTCCCCCCGCCATGGTATGATCGGAGTCGTAGCCCATCTGGGTTGGTAGGTCGAACGCCACGGAGAGACCCGTGGTCCCTTGCTCCAGCAGATATCGGTAACGCCGGTTGGTGTCCTCGGCGGTCCCGAATCCGGCGTACTGCCGCACGGTCCAAGGACGACCCCGATACATGGTGGGATGAATTCCCCGGGTGAAGGGGAATTCACCTGGATCGCCCAGCTCCGGGGCCACATTCGGCATGCGGTAGACCGGTGCCACCGGGATACCGCTACCCGTGACACGATCCTCCTCTCGATCCGGTTTCCTCATCCCTTTCATCCTTTCCCCGAAGGATCTTCCGGCGCCTGGAACTCCACCAGGATCTGATCCTTCTCGACCGTCTGGCCGGGGGAGACGGAGACCCTGCCCACCCGCCCGTCCCCCTCGGCCTTCAGCTCGTTCTCCATCTTCATCGCTTCCACGATGACAAGGCCCTGGCCCTTGACGACCTGATCTCCCTCCTCAACCTCCACTTTGAGCACCAACCCCGGCATGGGAGCGCGAAGCGTCCTGGGGGCTCCGCTGACCTTGCCCCCGGCCAGCTCCTGGATCGCCTGTCGGCGCTCGTCCAGCACTTTGGCACGGAGATGACTGCCGGGAAGATGGAGGCTCCACTCCCCAGGTCCGCCTCTCCCCACGAGGATGCGATGAGACTTGCCGCCGAGCAGGAGAGCCCGGACCTCCGTGCCATCCAGCTCCGCCAGATCGGCCACGACATCCTCTCCCTCGACCCGCACTCCCTCAGGACCGAGATCCACTTCCAGGACCCTTGGCCCGATGGTGACGAAATACCGCATGGGGCTTACACCTCCTTGCCCATCAAGATTGCCACGGTCTCCACGTGCCCAGTCTGGGGGAAGAGATCGAAACACCGAAGCTCGCCCATGGCGTAGGCGTCGCCCATTCGAGCCAGATCCCTTGCCAGGGTGGCTGGATCGCAGCTGATGTAGATCAGCCGTCCCGCGGGATGGGTTCCGAGGAGGGCTGGGACGGCCCTATCCACTCCGGCTCGGGGGGGATTGAGGATCACCAGGGGTGTCGGGAGCAAGCGTCCCAGCTCGGCTTCCGCCCTCCCTTCGATGACGCGAAAGCCCTCCGGGGCACCAGCCCTGGCCACCGCCGCGGCTTCCGGGTTGGACTCGATGCCGGTGACCACTGCCCCTCTGAGGGCCATGGCCCGACCCAACACCCCGACCCCGCAATACGCATCCACCACGGCCATCCCCGAGACCGCCCCGACCGCTTCCACGACATACCGGTGCAGCGCCTGTCCGGCCTCACGATTCACCTGGAGGAACCCGCCTCCCGGAAGTCTTAAGGTCTCGTCGAGCCAACGAACGCTCAGGAAGGGGTCTCCAAAGAGGTAAAGGTGGGATCCGGTGCTGAGTTCGCGCCAGACGGAACGGAGCCCCGGGACCCCCTCCAGTAGGGCTGAAGGGTTGCCGTTTCCCCTTCCCCCACGGATCAGGAGGGCGGCCCCATCATCGCTCTGGCGCAACGTCAGGCGAAGCTCCTTGCCGGCAGGCAGGAGGCGAGCGCCAGGGCCCCAACCACGGCGCAGGAGGTCCCATACTGCGGCAAGCTCCTCGTGAGGGAGCAGACATTCCCCGCCCACGTCCAGGATCCTCTCTGCCCGGGCCAGCTCCCGGAGCCCGGCCACGATCCGGCCTCCGGGTAGGCGCCGGAGGGTGAAGGTCATCCTGTTCCGGTAGCGGACCTCCTTGGGCGATGGCTCGACGGTGGGGTCGGCCACGTCGAGCTTGGCGATGCGCCGGAGTGCATCCCCGACCATCCTTCCTTTCCACCTCAACTGCTCCCGGTATTCCAGATGTTGGAGGGAACACCCGTCGCAGGCTCGGTATCGTGGGCAGGGAGGAGTCGTCCGGGCATCTCCCTCCACCAGGATCTCAACCACCTCTCCCAGAGCCCACCGCCCCTTCTGCCGGACCGGCCTGACCAGGACTCGGTCACCAGGAGCCGTCCGGGGAATGAAGACCGCCCTGCCGTCCGGCAGGGAACCCACTCCCACTCCGCCGGAGGCGATTCCATGGACCTGGACCTCCCGCAGGGATGATTCCATTGCCGCCGGTCTCATCCGCACCTCGGGCCAAAGAAGGAGCGTCCGCCCCTCCTCCAGTTCGAGAATCCGGCGCCTCCGTCCTGAGGGGCGAAGTCCCGCCGAATCCGCCCTTGCTCCTCCTCCTCCAGGAGAGCCGCCGCTACCGCAGCCGTACGAAGGATGGATTCGTCCTCCTGTGGGGCCAGGAGTCCCGGGTGGTCCTCCAGATAGCGGATGGAAATGGCACCGCTCTGGAAATCGCCTTCATCCATGACCCGGCGATGGAACGGAATGCAGGTATCGACTCCGCGGATCACCATCTCGTCAAGGGCACGAGCCATCCTCTTGATGGCCGCTGCCCGAGAAGGCGCGTGCACGATGAGCTTTCCGAGGAGGGGGTCGTAGTGCAATCCTACCTCGAAACCGCTGATGATCCCGCCGTCCCATCGTATGCCGGGCCCCGCGGGAATCCTCAGGTAGTCGATGCGGCCCGTGGAGGGAAGGAACCCTCGGTGCGGATCCTCAGAGGTGATCCGGCACTCGATGGCGTGACCTCGGGATGTCACGGCTTCCTGATCGAAATCCAGAGGCTCCCCGGCTGCGACCCTGAGCTGGAGCTCTACGAGATCGATTCCGTAGACCAGCTCCGTGACGGGATGCTCTACCTGGAGGCGCGTGTTCATCTCCAGGAAGAAGAACTCTCCGTCCATGACGAGGAACTCCACCGTACCGGCGCCGAGATAACTCACGGCCTCGGCAGCCCGGACCGCAGCGGCACCCATCTCCCGGCGGAGCCTCTGGGTGATCGCGGGAGAAGGGGCCTCCTCGATGAGCTTCTGATGCCTCCTCTGGATGGAGCATTCCCTCTCCCCGAAGTGTATGACCCGACCGAATCGATCCCCCACAACCTGGATTTCGATGTGCCGGGGCGCTTCAAGGTAGCGCTCAAGATAGAGGGAACCGTCTCCGAAGGCGGCCAGCGCCTCGCGGCTTGCTGCCTCGAAGGCCCGAATCATCTGCCCGGGTCCCTCCACGACCCGCATTCCCTTGCCCCCGCCTCCGGCAGAAGCTTTGAGCAGTACGGGAAAGCCCATCTCCCTGGCTGCGGCTTCCGCGGCCTGCGGATCATCCAGGGGGTCGATCGCACCCGGGACGATGGGGACTCCGGCGGCCCGCATGCGGCGGCGGGCTTCCGTCTTGTCGCCCATGGCGGAGATCGTCTCTGGGGACGGCCCGACGAAGACGATCCCGGCCTCCTGGACCGCCATCGAGAAGGGAGCCCTCTCCGCAAGGAATCCGTAACCCGGATGGATGGCCTCTGCCCCGCTGCTCTTCGCCACTTCCAGGATCCGGTCGGTGCGGAGGTAGCTCTCGGAGGAAGGGGCAGGACCCACGCAATACGCTTCGTCCGCTTCGAGAACGTGGAACGCCCTGCGGTCGGCTTCCGAGAAGATGGCGATGGATCGGACGCCCAGCTCCTTGCAGGCCCGGATGACCCGGACCGCGATCTCACCTCGATTGGCCACAAGTACACTCTCGAACACGCCAGGGACCCTCCCGATGCTTGGATTACTGCGGCTTACCGCAGGGGATGGAGGAAGGTAGGCCGTCGCGGGGAAAGGCCACAAGCGGGCGGTGGGGCGGGGGGAAGAGGCCTTGGGCAGCATTGTGGAACCAGGCTCCTGGACCGGAGGCTCTGCCGCCCTCAGACACTCCGGTCCCGGACCTCCCTGATGAAGTCCTCGAACCCAGGCACGTGGGTGAGCTCTCCGTCCATGATGGCCGCCATTTCCTCAGCCTCCTTCCACTCGGCCTCCAGGGCTTCAGCCTCCGCCGCTTCGTCGAGGGAAACAAGCAGGCCCGCCCGGAGATGGAGGTCCAGGTCCGCAAGAGCAGCTCCCGAGGTCGATATGAGGTCCAGAAGCCCCGCCGGCCCGCCTGCGGCATCCAACTCCTCCGCCACAACGCTGGCCATCCGCCGCAAGGCGGATGGAGGGGTGGTCACGGCCAACCCAAGGCGAAGCGTGGGCCGCGCTTCCTGGAGCGAAACCTCGACACGGGTCTGGCAGAACGCACACGAAGCCAGAATCCCGGAGCCTCGGCTGCCGGGGAGAACGCGTACGGACTGGAACTCCCACGGGCGGAGGGCCAGAGGACGCCCGCAGGAGGGACACTCGGGCGCCAGCGGGACCTGTGAGAAGAGGTAGGTGAGAGCAGAGGCCGACTCCATGAAGGGTGAACCCAACCAGGGGGAGGAGGCCGCCAGGCCAAAGGCTCCCCGATACGGGTCGTACCCTTCCAAAGGCGGCGACGGAAGCCTGGAAAGGAGCCGTTGAAAGAACCCGGGTCTGGCGGGCTTCCCGGGAAGTCTCGGGCCGTAGCGCCAGTCGACGAACTCCGGGCGTGGCGCCGCGCCGATCCGGATCAACTCTCCCTCGCCGACATCGATGAGACTCAGATTGGGGCTGGTCAGGAGTCTCTTCCCACGATCCTGAACGGAGCGCTCGCACTCCTCCAGCGTTTCCCATCGGGAGTCGAGAGGCGTCAGGTTCCACCGGAGGCAGCTCGGGCAAACGGTCCAGAGCCTACCCTTCAGGGGGTCATAGGCCAGGCGGTGACCCCGGCCCGGCGCCCAAGGAGGCCCCGGCGTCAGCGGGGAGCCACAGTGCAGGCAGGCAGCCACGTCAGAGAGGGATGTTGCCGTGCTTCCGGGGCGGGTTCTCGTCCCTCTTGTTTCGAAGCATGGCCAATGCGGAGATAAGCCGGGGACGGGTCTCCCGGGGATCGATGACGTCGTCGAGGTAGCCGCGTGCCGCAGCGATGAACGGATGGGCGAACTTTTCCCGGTACTCGGCCATGAGCCGATCGGTGGTGGCCTCCCGGTCTTCAGCTGCGGCTATCTCCCGGCGGAAGAGGATTTCCACGGCGCCCTTCGGACCCATGACCGCGATCTCAGCCGTGGGCCACCCGAGGTTCACATCGCCCCGGATGTGTTTGGAGTTCATGACATCGTAGGCCCCGCCGTAAGCCTTCCGGGTGATGACAGTCACCTTGGGGACGGTGGCCTCGCTGAACGCATAGAGCAGCTTCGCCCCATGGCGGATGATGCCCCCGTGCTCCTGCTGAATCCCGGGAAGGAACCCCGGGACGTCCTCCAGGACCACCAGGGGGATGTTGAACGCGTCGCAGAAGCGAACGAACCGCCCTCCCTTGTCCGAGGAGTCGATGTCCAGAACCCCCGCCAGGACCGCGGGTTGGTTGGCGACAATTCCCACCGGATGGCCTCCCAGGCGCGCGAACCCCGTCAGGAGGTTCCTGGCGAATCCCGCATGTACTTCGAGGAACTCACCTTCGTCCACCACGCAGGTTATCACGTCCCGCATGTCATACGGTCGATTGGGGTTCTCCGGCACGATTTCCAGAAGACGCTCGTCCCGGCGATCCGCAGGATCCGAGGTCCTCGAAAAGGGTGGGGGCTCAGTATTGTTCTGGGGGATGAATCGGAAGAGCTCACGGACCGTCTGCAGGGACTGGACCTCGGTGTCGTGGGCGAAGTGGGCCACACCCGACCGGGAGGCATGCACGTCCGCGCCTCCGAGGCTCTCCATGTCGACGTCTTCGTGGGTAACCGTTCTCACCACATCGGGCCCGGTCACGAACATATAGGAGGTGCCCCGGACCATGAACACGAAGTCCGTGATTGCGGGGGAGTATACCGCTCCTCCTGCGCACGGGCCGAGAATCACCGAGATCTGCGGGATCACGCCGGAAGCCAGGGTGTTTCGCAGGAAGATGTCGGCGTAGCCACCGAGAGATACCACTCCCTCCTGGATTCTCGCTCCCCCGGAGTCGTTCAGGCCGATGAGGGGTGCGCCGTTCTTCAGGGCCATCTCCTGAAGCTTGACGATCTTCTCCGCGTGAGCCTCGGAGAGGGAGCCACCGAAGACGGTGAAATCCTGGGAGAATACGTACACCTGGCGTCCGTGGATCGCGCCATATCCCGTCACCACTCCGTCGCCGAGGAACTTCTTCTCCCCCAGGCCGAACTCGGTGGAGCGGTTGGTCACGAACCGGTCGAACTCGACAAACGACCCCCGGTCCAAGAGGAGATCCAACCGCTCCCGGGCGGACAGCTTTCCTTTGGCGTGTTGGGCTGCCAGACGGTCTTCACCACCACCGAGCTGGGCCTCACGCCTCAGTTCATCCAGCCGCCTGAGCTTGTCTTCAAGGGACATGGGTTGGCCCCCTAGTCGAAACGAGTCTGGATGGGAATGAGCTCGCCGCCCTGGATCTGTGCCAGGTGGGGCGCCCTGGTGACCAGGCCGCCCTCCACGGAGAGAAGACCCGTGGCTCCGGGGAAGTCCCGGATCTGGTTCAGGGCCCTGGTGAGCTCCGCAGCGTTCCTGGGACGGCCCTGGAGGGCATGGAGAAGCAGCGCCGCAGCATCATGACCGAAGGCGGGAGCATGGCCGCGGAGCGTCTTCCGGAAGATCCTCTCGTAGGCGCTACGGAACCGATGGAAGGCATCCATGTCCTGGAGGACGATGCTGCTGGAGGAGGCCACTACGCCATCGGTATGGCGGGGGTCGACTCTCGACAAGACGTCGTCGGAGGTCCACCCGGAGGTTCCCAGGAGCTGGATTCCCAGTGTGTCGATCCCGAAGAAGGTGAGCTGCGGGGCGAGCAGCTCGATCTCATCGGGAGCCAGGGGCAGGAAGAGACCGTCCGGACGCGAGCGGGCGACCTGTGTCAGCTCTTCCCTGAAGTAGGTGGCGCCGGGATCGTAGAGGACCTCTCCCGAGATCGCTCCTCCTGCGGCCTCCAGCTCCTCGCGAAAGGCCGTGGCTTCGAGGCGAGCCGGGTCCCTGCGGGGACGCATCACCACCACTCGCCGCAAGCCAGCTGCATTGGCATACCGGGCCAGCGCCCTCGCTCCGGTGACATCCGGCCCGGAGAGGGCGAAGACCCCGGGGGCTGATTCCGCGGACGGTAGCGCTCCCGGAGCGATGATGGGGACACCGGTCCTCCGCCCCGAAGCGGCCGCCATGAGCACCTCCGGCACCAAGGGCCCGATCACACCCAGTGCACCCATCTCCTCCAACCTGCCCATGGAGGCTTGCCCCCTCCCGGGAAGGCCCCCGTCATCCTCGAGCTCCACCCGAACGGAGCGTCGGAGGCTGCCCTGAAACTCCTGAACGGCAACCTCGATACCCTCCTCCAGGGCTCGAGCGTACTCGAGGACGGAAGGTGAGACCCCTGATCGGGGCAGGATTGCTCCCAGGATGAGGGGATCACCGAGAGCTTCCTCCAGCCGCCCGTCGAGGAGGGCTCTCGCCAGATCGGCTTCCCTTGGTTCCAGTGGACCCGCCAGCGCCTCCTGGGCCCACCGCATGGCTTCTGCCCGGTCACCGGCGTAATGAAGGGCTACGGCAAGCTCTGTGAGGAGGACTCCTCGGAGGGGATGCGACGGAGGCACGTCCTGGGCAGCCATAAGGAGCGCACCGGTATCCATCCCGCCGACGCTCTCCCGGAGCAGCTCGCCCGCAGGGCCGGCCACGGATGGTGGGGTACCGGAGGGCAGGCGGAGCAGCGTCTCGGCGGCGCCGGACCGATCACCGGCTGCGGCCCGGGCCTGGCTTGTCAGGAGGATGATGGAGGGGAACAGGGGATGGGACTGGCCGAGAAGCTCGACGTAGCGTTCAGCCGACTCCACCGCCTCGTCGTTGAACCCCAAAGTCAGAGCTGATCGGGCGAGGATTTCCAGAGCCTCTCCTGATCCCGGAGTCTCCGGATACTCGCGGATCACTGTGAGGGCTGCAGCCCGGGCCTCCTCGAAGGACCCTGCGGTGAAGGAGACCCTCGCCTCATCGAGGAGTCGCGCCGCCTCCCGGACGGAAGAAGGGGCAGCAATCCCCTCCCCTACGGGCGGGATTGCCGAGGGTTCCTGAACCGGGGCAGATCCCTGGAAGCCGATGGGTGCACAGCCAATCACGCATGTCCAGGACCAGATGGCTATTCCAAAGAGAAACGCCCGGGCGCCACCGGCGCCCGGGCAGAATCTTCCTGGAAGAGAAGTCGGCTCCCGACGGCTCATCTCGCCTCCGGCTCGGCTATGCCTCTTCCTTGGGCTCTTCGACCGCCTCCACGTCCGAGGCCTCGGGCAGGGCCTCGCCTTCCGGGTCTGCGGGTGAGGACACCTCCTCGCCGAAACCCTCCCCCACCGGAGCTTCCTCGGTTGCCTCTGGCTCCTCGTCTTCAACTGTTTCGGCGTTGGCCTCCGTCTCCGGCACCGCCTCGTCCGCAGCTGCGTCGGC
>Ga0068714_10004984_pt1 | contig 14411 bp, 15 predicted proteins | sample MTBNYHSulfiMetaG_FD_62988 | JGI IMG/M metagenome (GOLD analysis project Ga0068714, IMG submission 62988) | Enrichment culture microbial communities from rom New York Harbor, USA that are MTBE-degrading - MTBE-NYH (New York Harbor Sulfidogenic)... | ecosystem: Environmental > Aquatic > Marine >... | reverse complement strand
GGCCGGGGCCTGGATCTCGGGGATGGCGTCGGAGAGCGCCGCGTGGGAGCGAAGCGGGATCACGTTGAGCTGCGGGAAGAGCTCCCGGGTCCAGGCGCTGGTGGCCAGGACGACCCGGTCCGCCGCGACCTTCTCGCCCCCGGCCTCCACCCCCCGCACGCGCGCGCCCTCGACCGCCACGCTCCCGACGTTCCGGCCCGTGTGCACCCGCGCCCCGTGGTCGAGGCTCCAGTAGACCAGTCCGCGCACCAGGTCGAAAGGGTAGAGGTTGCCGTCGCTCCAGCGGAATCGGGCTCCGGGGAACTCCTCGCTGAGGCAGGGGGAGACCTCGTGGAGTGCCTTGCGGTCCAGGAGCTCGACCTCCGTGTCGCCGGCGGCGAACTGCATGGCGCACAGCTGCCGGAGCTCTTCGAGCTCGTCCTCCGAGGTGGCGATGTCCAGGCTGCCCACCTGCCGGAACTCGAAGTCCGCTTCGAGTATCGACTGGTATTCCTTCAGGAGGGCGATGGTCCGGCGGGAGTAGCGAAGGCGCTTCATGATCGCCTCGGGGGAGCGGTCCCTGCCATCGAGCTGGATGACCTGCCCTCCGTTGCGCCCCGAAGCGCCGACGGCCAGGTTTTCCCGTTCGAAGAGCCCCACCCGCAGGCCCCGGGCGGTCAGGTGGAAGGTCGCAGCGGCTCCGGCCAGACCTCCACCGACGACCACGACGTCATACTGCTGCACTGCCGACCTCTCCCGAACTTGTCTGGACGGTGTCTCCCGGAGAGGCCGGGGGCCGGCCACGGCTGCGTTCCGGAAAAACCGCTGAGCAGTCAGGTATAGCACGATCTCGGGGGGCGCGGCAATGACCGGGCCGCCCTATGCTTCCGGAGCCGATCCCCCCGTGATATACTCTGCCGGAATCGGGAGGGCGTGCTCACGGGAGCCGTGCACGCTATCAACGGAGCCACGAAATGGGAAAACCTGAAGCATCCAGGCCGGTCAGGCCGATCGAGGAGGGGGACTGGAACATGGCCTACCTGTTCCCCGAAGAGGTAGCGGAGGCCCGGGAACGCCTGGGGCTGGTCATCCTGCCGCTGGCGCCCGTCGAGTGGCATGGGCCGCACATGGCCATGGGCTGCGATCCGCTGCTCGCCCACGGCTTCGCCCGCCGGCTGGCCGCGGAGCTGCGCTGCCCGTACTTCCCCCCGCTTTTCATCGGCACCGAGCGGGAGCGCAGCCCGGAGATGCTGCGCTCCCTGGGGTTCCAGGGACACGAGTACATCGAAGGCATGGATTTTCCGGGCAACGCCGTCGGCAGCCCGTACCTGCGCGAGGAGGTGTTCGCCGCGGTCGTCCGGGACACCGTGACCGCCCTGTTCGAGCGCATGGGATTTCTCCGGGTGCTCATCGTCAACGGTCACGGGGCGGACAACCAGCGGGGAGTCCTCGACCGCCTGTGCGCGGAGCTCAACCGCGCCGGCGAGGGGACGAAGAGGCTCATGTGGGTGTACCCGGGCTTCCCGCGGTCTCTCATAGCCGGAGCCATCGGGCATGCGGCCGCGGAGGAGAGCTCGATGCTGTCGTACCTCTGGCCGGGGTGCACGGACCTGTCCCGGCTTCCCGCCTCGGGGCCCCTGCGGAACGTCGACCACGCCGTGGTGGATGGTGACACCTTCGACCTGTCCCCGACCCCGGATCACACGGTGCGCGACGATCAGGACCCGCGTGCGCACACCGACGCCGACTGGGGCCGAAGGATCGTAGAAGAGGCCCTCGCGGAGGTCCTCGAGGACGTGCGGCGGCAGCTCTTGAGCCCATGATCGGGCCGCGGCAAGCAGGGAGAAGATCATGAAGGCACGATGCATCGCGGCTCTGGCCGTCCTGTTCTGTGCGGTCGGCCTGTCCGCCCTGGAGGTCCCCCCCTTGAGCGCTCCGGTCACGGACCGGGCCGGGCTGCTCACGGTCGAGCAGGCGGAGCAGCTCAACAGCCTGCTCCTGGACTACGAGGAGGCCACGAGCAACCAGTTCGCCGTGCTGGTCATCCCCTCCCTGGAGGGAGAGGTTCTGGAGTCCTACTCGATCCGGGTGGCTTCTGCGTGGGGGCTGGGGCAGGCGGGCAAGGACAACGGCCTGCTCCTGCTGGTCGCGCTGGAGGAAAGGCGCCTGCGCATCGAGGTGGGCTACGGGCTGGAAGGCGTGCTCACCGACGCCTTCTGCGGCCGGGTGATCGACGACACCATAGTCCCGCGCTTCAGGTCCGGAGACTACTATGAGGGAATCACCGCCGGGCTCCTCGCGCTGATCCGGCAGACCGGGGACGAGTTCACCCCGGACCCGGCTCTCGAGCCTCCGGCCTCCACGTCCGAGCTGACCGGCCGCACCGGGGCCCTGGTGTTCCTGTCCGTGCCGCTGCTCATGGTTCTGATCATTGCGATCCTGCTCGGCCGTACTCGCGTGTTCAGCAGGCTGTTCAAGAAGAGGTACGAGGGCCTGCGGAGCGACGACCTCCGCGCCATGGGCATGAACTCCGCGCTCTTTCGGGTCTGGAAGAAGCGGACCGGACAGCAGCTCAAGGGGCAGACCGCCTTTCTGACCTTCATCGGCTGCGTCCCGATCCTGCCCTCCCTGGCGGCGATCCCGATGACCCGCCTGGCCCTGATCGTGCCCGGGCTGCACCTGTTCGCCCTGTTCGTGGCGCCGCTTCTGTTCCGGGCACGGGAGCTGCCCTACCGGCTCTCGTACCGGAAGGTCGCCGAGGAGTACGGAAAGCTCAAGACCCTGATGCGGGAGGTCTCCTCGAAGGATGAGCGCAGGGAGATGCTCGAGCTCTTCCTGGCCGGCTACATCGGCACCGCCCTGATGCGCAAGGTGATTCAGAAGAAGGGGCACTTCGACGGTCAGTACTTCAAGTCGAGCTACCGTTCCTCCTCCTCCGGTTCCGGATCGGGGTCGTCCTTCGGGGGCGGCGGGGGGTCCTTCGGAGGGGGCGGGTCCTCGGGGAGCTGGTAGGGCCGGGTCGCCGGGGCTACGACCAGCCGGCAAAGAAAAGCCGCCAGGCCAGATAGAGCAGGGCGGCGGCCACGAGGACGCCGGCGGCGATCAGCCACGGCAGGCCGCGCCAGCGCGGCGGGGGGTACGAAATCTCGTCGGGGAGCTCGTCGACGTCTCCCTCCTCGTGAGGGAAATGCTCCGCCAACACCGCTCCCACCCGGTCCAGGACTTCCAGCAGACCGTGCGCGAAGCTGCCGGCGGCGAAGCGGGTCGCCATCCTGTCGCGGAGCTCCTCCCAGAGCTCCGGGCCGGCCGCGCGGTGGAAGCCCTCGTCGCCCACGATCGCGAACCTGCGGGTCGGCAGGGACAGGAACACCAGCACGCCATTGCGGAGCCGTGTGCGGGTCATGCCCAGAGCGTGGAAGGTCCTGCGAGCCGCGGCGAGGGGATCCCGGACCCGCCTGTCGGAAACGTGGACGCGGACCTCCCCGGAGCTGGCCTGTTCGATCGCCCTGATCCTGTCCAGGATCCGCTTCTGGTCCTCGGGGCTCAGCAGCCGGTCGAGAGGGGCTCGCTCGCGCGCCTCTCGATCCCGGGATCGCGGGTTTCTCATGGGCAAATGCTATCCTCGGGGGGGTGCGCTGTCAACGTCTCGCCGGGAACCGCGGCGTGGGGCTGCCCGCGAATCGCCGCTCTCAGGAGCCACCCAGGCGGGCGAGGAGGCGCCGGGAGAAGCTCAGGCTGGGCAGGATCCGCTTGCCCCCGGTCTCCAGCTCGAGGGAGAGCACGGCCCCCGGGCAGTGCTCCAGGAGGGCGGCGTACAGCTCCGGGAAGTCGATCGTGCCCTCCCCTGGGGGCAGGTGCCGGTCGTCGTCCCCGGGGTTGTCGTGGATGTGGAGGTGGATGATCCGGCTGCCCAGGCGCTCCACCCACTGATGGGGCGGCAGGGAGGTGAAGGCGTGGGCGTGACCCACGTCCAGGCAGAAGCCGCAGGGGTAATCCTTCAAGCGGTCGAGAAGGGCGATCGCCGAGCCGGGGTGGGGTTCCTGCTCGTTCTCGAACGCCACGCTCACTCCGAGCTCGGCGAGACGCTCGAGCCAGGGCCGCCAGAACTCCACGGCAGCCTGAATCCAGGGCTCCATGCGATCCGGGCGGCAGAAGTAGGCGGGGCAGCGAAGGTGCAGGACCAGGTGCCGGGGCCGGATCGCCCGGCACAGCTCGAGGGTGTCGGCAATCCTCCGCCGGGTCGCCTCCAGGATCAGATGGTCCCAGCTCGTGTAGCTCAGGTCGATGAAGGGCCCGTGGAGGTGGTAGGTCCGTTGGGGGAACTCCTCCACCAGGTGTGCATAGAACTCCGCCCGCTCCCGCCAGTCCTGGGAGGAACGAACCCCCTTCATCCCGAAGCTCTGGAGCTCCAGGTCGAACTCTTCCGGGGCTGCGGCGATCCTGGCGGCGAACTCGGGGTATACGCAGACCGAGTGTCTCAAGGGGATGCAGTGGTACCGGGCAGGATGATCGAAAAGGTGCTTCCCTTGCCCGGAGTGCTCTCCACCGCCACCCGGCCCCGGTGCGCCGCGGCGATGTGCTTGACGATGGCCAGCCCCAGGCCGGTCCCTCCCAGGGAGCGGCTGCGGGCCTTGTCGACCCGGTAGAAGCGCTCGAACAGCCGGGGCAGGTGCTCCGGGTCGATCCCCGACCCCCGGTCGCGTACCGCCAGTACGATTTCCCCGTCGCCGGGCCTGCCGGTCACTTCCACCGTGCCTCCCCGGCGGGAGAACTTGACGGCGTTGTCGATCAGGTTGACCAGGGCCTGTTTGAGCAGCTGAGGGTTGAGCTCCGCCTCCAGGTTCTCGGGACAGTCCACCTCCACTTCGACCCCGGCCTTTTCGGCCGCTTCGGCGCAGGCCTCCGCCGCCTGCCGGAGGACCGGCTCCAGGGTTGCGCGCCGGAACGGGATCTCCCTGCGCTCGCCCTCGTGCTCGATGTGAGCCAGGCTCAGCAGGTCCTCCACCAGGGACTCCAGCCGGCGGGTTTCCCGGGCGATCATGGCCAGGAAGCGCAGGCTCTGCTCCCGATCCTCGAGGCCTTCCTCCAGAAGCGTCTCGGCAAAGCCCTTGATCGTCGTGATCGGGGTGCGCAGCTCGTGAGAGACGTTGGCCACGAAATCGCTGCGGATCCGCTCGAGGCGCCGCAGGTGGGTCACGTCGTTCAGCACCACCAGGTAGCCCAGGACATCGTCGTCGGGCCCCCGGAGCACGGCGCCCTGGGCCTGGATCGACCGCGGCTCGTCCAGGTATAGAACGATGGTCTGTTCCGCCGGCGGCGCGGGTTTTCCCGAGATCGTGTCCTCGATGAACGACAGGAGTGCGGGAACCCGAACCACCTCCTCGATTCGGGATCCAGGGGCGTCCTCGAGGCGTACCTTGAGCATGTCCGCGGCGGCCTGGTTCAGGTTGATGACGTGCCTGTCCCGGTCGATGGCCAGGACCCCCTCGCTCATGCTGCGGAGGATGGCCTGCTCCTGGCTCTGCTGACGGGTAACGGTCTGGGCCTGCTCCTCGAGGAGGGTGTCCAGGCGGTTCAGGGCCTCGGCGATGCTGCTCGTTTCCTCGAACTCCGGGAGCCGGATGCGCTCCTCCAGGCTCCTGCCAAGGATCAGCTCGGTGCCCTGTCTGAGCGCCCGGATCGGGCGGCTGACCCTTCGGGACAGCAGGGCTACCAGCCCTGCGGCGGCCAACAGCGCCGCCAGGCCCACCCACAGGCTGGCCGCCCGCCAGTTCCGAAACGCATCTTCCACCGACAGCCGGGGCAGCGACACCCGCAGGACCCCGGCGACCGCATCACCGTCCATGACCGGCAGAGCCACGTAGAGCATCTCCCGCTCCAGGGTGGCACTGTGCCGGACCTGGACTCCGAGCTCTCCGCGAAAGGCTTCCAGGACCTCGGGGCGGGTGCCGTGGCTTTCCATTTCCGAGGGATCGCGCTCAGAGTCCCCGATCACAGCTCCGCTGGGCAGAATCACGGTGACGCGGAAACCGCCCCGCCGGCCGAGCTCGGCGCACAGGGCTTCGGCTTCCCGGCGCTGTTCCGCCGGGGGCAGCTGAAACAGGGGAGCGACCTGGGGCTCGAGCAGGCGGGCCCGCTGCTCCAGGTCCTCGGTCCTGAGGCGGTAGAGATAGGGACTGAAGGACAGCATTGTGTACAGGAGCGTTCCCGCCAGGGTGGCGGTGAACACCGCGAAGAAGCCCAGGTAGATCGCCGCGACCAGCTTCCTGGGGCGCCTCACGGTGTTGTCCTGCGGCGACGGGATTCGGCCCGGGGAGTTGCAGCCCCCGAGACGACGGGCTTGCCGGGAGGCCCTGGGTCCCGGAGCCGGTAGCCGACCCCCCGAACGGTCTCCACCAGCCCCCCGGCGGTCCCCAGCTTCTTCCTCAGGCCGAAGACCGCCACGTCGACCGCCCGGTCCGTGACGTGATAGTCGCCGCCGCGCACGGCTTCCACGATCTGGGAGCGGCTGAAGACTCTGCCGGGCTGGCGCAGAAGATGCCGCAGGATTCCGAACTCCGTGAGGGTGAGCTCCAGCGGACGCCCGGACAACTCGACCCGGTGCTTGACCGTGTCCAGGGCGAGCTCCCCGAAGCGGATCACCTCCACCGGAGCCGCAGGACTTCCTTCGCTCTCCCGCGCCTGACGCCGCAGCACTGCCTCGACCCGGGCTCGCAGCACCCTGGGGCTGAAGGGTTTGACCACGTAGTCGTCGGCCCCGCACTCCAGGCCCCGGACGACATCCGCCTCCTCGCCCCGGGCCGTGACCATGATGATCGGAATGTTCCGGGTGGCCTCCTCCTCCCGGAGCAGCCGGCAGATCTCCAGGCCGTCGACACCGGGGAGCATCAGATCGAGCAGAACGAGGTCCGGGGGCGCACTGCCCGTGTGGAGCAGGAGCTTCTCTCCCGAGGTAAAACAGGTGACCCGGTATCCCTCCCGGCTCAGGGTATGGCGAATGAGCTCGGCAATAGGCTCGTCGTCCTCGACGACCAGGATGTTCTTCCCCGCCATCAGCTTCAGCCCAGCCACTCCTTGCGGGCGCCGGTGCAGACGAAGATGACCTCGTCGCAGACGTTGGTGGCATGATCGGCCAGGCGCTCGAGGTACTTGCACACGAACAGCACCGCCACCGCGGACTGGATCGAATCGGGGCGCTCCTTCATGGACTCCAGGATTTCCTGGAACAGCTGCATGTAGGTGCGGTCGACCACGTCGTCCCGCGCCTTGGCCTTGAGCGCCAGCTCGACGTCTCTCTTGACGTAGGCCTGGAGTCCCTCCCGCAGGATTGCGTTGGCCGTCTCCGCCATTTCCAGGACCTCGGGGCGGGACTTCTGGACGATGTCCCGGGAAACCACCGTGGCCACCGTGGCCAGGTGCTTGGCGTAGTCGCCGGTGCGTTCCAGGTCATTGGAGATCTTGATGGCCGCTATGATGATGCGCAGGTCCAGGGCCACGGGCTGCTCGGTGGCGATCAGAGCCGCGCACTGGTTTTCGATCTCCCGCTCCATCCTGTCGATCTGGATGTCGCCGTCGATGACCTGTTGGGCGAGCTCCCGATCCCGGGAGCAGAAGGCCTCGGCGGCCTTGCTGACCGCTTCCTCGATCGTGCCACCCATCCTGACGACGGCGAGCTGAAGCTCCTCCAGCCGTTCCTCGAAATGCTGTCGCGGATGCACCTGTTGCTCCTTGCCAGCCGGCGCCGTCACGCGGCACCCTTGGGTTTCCCAGTCTACTAGAATCTCGAGCCCGTGTACAACCGACCATCCGTGTACAACCGGCCATTAGGAGAGCGCGGGGGCAGCAAGGCACCCCCGCGTCGTGGCGCGCCTCCCGGCCTCGCTCACCTGGGAGGGGACCCATGAAGCTTTCTGATCTGCTCGGCTCCGCGGAGCTGTTTCTCGCAACGCTGCGGCGAAAGACCGCCGTGTTGCCGGTGCTCCTGCTTGCCGCGGCCGTCGGGGGGCTCCGGCGCCGGGAGGAGCACGTCTTGTTCGTGCACGGCGGGGACTTCTTCCGCTCCGCCTGGGACTTCGAGCGGGCGGCGACGGACACGGACGTCGAGCTGTGGAACCGCCTGGGGCTGGAAGCCGCAGTCCTGGGCAACCACGAGTTCGATCGCGGTCCGGGGTTTCTCGCGGACCACCTCGCCAGCCGGGCGGAGTTCCCGCTGTTATCGGCGAACGTCGACGTGATCGTCGGCGGGCATTCCCACAGCCTCCTGGGGACGTTCGAGGGGTTCGGCTGGTTCACCTGGGCCGAGTACCCCAAGCGGCTGCGCAGCCGGGACGGAGAACCCGTGCTCGTCGTGCAGGCCGGGCGCTGGGGTGATGTGCTTGGGGTCCTCTCCGTGGAGTTCGATCGGGAAGGCTTGATCCAATCCTTCGACGGGCATGCCCGTGCCCTGGCGGGGGATACTTCGCCCTCCGACTGCCCGGCTGGGGCACCGCCGGCAGGCGCACGGTGGAATGCCGCTTCGCCGAGGACCGCTCTCTGTCCATGACCACGCCCCCGGCGGCTCGGTGGGCGGCTGGCCTTCTTCGCCCACACCCTGGACGCGGACGAGGTGCTTCGCCTGACCGCCGCCGGCGGCGCCGAGTTGCCTCCCTCGCCGTAGCTTCCCCTCTGCTTGGCGGCGTCCGGCCGGCACCCGGGGTCGCCGCGCCCGGGCGGGGGGCTTGCCCGGGCCCTGACTCCGGGCTACTGAGGCGCGGCGGCGCGGAACAGGGTGTAGGTGTAGAAGCCGTAGTAGTCGGGCTGGGACAGGACGAAGTCGGGGGCGGCCGGATCGGTGATGCGCCGGTACAGCCTCCGATTCGACGGCCCCAGCTCCTTTTCCGCCCCGAGCCAGCGCGTCCGGATCAGGCTGAGCAGGGCCCGGCGGAGCTTCTCGTCCAGCGGGGCGGTGACTCCTACGGTGAAGGGCTCGGCCGCCGCGGCGGTGAAGCCAGCCTTCCTGAGCCAGCCGAGAAGCCGCAAGCAGTGGCGCTCCGGGGGATCATGCTTGCCGAAAGGAGCGATTCCCGAGGTCGTCGCGTTGAGGGCCGCCTCCAGGCGAGGGTAGCCCGGCAGAAGCTGCTGCCCTGACCAGATCAGCAGCAGGAGCAGGCCCCCGGGCTTCAGGATGCGGCGCAAGCCGACCAGCAACTCCAGAGGACGGCTCATGGCATAGCAGGCGCAACTGGAGCTCCAGATCCAGTCGAACTCTCGATCGGAGAAGGGGAGGGCGTTAATGTCCCCCTGGACGAGGCTCACCCTCTGGGCGAGCCCCCACCGGGACAGGTTCCTGCGGGCTTCCTCGACGAACTCCTTGAGTATGTCGAGGCCGGTGACGTGTCCGTCTGGTCCCACCGCCTCGGCCAGTGCCGGGAGCTGCAGGCCCACGCCGCAGCCCGCGTCGAGCCCCCGGCTGCCTGGGGGCAGGCGGGTCTCCCGGAGGGCTCGGCGTACCGGCGGATCCTGGAGAGGATCGCTGAGGTACAGCTGCTCCATGTAGGCCGCGGAATCCTGTTCTGACATCCTGGTTACCTTCCGCGTTCGATTGTGCCACGATCGGAGCAAAACACAAAGCGCCCGAGCTCTGTGGCGCTTGCCAGCCGGATTCTCAAACGAAGCTGAAGGCCGACTGGCTTCCTTCTCATCATCCCCTGACCCGCAGCCGCGATCCTCTGCTGGTGGCAGCCAAGATGCCTTTCGAGGAGGGCTGCAGGTGAAACGGTGGCTTTTCGTGATCTTCACCGCAGGGTTGCTCCTGGAGCCGCTGCGCTATGGCCTTGGGCTGGGCCGGCCCCTTGCGCTTTCTGTGGGGCGTGCTCGTGACCATGAGCGGCAACACCATCGGCGCCCTGGCGGTGGTGCAGTTCGTCTACGTCTAGGAACAGTTCATGAGGGGCTTCAGCCTGTCCTCGGACGAGTAGTCGCCGGGAACGTGTCCAGTGACGCTGTCGCGGCTCGATGCCCGGCGCGCCGCGGTTCAGCTGAAGACGGCGATCTCCCGCGGGCGGCCGGGCCCGACTGAGCGTGCTGGAGCCGGGATCCAGGGCGCACTCTCGAAGCGCGTGCGCTCCCAGGCTGCGCGGGAGAGGGCGGTCGTATCCGCCCAATCCCCGGCGTCGATCCAATCGGCGATCAGGCGGGCCACGTCCGGGTACCGCACCGTCGGCCCCGGGGGCTGCGCCAGGAAGCCTTCGACCGCCCGGGTGTCCAGGTGGGTCACCGGGGTCCCCAACCCCAGGATCTCGAGAGCCCGGGCGTTGGACTGCTGTTCCATCTGGTTGAGCAGCGGCTTGACCAGGAGCTTCTTGCCGAGCTGCAGGGCCTCGCTGGCCAGCTGGAACCCCGCATTCGTGATCACCCCGCTGCACTCGGCCAGGTCGCGCACGAAGCCCTTCCGGGAGTAGGGGCGCAGGTGCAGGTGCCCTTCGTCGGCCGGAGTGGGAAGGCCGCGATAGACGAAGAAGCTCCACGAGTCGAAGGGGGCGAGCAGCCGGCGGATCACCTCGATCTCCTCGAAGGGAAGGTACACCAGGACCTTGTGGGCAGCGGGCTCCCGGTCGATGCGCAGGTGGCTCGGAACGACCGGCGGCAGGATCGGCTGGCCGAAGTGATGCCAGTGCAGACCGACGCAGTGGCTGGTAGGAGCGAAGGAGCGCAGGATCCAGGCGGCTATGGGATCGAAGCCCCCGATCGGGATCCTGTACCGGAAGGCGTACTGATGGCCGACCCCGATCGAAGGCAGACCGTGGCGGCGCGCGATGCCTGCGGAAATCGGCTCGAAGTCCGTAACCACGAGGTCTAATCCGCGGGCATCGAAGTCGCGAACGTCACGGTGGAACTCCCGGAGTTTCAGCCTGCGAGCCGTCTCCAGATGCCGCACTCGCCCGCTCCGGGTGGTGAAGGTCAGTCCCCTCAGGACCGTGCAGGGCTCGAAGGCGTCCATATCCCAAAGCTGGGCGGGCTCCCGGCCGCTGACGATCGTGAACACCTGGTGGCCGTCGGCCTTGAGGTTCCGGATGATTTCTCGCGAGCGGCTGATGTGGCCGCTGCCGGTGCCCTGGACACCGTAGAGGATCCGCAGTCCCATGTCAGGGCGCCGTCGCCAAGCCCCGCGGCCCGGATATGGCCCTGGAGCCGCGGGCGTTTGCGCGACGGATGCTCCTCACGAGCTTCCCCATGGTTCGCTCCTGTCCCAGCGCTCCTGTCTCACGCTGGAAGGATCCTACCGGGGCGTTAGATTTTCGTTAGGCGGCGGTTTTGTTCCCGTTACGAGGAGGCCCTCATGGCAGGGCTATCGTGACGGCGGTGAGCGACCTGCGCAGGGCACCGGCGTTGACAGCGCCGATCCGCGGCAATAGAATTCCGTGATGGACCTGAAGCGGGAGCTTCTCGCCGTGATCAGAGCCTTGAATGACGCCGATGTGCCCTACGCTCTCTGCGGCGGAATGGCAGTGGTACTGCACGGACATCCTCGGCTCACGAGAGACATCGATCTGCTGGTCAGGAAACCGGACCTCGAACGAGTCACGGCGGCTCTGGCGGCAGTTGGCTACACGATCCCGGGCGGGCTGATCCCGTTCGACCTTGGCGGGGGGCACGAGCGGGAGGTGTTTCGGATCTCGAAGCAGGTCGGTCGCGAGCTCCTGACCGTGGACTTGCTGCTGCTGCCGGAGTTCCTGAGAGAGGTGTGGGAGAACCGCGAAGCCTACGAGCTGGAAGGCGTGCCGCTGACGGCGGTCGATCGCGACGGACTGATCGCGATGAAGAGGATCGCCGGGCGTCATCAGGACCTCAGTGACATCGAAAACCTGGAGGGCGCCAGGTGAGCCTGGCTGAGCGGAGCAAGGCGGCCAGTCGAGGTGCGTCCCGAGACATGTCCCCTGAGGCTGTTGGCCGGCGCTTCGACATCCTCGTCGAGCTGGATCGCACGGCCCGGGCTCTATGCTCTGCGGCCCGGGCTCACACGCAGCGTGCGCCCCAGCCGCGGAGCGGGGAGACCGCTCCCCCTCCCGGGCGGCCTGCCGAGTGATCCGGCCTACCTGTTGTGCTCGAGCCAGTATTCTCTGAAGGCCTTGAGTCTGGGCAGCGATTCCTTGTCCTTGATTCGACCCGAAGCCTCCTTGCTGGCGATGATATCGTCGATGTGGCACACCGGGAATCCCTCGACGTCGACGTGCCTGCGGTAGGCTTCGTCGAATCCTTCGATGCCGTCGGGAGCGAACACCAGGTCCAGGTCAAAGGGACCGTTCTTGAGCTGGACGAAATCCTTGCCGCGGCCGATCTCCGCCGCCTGCTCGTCCGTAAGGGCGAAGCCGATCTCCCGAAGCGCGGCCACGAGAGCCTTCCCGTTTTCCGGGTTCCTGTCCACGAAGATGTCCGCGTCCTGGGTGGTGTCCGGGAATCCCAGCAGAATCGCTCCCGACTTGCCGATGAACAGATAACGAACCCCGTGGCGGCGGAGGGCCTCCCGCACCTCTTCGGCCTGGCGATACTCAAAAACTGGCATATCCAAGCCACTCGGGGAGGTTCTCGTTGCACCACTGCCTGTACTCTCGGGTGGAAGCGAAGGACCTGAAGGGCGCGTCGTCCAGGACCGGCTTGTAGGTGCGAATGAAGGCGTAGCGCCACCGCACGGGAAGCGGCCGGCGGGCGGCGGCTTCGAACTCGGCCAACCACTCCCTCGGCGCCTCGTCCCTGTCGTGTTCGGCAGCCATGTGGGAATCGTAGGCGGATCGCAGGGGTTTGTCCATACGCGAGTGCATACGCGGGACGGCGGTGCCAATCGCGGTTCACCGATGAGCGCGGGCGCCGTGCGGGTCACGCCGGCGACGTGATCGTCCGGTTCTAACGCAATCCTGAATCGGTCCTAACGCTTTCCTAACACCCATTCTGGAACCTGAGGACAAATCAAAGCCGGCGCGAAGGCGTCCGGAAATGAGGAGGACAGAATGAGACTGAGGAAAGCGATGCTTTCGCTCGTGGTACTGGCGGTCCTGATGATGGGCCTGCCGATGGCGGCACTGGCCCAGGTGGCGGTCGATCCGGCCCTGAAGCCCTATCAGCCGATCCAGGGCGTGTCGGGGAGCCTCAAGAGCGTGGGCTCCGATTCGATGAACAACGAGATGACCCTGTGGGCCGAAGGATTCCTGCGGCACTACCCGAACGTGCGCATCGAGATCGAGGGCAAGGGGTCTTCGACGGCTCCGCCGGCCCTCATTGCCGGCACCGCCCAGTTCGGGCCCATGAGTCGGGAGATGAAGGCCAAGGAGATGGACGACTTCGCCCAGCGCTACGGCTATCCCCCGATCGGCCTGCCCACGAGCATCGACATGCTCGCCGTGTACGTGCACAAGGACAACCCGATTGCCCAGAAGGGCCTGACCCTCCAGCAGGTGGATGCGATCTTCTCCGTGAACCGCAAGGGCGGTTACGACAGGGACATCCGCACCTGGGGAGAGGTCGGTCTGACTGGCGAGTGGGCGGACAAGCCCATCAGCCTCTACGGCCGCAACGCCGCGTCGGGAACCTACGGCTTCGTCAAGGAAGTCGTGCTGAAGAACGGTGACTACAAGCCCAGCGTCAAGGAACAGCCCGGAAGCTCCTCGGTGGTACAGGGCGTGGCCTCGGACCGCTTCGGAATCGGTTACAGCGGGATCGGGTACATGACCGCCGACGTCAAGGCGGTGCCCCTGGCTGCCAGCGCGGCGAGCAAGATGATCCCGGCCAGCCCCCAGTATGCCTACACGGGGGAGTATCCCCTGGCCCGCTTCCTGTACGTGTACGTGAATCACCGGCCGGGCAGCCGGCTCGATCCCCTGCGCGGCGAGTTCCTGAAGTACGTGTACAGCCGGGATGGGCAGCAGGACGTCGTCAAGGACGGGTACTATCCCCTGCCGGCCACCATCGTCAACGAGACCCTGGCCAAGCTGGGCATGCGCTAGGGGAGAGGAGCAGATGAACACAGCGATACGGATGGGGGTCGTGGCCCTGGCGGCTCTGGTGGTGCTGCTGGCCGGCTGCGCCGGCACTCCCGAAGCCACTGAACAGCCGGCTGCAGTACAGGCCGCGGCGGAGCAGGCGAGTACGGCTCAGGCCGCCCAGCCTGCCGAGGCGCAGATGAGCGTGTACGAGCGCCCGGGTTTCGTTACGGAGATGGAAGATGGGCGCCTGTGGGTGTTCCGGGCCGACTCCAAGGAGCTCGCGGAGTTCCGGGCCAAGGGCGAGCCGGCCAAGCAGGTGATCCGCCCGGGGGCAGGTCCCGGCGGAGTGACCATCAAGGCGGTGGATTCCGAGACCGTGGACGAATACCTGGCCTCGGTTCCCGGTTTCGTGGTAAAAATGGAAGATGGGCGCCTGTGGGTGTTCCGGGCCGACTCCAAGGAGCTCGCGGAGTTCCT
>Ga0068714_10004982_pt1 | contig 14415 bp, 5 predicted proteins | sample MTBNYHSulfiMetaG_FD_62988 | JGI IMG/M metagenome (GOLD analysis project Ga0068714, IMG submission 62988) | Enrichment culture microbial communities from rom New York Harbor, USA that are MTBE-degrading - MTBE-NYH (New York Harbor Sulfidogenic)... | ecosystem: Environmental > Aquatic > Marine >... | reverse complement strand
ATGATGAGAATGAAGGAATCAAACAACCATCATCTGGCGCGCTTTGGATTCAGTTTCGAAAGAGGCGGCGCCCATACTGCCCGAACGATGATGCTGGATGAGTTGAGAGCATTATTGTCTTACGTAGACCGTCCGGGCGCAGACAAAGGTGAATATTTCCGAGCTATTAATAATGATAATTGCCTGGGCAAGCGTTCCGGCAGGACACGCAGCCTGACCTATCGTCATCTGGTCGACCTCTACTCTCTCGATCCGTCCGTCGCTCTTTACCGAGCGCTCTTGTATTTCTGGCAACGCGACCCGGCTGGACAACCACTGTTGGCTCTGCTTTGCGCCTACGCCCGCGATCCTATTCTCAGGTCAACAGCCCCCTTTATCCTGGAGTTCCCTGAAGGCGAGACGGTCAAGCGAGAAGCGCTTGAAGGTTTTGTCGACGCCAAAGAGCCGGATCGTTTCAGCAAAGCCACACTGAAGTCGACAGCTCAAAACATACGCTCTACCTGGACCAAATCAGGCCACCTTGAAGGCCGTGTCCATAAAGTACGTTCGCGGGCTATTGCCACCGTCGGCAGCGCTTCTTATGCCTTGCTTCTTGGGTACTTGACAGGTGTGCGCGGCGAGGCCCTCCTCAAGACTGATTACGCCAAGCTCCTCGATTGTTTTTCCGAACGAGCCATTGAACTTGCGGAAGCCGCGTCGCGCAAAGGATGGATCGTGTTTAAGCGAATCGGAGATGTTATAGAGGTGCTTTTCCCGAGCCTCATCACGGCGCAAGAAATGGAGTGGCTTCGTGAGCAGAATTAAACGCCTCATACATGCATATACAAAATATATTTCCGTGCCCTGGCGAGACGATGCTGCGGCAGCCCAGCGTGTCATCTTCTGCGTCTACAACGAAAACGAAGAACTTCGCTTACGAGCCAAGATCGACGAGTTCGAGATCGCTACACGGCAGTCGGGTCATGACTGGGCCGTTTTCGATCTGACACATACCTTTGCTCTATGGCTTGCGTCCCAACGCTACGCCCAGAGCTATTTCCAGAAGCCCCATCTCCTTTCGACCTTACTGCCAAAATATCTGGCATTCATCACAGAAGAATTCGAGACGTTTCTGCAGGAGAAAGGAGCCGGAGAGGAATCTGTGGTTGCGGTAAAAGGCGTCGCCTCGCTCTTTGGCTTCCTGAAAGTCAAAGAGGTTGTCGACAAGCTTGCGCCCATGGTCAAAGGACGGCTCCTAATCTTTTTCCCTGGCAGCCACGAGAACAATAACTACCGACTGCTGGACGGTTATGACGGGTGGAACTATCTCGCCGTGCCCATCACTGCGGATAAGGAATTCTAAACAAGGGGTCGAAGATGAACAATCGTGACATCTACCAGAAAGATCCAACCACCCGAAAACTGGTCAACGAAGGTGTGGCAAGTGTTAACGACGAAAAAACCAGCGAGGCGCTGGCTGTGCTCCGCTACGAGCTGGAGACTTTCGTGTGCGACGGTCAGTATGAAAAAGGCATGTCCCACGTCTTGGAGACCTATCTGAACAACATCGATCAAGCCCAGCAGCCCGCGGTGTGGGTGAGCGGTTTTTACGGCTCCGGTAAATCGCACCTCTTAAAGATGCTTCGGGCAGTTTGGGCGGACACGGTCTTCGAAGATGGAGCAACCGCTCGTGGAATTGCCAACCTGACACAAAACATCAATGATCTGTTGAAAGAACTCAGCACCCAGGCCAAACGCCATGGCGGACTGCATGCCGCTTCCGGCACCTTGGGTTCGAGTTCGCGGGACAAAACTGTGAGGATGGCCCTACTCAGCATAATCTTTAAATCGACTGGTTTACCGGAACAGTACAATACCGCTCGCTTTATCATGTGGCTGCATAAAGAAGGCATATTTGAAAGCACCAAGAGTCATGTCGAACAAAATGGGTACGATTGGGAAGAGGAAATCAGCGATCCAAATGTCGCTGAAGGACTCTACAAAGCGCTTTGCGAGATTAAACCAAATCTTTTCTCGCCGAATAGTGCCGTCACTGAGATTATGCCGCAGTTATTTCCAAATGTTCAGGACGTCTCAAGCGATGAAATGATCGAGGCCATTCGCAAGGCTTTGACCCGTGATGGCAAATTTCCGCTTACACTCATCGTGCTCGACGAAGTGCAACAGTACATAGGTGAAGACAATCAGCGTTCTCACGAAGTTCAGGAAGCTGTAGAAGCCTGCTGCAAGAACATCGGCAGCAAGCTCCTCTTTATCGGTAGCGGCCAGACGGCCGTTACCGGCACCAGTAACTTGAAGAAACTCGAAGCCCGTTTCACCATTCGAGTGGAACTTTCGGATGCCGATGTGGATGCGGTCGTCCGCCAGGTGATCTTAGCGAAGAAGCCCGAAGCCATATCCCCCATCGAGCAGATGATGCAGACCAACTTGGGGGAAATTTCGCGTCACCTTGCGAGTACTACCATTGGTCATCGCCAGGACGACCTCGCGTTTTTTCCCCAAGATTACCCGATCCTGCCGGTTCGTCGACGATTCTGGGAGAACACCTTGCGTGTCCTCGACCAGACGGGCACAGACAGTCAGCTCCGCAACCAGCTCAGCATGGTCCACAAGGCAATCCAGAGCAATGTGGATGAACCTCTTGGGTGTGTGGTCCCGGCAGATTATCTCTATTTCGATTCCGCCGACAAACTCCTGCAATCACGTATTCTGCCGCGTAAGTTATATAGAAAGACCATGAGTTGGAGCATGGCCTCCGAGGACGAACGCCTCTTGGCCCGAGCTTGTGGCCTAGTTTTTCTGATCAACAAGGTGGGCGGTGACAACAAGGAGATCGGCATTCGAGCTACTATCGATACTCTGGCCGACCTGCTTGTCGATAACCTTTCACAGGGCTCCGGCTCCCTGCGTGGAAAACTTCCCAGTCTCCTCGGAAAATGCGAGATGTTGATGATGGTCGGGGATGAGTATCGCATCCAAACCGAAGAAAGCGTCGCATGGAACGATGAATTCCTCAGCCAGCGCTCCCGCTTGGCCAGCGAGCCCCACCGCATTGAGGCCGAGCGTGACGACCGCATTCGAAAGAAATACGGTGAGATGGTGCGCGGGATCTCCCTAACCCATGGCAACTCCAAAGTTACCCGCGACATCTTCCCCGTGTTCGACTCTCAGCTCCCGACTGATGCCGGACAAAAAGTCTGTATCTGGGTCCGTGATGGTTGGAGCATTGATGAAAATTCCGTCCGGGTGGATTCTCGACAGGCGGGCAACCAATCGCCGACGGTGTTTGTGTTCATCCCCAAACGCTCTGCTGATGATCTGCGACACCATTTAGTCAACTACAAGGCTGCCAGCTCCACTCTTGATAAGCGTGGTGTTCCCAATACGCCGGAAGGCACCGAAGCCCGCTCGGCCATGGAGACCACCAAGCACACCTCCGAAGACAAAATCCGCGAACTCATCGAAGAGGCTTTCTCTGATGCCCGGGTGTTCCAAAGCGGAGGCAACGAGATTCTCGGCAACGACCTGGTGGAGAAGATGCAGGAAGCCTTTGACAGCTCACTTCAGCGTCTCTATCCGCAATTCCAGATTGCCGATCACGCAGGTTGGTCGAAGGTCTACGAAAGAGCCCGAAAAGGTGCTCCGGACGCGCTGAAAGCGGTTGGCGATGAAGGAGAACCAACCAAGAACGCGGTCTGCAAAGCGATTCTCGGCTTCATTGCCGGAGGCAAGAAAGGAGCGGACATCCGAACTCAGTTTGAGGCCTCACCCTATGGTTGGCCTCGTGATGCGATCGATGGTGGTCTGCAAGTGCTTCTGGTGGCCGGACTCATCCGCGTCCAGGACGAGCGCGGACAGCCTGTCGACCCCAAAGAACTGGAACGCAAGTCTATCAGCAAGGTGTTGTTCAAAGTGGAATCCGCCACCGTAACCACCGACCAGCGCATCCAGATCCGCAAACTGATGCAGAAGATCGGGCTCAACGCCAAGCAAGGTGAAGAGCTGATCTTTGTACCGCAGTTTCTGCAGAGACTGATGGAATTGGCCGACCGTGCAGGTGGCGAAGCACCCAAACCCGCCCGTCCGGATACGTCCTCATTGGATGAGATCCGACTGACCGCAGGAAATGAGCAGCTTCTGGCACTATATAACCGCCGCGATGAGTTAAAGCAATGTATCGAAACCTGGACCGGTCTGGACAAGGGCATATCGGATCGTTGGCACGAGTGGGAGACGCTCAAGCGTTTGATGAACCACGCAGGAGACATCCAGGATGCTGAAGTGTTCCTGGCCCAAATGAAGACTGTCGAAGAGCAACGTCAGCTCTTGGAAGAGCCAGACCTGATCGCACCACTGGTGGGGAAGCTGACCCAACGGCTGCGCGACGAGCTGAACCGTTTGGATAAGGAGTATGAGGTCCGACATGAACAAGGCATCAAACGCCTGCATGGAGATTCGAACTGGCAGCAGCTTGAACAAGAACAGCGATACGAGCTTATGTCTTCACAGCTTCTTCACGAATCCGCCCGGCCCAAAGTGGCGGTTCAAAGTACGGTTGATGTGCTGACAACTTTGGACAAATGTTTTTTGTCCATGTTCGCCGACCGTGTAGCAGCCATGCCCGCCCGTTTTGACAACGTGGCCGCTGAGGCTGCCGAAATGTGTGAGCCTAAGGTGCAGTTTATTCGGGTCCCACACCGAACGCTCAAGACCGACGAGGATATCGATGTCTGGGTCGAGGAAGTGGAACAATTACTCAAGGCTGCTCTGCCGGAGGGGCCTGTAGTTGTCAAGTAACAAAGGGCAGATTTCAGGATAGAATTCGAGGATAAAACCCCAATGCTGTAGCTGAGTTGAAAGACCTCAGCTTGATGGACCAGATTAGTCGTTCCGGCCTCTTGAAGAAGTGAAATGCGAGAACTCTCTTCCATGCTGATGGGGCTCTTGAAGTCCATTTGCAAGGAGAAGGACCCGCTGATCGCAAACTAAACCCTGAAATTCCTAGCGCGAGATCGAAAACCGATGCAAACTCTGGAAAAATCATTGAGAAATAAGCTGGAGCGTACCGTCAAAGAAGCCCGCGAGGTAGCCGAATATGCCGCCCGCGTTGCTCTGGAACAACTGGGCGTTGGAGAATCCGTACCTTTCCCCCATCTTTCAGAGAGCGAACGTAAGCTGCGCCGGAAGCTGCGAGTGCATGGCCGCCAACAGGGCGACGCACGCAACGCCAAGCCAGGAGTGCAGGAGATTCACCGTCTTGTCGAAGAGGCGGCCTACGAACACTGGCACCGCATGCTCTTTGCTCGTTTCCTGGCCGAAAACAACCTGCTGATGTACCCGGACCCGGAGGAGCCTGTTGCGGTAACGCTTGAGGAGTGTGAGGATTTGGCCGCCGGCGAAGGTGCATCCAACGGCTGGGAGCTGGCCGCCCGGTTTGCCGAGGACATGCTCCCGCAGATCTTCCGCGTCGACTCCCCCGTGTTTCGACTGATCCTGCCGCCGGAGCGTCAGCAAAAGCTGGAGCGTTTGGTGGCCGATCTGCCTCTGGAGGTCTTTACGGCCTCCGACTCCCTCGGCTGGGTCTACCAGTTCTGGCAGGCCAAGAAGAAAGACGAGGTGAACGCCTCCGAGGTGAAGATCGGTGCTCGCGAGCTGCCTGCTGTGACCCAGCTCTTTACAGAGCCCTACATGGTCGGTTTTCTGCTCGACAACTCCCTGGGGGCCTGGTGGGCTGTGCGGCGTCTGAGTGAGATCGATCTGAAGAGCGCGAACAGCGAGGATGAGCTGCGCCGCAAAGCCGCCATCCCCGGCGTGCCGCTGGACTACCTGCGTTTCGTGCAGCAAGAGGATGGCTCATGGACGCCCGCTGCCGGCACGTTCGAAGGCTGGCCTCAGCACCTAAGCGAACTGAAAACCCTCGACCCGTGCTGTGGCTCGGGGCATTTCCTGGTCGCAGCCTTCCGGATGCTGGTACCCATGCGCATGGAGCGGGAAGAGCTCACAGCCCGCGAAGCTATGGACGCGGTTCTGAGGGAAAATATCCATGGTCTGGAGCTGGATCAACGCTGTGTCGAACTGGCGGCCTTCGCCCTGGCCCTCACCGCCTGGAAATATCCCAATGCGGGCGGTTATCGGCCTCTGCCTGAGCTGAATGTGGCCTGCTCGGGATTGGCAATCAGCGCCAAGAAGGAAGAGTGGCTGGCCCTTGCGGGTGACAACACCAACCTGGATCTGGCGCTGGAGGTGCTCTATAAACAGTTCAAGGATGCGCCGGTGCTCGGAAGCCTCATTAACCCGGAGGACAGCCTTGGCAAGGGTTCGCTGTTTGAATTGAAGTGGGAAGAAGTCGGGCCGCTCCTGACAAAGGCGCTTGCGGGTGAGAAGGATGATGAAAAAACTGAGATAGGTGTAGTTGCTAGTGGATTAGCAAAAGCGGCATACCTGCTTAAGGGAAAATATTCTTGGATCATGACCAATGTTCCGTACCTCGTTCGTGGAAAGCAAGCGGCAACACTTCAGTCTTATTGCGACAAACATCATTCAGAGGCAAAAAGGGATTTAGCGACTGTTTTTCTGGATAGATGCATGGTTTTTTGTGAGCCATATGGAACTGTTTCTGCGGTATTGCCACAAAACTGGTTATTTCTAAGTAGCTATAAATCTTTTCGCGAAAAGTTATTGCAAAAAGATGCCTTGCGAATGATCGCAAGAATTGGTGAAGGTGGATTTGATAGTTCGGCTGCGGCAGGTGCATTCACCGCATTGCTTATTGCCAGGCTTGGTCCAGGTGCATTTGAAACAATTTCGGGTGAGATTGTTAAAGCAATTTGCCTAAATTTAACAAATACAAGAATTAACGAATCAATCGTTTCTGGTGTAGATGTCTCAGAATGCAATGACATCAAGACAAAATCTGATGGACTTAGAATAAATGATATTAGTTATGTTTCACTTTCGTCTTTGCTGAACGATCCTGATTTTCGAATAACTTTTACAGAAAAGCAAGGTGGAGACCAGATTATCGACATAGCCGAGTGTTACCAAGGTATTGTTACCGGTGATATTGAGCGATTTACAAAAAAATTGTGGGAGCTAAACATCACAAAATCATGGGTTCCATTTAGACGGAGTAACAACACGAATCAATTATTCGGAGATGTATCCGAAGCCTTACTTTGGGAAAAAGGTCAAGGAAGCCTCCATCAATATGCAGTAGAAGCACGCCCTCAGCTTCATGACATGCATGAAAGCGGGAATAAGGCCTGGGGCAAACATGGAATTGCCATAAACAGAATGCGCGATTTAAAAGCGGTTCCGTACTATGGAGAACATTTTGACAACAATGTTGCAGTTGTGTTCCCTAAAGATGGCCAAAATAACCTTGGGACTTTGCTTGCGTTCATCCAATCTGAAGAGTTCTCAAAAAGTGTTCGAGAGCTTGATCAGTCGTTGAAAGTTACGAATAGAACCCTGCTCAAAGTGCAATTTGATTCTTCGCATTGGAGCAAGGTTGCTGACGAGAAATATCCTGAAGGCTTGCCAAAACCTTCCTCGAATGACCCCACGCAATGGATCTTCCATGGGTATCCAAAACGATGTGATAAAACATTGCAGGTCGCCGTCGCCCGTCTGCTCGATTACCGCTGGCCTGCGGAGTTGGATACCACCATGGAGCTGGCCGATGAGCAGCGCGAATGTGTGAGTCGCTGCGAAGCCCTGCTGCCCTATGCCGATGACGACGGCATCGTCTGCATCCCGCCGGTGCGTGGTGAGGCATCCGCAGCCGACCAACTCTTAAACCTGCTGGCAGCCGCCTATGGTGATGCCTGGTCCAACGACACCCTGGCGCAACTACTGAAAAACGCCGACCATGCGGGGAAGACGCTGGAAACCTGGCTGCGGGAGAAGTTCTTCACCCAGCACTGCAAGCTGTTCCAGCACCGGCCCTTCATCTGGCACATCTGGGACGGGCTGCGGGATGGCTTTGCTGCCCTGGTGAATTACCACAAGCTTGATGCCAAGCTACTGGAGACCCTGATCTACACCTATCTGGGCGACTGGATCAGCCGCCAGAAGCAGGACATTGCCAACGGTGTGGATGGCGCGGAAGAAAAGCTGGCCGCTGCCGAGGCGCTAAGAAAGAGTTTGAAACTGATCCTTGAAGGTGAAGATCCTTACGACATCTTTGTGCGCTGGAAGCCCATCGAGAAACAGCCCATCGGCTGGGACCCCGATCTTAACGATGGTGTGCGCCTCAACATCCGCCCCTTCCTGAGCGCGCCCGATGTGGGCAAGAAAGGCGCGGGCGTCCTGCGCGACAAGCCCAACATCAACTGGAACAAAGACCGGGGCAAAGACGTAGAATCCGCGCCCTGGTACTATCTCTTCAAGGGCGAGCGAAAAAATAACCACCATTTGACCCTGGACGAGAAGAGAGTGGCACGGGGGGGCGCCAAATGATTACTTCGGTTTACAACTATCCTGTATCCCAGCTATTCGACATCGATGCATCCGTAGTTTACGTCATACCAAAATATCAACGCGAATATATCTGGAAAAGGCATCAGTGGGAAAACCTGTTTGATGATGTGACAGAAAACAACCCAGGATATTTTTTGGGCTCTCTCATTTGCATTAATCAGGTAACTGATGCTCTTTCTGTACAGGAGCTTGAGGTTGTCGATGGCCAGCAACGTCTGACGACGCTCTCTCTTCTGTTTGCTGCCGGCTATCAAGCTCTTAAAGAACGATATAAGGATCTGAGTGATGACCAACGGCTAGAATTGATGAACCTTAAACGGAAGCTTGTACTCAAGAAGGGCAAAGACAAAATCCGTGTTGTCCCACAGGTCCAAAACAACAACCTTGATGATTACCGTGCAGTCCTTTCGGACATTGAGGTGATTGGTGAGGTAAATATTCCATCCTATGCGGGTAACCGAAGAATTTTTCATGCTTATAAATACTTCAAGGAGCGAATTTATGAAATGATGGATGGACAAGGCGATGAAGTAACGACTATTATGGACTTTCTGGATAAAGTCAGTCAGGCCACTTTAGTCAAGATCGAGGTTGCAAGCCACGCTGACGCCTACACATTGTTCGAGTCATTGAACAATCGCGGGATGCCACTAACAGCTATTGATCTAATAAAAAACAAGCTACTATCGCGCTTAGAGTCGATGGAACCTGGAAGTATAGACTACTACTTTGAGAATTGGAATCGACTGCTAAATTATCTTGGAGATGACTACACCATACAGGAGCGCTTTTTTCGTCAATACTACGATGCGTTTAAAGACGAGTTAAACACTCTATTCCGTAAAGAAGGTGATAAAACCCAGGACCCGCTTGGCTATATGGCAACCAGGTCAAACCTAATTAGCATCTATCAAAAGATAATCGACAAAGACGCCAAATGGTTTCTGAAGAATATCAATTCCGCATCTCGCAAGTACGCTATACTCCTTTTCCGTAATCAAGACGATGCTATCGATTGCTTGGAAAAAGCATTGAAAGATTTGGAGCGAATTCAAGGTGCTCCTTCACACTTACTGATGCTCTACCTGCTTGTGCGCAGAGATGATCTGCAGACTAGAGATGAACATCTGGCCCAAATTCTACATTTACTGGTCCGCTTTTTCGTTCGACGAAATCTCACCGACACACCACCTACTCGCGACCTGACTCGTCTATTTATGGGGATTATCGATAAACTGGATGGGAAAAAGGGCGTTGAGGTGGTTGATGTGATCCGCGAACAGCTTATCGCAAAATCGGCATCGGATGAAATGTTCCGGCACAAACTTGAAGGCCCGATCTATGAAGAGAATTCCTGGGTAGCCCGCTTTATTCTTTGCGCCCTGGCTGAAGAGGGAATGACGATAGAGACAAGAGTTGATTTGTGGGGGTTCAAGAATAAGCAATACGTTTGGACCATAGAACACATATTCCCACAAGGAGAACATATTCCGAAGTCATGGGTGGACATGATGGCGGATGGCGATGAACAGAGGTCAAAAGACTACCAACAGAGCCATGTTCACAAGCTTGGCAACCTAACGATCTCTGGGTTCAACAGCGCTCTGGGCAACAAGAGCTTTGAGGAAAAACGTGATCGAACCGATCGAAAAACAGGCCTTCATGTAGGATATAAGAACGGTCTGAAACTCAACGAGGACTTGGCCGATGCTGATATATGGAGTGTGGCTCTGATAGATGCTCGGACTTCCAAGCTAGTCGACAAAGCCACAGGGCTTTTTCAGTTAAACGGAGATGATTGATGAGATTGATCGACCACCTCCTCAAAGCTTTAAGATCAGCCGCCGTGTTCAATCCCGAGGTGCAGGTTGCTCCCCACTGTATCCTCTGGCCGGATCGGGATCGTCAGTGGGAGGCAGTGATACCCCGTCTCCAAAGTGAGATGCCGGAGCTCATGATCTTGGGTGACTATGCTCCGGATAAGAGGACCGGTCCGGCGATCTGGTTGCGTTGTGCAATTGCAGACAAAGTGGGTGATATCTCGCTGCCGAAAGAACGTACCCCGATTCTATATCTGCCCGGCGTCAGCCGCCAGGATCTGCGCGCTGTTGAAAGTTGTCCCGAAACACTGAAGCCCCTGGCCGAACTGCAGTACCGAGGCGTGATCTGGTCGCAAATCAACGCCAAGGACTGGACCATCCTGGCCTTCCTCAAATCCGATCAAGGAGGCTTGGGGCTTGATGTGGCACAGGATAATGGCGCCAAGAATGCCATGCAACTGGCACTCTACCTCCTGTTAGACAAAGAAGTGGAACTACTAAAGGGGAAGAGGCTGGACAAAGACTATTTCAACACCCTCTTGACCGGCGGCGATCCTATGAGGGACCTCCTCCAGTGGCTTGATCAGGATAACGCTTTCGTAAATGTTCGCGGCGAAAACGAATGGAAAGCCTTTGTCGAGGTCTGCAAATCCCAGCTCGCCTTTAGCCCACAAAACGAGGGGGTCTTGGCTGGTGCAGCCAAACTGGCCGCTCACGAAGGTCCCTGGCTCGCCGTGTGGGAACGCTTCTGTGAGGCTCCCAAACGTTACCCGAATATCCCCACTCGGATCCGGAAGTGCAAAGCCCCTAATGACACCCTTTTTTGGCATACCGGAGACGGCCCTTACGACGGTTGGCCGCAGTGGAATGAGGATCAAGAAAAAAGCTTGCGCCGGGATCTGCAGGCCATCAGCAATGTTCCACCGCACGAGGCACGGAAAGAACTGATGGAGATGGAAAAGCAGCATGGCCGTCGAAGATCCTCAGTGTGGGCGGAACTGGGTGATGCACCGTTGGCGCAGGCTCTTGAACATTTGGCTGTACTGGCCGAAGCCACCATGAATAGCTTAGCTGCCGGCACGGCGGAAGACCTCGCCGCAGGCTACGGTGTCATTGGTTGGAAGGCGGATGATGCCGTCATACGGGCGCTATCGCTGGTAAAGAAGCCTGTTGATTTTGAGGCCGTCTCGACCGCCATACGCTCGGTCTATCTGCCTTGGGCTGAAGAGTCCGCCCTCCATTTGCAGAAAGTGGTCGAGGGTGCCATATACCCCGGCGGCACCATCGCTGGCTCAAAGTCTGTTCTGCACAAAGTCGGAGAATGCGTCCTCTTTGTCGATGGTCTCCGATTTGATGTGGCCAAGCGTCTTATGGAAATGTTGGATCGCTACGGATTGGAGGTTGCCGAAGGTCCAAGATGGACGGCTCTGCCCAGCGTGACCGCCACAGGAAAGCCGGCCGTAACCCCTGTGAAAGACAAGGTTCAAGGTCGAGACGCCAGCGCTGATTTCGAACCGTGCGTCGCTCAGACGGGCCAATCACTCAAGGGGGGTTACCACTTGAAGAAGCTTCTCACCGAGGATGGCTGGAAAATCCTGGAAGATTCAGATAACGGAGATGGTCAAGGAAATGCCTGGTGCGAGTTCGGCGACATCGACCATGAAGGACATCACCGCGGATGGAAACTGGCCAATCACATCACCGCATTGCTGACGGAGATCCGCGACCGCATTGCTTCACTCATATCGGCAGGCTGGAAAAGTGTTCGTGTGGTAACCGATCACGGCTGGCTGCTTTTGCCGGGTGGATTGCCAAAGGTTGAGTTGTCCAGTGCGCTAACCGACAATAAGTGGGGACGTTGCGCCTCTCTTAAACAGGGAGCCTCGACCGAAGAGCGGCTCTATCCGTGGTTTTGGAACCCAAATCAGCATTTCGCCCTGGCCGATGGAGTTAGCTGTTTCCAGAAAGGCGTGGAGTACACACATGGTGGTTTGAGCCTTCAGGAATGTTTAACGATCGAGCTCAAAGTCACCCATGGTACGAAAGGCGGACCGGTAGGCGCGTTGGAGTTCACAGACGTGGTATGGAAGGGCCTTCGCTGTACGGTCGCGGTCGACGGCAACTTCTCTGGATTATCACTTGATGTTCGTACGCAACCGGACAATTCATTGTCCAGCGTGGTTGTCAGCGCTAAACCTTTGAAAGAAAACGGGACTGCCTCCGTGGTTGTTGAAGAAGAAGACATGGAAGGACGTGAGGCCACGATTGTTTTGGTGGACGAAAGCGGTAGTACAATTGCCCAGATCGCCACTTTAATTGGCGGAGATAATGAATGATCGAATTGGACGAAATCGATAAAAAAGCGGCCTCCAAGCTCGATGGTTATCTGGTCCGGAAAGACTTGGTCCGGACGTTCAGCCGTCAGTTTCCGGTACCGACGTATGTCGTCGAGTTCCTTCTCGGACGATACTGTGCGAGCATAGATCAGGAGGAGATTGACGAAGGACTCGAAATCGTTCAACGGCAGCTCAAGTCGCGCACAGTGAAAGCCGGTGAGGAAGAACTGTTCAAAGCCAGGGCCAGGGAGAGCGGTGAAGTCAAAATCATTGATCTGATTACGGCTCGCCTGGACGCCAAGACAGACTCCTATTTGGCGACGTTGCCGAGCTTGCGACTGAACGATGTACGTATCAGACCCGAACTGGTCAACGAGCATGAGAGGATGTTCACCGGTGGGTTCTATGCTGAGATCAGTCTAAGCTATGATGCCTCAATTGCCCAGGAAAGCAAAGGACGGCCTTTTGGTGTCGATTCTCTTCGCGCGATCCAGCTTTCAAAACGCGACGTGCTGGATGTTCTGGAGGTGGCCCGAGAAAAGTTCTCCACAGACGAATGGAAGGACTTCCTGCTTCGCTCCATAGGTATTGAGCCTAAAGGGATGCCAGAGAGACAAAAGAATGCTTTGGTACTTCGAATGGTGCCGTTTGTCGAGAGGAATTATAATTTAGTCGAACTTGGTCCCAGGGGAACCGGTAAGAGTCATCTCTTCCAACAGGTATCACCTTACGCCCATCTGATCTCCGGCGGAAAAGCCACAGTGGCCCGCATGTTCGTAAACAACTCTACTGGTCAACGTGGTCTGGTCTGCCAATACGATGTGGTCTGTTTCGATGAGATTTCGGGGATCTCGTTCGAACAGAAAGACGGCGTGAACATCATGAAGGGCTACATGGAGTCAGGGGAGTTTAGCCGGGGCAAGGAAAGCATCCGCGCCGACGGGAGCATCGTCCTTGTCGGCAACTTTGGAGTGGATGTCGAGCATCAACAGCGGATCGGACATCTTTTCGGTCCCATGCCGCCGGAAATGAAAGACGATACCGCGTTTATGGACCGAATCCATGCCTTTCTACCGGGATGGGACGTGCCTAAAATCAGTAAGGAACTGCTCACCAATCATTTCGGGCTTGTCAGTGATTTCCTCTCCGAATGCTGGAGTCAGCTACGTAATCAAAGTCGTGTCAGTCTGCTTCAGAACCGGGTTTTCTTCGGTGGCGCGCTCTCCGGTCGGGATACCAACGCGGTGAATAAAACCGTGAGCGGTTTAGTCAAGCTCTTGTATCCGGGTGATGGGAACGATATCCCTGATGAAGACTTGGAATGGGCTGTCCGAATCGCCATGGAAGCAAGACGGAGGGTGAAGGAACAGCAAAAGCGCATCGGAGCTGCGGAATTCCGCAACACGCATTTCAGCTATGTAATGGGTGCCGACGGAGTAGAGAAATTCGTCTCCACGCCCGAGCTACAAAGCGAAAACAGCATTGGGGGCGATCCACTCGAACCGGGTCAGGTATGGAGCATCAGCCCAGGGGATGGCGAAGAACATCCGGGACTCTACCGAATAGAGGTCAACGAAGGTCCCGGTTCCGGCGTGAAGATCCTAAACAAACCAGTACCTCCTGCTTTCCGTGAGAGCATGGGCTATGCAGAACAGAACCTCTACGCCCGGTCGATGCTGTTGGTCGGGGACAAAGATCCGCGCCACCATGAATTTACGGCTCAGCTGCGCGCGTTTGATTCCTCGAGGTCGGGAGCTAAACTCGGGATGGCCTCCTTG
>Ga0068714_10004981_pt1 | contig 14415 bp, 14 predicted proteins | sample MTBNYHSulfiMetaG_FD_62988 | JGI IMG/M metagenome (GOLD analysis project Ga0068714, IMG submission 62988) | Enrichment culture microbial communities from rom New York Harbor, USA that are MTBE-degrading - MTBE-NYH (New York Harbor Sulfidogenic)... | ecosystem: Environmental > Aquatic > Marine >... | reverse complement strand
AGTCGCTCACGGCCGGGTTGATGGTGCCTCGGATGCGCAGCAGCGGCACCGAGCTTCCTGTGTCGGCCAACCCCACGGCGGCGGTCCGCGCAAGGACTACGAGGAGAACCCATGCCAGAAACCGTACCCATGGACCTCCCACCTTCCCCTTCGTCAACGCATTTTTTCGGCTCATAAGAGCAGCGTCTCCCCTGTCCGGTCATCAAATGCTCGCGCGCAGCAGATCTCGGGCCGGGCACCGGTTTCTTTACACGCATCCAGAAAAAATCTACATTGGGACAAAGGAAATATCAATTTTTTCTCCGAATATTCCGTTAAGTACCTTGTGGGCTCCTATGGACATTTCCCCAAACGTGCACACCGTTGCACATCGCCGGGCAGCCATCCAACCATGATCCGAACCGTACGACACCGGACGCATCCTCTTCCGAAATTCTCGTTGGCCTTCCTTGCAGGCCTCCTTTGGTGGCTGAGTCCGGAGACCGCACATGCGTGGGGACCCGTGACGCACCTTCAACTTGGGCTGGAGGCCCTCCGGAGTCTGCACCTCTTCGAGCACAGCCTCCGTATGGTGCTGCAGAGCTTCCCGTATGACTACCTGTACGGATGCATCGCTGCGGACATCATTTTTGCCAAAGGGCTTGCGAAACTGCATGAGCACTCCCACAACTGGTCTGTGGCATTCGGCGTTCTGGAAGAGGCATCGACCCCACAGCAAGAAGCCTTTGCCTACGGGTACCTTTGCCACCTGGCCGCCGACGTCGTTGCGCACAATTTCTTCATACCCGAAAGCGTCGTCAGGGCCTATTCGGCGAAGACCTTCCGGCACCTGTACTGGGAAGTCCGGTTCGACGCCCTCGCCAAGCGGGAACTGTGGGATCTATCCAGAGAAATCGCTCGCCTGCCGCAGCACGACGAGGACGATCAACTGCTGGAGCATGTGGTCAAGCGAACCTTGTTTTCGTTCAGGACAGACAAGCGCATCTTCCACAGCCTCCTGGTCCTCAACCGCATGGAGCAGTGGCAGCGCATGCTGAACCTTCATTCCAGAAGATCTCAATGGCAGCTTTCGAAAACCGACGTGACCCGCTACCGCGATTTCTCTCTTCAGACCACGCTGGATTTCCTGGTCCGACAGCAGTCCGCAACCTGTGTCCAGATGGATCCCATTGGCAAGCACGCCCTGTTCACCGCCAAGTGGATACGGAAGAACCTGAAGATGCTAGACAGGCGTGGACGCCTGGACCCCGACCTCTACCTCCAGGTCCTCCGGTCTCTCCAGCCAACGCCGGACAGGACAAGTCCTGAATCACGGCCGCCGGCAACCCCCTTGCCTTCTCAGGCTTGATTCCACCTCGTACCCCCTCCCCGACTCCGGCCAACCGGATTCGGGAGGATCCTTGGGGCACGTATGGCGTAGGCTCCCGTGCGGACGAACGCCCCGGGGAATTCAGGTCGACGACCCATCCTTCGCGCTCCCGGCTCGAAGCGCAACGATCTGATCGAGAATCTTGTGTGCCAGATCCTCTTTGCTCATCCGGGGAATCTCGGTGCAATCGCCCCCTCGCCCCAGGATCTTCACCTCGTTCCAGTCCGATTGAAAACCGATGTCCCCTCGGGAAACATCGTTCACGACGATCAGATCCAGATTCTTCTTGTGCAGTTTCTCTTCTGCGTTCTGCACCAGCTCCTCGGTCTCCGCGGCGAACCCGATCAGGATCCGGTCACCCTTGGTACATCCGATTTCGCTGAGGATGTCCGGGGTCGGCTCCAGATCCAACCGCAAAGATGCCCCTCGTTTCTTGATTTTCTGAGAAGCCCTGCGCACGGGCCGAAAGTCGCAAACCGCGGCGGTCATCAAGACCGTGGTGGTATTCGGGAGCGCATCCAGGATGCCCGCCCGCATCTGCTCCGCACTGTTCACGTGCACCGTGGTCACATGCAGGGGTTCCACGCAGTTTGTCGGCCCGGTCACCAACGTTACCCCTGCGCCCCGCTGGGCCGCGGCCCGGGCCAGGGCAAACCCCATCTTCCCGGAGGAAGGGTTGCTCAGAAAACGCACGGGGTCGATCTCTTCCCGTGTCGGCCCTGCGGTGACCAGGATCTTCTCGGAGGACAGATCCCGGTTCCCCAGGCGATAGCCGACCTCCTCAACGATCCGCTCCGGGTCGGCCAGCCTCCCCACCCCGTGATACCCACAGGCCAATTCTCCTTCCTCGGGTTCCACGAAGCCCGCCCCGATCCTCCTCAGTCGAGCCATGTTTTCCTGCGTCACAGGGTGCTGGTACATATTCACGTTCATCGACGGGGCAAAAACGACCGGAACGCGGCTTGCCACACAAAGCAGCGTGGAAAGCAGATCATCCGCGATCCCGCATGCCGCCTTAGCGAGGATGTTGGCCGTAGCGGGAGCCACCAGGAAAAGATCCGCATTGTCCACCAGTCGGACATGTCCGATTTCCTGTTCCGGCCCCAAACGGAAGGTGTCCATCCAAACCGGGTTCCCGGACAATGCCTGCAGTGTTAGGGGCGTGATGAACCGCGTGGCGTTCCGGGTCATCGCCACGTGCACCTGAACGCCTTTCTTGAGAAGAAGGCGAATCACCTCCGCCGACTTGTAGGCAGCAATGCCGCCACTGACACCCAGCAGAACCCTTCTTGCATCCACGGGGTTTCATCCTCCCAACCGTCCCGCCCTTCCGACGTACCCTCTCCGGACTCCGGTACACGAGAGCCGCGATCCGGGTTCAACCCGAACGGAGCGGGATCTCTTTCCACGTTGCCTCATCGTCGTGAAGGCTCCTGGACCGACGCTCTGTACAGTTTCTTCCTCAGCCGCTTCTCCACGACGTCGGGAACCATGTCCCGGGCCGACCCGCCCAGGGACACAATCTCTTTGATAATCGAGGAACTGTAGTACAGGTATTTCCCCTCGGTCATCATGAAGACCTGTTCCACCGATGGGTCCATCGACTTGTTGGCCAGGGCCATCTGAAACTCATAGTCGAAGTCCGTCACCGTGCGGATCCCTCGCAGAATGGCCTGTGCTCCCTTGGTACGCACATAGTCCACCAGGAGACCCGAAAAGGAATCCACCACCACGTTCGGTTCAGCCCGAAACACCTCATTCAGCATGCAGACGCGTTCCCGCACCGTGAACGTGCCCCTCTTGCTGGTGTTGATGGCCACGGCAATGATGATCGTGTCAAAGATCTTCAACGCGCGCTGTACGATGTTCACATGGCCAAAAGTGAACGGGTCAAAGGATCCGGGATAGATGGCACAGTTGGTGATCTTTCGCTTGTTCCTACTGCTGGCCATGCGTGGTCTCTCCGCCCAGATATTGGCAAAAGGTGAGCATCGTATCCCCGTATCTGCGCTGTCTGCCCAGGGCAAACTCCTCAGGAAATCTGGGGAAAACGTCTTTGTGGAAATGTTCGAGGACGATCCTAGCACGTTCCTCCAGCAAAGAACAGCGATGCAATGCAAACAGCAGCCTCCCCTGCCCCTCCCACCCGTACGGCGGATCCATGAATACGATGTGCGCTTTCCAGCGCACTCGTTGGCTCACGGTTGTCAAATCATCCGGCAGTCGGCACTGCAGCACCGGGTGGTCGCAGGAGAATCCGCACCGGACCAGGTTCTCGCGGATCGTACGGATACACAGGGGGTTCTCATCCACAAAAACGGCATGGCGTGCCCCTCGACTGAGGGCCTCGATTCCCAGAGCACCGCTGCCGGAAAACAGGTCCATCACGGAACACCCCACCAGTTGTTCTCCCAGGATCGAGAACAGCGCTTCCCGGATCCGGTCCTGCGTCGGACGCACTACGGCCTCTCCAGGCACGATCAACCGGCGCCCCCGTGCGGAGCCGGCCACCACGCGGATGGTCCCGATGACAGTCTCCCTTCGTCTGAACGGGTCAGGAAACAACGGGACCCAGAAACCGCTCCATCCCCCGCAGCATCCCACGTCGGTGTGTGCCGGGCCAGTAGACTCTCCGGCACGACGGACAGCATCGGAAACGCACGTGCACGGCGAAAACGTAATCGGGCACGATCCCCCGAACCACTGCAGGATCCACTTCTTCCAGGAGATCGTTGCACCGAACACAACGCGTGAGACACCTCTGCCAGGAAACCTCCAGGTCCAGGGCATGGATCACTTGGCGCACCTGCGCATCCCAGCGGTCGCACTCGATCAACAGGCAGTTCGCCGGAACCCATCTCCGTACCAGCGCGGTGTTTCGGGTGAGCAGGGTCCTCCCCCTCCAGCCGTGCAGGCCTGCCCCATACCCTTCCGCAAGGGCGTGGGCAAGAGGAGGGATGTACACGGTGTCGAACCCGAGAATCCGCAACCACCGCGCCAACCGCCCCAACATACCGTCCACCACGAACCGGGGCACCGCCTCCCGGTTGGCACCGCTTCTCACCGGCACGGCACCGTCCCCTGCATCCCCTGCATCGATCTTTGACACCCCAGAAACCCCTGTGCTAGCTTTCTGGTGCAAATAGAGACGCTTTTCCCGCACCCTATTCTGCTCGGCGCGTTCCTCGCTCAGAGAAACCGGCGCCCGGCGGAGGCATCCCGTATGACGAGCTGGCACCCGCGCAATAGTTTCCCATCTGCCGCGGGCCGCCCCCGAGGCATGAAGCCGGAGGGCCGGCACCGAGCTTCAGCGTTGTGTAGGCCGCACCCGCTGGGAGGTTCCCTCGTCCTCCAGGGACCTTCCAAAGACCTGAACCGGGCCCCGTCGTCCTGCGGGACCTCCGCCACGGGCGCGTGCAGGTCCAACCGGAGCCGGATGTCGCGGACAGAGCTTCATAGTACAACTCCAGGGTTCGTTTCGCTTGGGAGTGTTCCCTGCGGCCTCCTCGTTTCAATGCTTTTCCTTTTCCTCGCCAGGATCGCCCTGGCGGGGCCCGATTCCATTCCCTACCCAAATCCGCTCACCGTGCTGCAGGACCAGTGGACCTCACGCAATACCGAAGCCGTGGAAATTCAACTGTTCCGGATGGACCCGGATCTTTTTGCGCAAGGGACGACGTTGTCGATCTCCCTGAACCAAGCCATCCAACTGTCCTTTCAGAACAACCTGGACCTTCGTGCAGAGCGATTCACCCCCCTCATCGCGGCACAGGAGATCCGGAAAGCACAGGGGGTATTCGACACCTTTCTGTTTTCCGATTTCACTCATAGCTACGCCCGTGCCGGGATCTCCTCGGCCATCCAATCCACGGGCGACTCCTTGCTGGAAACCACCGTCAGCTATGCGGATCTGGGGTTTCGAAAGCTGATCAAGACAGGGAGCCTACTGGAAATCAAACTGGACTTCAACCGCTTCAAGGGGAACTCCAGTTGGCTGATTCTGAACCCGTCCTACACGACGCATCTGAACCTCACCGTGGCACAACCTCTGCTGAAGAATGGCGGCTTCGCCTTCAACACCGCCCCGATCCGCATCGCCCGAAACGTTCACCTGATGAGCGAGGACCGCTGGCAAACCTACGTCACGGACACCCTGCTCGCCGTGGTGCAAGGGTACTGGGACATGGTGTTCGCTTTCCAGAATCATCAGGTGAGAATCAGTTCCCTGGATCTGGCGAAGGAGATCCTCCGAGCGAGCGAAGTCCAGGTCAAGCTCGGCACCCTGGCCCCGGTGGACCTGCTGCAATCCCAAACGGGCGTGGCCCTCCGGGAGGAAGAACTCGTTTCCTCAAGAAACTTCCTTCTGACCGCGGAGGATCTCCTGAAACAGCTCTTGCAGCTTCCGGACGCTCCTCTATACTCCACGGTGAACCTCGTCCCCACCGAGTCGCCTCCCCCCATCCCGGACGAGGAGGAATTTCCCTTGGAGTCCGTCCTTCGGGCATCTCTGAAGAACCGCCCGGAACTCCGGGCCGCCCGGAGAGATCTGGAAACCAAGAACTTGCAGATCAAACTGGCGGCTAACCAGCTGCTCCCCAGCCTGGACTTCAGGGGCGGCATCGGTCTCAACGGTCTGGGAGGGTCTGAGCAGGAAACGACGGATTTCAATTCGCTTGCCACCCTGGACCCGGTGGACCTGTTTCTCGTGCTGGCGGGGGCCCGGTCTGCACCCACGACGACAAGCCCGTGGGGTGGGGGGTGGAAACGCAGTTTCTACGAAATGTTCCACGGAGACACCACATACCAATGGAACGTGGGTCTGCGGTTCGAGATGCCCCTGGAAAACAACAGTGCGGAGGCCTCATACCAGAAGGCAAAAATGGAAGCGTACAAGTCCTTGTGGAACGTACGTAGCATGGAACAGAAGATCCTCCTGGAGGTTCGGGATGCCTGGCGGTCCTTGCAGATGAACCGTCAGAAGATCCGTACATCGGAGGCGACCCAAGTCCTGGCCGAGAGGCAACTGGATGCGGAACGAAAACGGGTCTCACTCGGGCTCACCACGAACTACCAGGTGTTGCAGATGGAACACGATTACCGCAATGCGCAGACCAAGGCGCTCATGGCCATGGCGGAGTATTGGAAGGCAAGGGCGCGGCTGCTCAAGGCGGCCGGAACCCTGCTCCAGGAGGAAGGCCTCGACACACAGGAGATCCATGCACGGGGGAGTCGTTGACATGAAGAATCTGAAGGTCGCCTGGTACCTCACGGCGGTGGTCCTTGCAACCCCCTTGCTGCTCGCCATGGGGTTCCTGGGGGACCCACCCGCTCTCGAAACAGCCCCTGAGCCCTCGATAAGACTGGACGCCGTGATCCTGGACGGCGAGGGGACCTCCACACACGTCACCTGCGTGAGCTACGACGGTGCGCTGTATCTGCCCGTCTACCGTGGCAAGGCACTGATCACCATTCCCTTTCAACACATTTCCCGAGTCGAGTTCGGCCCGCAGAAGAGCAGCACCCGCCAGGTCACCATCCTGTTTTCTGACCAGCGAAAGGAAACATTCCGAATGGACATCAAGGTTCTTTTCGTTGGAAAGGTTCCGTTCGGAACCTATCAGATTCGCGCAAAGGATCTGGCGAGTATCACCTTCTTCGAGCCGGGTTCCGAGCCCGGTCATCCGCACGACAACCCGCGAGGAAACGCAGACGCCGGATGAAAACGTTCAGGAAACCGTTCGCCCTCTTCACGGGAAACGACATCCTTGATGCCGTATGTCTCGTCCTGATCTTGGGGGTTTTGGCCAACCTTCTTCTGAACATGACAGGTGGCGGATACCTCATGGAAGGGACCGTTTCGTTTCAGAAGAACGCCATTGCCCTATTTCTCCTGATCTCCCTCCCTCTGCTCCCTGGCATCCCGATCCAATATGCACGCGCCCTGCGAGAACGGGAGTCCCGCAAACAGGAGCCGGCGGAATGCCCCCTGGACGCCTCTCCCCGTGAGTACGTGTTCTTCTGGAAGGGTGGCCCCCAAGAGATGATCCCTTCCTGCATCGCGTTTCTCGAAAGACATTTCTCCCGTTACTATGTCTTCCATCGTTTTCACCCCCCGCACCTTTTCTACACCTACCTGGCGAAGTCAGGCGCGGCTTCTTTGTTCGCTCTTCCGTGGATCAAGACGGGTCTTGTGGTCTTCTTCGTTTGCTGTTCTATGCATCTCGCCCTTCCCAGCCTTATCTCGCCATCCACCGGACGTTTGATCGTTCTGCTCGTGGCCATCTCTTGCTGGATTCCCGGGTTGTGGCTTTTGTGCTTCCACCCGTACCGGAAACTCTGGCTGCAGGTCCTGGACCAAGGAGGGTGTGTACAGATCCGTCTTACGTGCGCCTCGCCTTTTCGGCCGATGAAACGGGACGCCCTGTGCCTTGCCTTGGAAGCTACGGTACGCGCATGGCAGGACCCACAGCTCAGGCCAGGGCTTCCTGCAGAAACCATCTCGCCTTGAAAGGACCGGAACGATCCATCCATCCATCCTTGGATCACGGCTCTCGCGTTTCGTCCGCGATCCATTGCAGGTACGAGGGACTGCCCTCCGCCAATGCCAGGGCGACAACCTCCGGAACCTCGTAGCTGTGCAGGGAGATGACCCGATCCCTCACTTGTCCGAACAAAGCCCGCCGACTCTTGCAAAGTAGCAGTACCTCTCGATCATCGCAGACCCGCCCCTGCCACCGGTACAGAGACCGGATGGGTTGGAGCAGGTTGGCGCATGCGATGAGCCGCTCATCAAGCAGCCGCTCGGCAATATGGACCGCCTCCTCCTCGGAACTGCTGGTAATCAGGATCAGGATTTTCTCTTCCATGTTTCCTCCCGTGCGCCGCCAAAAAGGCCGTGCAAGAAGCGGATCGAACCCGGAACACCCCTACCCCCCATTCCCACAACCGTCATCCCCTCCACCGAAACAGAGCGTTCCCGCGCCCCCGCTGACTATACCGTCTGTGCAGGACCAGAAGAAACAGTGAAACAATAAGGTAGTTCCAGGCATAGGTGTGGGCCGTTCCGACCCCGATGTGGGGAATCACCCCGCCGGGGGTTACCCGGTATGCATGGATCAGACCGAAATAAGCGCAACCGGCCGCCACAAGCGCCCACACAGAGGCCCGCAGAAACGCTCGATCGATCAGACAGACTGCCAATGCGGAGAAAATCATGGCGGTGAAAAGAAAACCCTGGTTGAGCGACAGGATTCCATGCAGGCCAATACGCCCGCCACCGTTCGAACTCGCCAGCAGGAAAAAGCTCCCCCCTGCCTTTTGGAGACCCTGCTCGAGCATCAGGGCACCCCACGCCGCCAGAGAAGGGAACAAACCAAACGCGACCGCTGGGGCGTGTTCCTTCGGAGTGACCTGAAACGCCTGCGCACAGATCATGATTCCGATCCACAGCAGGATCCCGATCCCGGCCTCCAGGGGGATCATCCGAATCGCCCAGAGCACCGACCCCGAGAAGCAGAGGACTCCGATGAAGATTGCATTCATAAGGGAATACCCTGATCGAGCGCCCAAGGCCTTCCATCCCGGATGTCCGATGTAGATCGTCGTGGGGAAGCAACTCCCCAACAAGGATGCCAGGATGCTCCCCATGCCGTTCACCGAAAGGGAAATCGATGTCGAGTAAGCATCCCCACCGGCTTCGGCACTTTCGATATTCTGAAGGGATCCGACCACGTTCAATAGCCCCATGGGAACGATGATGGAGAGGTGCCTAAGCAGTTGTTCGCTCCTGATCACATCCCAGAGCTCTCCCGCAGCAGGACGAGGCGGGCAAAGCGTGAGGCATGAAGCCATCCAGGGCGTCTCCGTGCTTGCCGGATCGGGAAACACCACCCAGTAGAGAAACATCCCCACCACCATGGCCAACAGTCCCCCTGGAATTCCAAGTGGGTACCGAATCCGGGCGAAATACTGCACCAGAATGATGGCCATGGGAACCATCGCCACCTCCGGTTTGTCAAACACCTTGAAAAGAAAATCCATGGAGATGAAGGTGAGTGCGATCCCCGCCAGAGCGCTCAGCAGTGCAGCTCGGGGAGTAACTCTTCGGATGGGTTCCGCTATAAAGGCACCCAGAAACTCGATGACCCCACTTAGGAAACAGGCCAATATCCCCACCTTCCATGCCAATTCCATGTCACCGGTTTCCTGGTAGACCGGGTGCATGATGAACACAATGAACGCGATCAGGCTAACCGTGTTGATCCCGTACGGTAGGGCGGTGACATCCCTTCGCCCCGTCTTCCGTGCCAATCGCCGAGCCTGCGCGGCATAGAACAGGTTGCCGAACACGATGGACACCGCTGCTCCCGGAAAGACGCGACTAACCAGAAAGTCCGCGGGCATATGGAGCAGGTGTTGGCAAAGAGTACTGATCAGAATAAACTGGATCAAGTTGTCGATGCCTAGCCCGAAGAACCCATCGATGTCCTTCTTTTCGAACCACGGCACCCTATTTGCTTTGTCCACCATGGGCCCCCTCCATCGATTATTGTTCAGGTCCGTTCATCTCAAACAAGCGCAAACGCTAACACCGGAGCATCCCGCATGAATGCCATCTGGATTTCCGATGCACATCTCTCGGATCCGGCTTCTCCTAGTTACACCGCCCTCATGGACCTGCTAAACGAGTCGCTAGCCCATGTGGACGCCGTGGTCCTGCTGGGTGACTTCTTTGAGCTGTGGCTGGGCGACAACCGGTGCATCCTTTCCCGGCATCGCCCCATCCTGGACACGTTGGCACCCTTCAAATCCCATGGCACTTCCATCCACTACCTCAAGGGGAATCACGACTTCATCCTCGGGACCATTTGGGAACAGGTTCTGGGAGCACGCGTCTTTGATCTGGACGCGGACTTTCTCTGGGACGGATATCGTTTCTTCGCCTCACACGGCGAAAGCATCTACAAGAAGGACTACGCATATCGAGTGATGCGGAAGTTCTTGCGGAATCCTCTGCTGGAAAGATCGATCCGCCTGTTGGGCGACGAATTTGCGGCACGTCTGAGTGTCCGTTTTGCCTCGCTTTCTGGAGGCCGGCCCAACGGAAGGAAAGAGCGGGACCAGCAAACGGCTTTTCTTCGATACGCACGAAAAAAGCTTGAACAGGGATACCATGCAGCGATCCTCGGGCACACCCATGTCATGCAGTGGCATGTTTTCTCCGTAGAACACGCCCCCCGGCTCTATGTCAACCCGGGGAGTTGGCGCGAACAGAACACTTATCTCTGGTATGGGAACGGCCGATTTCAGATTCGCCAATACCGCAAACCGCAGCCCATTGTTCTGTTTGACTTCGCCTTTTCTGTTGCATAGGGTACTGTAGGGTCTCGAAGTGAGTTCATTCTCCCCGGCAATCGACAAGACATTTGCCTCCTTTCATGAGCATACTGATTTCGCGACACGACCCCATATCAATATCCATATCCGAGCCGGACGACAGGGAGACCATCCGTGGGCAGCGTGAACAAGGTCATACTCATCGGAAATCTGGGAAAGGATCCTGAGGTTCGCCGATCTCAGAGCGGGACAACCGTAGCCAATTTTACACTGGCAACCAACGAATCCTGGAACAACAAAGACGGACAGAGAGAGGAGAGGACCGAATGGCACCGTGTGGTCGTCTTCGGGAAACTCGCTGATATCTGTGGGCAGTATCTGCAGAAAGGCAAGCAGGTGTACGTCGAGGGAAGGCTGCAGACTCGCAGCTGGGAGGACCGCGAGGGCAACAAACGTTATACAACGGAAATCGTTGCTTCCAGCATGGTCATGCTCACAAAGACCGGCGCTGGCCCGTCGGACTCCATGGCGCCTCCCATAGATCCCAATGCATACGATCCAAGCCCCAACGGTCCTCCGGGAACGAGGGATGACGATATCCCGTTCTAGCGAGCAATGGACCCCGATTTCTCCACAGGGTGACAAGTGAAATCTTCGGCCTGGACAGACCCCCCATCAGGGGGCCTCCTGTGTTGACTACAGCGCAGATCTGATGGTTCTGGGAGGTGCTGTTCTGACCGGACGCGGTCTCGATCGGGGGTGCAATTCTCAGAAGGTGGTTCAGGAAGTGGCCGGTTTTCACCAGGCTTTGACGACCGGGCTCCGGAGATAGGAAGGGGGGCGACGGGCGGAAGTGCCCGAGCCCTGGTCAACGACAATTACACCTCCCCACCGACGACAATTACACTTCCCCAGGTTGAAACCGAGAGATTCGCTCCTTGGCATCGGTAGAGGGTGGCGATCACACGTTTTCCGGGGATCTGGGAACGAGATCAGCCCGGAAGGGGCCGGACCGTGAAAAAGGCTTTCCAGGATGCCCCAGAATCGACGATCTGGACTCTGCCCATACTTGGGGTACCCCCCGCCTCAAGCCTCTTCTTGCCGTTTGCGGGCTTCCTGCGCCCGGTAGCTCTCATTGTCCAGTTCGAGAATAATGGCATGATGGACCAGCCGATCGATGGCAGCAGCGTTGGTCATGGGGTCCTTGAAGATCTTATCCCACTGGCTGAAGACCAGATTGGAGGTAATCATCAGACTCCTGCGCTCGTATCGCTCAGACAAGAACGTGAACAACACCTCCATCTCCTCCCGGTCCTGCTGCACATAGCCGATGTCGTCCAGAAGGACCAGATCGAAACGATCCAGCTTCCGGAACAGATCGTCCAGGGCCAGGGCCTTGCGGGCCATGAGCATCCGATGCACCAGATGAAAGGTGCTCGAGAACAGGACCCGACAGCTTTGATGAATGACCAGTTCTCGGGCGATGGCGCTCAACAAATGGGTCTTGCCTCGGCCCGGTAATCCGAAGGCCAGGACATTTTCCGCGTGCCGCCTGACCAGCCCGCCTCGGTATCCGCCGTTCAACGGCAAGAAGGAGCGCTCCATCCGTGACATCAAAAGTTACGAACGGGCCCAGAGGCGGCATCGACAGGGGACAGCGCTGGTGGATCGTCTGGCCCACGCCCTCCAGGACCTGAACGAACACAGACCCCGGCCCGTTCTCGGCGGCCGTACGGCAAGGGAGGTGTTCGAAGGAAAATGCGGAAAGCTCCCCGATAGGAGGACCTTCAGAAAGGAGGTGAGTGAACTTGAACAGAAACTGATCGAACAGGCTTGCTCTCGCACGCAGCGAAACGCTGCTCGACGAAAAGCCGTGGAAGAGGTATTTTTGCGTTACGGGTTATTCAAAGAAATGCTGGACGTGTCAACCAAATTGAACGCAGAAACCGTGACAAATTAAGTTGGCGCTACAGCCTCAAAGAAAAGCTCAAGGCCGGTCTCATTCGTGCGGAGGAGCCTGCCACATGACAACCCGGGTGGGGAGTTTTCAATTACACCAAGTGGGGAAATTTGGATTACACTTGACACCCCATCTACCCGCCGCATATACGCCCGCCCGGTCCGGGTGGCATAGGGCTTCGGGTCTCTTTTGCCCCCTCGCCCACCTGACAGACGCCTCGTATGCGGTTCGTGTTCCTCGGGGCAGGGCTTTGCCTGCAGCTTCCTTTCCACGGCACCTCGCGGCGACGCAGTTGCTGTTCGGCTAGGGGTTCCCGCCACCTGGGCCCCCAGAGGACTTCCACCTCCAAGTCACTTCCCGGCTCGCTTTCGCTTACCGGTTGACAGCGCCGTCCCTGGCGCACAAAAAAAAAGGAGAGAAGCGCATACGCACTTCTCTCCTTTCACAGAATATTTCCTGGCAGTGACCTACTCTCCCACAAAGTTCCCCTTGCAGTACCATCGGCGCTGAAGAGCTTAACGGCCGTGTTCGGGATGGAAACGGGTGTTTCCTCTTCGCTAAAACCACCAGGAAAATCGTAAAAAGACTCATCTCTTCAATGGAGCATTTCCTTCGTCTATACTGAAAAAAAGAGCTATGATCAAGTCTCACGGTTGATTAGTACCGGTCAGCTGAACACATTACTGTGCTTACACCTCCGGCCTATCGACCTCGTGTTCTCCGAGGAACCTTGAGTCTTCGATTCTCATCGAAGAGGGATATCTAATCTTGAGGCAGGCTTCCCGCTTAGATGCTTTCAGCGGTTATCCCTTCCAAACGTGGCTACTCAGCCGTGCCACTGGCGTGACAACTGAGACACCAGAGGTTTGTCCATCCCGGTCATCTCGTACTAGGGACAGGCCCTCTCAAATATCCTACGCCTGCGGCAGATAGGGACCGAACTGTCTCACGACGTTCTAAACCCAGCTCGCGTACCACTTTAATCGGCGAACAGCCGAACCCTTGGGACCTTCTTCAGCCCCAGGATGTGATGAGCCGACATCGAGGTGCCAAACCTCCCCGTCGATGTGAACTCTTGGGGGAGATAAGCCTGTTATCCCCGGCGTACCTTTTATCCGATGAGCGACGGCCCTTCCATTCGGAACCGCCGGATCACTAAGGCCTGGTTTCCCACCTGCTCGACTTGTTGGTCTCGCAGTCAAGCTCCCTTATGCCTTTACACTCTTCGGCTGGTTTCCAATCAGCCTGAGGGAACCTTCGCACACCTCCGTTACACTTTTGGAGGCGACCGCCCCAGTCAAACTACCCACCTGACACTGTTCCCGATCCGGATAACGGACCCAGGTTAGAATCCCAAAATATCCAGGGTGGTATTTCAAGGACGACTCCATCTACCCTAGCGGGCAGATCTCGCAGTCTCCCACCTATCCTACACAAGATATTTCAAAATTCAATGCCAGGCTATAGTAAAGGTGCACGGGGTCTTTCCGTCTAGCCGCAGGTAAACGGCATCTTCACCGCTACTTCAATTTCACTGAGTCCCTGGTTGAGACAGTAGGGAAGTCGTTACGCCATTCGTGCAGGTCGGAACTTACCCGACAAGGAATTTCGCTACCTTAGGACCGTTATAGTTACGGCCGCCGCTTACTGGGGCTTCGGTTCGATGCTTCTCCACCCGAGGGTAGATAACAAGTCCCCTTAACCTTCCAGCACCGGGCAGGCATCAGGCCCTATACGTCGTCTTGCGACT
>Ga0068714_10004980_pt1 | contig 14415 bp, 13 predicted proteins | sample MTBNYHSulfiMetaG_FD_62988 | JGI IMG/M metagenome (GOLD analysis project Ga0068714, IMG submission 62988) | Enrichment culture microbial communities from rom New York Harbor, USA that are MTBE-degrading - MTBE-NYH (New York Harbor Sulfidogenic)... | ecosystem: Environmental > Aquatic > Marine >... | reverse complement strand
CGACATGCACGGGGTGGACTGGGGCGCCATGAAGCAGGCCCACGCCCGCTTCCTGCCTGACGTCGACACCAACTGGGACTTTGCCGAGCTCCTGTCCGAGATGCTCGGCGAGCTCAACGCCTCCCACACCGGCGCCGGCCACCGGCCGAAGCGGGAGGGGGGGGACGAGACCGCGGCGCTCGGCGCCTTCTACGATCCCGCCCACCTCGGCCCCGGTCTGAGAGTGCTGGAGGTCATGGAGGGCAGCCCGCTGGTCCAAGACGGCACGAAGATCGCCCCCGGCACGGTCGTCGAGTCCGTCGACGGTCACATCATCGCGGCCGGCGAGGACCCCGACCCACTGTTGAACCACCGCGCCGGCAAACCCGTGCTCCTCGGGCTGCTGGACCCCACCAGCGGGACCCGATGGCAGGAGACCGTGAAGCCGATCACTCCGCAGGAGGAGAGGGAGCTGCTGTACACGCGGTGGGTGCGGACGCGACGGGAGGCGACCGAGCGGCTGTCCGGCGGCAGGCTCGGCTACGTCCACATCCGCGGGATGAGCGACCCGAGCTTCCGGCAGATCTTCGCCGACATCCTCGGCCGGTTCGCCGACCGCGAGGGGCTGGTGGTGGACACCCGCTTCAACGGCGGCGGCAACATGGTCGAGGCACTGACCTCGTTTCTCTCCGGCCGGGTCTACGCCCGCAACGCGCCCCGCGGCCAGATGCTGGGGGAGGACCCCGCCTACCGCTGGAACCGCCCCTCCATCGTGGTCATGAACGAGGGCAACTACTCCGACGCCCACTGCTTCCCCTGCGCCTACACCCAGCTCGGGCTGGGCTCCACGGTGGGGGCGCCGGTGCCCGGCACCTGCACCTCGGTGTGGTGGGAGACCCTGCAGGACCCGACCCTGTACTTCGGCATCCCCGAGGTCGGCATCTTCACCCCCGACGGCCACGTGCTCGAGAACCGGCAGCTGGAGCCGGACTACCTGGTGGAGCCGGACCCGGCGCTGTCCGCCACCGGCCGAGACGAGCAACTGGAGAAGGCGGTGGAGGTCCTCCTCGCCCAGGTCGACGCGACGAAGGGGTAGAGCGAGCACCAGGTGACGCGATCTCTCCCCCGTCATTGCGAGCGGCCTCATGCCCCGTGAGGGCACTGGTTCCGAGGACTCGCAGCGAAAAGCGGGAGCGTGGACGCTTCGGTGGTTGGTACCCGCCTCGCCTGGGGCGGCCGCAGGCCGCGAGCGCAGCGAGCTTGCCCTTGACCGGCGGACGCTGGTCGCCTACTCCTCCTCATGAGCCAGCACGCTCCCCGCCCAGACGCCCCGGACACCAGCCCGCGCCCACACCCGATCCCGGTCCCGCTCCCCGCCGCCAGCCACCGGCCGCCCGCTCCCGGATGAAGGGCGGCGGGCCGCAGGCGGCGGGGCTCGGGTGACGGGGAGCGGGGTCGGGGTCGACGTGCTCCCGGCCCCCGATCCAGGTCCCGCCGCCGGCCGCCGCACCCCGAACCCGAGCCTCTTGCGCACGTCGGCTCATCGAAGCGCGGCAACGCGCGCATGCCCGTAGGGGCGCGACATGTCGCGCCCGCGAAGCCGCAACCTCCTCCGAGACAGCTCGAAAGCACCAGACGCTCTGTCGCACAACGCCGGGAGTTTGCAACGGCATTGCGGGCGCGACATGTCGCGCCCCTACGAAGGTACTGGTCGCCTCACGGCCTGTGCACAAGGCTCGAGGGCGAGACCCCGCGGCTCATGCCGCAAAGCGGCCTCCTTCGCCGAGCAGCGCCCCGGCGAAGGCGAAGTCGCTGACCCCCGGGCAGCTTCGAAGATTCGAAGATGTGGTCAGCGCGCCCGGCGCAGCTCTCGACGTCTGTGGAGGTTGGAGGACCTTTCGCCACCTGGGAAGGGTCGGGAGGGAGGGGGAGCTCACAGCCAACCGCTACGCGGGCGCTGGCGTCGACGAAGGGGCTTGGGGTATTGTCGCTCCCGTCGAACCGACTGGAGGTCCTGCCATGTGCATCCGCCCGATCCTCGTCGCTGCCGTCGTGACGCTCGCATTCGCCTTCCCCGCGCTCGCCCAGTACGCGCTGCCGACGCACCTCATCCCGGTGGTGGCCAAGACCGCAGGCGCCTCCGACACCGACTGGCGCAGCGACCTGTCCGTCTCCAACCTGTCGGCGTTCCCGGTGACGGTCGGGGTCGCCTTCTTTCGGGAGGCGACCGCCAACAGCTTCCCCCTGTTCTTCCCCGTCAACCTGACCCTCCAGGCCGGGGAGACGCGGACCGTCGAGGACGTCCTCGGCACGCTGTTCCCGGGCCAGGGCAACACCAAGGGGGCGCTGTTCATCCTCGGCGAACCCGCGGACGCCGGCGACCCGGACGACGTCCTCCTGGCGGTCACCTCCCGCACCTACAACAACGCCGACCCCCTCGCCACCTACGGCCAGGGGGTGGACTCCGGCTTCCTCGCCATGGCGTGGGGCAACGGCACCTCGGTGCTGACCGGGGTCCGCCACGACGGTCGCTTCCGCTCCAACGTCGGCGTCCTCAACCTGAGCCCCCAGTCGATCCAGCTGCTGGTCACCACCTTCGACGCCACGGGCGCCCAGGTGGCGCAGGGGACCGAAACGGTCGAGAGCTTCTCGCTGCGGCAGTGGGGCCTGGACCGGCTCGGTGTCCCGAGCCTCGCCGGCGGCCGTACCGAGGTCCAGATCGACCCGTCGACGATCACCTGGGACCCCTGCTCCACCACCGGCGGGGTCGGCTTCGTGCCCGGCTTCTTCCTCGCCTACCTGTCTCGGGTCGACCAGGAGACGGGCGACGCCGAGTTCCACCTCGGCCAGGTGGACTGGACCGACTACGTCACCACCTGCGGCGAGGACCCCGGCGACCCGCAGTGCCCGTAGCCCGGGTCATTCACCGCGTCACGTCGAAAGGCGGTGAACACACCGGGCGAGGTCAGACGCCCCTCGCCAGGGCGAGGTACTCCGCCTCGAACCTGGCCCGGTGCTGCTCCTCCTGCGCGGCCAGATCGAGGAAGACCTGCTGGAGGGGGGGCTCCATCACGTCCGCGAGGCCGGTGTAGAGGCGCCAGGCCTCCACCTCCCGCTCGATCGCGAACCGCAGCGCGTCCTGGTAGGTGGCGTCCGGGGGCAGCTCCGGCACCTCCGACGGGGGCACCGGAAGGGTGCCTGCAGCGGGTCCCGGAAGCCCACGCTCCCGCAGTCGAAGGAGCCGGGCGCGGTGGCCCCGCTCCTGCTTGGCGAACTCGTACAGCGCCTCGCGCATGCCGGGTCCCGTGGCCCGCCTGGCCAAGCGGGCGTAGAGCTCGGCCGCGGCCTCCTCCCGAGCGATCGCGAAAACGAGGACGTCGTCGAGGGTCGCGAGCTCCATCCTGAACACCCCGTCACCGGTCAGGTTCACTCCCAGAGTACCTGAGGGACGCCGACGCGACAATCGTCGCGTGAGTGTTGCGGACATCTCCGAGGTCCGGGTCGAGATCCGGTACAACCCGGGTCAACCCCGCCCCCCCTCGTCTGCCGGGTCCGAAAACGGCTCCTGGACCAGCGCGCCGCCCTCGAGATCGAGCGCCGACAGCACGCCGCCGTAGACGCAAGCCGAGTCCAGGCACACCACTCCCGGCGGTCGGTGAAGGCCGAGCTGCGCCCAGTGTCCGAACAGCACCGTGAGCTCACCGCCGGGAACCGGGGACAGCTCGAACCACGGCCGGCCGCCGTCTGGGGCCGCCTCGGGCCGCCCGGTATACCCCAGCTGCGGCGACCCGTCTGGACGAACCGTCCGCAGCCGAGTGAGAATCCGGGCCGCGGCGGACAGCCGGTCCCGCCCCTCGAGGTCGGGCCGCCAGCGGTGGGCGCCGCGGGCGAGGTCTCCGAGGGCGTCCCAGCCTCCGTCGCCGCCGAGCCGGCCGGCGAGCTCCGCCGCCAGCGCCTCCGCCTCGTCCAGGCCCCACGCCGGGAGCAACCCGGCGTGGACCAGGACCCGACCGCCCTCGCGGTGCAGGAACGGCCGCCGGCGCAGCCACTCGAGCAGCTCGTCTCGATCCGGCGCGCCCAACACCTCGTCCAGCCGGTCCCCTGGCTTGACCCCCACCAGCCCCCGGGAGCGCAGCAGCAGGTGGAGGTCGTGGTTGCCCATCACCGCCGTCACCCGGCCGCCCAGCCCCGCCGCCCAGCGCAGCACCTCGAGGGAGCGCGGCCCCCGGTTGACCAGGTCCCCCACCAGCCAGAGACGGTCGCGACCGGGGTCGAAGGCGATCCGCCGGAGGAGCCGCACGAGGGTCTCGAAGCACCCGTGCACGTCGCCGATGGCCCACGTCGTCACGGGCACATCGTACCCGGACCAGCGGTCAGCCATCGGCAGTCAGCGCTCGCGGCGGAATGCGCGCATCAGGTTACGTGTCATCCCGAACGCGCCCCCGAGCGTCAGCGCCCACCCCCATTCTGTCATCCCGAACGCGCCCCCGAGCGTCAGCGCCCACCCCCATTCTGTCATCCCGAACGCGCCCCCGAGCGTCAGCGAGGGGGAGCGGAGGGATCTCCCCCAGCGGAGGGTGCACCTTCGCCGAGGCAGATCCCTTCCCTCGCGTGCGCTCGGGACAGGCTCTGCTTCGCTGCTCGGGATGACGGGTGGTGTGGGTGCGCTCCTTCGCCAGTGCCCTCCTGCGTCTTGGCGTCTCTTGGCGCCTTGGCGTTCTCTTCGGGTGGGTGGCGGAGGCTGAAAGCTGAAAGCTGACCGCTCAAAGCTCGTCTACAATCCTCCGGTCCGCCTGGAGGCGAGCCCGTGACCGTCTTCCGCTACTCCCGCATCGCCCAGAGGATGCAGCCCTCGCCCATCCGCGAGCTGTTCAAGCTCCTCTCCAAACCCGGCATGATCTCCTTCGCCGGCGGCCTGCCCGACCCCGCCGCGTTCCCGGTCGAGCACTTCGCCGCCTGCGCCGACGTGCTCACCCGCGACGGTCGCGAGGTGCTCCAGTACGGCGCCAGCGAAGGGTACCCGCCGCTGCGCTCGGCCCTCCTCGAGCTGATGGCCGACCGCCTCGGCTACCCGGTCACCGCGCCGGAGCTCCTCATCACCTCGGGCTCGCAGCAGGCGGTGGACCTGATGGCGCGGGCGCTGCTCGACCCCGGCGACGTGGTGGTGGTCGAGGCGCCCACCTACCCGGGCACCATCCACTGCCTGCGCAACGCCGGCGCCCGCTTCGCCACCGTGCCCTGCGACGGCGACGGCATGCAGGTGGAGCGGCTCCCCGAGGTGGTGGCGGCCTGCGAGCGGGCCACCGGCGGCCGGCCCAAGCTGGTCTACACCGTTCCCGACTTCGCCAATCCCTCCGGCGCCACCATGAGCCTCGAGCGCCGCCGGCGGCTGGTGGCGCTGGCGGGCGAGCTGGAGATCCCGGTCCTGGAGGACGACCCCTACGGCCGCCTGCGCTACTCCGGCGAGCCGCTGCCCACCCTCAAGCGGCTGGCGAACGGCTCGCCGGTCGTGGTCTACGCGTCGTCGTTCTCCAAGATCCTCGCCCCTGGGGTTCGGGTCGCGTGGACCGTCGGCGACCCCACCCTGATCCGGTCCATGGTCCTGGTGCGGCAGGGGGAGGACCTGTGCACCTCCACCGTGACCCAGGCCCTGGTGGCCGAGTACTGCGCCCGGGGACACATCGAGCCCCACCTCGAGCGGGTCATCGCAACCTATGCCGGCAAGTGCCGGGCCATGGGGGAATCCCTGGCGGCCCACCTGCCCTCCGACCGGGCCTCATGGTACGTCCCGCAGGGGGGCTTCTTCTTCTGGCTCCACGTCCCGGGCGAGGACAGCGAGGCGCTGTTCCACCGCGCCGTGGCCGAGAACGTGGCGTTCGTCCCCGGTCACTCCTTCTACCCCGACGCGGACGAGCAGGTCGGCGAAGTCCACTCCGGGACGGAGTTCGCGCGGCTCTGCTTCAGCTACGCCGACCCCGGCCTGGTCGACGAGGGCTGCCGCCGCCTCGGCCGCGCGCTCCTGACCTCGTAGGGGCGCGATCCATCGCGCCCGCCGGAGTGCCCGGGGTCGGTGCCGACACGGTCCCCACCGCCTCCAGCTGGACCTGCTGGGTCTCCAGGTCGACCCGCGCCAGGCGGACCCGCATCGGGTCGCCGAGACGGATGACCCGGCCGCTGTCCCGCCCCACCAGCCGGTAAAGCCCGGGGTCGTGGTCGTAGTAGTCGTCGTCCAGATCCGAGACGTGGACCAGGCCGTCCACCAGCACCTCGTCGAGCTGTACGAACACCCCGAACGGGGTCACCCCGCTGACGTGGCCGTCGAAGTCCTCGGCCAGCCGGTCGCGCAGGTGGAGCAGGGTCTGCCACAGCTTCGCCGCGCGCTCGGCCGCGTCGGCCCGCTGCTCCGAGTCGGAGCAGGCAACACCCAGGCGCTCGAGGTCGGCGCGAAGGGGACCCGCCTCCTCGGCCGGCACCGGCCCCCCCTCCTCGAGCAGGCGCCGCAGCAGCCGGTGGCAGACCAGGTCGGGGTAGCGCCGAATCGGGCTGGTGAAGTGGAGGTAGTGGTCGAGGGCGAGGGCATAGTGGCCGCGCGGCTCCGGGCTGTAGCCGGCGCGGGCCAGGGTGCGCAGGACGAGGGTCTGCAGCAGTCGCTCCCCGGGCCGGCCGGCCACCGCCTCCAGGACCCCCTGCAGGGCGGCCGGGGAGAGGTCGCGGGGGTTGTCAGGCAGCCGCAGGCCGAGGGTCTTCAGCACCGTCCGCATCTCCCCCACCCGGATCGGGTCCGGGCGATCGTGGACGCGGTGCAGGGCGGGCTGCCCGGCCTCGTCGAGGAGCTCGGCCACGCACCGGTTGGCGGTCACCATCAGCTCCTCGACCAGGCGGTGGGCCGGGGTTCGCTCCGCCGGCCGCACCGACTCCACCAGCCCACGCTCGTCCAAACGCACCTCGGGCTCTGCGAGGTCGAAGTCGAGGCTGCCCCGCTCGCTTCGCGCCCGACCCAGCCGGTCGGCCGCCTCCGCGAGCAGCGCCAGGGAGTCGCCGAACTCCGCCGTCTCCGCCGGCCACTCCTGCCGCGGTCGCTCGAGCCACGCCGCGACCTCGCCGTAGGTGAGGCGCCGCCGGGAACGGATCACCGACCGGTTGGCCTTGAAGCGGCTGACGCCGCCGTCCCGTGTCACCACGAAACGGACCGTGAACGCCAGCCGGTCCTCGCAGGGCCTGAGGCAGCAGAGCTCGCTCGAGACCCGCTCGGGGAGCATCGGCAGGCAGCGACCGGGCAGGTACACGCTGGTGCCGCGACGGCGAGCCTCGGCGTCCAGCTCCGAGCCGGGCCGCACGTAGTGGCCGACGTCGGCGATGTGCACCTCGACCTCGATCGAGGCGCCCCGGCCGGGCCGTGCCGAGACCGCGTCGTCGAAATCCCGCGCCGTGTCGGGGTCGATGGTGACGGCGGACCGGTCGCGGAGGTCCCAGCGGCCGGCCAGGTCGGCCTCGTCGACACCGGCCGGGAGCGCCGCCGCCTCCGCCTCGGCCTCGGGCGGGAAGCGCTCCTGAAGGCCGTACTCCCGGATCACCACCCGTTCCACCGTGGCCGCCTCGTCAGGCCGCCCGAGGCGTTCGAGCACCGTGCCGCGGGCGTGGTCGGACAGGGCCGAGACCTCGTCCAGCGACACCAGCACGAGATCGCCGTCCTCGACCCTCCCCTCCACCTCGAACCCTTCCGGCCGCACTTCGAGCCGCAGCCGGCGGTCGAACGGCACCACCCGCGGCCGGCCGCCGCTCGACTCGAACCGCCCCACCACCGCCCGCCGGCGCCGCTCCAGCACTCGCACCACCAGCCCGGTCGCGGGCGCCGCCCCGCGGGCCCGCTTCGGCGGCCGTTCCACCCGCACCAGCACCATGTCGCCGTCCAGAGCGCCGCGCAGCCCCCGCGCCGGCACCGTCACCGGCGGCTCCCCGCGTCGCACCTCCACCAGCCCCTCGCCGCTCGAGGTCATCTTGAGCCGCCCCCGCACCGCGTCCACCGCCTCCGCCGCCACCAGCCGCCGGGAGCGACCCGGGGCCAGCTTCCCGTCCGCCTCGAGCTCCTTGAGCGCCCCCTTCAGCCGCCGCCGCAGCTCGGAGCGGCCGACGTCCCGGGGCGCCCCCTCCAGCGCGGCGTCCACCAGCTCGCGGGCGGTCACGCCCCGCGCCCCGGCGCCCCGCACCCGTGCCAGCACTGCCTCAGCCTCGAGGGTCAGGGCCCCACCGCCGTCGTCCCGTCGCGCCCGCTTCGACCGTCCGCCCATGCACTCCCCCCGATCCCGATCCCGTTCCCGGATTCCACCACCATGGTACAGGCCGCTGCATGCCTCTGCGGACCGCCCGACGCAGAGTCGGCGGGGGTCGCCCCGAACGGAGCCAACGGTGGCGGGGGTGACGGTGCCGCGAAGGAGGCGGGTCTGGAGGACTCGGCGACAGCGGCAGATGGCAGGGGCAGCGGCAGATGGCAGGGACAGGGTCAGCGACGGCAGTCAGCGACAGCGACAGCCTGCGGCGGCGGGTCTGGCCGTTGCGCGCTCGGCACGGTCACTTCCGGTTGCCGGTCGGAGCCGGCGCGGTCGCGACGACGCTGCCACCTGCCCCTGACGCCGAGCGCTGAGGCCGCCCCTGTCGCCGCCGCTGTCGCTGACCCTGCCGCTGACCCTGCCGCCGTCGCTGATCCTGCCGCTGCCGCTGCCGCTGCCACGGCTGATCGTGCGCCGCGGACCGCTCCGCCGACTCCCACCGCAACGCTGTCGGACGAGCCGCGGCCTTGACAGTCGAGCGGCACATCCCTATATTCCCAACGCGCGTGCGAGAGTGGCGGAATTGGTAGACGCGCAAGATTCAGGATCTTGTGGCCGCAAGGCCGTGGGGGTTCGAGTCCCCCCTTTCGCACCACCACATCGTTGACACCGAGCCGGGAACGACCCGGCTCGTTGTGTTTCTGGATTCGACACAACGAGCCCAGCCTCCCACCCCCGCGAGTGACCTGCCTCCCCGGCCTCGGCACCGCCGTCATCCCGGACGCGAACCCGAAGGGCCGCGGAGGCATCTGCCGCAGCGGAGGGAGCACCTTCGCTGGGGCAGATCCCTCGTCGCTTTGCTCCTCGGGATGACGGGCAGTGTGGGTGCGCTTCTTCGCACCGGGTGCCAGGCCCGAGATAAGTGTGACAACTCCGGGATCACTCCCCGAGCCTGATGTCGCACGCCTTGACGACTGCCCTGCCGACGAGGTCGAGAGCGGTGCGGCTCAGAGTGCCGACGGCCTCTCCGAGCTTGCCACGGTCAAGGGTCGTGACCTGGTGACAGAGCGCGAACGACTCGACCCGCAGCCCGGTCTCGGCGGGGGCGAGGGGAACCACCGTGGGACCGCGGGCCGCCTGCCGACCCGACGCGGTCAGCGTGCAGGCCATGTGCCGTCTTGGTCTGCCGAACCCGTACCAACAGGCAGGCGGCGCAGTCGGACTCCGCCCGAGGTCACTGAAACAGCGGCGCCGGCTTCGAGGTCTGCAGTGCACAGCTCGACGACGTCGGCAACGAGGGCGGCCATGGCCTCGGCTTTCAGCCCCTCGATTCGCACTCGGACACCGGAGGGCGCTACCTCTCCGGCCACCGCGAGGATCGTGTGAAAGTCGGCGTCCAGCGTCACCACCACCCGATCGTGCCGGCGAGCGTACTCGAGGATCTCTGGATCGGTGGCAGTTGCCAGACCGCACTCCCCGGTGTGCACCGCGTCGAGCTCCCGGCGACGGAGGAGTGCCGCCGCGGTACGCGGAATGCCTTGATCCAGAAGGATCTTCATGAAGCCGCTGGGAGGTCGATCGACCGGTCCTCCAGCTGGGCCGCGGCGAACTCCAGAGCCTGTCGAAGGTCCTCATCCTCCAGCTCGGGATACTCCCGGCGGAGGTCCGATCGGTCCGGGTAGAGCGCCATCGCCTGCAGAGCGCGGCGCACCGTGATCCGAAGGTCGCGGATGCATGGCTGACCCCCCATGCGATTGGGGTCGCGGGTGATCCGGTCAAAGCTCATGGCCAGCTCTCCTCACCAGATGGTATCAGCCTCCCAGCGCGAGTCTCCCCCCAAGTCCCCGGTTGCTCTGGGTACGCCGTGGACACCATCGACTGCGCGCCAGCCACTCCGGCGCCACGCCCAACGCAACCCGCACTCCTGCCGCGACGCGTACAGGCCTGCACAAAGCGCTGGACCCGCTACGGTGAGTACGGTTTTCACACCCCCAGGAAGGCGAACACCGCGGCCTCGAAGGCCTCGGGCTCCTCCAGGGGAGCGAAGTGACCGCTGTGGTCGAAGACCCGGAGGGTGGAGTCGGCGAGACCGTCGCGAAGCTCGTGCGCCTTCTCCACGGGAAACATGTCGTGGGCTCCTGCGACCACCAGGCAACGGGCGGTGATCGCCGGCAGCCGGTCGCGGGCGTCGAAGGTGGGGGACTCACGGTTGGCGTAGTCGGCGTGGCGGTAGCTGAACGGGATGTCGCCGAACGCATTGCGGAGCATGGGCAGGCTCGCCTCGGGGTCGGCGCTGGACAGCGGGAACCACTCGTCGAGCCAGAGCGCCTTCAAGCGCGCGGTGCGCTGCTCGTCGGTGAGGGCCGGGTCCGCCGCCTCCTGCTCGAAGACCTGGTAGCGCTCCATCAGGCCGGGGTGGCGCTCGCCCAAGGCCGCCATGTCCTGCTCCGAGAAGCTGGCAGCGCCGTGTACGAAGACCGCGCTGCGGATGGTCTCGGGGCGCTCGGCCGCGAGCAGGATCAGGTTCATGGCGCCGTTGGACCAGCCGATGGCGTCCACCTGGTCGAGGCCGAGGTGACGGCGAAGGGCGTCGAAGTCGGCGCGCACCGCGGCCATCCCCAGGTCCGCCTCCTCGCGGATCGGGGCGGAACCGCCCATCCCGCGGGGGTCGAAGTAGACCACGGTCAGCCGCTTCTCGAGGCCCTGAAGCAGCGCGCGCAGGCCGCCGCCGGTGAAGCCCCAGGAGTTGGCCACCGTCATCACGACCGGTCCCTGGCCGTGGACCTCGTAGTGGATGTCGAAGCCGTTCAGGACGGCGACGTGGGAGCCGGGGGCGAGCGGGCTGGGCACGGCTGGAGCCGCCTCCCCCGCGGCGGAGCCGCCCCCTGCCGGCGGGGGCGCCTTGGAGCAGGCAACGAGCAGGAGAACGAGCACGAAGACTGTCGCGAGGCGGCAAGCGATCATCTGTGGCCCCTTCGTGCAGGCTCCAGCGGGCGCCGCACCCTGACAAGGTAGGTCCCCGGCGGACCATACGCCAGCGGGCGACCGCTGATCGCGGATGGCGACCTGACACCAGGGCGGGCGATTGGCACACCGAGGTGCGGGACGGTCCTCAGGCAGCAGAAAGCGACGCCGGACGGCCGGCGAGACTGCCAAAGTGTCGGCCCTGGAACCGTTGCGTTGACGCCTACCGATTCTCCGTCGCCCGGCCCGCCGAGGTTTCGCCGGCGCACCCGTCCTCGGCGCGGAGGCGGTCGTCGAGCTTGACCACCAGCTCGGCGGCGAGCATGGTCTCCGGTTGTACGAGCTCCTCGAGCACCCCCAGGTGGCGGAGGACCCCCTTCTGGCCGAACGGGTCGACGCAGGCCACCCAGGCGCCGCGGACGGTGGCGTGGAAGACCCGGCGCCGGACGTGACGGCGCCACGACAGGGCGACCACCTCCACCACGCCGAGGGAGAACAGGACCCGCAGCAGGATCACCGCCGCGATCGCGAGACCGGACTCCGGCTGCAGCGGGGTGAATCTCCCCACCACCGACCGGGGGACGTCGAGGAGCAGGATGCTCCCCGCGTGCTCCCCCACGTAGCGGGCCCACAGGCCGGCGGCCGGGGAGGCGTCGCCGAAGTCGAAACCGGCGCCCACCGGAGAGCCGGGCACGGCGATGACCGCGAGCAGGAAGCCCAGCGCCAGCGCGGGGAACAGCGGCCGGTTGGCCGCCATGTCCCGCCACTGGGTGTTGGTGCGCGGCAGGAGCGACATCACGGCAGCCAGCAGGTAGAGGAGGGTCGTCAGCCCGAGGAGCGCGACCGCAACCCAGAACGCGGCCCTGGGGGCGAGGCGACTCAGCAGCCACAGGGGCACCAGCGGCACCAGCAGCGGGAGAACCCCGGCGAGGATCGGCAGCGCGGCCGCCTCGACCAGGCGGCTCTCGAGGGGGCCCGCGAACGGCCGGTGCAGCGACCAGCAGCGGATCGAGGGGTCGTCCCACGCGAAATGCTCTCGGATCTGCTGCCGGGCGAGGCGGACCGTGGGACGTGCCGGCGCGCTCACAGCTCCTCCCGCTCGTCGCGGGGCCGCAGCTCGAGCTCCTCCCGCTTCGCGTCCGCCGCGAACGCCGCCTCAAAGTCGGAGGAGTCGACCTCGAGCACCGGTCCCTCGGTGCACACGACCCCCTCGAGCGTGACCCGCGCCTCGAGGTCGAGGTGGTCGGCGCAGCGCGCCCGGCACTCCCCGAAGGTGGCGTAGAAGCGCTCGGTGCCGGCGAGCATCCGCCACAGGCGAGCGGCGACCTCGAGCACCCCGACCGCCAGCAGGAGCTGGAGGACGGCCGTGGCCAGCGCCGCCCGGGGGGAGGCGGGCTCGAGGGGTCCGACCCTCCAGCCGAGCGCCTCGGACAGGTCGAAGAGGACCAGGTCCAGGGTCTTGCCCGCCGCCAGCAGGAGCCAGTCGGCGAGGTCGTGGCCTGCCGCCCCGGTCCCGTCGAACCCTGAGCGCAGACCGACCGCCTCCGAACCCATGAGGTGAAGCCAGCCGGCCAGCGCGAGCAGGACCGCGGTGGGGCCGGCCAGAGCCGACGCGCCGGAGCGCGGGTCGTGCCGCTCGAGCAGCCAACGGAGCCGGCCACGCAGGTAGCGCCCCGAGCCGAAAAGGAGGAGCGCCCCGGCGGCGAGCGCGGCGACGACGGAGGACCAGCGGGCCAGCAGCCCGAGGAGCCAGAGGAGGAGGAGCAGCAGCCCGGCGGTGACGGCCAGCAGGACGGGAAGCAGCCAGCGGGCGAGGGCGCCGGGGGTCAGCGACCACAGGAAGACGGTGGCGGCGTCGAGCTTTGCCGGCAGGGGAAGGCCCGAACGGGTCCGCGCCGTCATCCCGTCGGCGGATCCCGAGCGACCGCTCGGCGGGCTTCGGAGTTCGCCGTGCACCTCTTCTTCCCCCCATCCGTCGGTCCGACCGGCTCGCGCTCCTCACGCGTGATCGGGTTCAACCGAGTTGGCGATGAGCCTCACGCCGAGTCAGCTCGCCTCCAGCCGCTCACGGCCGAAAGAGGCCAGAAGCCAGCGCATGTCGGACCACAGCCCCCGAGCCATGACCCGCTCCATCACCACCCGCTCCCACGCGGAGCCGTCCGTCCCGGCGGCGACGTCGTACTCCCACAGCAATCTGCGAACCGACTCCGGAATCTCCACGAAGTCATTGTATCACATGATGATTGCTCGTTTTGCGGCGGGTCGAGAGGGGACCGAGTCAGTCGCTCCGGTCGACCGCCGCGACCTCGACCACCGGCGCCAGGTGGACGAGGTCGGGCAGCGTCGCGCCCGGCTCAGGCACGCCCGCCGGCAATGAGCCTGGTCGTCGGAGGGCCGAGCCCGGCGCCCGGGGAGGTTCGGGGAATGGCCCCGCCGCCCGACGGGGTTGCCCACTTCCCTGGACCTGCCGGGAGCGCGAGAGGAGCCACCCCATGTCAAGCGCGAACCGTGATCGAGTCACCGAGACCCGCTGCAGGCATCGCATCGCCCGCCTCGCCCTGGCCCTCGCCGCCGCGCTCGCGGTGTGGACACCCCCGGGTCAGGCATTCGCCGAAGTGATCGAGGTGTTCCCCGCCATGCCGTCAGACCGGGACCAGGTCGAGATCCTCATCACCGGATCGTGGAGGGACAGCTGCATCCCGGCTTTGGAGAGAGCAACGGTGGACGAAGGGGAACGGGTGATCCTCGTCGACGGCGTAGCCAATCCGACGTGCCTGAGCTGCTTCTTCGTCATTACCGACTACGAGCTCGTGGCCCCGATCGGCCAGACCCTCGCGGCAGGGCCGTGGCGGGTGGACTACCGGGTCAGGACATGTGACGGGCCGTACGAGATGGTGGCGTCGACGACGTTCGAGGTCGTCGAGACTCTCACCGCGGCCTTCACCTGGTCACCGGCGGAGCCGGTGGTGGGAGAGCCGGTGCAGTTCGCGGACACCTCCACCGGGGAACCGACGACGTGGAGCTGGACGTTCGGCGACGGGTTTGCCAGTCAGGAGCCGAACCCTGCCCACGCCTACGCCATGGCCGGCCCGATGGCGGTGACCCTGACGGTGAGCAACGCCTTCGGCTCGGACCAGACGACCCACGTGGTGACGGTGGTCGACGGCCCGTTGGGCGAGATCATCCCGGGTGAGGAGCAGCAGGC
>Ga0068714_10004979_pt1 | contig 14416 bp, 11 predicted proteins | sample MTBNYHSulfiMetaG_FD_62988 | JGI IMG/M metagenome (GOLD analysis project Ga0068714, IMG submission 62988) | Enrichment culture microbial communities from rom New York Harbor, USA that are MTBE-degrading - MTBE-NYH (New York Harbor Sulfidogenic)... | ecosystem: Environmental > Aquatic > Marine >... | reverse complement strand
TAAGAAAACTGCACATCATAAGGCATGTCTTCAGCTGCATAAAACGCACTTTTTGCAATCTGCACCGCAATCGGGCTCATCAAAGCGAGTTCCTCAGCCCATCTCGAGGTTTCGATCTCAAGGTCTTCATCCGCCACCACCCGGTTCAAAAGACCTAACCTCAGAGCCTCCTCAGCATCAATCATATTTCCGAAAAGAAGCAGCTCGAGGGCTTTTTTCCTACCAACACATTTTGCAACCGGAAGAACCGGCCCGACACAGTTCAGCCCCGCCTTGATCGCCGTAAGCCCCATGCGAACGCTGCGACCCCCTACCGCCAGATCAGCCGCCGCGACAAGTCCAAGACCATTCGCGGTGGCCGCTCCCTGTACCTGGGCGATCACAGGCTTTTTCATATGGGCAACCGCCCCGAGCGGTTTTTCCATCTTCTCGATCCATTCGCGGTATTCCATCGCGCTCCGTTCTTCAAGCTCATTGAGATCCACCCCGGCACAAAAAACCCTCCCCGCCCCTTTCAACAGAACGACTCGAACATCCGCCGAAGCCTCCATCGCCATCAATGCATCGTAGAGCGCCGCAGCGGTTTCGCTGTCCATCGTGTTCAATTTTTCGGGTCGGTTCAAGATCACCTTCCCAACAAAGTTACTTCCCTTTTCGATCATCACTTTCGTTGTCTTCATTTTCAGATCTCCCATTGCTTACACCAGAAAATCCCCGGAACGGCCGGAGCTACCAGCCATTAGCCGTTAGCCGTCAGCTATTCGGAAACCAAAAGAACTACCTTAAAAACAGACGATCCCGATACCGACCCCGAGAGTTAACATGGAAATCTCCCGATTACGATGACGAGGACAACCCTTCTGCTTCCGCTCCACTGACAACGAGCTTACCCCAAGAGGCCTAAAGGCTGGGGCGGGGGGTTCGATGCGGGAGATTCATCGCGGAGAAGGAGCGTCATGCGGGTGGCTTCAGGGGAAGAGCCGAAGCTTTCATCTCTGAATCCCCTGTGCCGATTCCCTGATCGCGGTTGAAAACCGCTCCCACAGGATAAGGAATGTCTCCCTCGGGGAGAACTACGAGATATGAGGCTCCCGCATCGAAGCCCCCGGCGCAGCCGGAATCCGGAGCCACTACCTGGAAAACAGCCGATCCAGATACCGACCCCGAAAAATTCGAACATCTAAATCCGAAATTTGAAACCAAAATATTTAACCTTATTGTTTTTTAAATTCAAATTTTGAACATTTGAATTTGTTTAGAATTTCGACATTCGGATTTCGAATTTGGGGCCGGTGCGGGCCAGGTCAAAACTGCGTTTCGACGCTCCAAAAACCTCCACTCCGAGGGGACAGCGATGACGACCACGACAAACGCCTCGCTGACAACGACCTTGCTTCAAATGGAGAAAAAATACTCTTATGAAATCGTTGGAGTCAAGGAACATTCCCGATTCTTGAACCTCTTCCTTCAATGACCCGCATGGTTTTCCATTTACCCTGCCGGTAGCGAATCATGAAAACCACGCCAAGGGCGCATATATACGTCGTCGCCAGGGCCCAGGCAGCATAAAGACCGGCGCCGAAAACCTCAATAGCCAGGTATACCGGAACAATCATCACGCCTATGGATACCACAGCGATGGCCCACATAATAAACGACGTGTCGCCCGCGCCCTTCAGCGCACCTGAAAACACCAGGTTCATGGCATCGAACAAACAGAACAACGCGACGAACCGCATCAGCACGATCCCCAGCTGCATGAGCTTGGTGTAGTCCTGAGTCGAACTGGAAGAACTTTTGAACAAATTGAGAAGCGGCTCCGGCGCAAAGACGAACAGGATTGAAATGCCCACCATGTAGACCATCGTCAAATGGAATGCACTCATCGTCGCAAAGCTTCCCTCCTCCGGCCGTCCCTTGCCGATCGCCTGGCCGGCCAGGGTTGCCGTGCCGACATGAAAACCCAGCATGGGCAAAAACGAGAGAGATTCGATCGAAAATACAATGCTGGACGCAGCAAGTTCAAGGGCTCCAAGACGACCCAGCATCTGGATGAGAAATGTAAACCCGAAAATTTCCAAAAAAAACTGGGCACCGCTCGGCAATCCATACCGCATAAGTCGACCAAACAGATCCCTTTCGAATTTCCCAGGGGGCCACGTCCCGAAATCCCTGCGATTCTCCCTCGAAAACAAGAGCAGGGAAAAAAGGCCCGTCATAACGGCGGTTGCAACCACCGTAGCGATCCCGGCACCGACGATTCCCAGTTCCGGGAACCCGGCCACGCCGTTTATCAAGCAATAGTCGAGAGGGATATTGACCGTCGCACCCAGAATATTGACGCACATCACCGTACGGGTCTTACCCCTGCCCGTGTAGAAGCATGCGACCGCCGAATTCAAAACCGGGAGCCCTGCCCCAAGGATCAATACCCTGAAATATGGGATCTCGAGCTTCTGGACTTCCGGGGAATGCCCGGCAAACGAAAAGATTGCAGGCGCGGCAAAATACAAAAGGGCAAGCAATAAGCCGGAGCCGATGGAAAAATAGATCCCCTGCCACAAAGCCTCCCCGACTCTAGTGCGGTTTCCGGCGCCGCTGTATTGGGCGACGAACGTGTTTACGTAACCGGCCGTTCCCAGAAAAAACGAAAGAAAGGTAAACGAGGCGATTCCGGCCGGAAGCGACGCGCTGATGGCATCTACCGAATAATGGGCCAGGAAAAGCCTGTCGGTAAACTGCATGACCGTTACGGACGCCATGGACGCCACCAGGGGCAAGCTTATCTTCAGCACGTCCCTGTATCCGTTCGCAACTCCCCACCGACCCGCCATCAAATCTCTCCCGCTTTAAACAATGAAGACGGCGCCCACTCCAAAGAGCGCCGCCTATAGGTGACGGTCATGATGATCAAAAAAAATGGAAAGAAAAAGAGGGCCTCCCTCCGGGCGCCCTCTTTTTTAGAAGATTACACGCTACTTGTGATCAATACATATCCTCAGGCGGCATTGCCGGTGCTACAGGTTTCTTCTTTTCCGGTTTCTCGGCGACCATGGCTTCGGTGGTCATCAACAGCGAGGAGACCGAAGCTGAATTCTGCAGAGCGAATCGAACCACCTTGGTCGGGTCGATGATCCCTGCTGCGACAAGGTCTTCATATTCGCCCGTTTCCGCATTGAACCCGACATTTCCCTCCTCATGCATCACCCGTTGCAGAACGATCGATCCTTCATAGCCGGCATTGGCGGCGATCTGTCGCACCGGTTCCTCAAGCGCACGCCGGATCAGGTTCACACCGAGGTGCTCGTCGCCCTCAAGCTTCAAACCATCAAGCGCCTTCACGGCCCTTACGAGAGCGACACCTCCGCCTGGCACGATTCCTTCTTCGACCGCCGCACGCGTCGCATTCAGGGCATCCTCGACGCGGTCTTTCTTCTCTTTCATCTCCGCCTCGGTGGCCGCCCCGACGTTTATGACAGCGACCCCTCCGATAAGTTTGGCAAGGCGTTCCTGCAGTTTCTCCCTGTCGTAATCGCTGGTGGTTTCTTCTATCTGTGCGCGGATCTGCTTTACACGCCCTTCAAGATCCGAACGGCTTCCCCCGCCGTCTACGATCGTGGTGTTATCTTTGTCTATGGTCACCCGTTTCGCGGTTCCCAGTTCATTCAAAGTCAAATTTTCAAGCTTGAAGCCAAGATCTTCACTGATGACCCTTCCACCGGTAAGAATCGCGATGTCTTCAAGCATGGCCTTCCGCCTGTCGCCAAAGCCGGGAGCCTTGACGGCGGCACATTTGAGCGTTCCGCGCAGCTTGTTGACGACCAGGGTCGCCAGGGCTTCACCTTCGACATCTTCAGCGACAATCAGCATGGGTCGTCCCATTTTCGCGACCTCTTCGAGAATCGGGACAAGATCCTTCATCACGCTGATTTTCTTCTCGTGAATCAGGAGATACGGCTCATCGAGTTCCGCAACCATCTTTTCAGGCTCGGTCACGAAATACGGGCTCAGGTACCCCCGGTCGAACTGCATCCCTTCGACGATCTCGAGGGTGGTCTCCATGCTCTTGGCTTCCTCGACGGTGATAACCCCCTCCTTGCCGACTTTTTCCATCGCTTCGGCGATGATTTCGCCGATCGTCGCGTCGTTATTGGCGGAGACGGTGCCCACCTGACTTATTTCCTTCTTTTCCTTCGTGGGCTTGCTCAGTTTCTTCAATTCCGCCACGGCCGTCTCGACGGCTTTCTCGATCCCGCGTTTCACGGCCATTGGATTCGCCCCGGCCGTCACCAATTTCGAGCCTTCTCTGTAAATCGACTGGGCAAGGATCGTTGCTGTTGTGGTGCCGTCCCCGGCCACATCGGACGTCTTGGAAGCCACCTCTTTCACCATCTGGGCGCCCATGTTCTCGAACTTGTCTTCCAGTTCGATCTCCTTGGCGACGGTGACACCGTCTTTACTGATTTTGGGAGATCCCCAGGATTTTTCGATGATGACATTGCGCCCCTTCGGGCCGAGAGTGACTTTCACTGCATCGGCCAGGGAATTTACACCGCGGAGCAGTTTTTCCCGCGCCTCTGCACTATATTTAATCTCTTTGGCTGGCATGGCTGATTTCCTCCTCAACCGTTATTCTAGGATTCCCAAAATATCATCTTCCCGCATGATGAGATGTTCGACGCCATCGATCTTGATATCGGTGCCTGCATATTTTCCAAACAACACCTTATCCCCTGCTTTAACGGCCATCGGCTGGCGGGATCCTTTGTCGTCCAGCTTACCGGGGCCAACCGCTACAACGTTTCCCTGCTGTGGCTTCTCTTTTGCGGTATCGGGAATGATAATTCCGCCGGAAGTCTCTTCATCCTCTTCAATCCTCGACACCAGTACCCTGTCATTCAAAGGCTTCACGTTCATCTGTCCATACCTCCTGAAAAAAACTTATGCCGGTTGAAACAACAAAAAATCACCACACCGTTCGATATGATGCCAACTCATTGATTTTACTATAATTAATCTGACATATGGAAAGATAAGCACCGATTCCGGTTTGTCAAGACCACGAGCAGAGAGAAAAGGCCTCATCGGCTCTTATTTTCCCGTTCCAATTGCTCAAGCAGCTGCGTGTCCTGAGGGGTTTCGCAGTAGGGGCAAACCTTCATGGCCTCTCCCCCTACCTTTTCAAGACGATGCAGGAATACGATGTTTTCATTGTGCTCATCCCTTGTGATACAGGCTTTGTTTATGCATCGGTCGCCCCCCTCGGACCTGGTGCGATAGGCCCATTTTTCGACTCTGGTGCCCTCAGCGAAGCGGGATACCCGGCAGCTTTTCTTTGCACTGTATTCTGTAAACAAGACGACGATATTCGTGAGGATCGGGTCCCACTTGAAGTCTCCCGGCACATGCAGTTTAATGACATCCTTCGGTGTAGAGGTGTCCCACGCGCCACGGACGTTCATGGACAAAACCACCTGGATATCCGGAAAAAGCTTGGATATAAGGTTGCTTATAACCCCCCCGCAGCCCCGGGGGATATGATCGATGACGTAGCCGTTGTGGATGCGCGCCGTTGTATACCGTTCCTCTTCAATGACCTTGGGAGCCCTGCCGCTCAGATCCTGAACATAAAAACCCAATTCCTCCGGATCGAAAGACCTGATGATTCCCTCGAGGGAGAACATCCTGTTGTCAATGGCATGCATGCACATCGCCATGCGTGTCGGAACTCCGAAATCGGACTGGACACCGCTGCAGTCCAGTGGATGATCGTAGAGATCCGGGGTGATCTCCCGGGCGTTTTTATCTATAGGCCTTGCATGAAAAACAGGAAGGCTGTGAGGCTTCACAAGGGAAAGGGATATCCGTGGGTGTTTATCCGAGAAAATATCCGCTGCAAAATCCCCGGTGCTGGTTCCTCTGAGATTGAACTGATACCTGTTCACATAGAGAAGATCCAGGTTCGGAAGCATTTCTTTGACCGAATCATATTCGACAGCCCGTATCCCGTCTTTTAAAATTCGATATCTCTGCCGGAGGCTGAATTCCGCATCAGGGAAGCAACTGGTGTGAATCCTCCAGTTGAGCGTCGAGGCCGCGTCAATATGAGAGGAAACCACCCTGGAGCCACCGATGTCGTTGCATTCTCCGAAATCAAGGTCCGTGATCCGTCCGAATTTATGATAAATCGTCGCACAATCGAGCAGAAGCTGAGATGGGTGGCTGTGCTTGCCGTCCCCCCCGTTGAATAGAATCGGAAAGATCAGGTTGGCAGGATAGCTGTAGTATTCCTTGGCATACTCCCGTACTTTTTTTGCAAAAGACCTGAATGCTGAAATTCTAGCCCATTTGGCCGAACCCTCGGCGGCATGGCGCATCACGATGAAGCGGGAACCGGAACCCTGCCCTACAAACGTATCCACCGTGTGATAGATGCTTTCTCCCTTCTGCATGGAACTTTCACCGGCACTGCGAAACCCTACAATGCTTTCAGCCCCTAACATGGAAAAGGCGTCTTCGAAAGAACTATACGTCCGGGTGCTCTCCTGAGAAAATATCAGATCGCATTTCTCCCCCGTCAAATAATTCACGAATTTCCGGGGATTGCCCTCCCGCAATTCACGGTAGACGTGCACCGCCCGTTCACAAATGTCCATTATATAGTCCAGACCCAGATCACTCACACAAATCACGCTGCGGACCAATTTGTCCATGACGATCTCCTTTTTTGAAAATGCTCGACGATCAACGGCAGGGCGGCTCGGAGTATTTACTCCGTGCAGGCAAAATAGTATATTTTCTCTGCTCCGGCAACACCCGAGATTGAATTCTAACTCCGGGATGAAAAAGCCGTCAATGCAAACCTATAGGCCAGGCCGTGAGGAGTAGAAAAAGGTGGGCGACAATGACGAAAAAGAAGTGAAAGGACGGGACGGGCAAAGCCAATCGTCCCCGTCCCTTGGAAGGGGCTGTCTGGTTAACGCCGTTTTTTCAGCCTGTGTCGGCATCGGGTTGCTGCTCGCCTACAAGGGAGCCTTCTCCGATCTCGGCAGGATCTATCTGCCGATCGGCCTCGCCTTACTGGGGATAGGTTCTTTGGTTGTCTGGCGCGAATGGAAATGATCGAGGGGGAATGCTTTTTTTACGGCTGCCTCAATAGAGGTCCTGCAGGGGCAACAGGCCAGGAAAGGCCGCTGCGGGCGATCTCGGAAGCCATCTTGAAGCCCAGCATCTTGTAAATCAATTTCGCCACGGCAAAGGGCGAGTTTCTGTCCCATCCCGAACAGGAAAGTTCAACCACGTCAAAGCCGACCACATTCTTGGCCGAAAAAACTTCGAACAAGAACTCCAGGGTCTCATCCCAAAACATCCCTCCCGGTTCGGGAGTGCCGGTGCTGGCGATCACGCTCCAGTCGAACACATCGACATCCAACGTAATATAAACATCTTTTGGAAGCGCCGGGAGGGCCGTGCATGGATCGAGACCGCCGGACCTCATCCGGTTCATGGTAAAAAGCGCCAGGCTTTCGCGGGCCGCCAGTCGCGCCTCTTCCAGGCTCATACTCCGGATGCCCACCTGGAGGGTTGATCGAGTAACTTCCCGGACTCTGGCCATCACGCATGCATGACTCTCAGGGCTTCCATCGTATTCCGCGCGTAGATCGGCGTGGGCGTCCAATTGAATGACTCCGATGGAGGCATAATGTTCGGCCGCTGCCCGGACAGCTCCAGGGGTTATGGAATGATCCCCGCCCACTACGACAGGGAATTTTCCCGAACCCAGGATTCCAGAAACGGTGCGGCGGACGTCTCTTGTCACCTCGGCTCCGGAGCCTGAAACCGGAAGGGCCGCGGCGGTAAAAATGCCGGCCCGATAAGGCTCCGCGTCGAGAACTTCGTCATACAGCTCGAGCAACCGGGAGGCTTCGATCACTGCATCCGGGGCGCCCGCAGCCCCTTTCCCGGCTGAAACCCCACCCTCGTAGGGGACCGGAAGAAACACCACCGCAGAATCTTCATAGTCTGTGAATGAGGGATCAAGATCAAGAAAACCGTTTGTATTCGGTATCATACCGCCTCTTTCAAGGTCTTTCTCATCCCTGGAATCTCGACCGCCAGCCGTTTCCCGGATCGGGTTTCACATTGATCGAGCGCGTAAGCCGCCACCAGCGGGAACACAACGCTGTATTCACCCCAAATCTGAACCAGGTTGTAGTCATCAACATGTTGATACTTCCCCCAGGTAACCGCCTCGTTGAAGGTGCAGCTCGACAAGCTTCCTTCCTTTTCCACGGCGGTGCCGATCTGAAGTCCCCGGTCGGCCCCCTCAAAGGGTACGCCCAGAACCTGGCTGATGGTCGGACCTGTCTGCTGAATGAAATTTTTCGGGCCTCCCCCTCCGAGCTCGACGAAGCCGGTGCCCTCAGAGGCATACACAACAGCCGCGGAGTCAAGGATGTCCTTCTGCGGATACAGGGAAACCGGGAACCCATCCAGATCCGTGCGCAGCAGATTCATCGCTATGGAATGATTCGCCATGGAATCCCAGAAAACCGGTACATCCAGGCTTGCAGCCCGGGCAACAAAGCTTCGTTCCGGATAACGGGCATTCTCGATCACCCACTTGCCCAGCATGTGGTTGAACTCCCAGCTCGCCAGGCTGCGCCCTTTGAGCAACGAATAGGATTCCCGGACGAATTTCCGGATTATTTCATCCTGGGCTTCGAGGGTTTCTTTTTCCCGTATGCCGATGTCATAGATTCGGGTATCACCATGGGCCCTCAAAGCGTCATCGTCGCTATGCGGGCTGATGGCTTTTACGGGCAGGCCGAACGCGAAATGCAGATCGTGATAAACCTGCGCGCCTGTAGAGCATATGACATCGACGAAACCCGCCTCGATCAGCGATACGACCATTCCTCCCATCCCGCCGGCGATACCCGCTCCGGCTATGCCCAGCCAGATCGTATCGTTTTCCTCTATCATCCTGGCGTAAAGTCGGGCGCCGCGTGCCAAATTTCTCGCTTCAAAGGCCGTTCCCCCGATTCTTTGAATCAGATCCGTGACGGTCATCCCCCGGTCCAGCCGGACAGGGACGATATCCGGTGAGCCTTTGAAAAGACTGCCGCTATCGTTCATTTCGCATCCTTCCCCCGGCCCCATCAGTCAAGAAGCATCACGGCACAGGCCAACACGGTGGTCCATAGTCCGCTTTTATGCCCTCTGGCCGACTGAGCGATGCTTCGGCTCACGAATTGCCGCTGGCCGACCTTGTAAACATTTTTTCTTTCATCCCACGCGACATCCGGGTCCAGCTCTATCCCCAAGGTGGAAGCCAGCATCGTTGCGGCCAAGTCTTCCGCAAAATCGGCGGATTTTCTCAACGTTTCACCAAAAGCATGGTGCTCGCTTATATAGCCATACTGATTATGGTCTTTAGGCCTTGCCAGGCCTATTGCCGCTGAAATCAATCGGTTCGGTTCGTTGGTGCTTTCCCTCGCCATGACGACGAAGGTGATTTCCCCGGCGCGCAGCATCTCTATCCCTTTCTCCCGCTTTATGATTTTGCAGTCCGGGGGAAAAATACTCGAAACCGTCACAATGTTGCACTTTTCGATGCCGGCGCTCCTCAGCGCCAGCTCGAAGCTCTGGAGTTTGTTTCTATGGTAACCAACGCCTTTGGTAAAAAACATCTTCTTGGGAACAATTTCACTCACGGTCCGCCTCCTTTTCAGCCTGGCGCCCGCCGTTCGGCCGCCTCAAAAACTTTCCGCCTCCAGGACCTCCAGCCTGCGGCAAACACGGCGAAGATCCGTCAAAGGCGGAATTGAATACGCAACGGATGTCTGAACGACCCCATCCGGCTCATCATTTGTAAACGTCTTTTATAATCATTTTCACCGGTCGATGCAAAAAAAATCGCGGACCGAATTCTCACGCGACCGGCTTGAAATCTTCCTTTTTGAACCCGTATTTTTTAATCAATTTATGAAACTGCCTGGTGCTGATTCCGGAAGCCGCCGCCGAAAGATTAATCCTCCCACGGCAGCGTGTCAAAACCTCCTCGAGATAACGGCGCTCCGAATCGGCTAAGGATTTTTTTCGAATATGCGCCAGGGTCGGGAATTCCTTCCAATTCACAGGGCGTCCACCAGGCCCCGAATTTTGGAACAACTCATGAGGAAAACTTTCCGGCATCAACACCGTCGACGTTTCAAGAATACATGCCCGTTCCAGAAGGTTTTCCAGTTCCCGGATGTTGCCGGGCCACTCGTAGTGTTCAAATGCATCAAGCACGTCAGGATGAATTCCTCGTATTTCTTTTACAAACAACTTATTCATACGATTCAGGAAGCATTCACACAAAAGACCGAGGTCCTCCAACCGCTGGCGAAGCGGAGGAAGCTCCACCGGAAAAACATTGAGACGGTAATACAAATCACGCCTGAATCGGCCGGCTTCGCTCAGTTCTTTCAGACTCAGGTTCGTCGCAGAGATGATCCTGACATCGGCCTGAAGCGCCTCTTCGCCCCCTATCCTTTGGAAGGTGCCATCCTGCAGCACCTGCAGTAATTTTACTTGTGCCATCGGGGTTATCGTGCCGATTTCATCCAGGAAAATCGTTCCTCCCTGGGCTATTTCGAATTTTCCCGGCTTCCGCCGTATCGCACCGGTAAACGCACCCTTTTCATGGCCGAAAAGTTCACTTTCCAGTAATGTCTCAGGAATCGCCCCACAGTGCACGCTTATGAACTGAGAGTCTTTTCGGTTGCTGTGGCGATGAATCATCCTCGCGAGAACATTTTTGCCTGTACCGGTCTCTCCGGTAAGCAACACCGTGCTCCTGGTGGGCGCCACGCACCGTATTTTCTCATAAACGTTTCTCATGGCCGGGCTTTTCGTCTGCATCATCGTGAAGACATCTTCTTCCCAGGCCCGGGTTCTCAGGTAGTCAAGTTCCGACTGGAGCAGCAGCGATTCATAAACCGAATCGACCGCGTGCTTGAGTTCTTCCTGCTGAAGCGGGTAGGATACATAGGTACGGGCCCCGGCTCGAACCGCTTTCACCGCTTCCCTGATCGCTTCCGGCGGCGTCATCACCACCACCTCTATGCTGGGAAACAACTCCCAGAAAGGCAGCAGCACTTCCTTGCAGCCTTCGCCCTCTGAGGCATTCATCAATATCGAAAGATCGAAAAAAAGGAAATCACATCGCCTGCGTCGAAGCAACTCAAGGCCTTCGGCGGGGCTGGAAACCACTTCCAGGTTTCGCCCTCCGTCGGTGAATTCATCAAGTGCCTTGACTGCAGAGGACGATGTGCATATCGCCAGGATTGAGCTCATGACAACCGACTGTAATCCTCCGGAGTATCGATATCCCTGGAATCATAATGGGGATCAGGTGTCATCCAATAGACCCTTTCCGGGAATGCATCGAAAAGAGACCTCCCCCCGACATCACCACGGAGAGCATGCAAGTGAGAATACATTTCACGACTGAACACCACAGGATGGCATCGGCGGCCTCTCCCTTCCACGGCGCCTATGCAGGCGCCGGAATCCAGATAGCGGTGGACCAAACGATTTATGACGGCCGCAGTTATATTGGGCATGTCGCCAAGGATGACCATGGTGTGGTTGAAACGCTCTTCAACCACGGAAAGACCAGCGATGATCGATGAGCTCAAGCCTTCCCTCCAGTGACGGTTTTCAATCATCGACAATTTAGGATCGCTGCAATGCTTGATCAATTCCGACCGAATTTTTTCACTGCAGCATCCAAGCACGACCACCACATGCTCCAATTCGGATGACAGGGCATTGAGCGTCACCTTTGCAACCAGCGGTAGACCGTCCACAAGGAGAAGCTGTTTGGGCGACCCCATCCGGCTCGACAGACCAGCGGCCGGTATGACACCGGCGACCCCGCTGCCTGCTCTTTGTCTGGCTTCGCTCATTTAGTTTCAATCTTTTCCGTATGTTTCCGGGCCTGCGAAATGAGCTCTATCAGGGACAATACTTTCGGGGCGGGCCGCTTCGTCACCAACGCCGCCCACTGCTCTCGGCTTAACCGGCTCTTCAAAAATGCTTCCACATCAAAGAACGGATGCCAGCAGTCAAAAACTTTGAAGCACGGGGAGCCATGGTTTTCAGCCCGGCAATAAGAAAAATGAATCTGGTGCCCCAATCTGGGGCATCGAATCTTGAAATTATCGTCGGGCGGGATAATGGGTTGATCCATTTTCATCGCCTGCAGGCGGTCGATCGCTTTGTTTGCCGGCCGACCGCCCGCCCCTTTTTATAACGGTTTATACTGCCTGGGCTTCGGAAGGGAAGCAATGTCATCCAGTGCCCTGGCGATTTCTTCTTCTCCGAGCTCATGATCCGAAAGCCTTCCCTGAAGAAACGCCTCGTAAGCCGCCATGTCCACGAGCCCATGACCGCTCCAGTTGAAAAGGATTACCTTCTCCTTCCCTTCTTCCTTGGCTTTGAGAGCCTCACGGATGACCATGGCGATGGCATGGTTCGTCTCGGGGGCGCTTATAAAAGCTTCAGTTCGTGCAAACGTGATCCCGGCACGGAACGTTTCCAGCTGCGGCACAGCCTCGGGTCGTATCAAACCGTCAAGGATCAACTGGCTTATCATCGGGGACATTCCGTGATACCGCAGCCCCCCGGCATGGATCGGCTCGGGGATGAAACCATGCCCAAGCGTATGCATGGGCATCAACGGAGTCAATTTGCCGGTATCCCCGAAATCATACGCGAACGGCCCCTTGGTCATGGTCGGGCAGGACGTCGGCTCCACGCCGATGATATCGATTTGCCTGCCTTCGATTTTGTCCCGCACAAAAGGAAATGCCATTCCGGCGAAATTGCTCCCCCCACCGCAGCATCCGATAATCACGTCGGGGTACTCGCCGACAGCCGCCAGCTGCTTCTGGGTTTCCAGGCCGTTCACCGTCTGGTGAAGCATAACATGGTTCAGAACGCTGCCAAGGGAGTATTTCGTATCTTCATTCATCACGGCAGCTTCCACGGCTTCGCTGATCGCAATGCCCAGGCTCCCGGGAGAATCGGGATTCTGCCCCAGAATCGCTCTGCCGGCGTTCGTTTCCTCGCTCGGGCTCGCGACACAGTTACCCCCCCAGGTCTCCATCATGATGCGTCTGTAAGGCTTTTGGTTAAAACTTATCTTGACCATGAACACTTTGCATTCGAGCCCGAACATGCTGCAGCACATGGAAAGAGCGCTCCCCCACTGGCCGGCCCCCGTCTCCGTCGTGATTCTTTTGGTGCCGGAGATCTTGTTGTAATAAGCCTGGGCCAGGGCGGTGTTGGGCTTGTGACTTCCTGCCGGGCTTACGCCCTCGTTTTTGAAATAGATTCGTGCCGGTGTCTCCAGGTAGGCCTCCAGCCCGGAAGCCCGGTAAAGAGGCGAGGGACGCCATATCACGTATTTCTCGAGCACCGGTTCCGGTATGTCTATCCAGCGTTGGGTGCTCACTTCCTGTTCGATCAAAGGCATCGGGAATATCGGGGTCAGGTCGTCAGGCCCGATCGGCTGCCCGGTGGCAGGGTGCAAGGGAGGCTCCATCGGCGTGGGCATGTCTGCTGCAAGATTGTACCACTGCCGGGGTAGTTCCGATTCGGGAAGTAGAATTTTTTTCCTTTCCATAATGTCTCCTTTCCTTAAAGTAAGGTTGCCCCCTGCATCTCCGGAACCTTTTCCGGCAGGTTCTTCCCGGACCCGGCAACGTTGTTACGCGCCCAGCTCGTTATAAGGATTAGATCTCCGATTCGACATCCGGAACCGTCGGGGGATTTCATTTGTTTTATAAGATAAACAAACGCCTTCCGTCAAGAAATCCCTGATCCACCTTTGGTATTTCTCATCGAGAAATCTAGACGGTGGATTCAGGGAAATGGTTACGCCTTGAGCGCATCGCAGGGATGTGCTAGTTTCATTCCTGATCCTGGAAGACCATTTCCGGCATGCATGTTCAAGGCCGTTTATCGAGGGGGAAGCCAATGAAAATAAGCACGGTAAAGCAAATGCGGGAGCTGGACCGAAGCGCCGTCGAACGGTTCGGTATCGCCGAGGAAATCCTCATGGAAAACGCCGGCGAGGCCGCGTATTTCGCGATCCTGTCGCATATCGGTGTGAACCGAAAAAAATTTCTCGTCATATGCGGCGCCGGGAACAACGGCGGAGACGGTTTCGTGGTCGCCCGAAAACTGCTTTCCTCCGGAGGGGTGGTACATATCGTTCTCCTTGGCGATCCGGGCAGATACCTTGGGGCCGCCAGGGTCAACCTGGACATCGCCCTTGCCCTGGGGATCGATACCGGCCCCTTCGATGACTTGGAAACCTTCAGAGGGCAACTCGCGGATTCGGACGTCGTGCTGGACGCAA
>Ga0068714_10004978_pt1 | contig 14416 bp, 15 predicted proteins | sample MTBNYHSulfiMetaG_FD_62988 | JGI IMG/M metagenome (GOLD analysis project Ga0068714, IMG submission 62988) | Enrichment culture microbial communities from rom New York Harbor, USA that are MTBE-degrading - MTBE-NYH (New York Harbor Sulfidogenic)... | ecosystem: Environmental > Aquatic > Marine >... | reverse complement strand
GGCCTTTGGCGGGTCCAGGCACCTGATGATCCCGTTCCAGACGGTGAGCCTGATCGAGGAGGTGGACGAAGAGCAGAAGCCCGGGCGGGTCCGGCGCTTCACCCTCCTGGAGGGACGCCAGAGCCCGGACAGCGGCGACGAGACAGGGCCCGAGGACGCCGGGAGCTGAGGGCCGATATGGATGACCGGGACAGGTTCGGCAGACTCGTCCTCAGGCTCAGCGGGGGCGTGGATTCGAAAGACGCCGCGAGCCGGGACCTGGAGGTACAGCAGAAGCTTCTCGCCCTGCCCGGGAAGGGACTGAAGACAGTCGTGCTGGATTTCTCAGGGTTGCAGTCCATCCCGTCCGGCACCATGGGAGCAATCCTGCTTCTCCGCCAGGCCCTCGCCGAAGAGGGCTGCGGGCTGAGCGTACGAGGCTGCTCGGAAACCTTGAACGCCGCCCTGCAGCTGCTGCGCCTGGAACGCCCGCAAGTAGTAGGGAACAGGGTGCCGGGCTACTCCGCGCTCAGGTAGGTGCGGTAGTCGATCTCCGGAAAGATGTTGTTCCTTCTCTCGAGGGCGATGAGCCACTCCTGGTTGAGGTCGTTGGCCATCACGGACTCGTATACCCGGTTGAAGTTGTAGACGTGCTCCCGGGTGCGCCGAACCGCGTAGGGCACGGTTGTGCCGGCTTTCATGATGAAGGCCCAGTCCGACGCGTGCGCAAGCAGCATCTCCCGGAAAGCCTGATCGAGAGCGCGCCTGCGCACCCCCTTTTCATTCGGGAAACGGCGGGCCAGCTCCTCCATCCGCCGGGCGAGCATGTGCAGGTGACGGTAGATCCAGTCGTTGCTGCCCTCCAGCCATACTTCCGCATACCCCTTGTTCCCCCAGCTGGAGAAGCAGGGCTGGAGCGTCTGGAGCTCCGGATGCCGGCGCAGGTACTCTCCCGGTTGGATCATCTCCAGCCGGTCTGCGGCCGCGGCCGTCTTGCGTATCAGGGCTTCGATCCACTCCGGCCCCTCGAACCACCAGTGGCCGAAGAGCTCCGCGTCGAAGGGACAGACGATCAGGGGTGGCCGATCCAGGAACCGCTCCAGGCGCTGGACCTGCTGCAGCCGGGCGCCCAGGAAATGCTCTGCGTGTTCCTCGGCCCGCTGAAGCGCCGGCTCCCGGCGGTAGGGCCGCTTCTGATTTCCCGGGCCGGTTATGGCGTAGTACTTGATGCCGGTATTGACGCGTATCCCATCGCCGAGGACGAAGGGGCGGATGTACGCCAGGGGAAGGTCGAAACCGATGTCCCGGTAGAACTCCCTGTAGAGCGGGTCCCCGGGATATCCTTCCTCCGATGACCAGACCGCCTTCGCGGACTCGGGGTCCCGGGCAAACGCGGCAACGCGGTTGGAGCAATAGGTGGGGGCGTACACGCCGCGGCAGGGCCGCTCGCTGCCGAAGAGCACCCCGTGGGTCTCCAGGAAGAAGTAGCTCAGATCGAAAGCCTTGAGATACTCCTCGACTCCCGGAGAATACCCGCACTCGGGAAGCCAGAAGCCGCTGGGGGCCGAGCCGAAGTTGCGCACGTGCGAGCGGACCGCCACGGCGATCTGGGCACGAATCGCCTCGGGGACCACCTCGAACAGCGGCAGGAAACTGTGCGTGGCCGCAGAGGTGATGATCTCCAGGCAGCCGAGGTTCTGAAAGCCGACCAGGGCAGACAGCAGGTCCCGCTGGTAACGCTCCACGAAACGGGCCCTGCAATCCCGGAACCTCTGCCTGTACATCACGGCGAGGACGTTGAACTCCGGGTCTTCCCGGGTCCTCTGAACCTCACGGTCCGCCAGCTCGATCAGGCGGTCCAGGTGGCGGACATAACGCTCGCGGAGGACCTCGTCCCGGAGCATCTCCGCCAGGGTGGGGGACACCGAGAGGGTGATCTTGAAGGGCACCCCGTCCTCGCAGAGACGCTCGAATACCGACAACAGGGGCAGGTACGTCTCCGAGATGGCTTCGAACAGCCAGTCTTCCTCCAGGAATCGCTCGTGTTCCGGGTGGCGAACGAAGGGAAGGTGCCAGTGCAGGACCAGGGACAGGTAGCCTCGCGACACCGCCGTCAGTCCTTCAATTCGGACAGGATGCGCTGGGGAATGACCTCGGAGCTTGCGTATCTCCCGAAGTCTTCCATGTCGGCCATCAGCTCGAGAAGGACCTCCGTCGCCTCCGGATCCTGCCCCTCCGAAGGCGGCCCCGGAACCGGGGCTTCCCGGGGCGTCCGAATCACGTTGGAGCGGGCCAGACAGGTGAACCGCCGGCCGGAGAGCATGCCGAGCTCGAGGACGTACGCGCACTCCGGATTGGGAAGGTAGATGTACCAGCTCGAATCCGTGAGGCGTACCGGGATGTCGAAGGAAAAATTGGAGCGGGAGCCGTCGTAGTCCAGCAGCTCCACGTCGTGAACCCTCAACAGCACCTGTTCGGAGCTGCTCTTCTTGATTCGGGCGGCATCGTGCTCGTCGATCTCCCAGAATGCGAAGGCCCAGTGCGGGTCGCGCACCACGAAGGTAATCCTGGTCTGATTGTAGCGCTTGGGGATCGGATAGGCGTCCGCCCCCGCGAGCGCCAGCTCGTCATCCGAGCTCACCTCGAACTTGGTCTCCTCGACCCGGACGTAGGAGTTGTTCTCTTCCTGCCGCTCACGTTTCTGTTCTTCGAAGGTCTCGAGAATGGCATCGACCAGAGTCGACCGGTCGGCGGGTTCGGAAAGTTCGTATCCCTCGTTGCGGGCCAGAGCCAGCAACTCCTCCATGGACAGCAGCTGGAGGCGCTCTCTGGTCATTCAGACCTCCGTGTCCGCGGTGACTTCAGCGCAATCCTAAGACGTTTGAAAAAAGAGTGTCAACCCCGACGACTGAGCCCCGGCTGAGCCCCGGCTGCTGCGGCAGCCCGGGGCAGCCCGCGCACGGGCGCTACGGCTGTTTCACCGCCAGCATGAGCACAACGTCCCCGAAGCCCAGAGGCTTGGCCAGGGCATCGACCGGACGCTTGATCCACCCGGGGGCCGCGCCTTTGGCCAGTCCGCCCCAGGTCCGAACCTTCACGACCCGGAACCCGCTTCGGGCCAGCGTCTCGCGCAGGGTCCGTTTCGAAAACAGGACCAGGTGATCGGCGATCGCCGAGCGCCAGCGCTGCCCAAACAGGCGGGCCTGGAACCCATCGACGTTGGGCGTGGTCACGATCAGGTGTCCGTCGGGAGCCAGGATACGGCGGACTTCGCACAGGAAGGCGCGGGGGTCCGGGACGTGCTCGATGAGATGTGAGAAGTGGACCACGGCGAAGGCATCCGGCGGCAGGGACGCCTCTTCCAGGGTCCCTACGTGGATCCGCAGGCCCCGCTCCCGGACACCGTGCTCGGCTGACTGCGGACACACCTCGACCCCCTCGACCTCCCAGCCCCTGTTCCGCAGATGAGCCAGGAGCATGCCCGTGGCGCAGCCGACGTCCAGAAACCTCCGGGGACGGGGAATCCCCGCCGACAGCCGGTCGAAACGGATGTCCGACAGCCCCAGCTTCATGAGTCCGAAGAAATTGTGCTCGTTCTCCAGCTCGTAGCGGAAATACCGCTCGGCGTACCGCCGGCGCAGGTCGTCGAACACGGGCTGAGGGTTCTGGAACACCAGCCGACAGCCGGAACAGCGCACGTAGCGATACCCCTCCCCGGCCAGAAAAGGCCGGTGGTCTCGAGCCCCGCACGAGGGGCAGGGGATCCGGCGGGTACGTTCATGCCCGGGGGCTTCCGAATACGTCTTCAACTCGAGATGAACGCCCTATTCCGTCACGCGGATCAGGTACTCCCGGGAGCTTTCGTTCCCGGCGAAGTCGGACGCGAAGACGACCACAGAGGTCTCCCCGGGAGTCAGGGTGATGAAGCCCAGTCGGTACAGCCACGGCTCTTCGAACACCCCCCGGAAGCCCTGCTCACCGCCCACGAGGGTCAGCTCCGAGACCGCCCCGGCGGCCAGGGGGACCCCGGTCTGACTGCCCCGCTCCCGCTCGTGGAGGGACCCGAAGATCAGGCTGGTCCTCTCGCGTCCGTCCTGATAGAGATAGATCTTGTAGGGTGCCAGCCTCCACAGAAACGAGACGTCGGGCCGGAGGTCGTATATGCTGCCCAGCACTTCGACCTCTCCGCGCCGCACCGTCAACCCCGCCGCCAACCGGACCAGCTCCTTGCCGCTGCGCACGAACAAATCCCGGATCACCGGCTTCTGGTTGTCGACGAGGGGAGGCAGGATGAGATGAGGGTTGATGATCGTTCCCATCTCGGTGTCTATGACGCTGAGGTGCAGATGCTTGCCTGCAGAGTACCCGCTCTCCCCCACGACTCCGATCGCAAGGTCGCGGGCCACGGACTCCTGCACGTCCTCCATGCTTCCGCTCTTGAGATGTGCGTAGACGGAGCGGATTCCCCCATGGTGCTGCAGCACCACGAAGTTGCCGAGTCCCACGGGCAGGGAGGAAAGGCCGGCGTCCTCCTCGTGCATGAACACCAGCTCGCCCTCGGCGATGGGAAAGACCGGCTGCTCCCCGCCCCCGAGGTCCACGCCGTTGTGGAAGTGATCCCCCCGGTGCTCCCCGAAGGTCGCGGTCAGGATCGGGTTTTTCAGGGGCCACTCGAAACCCGCCGCCCCGAGCACCCCGGCCAGGGCCAGCAGCAGACCCGCCAGCAGTCTCTTCATCATTGCTCCACCACGTCGGCCCTCAGCAGCTCCTCATCGAGTCCCACGAACAGGCTGCGCCCGGAGACCGTGCTCCAGACCGAAGCGGCGGGCAGGGAAGCCATGGCCAGGGGAGCGGCCAGGGGGCGGAACACGGCCAGCCTGGAGGTCCCGGCGTCCCCCGAAGCGGCTATCGCGAATTCCCTGCCCGCCGAGAGGCTCTTCAGGCGCCCCGGCAACGGCAATCGGGCGATGCGCTCCCGAGCGGGCTCGAACATCATGAGCTCGTTCTCCTGCTCGACATAGAGAAACCGGCCATCGGGCCCGAATCTCAGAGCCACTTCCCGGCGGAAGTCCGACGCCAGCTCCACCACACGCTGGGTTTCGAATCGCTCGCCCTGGGCGAGGACCAGCTTCTGGGGATCGATTCCCGACACCAGGGCCGCCGTGCCGGTGACCGACAGGGCCGTGCCCAGGATCACCGGGATTCGGCTACCCGAAGGATCGATCCGGAACAGAGTCTCCCCGGCGGGCCCGTACAGAACGGCCCGCCCATCGAGCAGACCGACCAGGCACTCCTCGCCGCGCAGGGCGGCGCTGGTGATGGGCGCGGAGAACTCCCCCTGCCAGAGGATCTCGCCGTCAGGACCCAGACGCTTGAGTCCCCCCAGGTCCGTGTTTACCGAGTACAGAGCCTCTCCGCCGGCATCCAGGAGGGGGTACCCGTAGCTCTGGACGCTGAACTCGAATCCGCCGCCGGGATCCATGAAGACCACGTGGTCGGGCCGACTTCCGTAGTTGATGAACCCCTTCTCGGAGAGCGCCACCTGATGGCGGGCAGTGGCGCCGTACAGCAGCCGACCGTCGTGGGTGACGTAGCCGAAGCGCTTCCCGACTCGAAAGGGGAACACTCCTGCCTCGACGGTCTTGCCCTCGGCCACCTCGAGCCGCAAGTCCAACCTCCAGACCGGCCTCAGGAAGGTCTCCCGGCCAACCGGACGGGGGAAAAAGAAAAGGTACAGCGGCAGCAGCAGGAACGGGACCGCGATCCAGAGGCGGGACTTCTTCTTGCGGGCAAAAATCGACTCGCTCATGTCGAGCTCTGGTGCCTTCCAGCTGGGGTCAGGATTGAACAGACCCGGGAGCCCGGTCTATGCTCAACGGTACAGTATCCTATAACGGCCACGCCCAAGGTGTCAACGAAAAGGAGACCTGGCTCATGAACGTGGATGACGACAGGCTGATGCGGGAAGCTCGAGCGGCAGCGACCCAGGCCTATGCCCCCTATTCCGGGTTTCGCGTGGGGGCGGCCGTGCTGTGCGCCGACGGAACCGTGTTCCGGGGAGCAAACGTCGAAAACCGCTCGTTCGGCCTCACCAACTGCGCCGAGCGGTCCGCGGTCTTCGCGGCCGTCTCCGCGGGACAAAGATCCTTCGAGGCGGTCGCCGTGTTCACTCCCGACTCCCGGGAGCCGGTCCCTCCGTGCGGAGCCTGCCGACAGGTGCTCAGCGAGTTCGCCGGCGGTGGTCTCCCGGTCCTGCTCGCGGGCACGGACGGGTCTGCCCAGACGACCCTGGGGGAGCTCTACCCCTTCGATTCCCTCCATGAGCTCAAGAAGAAGATACCCGGATCCTGAGATGTCCGACCGAGGCGCTGCAGCGGCGGTGGCTGAGCCGCTTCATCCCTCGGGGCCTCGCCGCAGCTTGGCGATTCGCTGATCCTGCTCCCGCTTCTTCTGGTCGGCCTCCATCTTCGTCTTCCAGATCTCCATCTTCTTCTTGACGACTTCCGCCTCCTCGATCTCCCCGAGGAGGGTGTGCAGGCGCTTGAGCGCCGCCAGGAACAGGATCGCCTGCTTGATGTCGTCCAGCCTCATCGTGGACAGCTCGTACTTCTCGCGATAGCGGTCCGCCGCCTGCTGGAGCAGGCGCTTGGCCAGCTGCATGTGCGCCAGTCTCTCCGAGTAACCTTCGATCCGCGGGTCCAGGCGGGAGATGAAGGTCTTGAGGTGCAGGAGGTTCTTGGTGATCGCCGCGAAGCGTCCAACCAGCTCGACGAATGACCACTTCCACTTGGAGTTGGCTCCGAAGCCCTCGATCACCGAGTCGATGGCGAAGCCCAGCTTTCGGACGAAATCGTAGCGGGCCTGGTCGCTGACCTCCCCGATCGACTCCAGGCCCTGCTCGTAGTCCGAGAAGGGGGCGTCGACGTACGGGCTCACGATCTCTTCCATATTGATGATGCAGCGGTAGCAGCATTTCCGGGCCTCGTTCAGGTAGCCTTCGTTCCTGATGCCCAGGAGCGAGAGGGAGAGGTCGTTCATCAGGTTGAAGTCCGCGACCAGGTTGAGGTACTCCTCCCCCAGCTCGTAGCGCTTACGGTTGACCTCCTGCAGGGACGCGAACTCCTCGGGAGTATCCACCCGGTACCGGCCGCCGGTCAGCCCAAGCTCCCGGAACCTGTTCTGAAGGAGCGTCTCGGATTTCCGCCCCGTCTCCTGGCTCGTGTCCACGCGCTGCTTGTGCTCCTTGATCTTCTCGGCGTAGCGCTTTTTCGCTTCAGGACTGATTCTCTCCATGGCTCCTCTACCCGTGCCTCAGGTACCGTAGCGCTTCAGCAGCTCTTCGGCGTGTCTGAGGGAGGTGTCGCCCTTGCGGTCGCCTGCCAGCATCCGGGCGACCTCCTCCCTGCGAGCCTCGCCGGTGACCGCTTCGATCTGGGTGACCGTGCGCTGGTTGCGGGTTGTCTTTTCCACCTTGAGGTGCATGTCCGCGCGAACCGCAATCGTGGCCAGGTGGGTAATGCAGAGCACCTGCTTGCGGGCGGAGAGCAGCTTCAGGCGCTCCCCGACCGCCAGGGCGACCTCCCCCCCGATCCCGGCATCGATCTCGTCGAAGATGAGCGTGTTCACGCTGTCCGAGGCGGACAGCGCCGACTTGATGGCGAGCATGATCCTGGACAGCTCCCCCCCGGATGCGATCTGAGCCAGGCGGCGAAACGGCTCGCCCAGGTTCGGGGAGATCAGAAACTCGATGCGGTCCTTGCCCGCAGGGGTGTACACGAGCTTGCCGGCCTCGTTCACCCTCTCCTGGAGCAGCACCTGGAAATGCACCTTCGGCATCCCGAGCTGCCTCAGCTCCTCCTCGATCTTACCCTGCAGGCCCTCGGCGGCGAGCTTGCGGCGCTCGCTCAGGATCGTCGCCTGCGTCCGGAGCCGCGCTTCCAGGGAAGCGATCTCCGCCTCCAGCCCCTTGCGGGTTTCCTCGGTGCTCTCGAAACCTTCCAGCTCTTTGAGCGCGTCGTTCCTGTACTGCAGGACCGCCTCGACGGAGGCTCCATACTTCTTCTCCAGGCGGCGGACCAGATCGAGTCGCTCCTGGACCTGGTCCAGGCGTCCCGGGTCGAAAAGCACCTCCGTCCGGTGGCGGCCCAGACCCTCCGCGAAATCCTCCAGCTCGTAGAAAATGTTGTCCAGCTGTCTGCTGAGGGCGGCCAGCGAGGGATCGATGGCTTGAGCTTCGGCAAGCCGGGCCCTGGCCTGGCGCAGCTGGACCACCGCGCCGCCGCGGCTTTCCGCGGTTGCCGCATAGCCCTCCTCCAACGCCTGCGTGAGTTTCTCGTGATTGGCAAGCAGAACCTGCTCGGCCTTGAGAGTGTCTTCCTCCCCCGGCTGAAGCTTCGCGCTCTCGATCTCCTGCACGGCGAACTTCAGCAGCTCGGCCCGGTTCTGCCGCTCCTTCTCGCTGGACACGAGCCCGGAGAGCTCCTCGCGCAGACCCCGCAGCTGCCCGTACAGCTCCGAGAACTCCGCGACCAGCTCTTCGTGCCCGCCGAAGCGGTCCAGCAGCAGCCGGTGATTCTCCGTATTGAGCAGCGAATGATGCTCGTGCTGCCCATGCACGTCGAACAGTATGCTCGTGAGCTCCTTGAGCGCCGAGACCGGCACCGCCGCAGACTGAATGTAGCATGTGTTCTTGCCGCTCTTCTTCACGACCCGGCGGAGGATCGCCGCTCCCTCTTCGGGCTCGAGCCCCTGGGCTGACAGCCACTGAAGGGCTTCGGGGTTCCCGTCCACTCGGACCACACCCGACACCTCGGTCTCCTCCGCACCTGAACGAATCGTCTCGCTGTCGGCCTTTGCGCCCAGCAGCAGGCCCAGGGCGCCGATGAGTATGGATTTTCCGGCTCCGGTTTCACCGGTAAGGATGTTCAATCCTGAGGCAAACCGCACTTCCAGGTGCTCGATGAGGGCATGATTCCTGACGATCAGCTCCTCAAGCATGAGGCTCTCCCGCCCAGTTGAGCTTGCTCCGCAGCACTTCGTAGAAGTTGCGGCGGTCCGACAGGATGATCCAGGAGTGCTTTTCGGACTTCGATATCGTGATGCGATCCCCCGGGCGCAGCGCAAAGCTCCCCTGCCCGTCGGATACGAGAATGACGTTCGTGCGCTGGCCGTCTTCCACCACGACCTCGAGAGACTCGCTGCCGGGGACCACGATGGGACGGTTGGACAGGGTGAACGGGCAGATGGGATTCAGGACGAGGGCGTCCATCTCCGGGTGGAGGATTGGGCCGCCGGCAGACATCGAATACGCCGTCGAGCCCGTGGGCGTGGCCACGATGAGCCCGTCGGCCCTGTACCGCACGACCAGGGTGTGAGACAGGTGCACGCCCAGGCGGATGATCCTGGAGAAATCGCTGGAACGGATCACGACGTCGTTGAGCCCGCTGAACTCGGCCAGGGTGCTGCCCCCGCGGCTCACCCGGGCGAGGAACATGATCCGCTTGCTGACTCCCAGGCGACCGGCTAGGTACTTGTCGAGCGCCTCGACCCACTCGTGACGCGAGACCTCCGTGATGAAGCCGAAGTCCCCCAGGTTGACCGCCAGAATGGGTATGTCGGCGCCGGCCAGCGCCCTCGCGCCGAACAGCAGCGTCCCGTCGCCCCCCAGCGTAATGGCCAGATCGGCGTCCGGATCCACCTCCGGGAGCTCGTCACCCCAGACGGCGATGAGCTCGACCCGGGCCCCGAGTTTTCGACAGTGCTCACTCACCTCTCGCTGAAGGTTGTTGGCCTCCTCCCTGATTGAATTAACGAAGATGATGACTTTTCGAATTCGTTTTGCCATGGGTGAAGTCTAGGTAGACTATACCGGTTCGGTTTTCCGATGTCCAGCTGAGGGGCTCATGGGCTCATGCGCTCGGACCGCGCCTCGGGCGCTCTGGGGGGTCCGCACTGCCCCTCAGGGCAGGCTGGCCAGGACCTTGGCGACGAGCTGAACGTCTTTCCTGGCCAGGGTTGGATACAGGGGGAACTGGAGGGAGCGCAGCAGCAGCTCGTATGCCCGGGGGAAGCGCCTGGCTACCCCCTCGGCCTCCATGTCCGCCGCACCGCCGGCGAAAGGACGCTGCCCCGACTGTACGGCCTCCTCCCCCGTCGCCAGATCAGGCGGTGCAGAGGCCGCCCCCTCGTCGCCGGAAAGCGCCGCCGGGTCCGTGACAGCGCCTCGACTCTCCTGGAGGGTCAGGACCGCATCGCCGAAGGCTCGCCGGGTTTCCACCCCCCGCTTGGCGGCGTACTGCCTGACTTCCTTGAGCCCGCCCCTGACCGTGACCACGAAGCCGTAGGTGACCGCCGCGTCCTCTCCGGAGGCTGCACCAGCCGTTGAAGCCTCTGTCCCGGTGTTCTGCAGCCCGGCCACCAGGGCTCCGTGAGGCGATCGCCCGACGGCCTGAAGGTACGCCGAAGCCACCTCCCGCCGGGTCCGCAGGAAACGCTCGAGCTCCTTCAGCTGTGCCAGCCCCAAAGCGGCGTTCATGTTGGGCAGGATCCGATCTTCGTCGTACAGCCCCCTGATCGTAGCCAGGTTCCTGGCGGTCTTGCGCTCTCGGGCGAACAGGGCTGCCCCCTCCCCGGCGGTGATGATCCCGTCGGGCTGCAGCGACAGGATGGCGAGCTGACCGTGACTTCCGCAGGGACCGCCGTTCCAGCTCCCCCCCAGGGCGTGGCTGAGGTCCTCCACCACCGGGATCCCGAGACGCAAGACTTCGTCGGTGTCGGGCACGAAACCGAGGGTGTAGTGCAGGATGAGTGCTTTCGGCGGTCCATCGGCGGCACCCGGCCCCGGAAGCCCCGCGTCACCGCTCGGCAGCCTGCCTGCGGACAGCAGCCGGTCCAGGGCGGCCACGTCCGGAAGCGTGCTCCCGTCTTCCACGTCGACCAGAACGGTGTGGATCCCCCGGCGCGCGCAGACCGCCCGGTAGATCGCCGGCGTCAGGGCAGACATGGCCAGGCTGTCGCCGGCGCCAAGCTCCAGCACGTCGAGAAGCCGTTCGATGCCCGCCGAGTAGCTCGACAGGCACAGTCCTCCGCTCGTGCCGAGCTGGCGCGACAACCCGCCGGCCAGCTCCGCGCTCAGCTCCCCGGGGCCGATGCGATCCGAAACGAGGCAGCTCAGCACGCTGTTGAGATCCTTGCGGTGCAGGGTTGGACGACTGACGGGAATCGACATCATGAATCCTTGAGGCCAAAGAGTAAGGTGAAACCGCGGCCCTTTTCAAGCTCCCGAAGTGACTCGATGCTCCCCGGGCCCGCCGCGTCCCTCGATGCTTCGCGCCCTATCGCTGGATCAGCGGCACGAATCTGCAGCCGATTCCTTCCCGGGAGTGGATGTGCTGCCCGGTCCGTCTCAGGACCATCAGGGTCTGAAAGCTCCGGGAATCCCCAACCGGAATCACCATGACCCCGTTGTCCGCGAGCTGCGCCGTCAGGGCACGGGGGATCGACGACGCTGCCGCGGCCACGAGAATTCCGTCGAAGGGGCCGGCCTCGGGCCAGCCCCGGGAGCCGTCGCCGGACCTGAAGTGTACGTTCGTGCAGCCGAGGCTCTGCAGGGTCTTCCGGGCGCGCTCCAGGAGCCCTTCGACCAGCTCTATCGTGTAGACTTCGGCGGCGAGCTCAGCCAGGATTGCGGTCTGGTAGCCGCTCCCGGTTCCCACCTCCAGCACGCGCTCTCGCCCCGACAGGGCGAGCTCTTCGCTCATCAGCGCGACCATGTAGGGCTGGGAAATCGTCTGACCGTGGCCGATCGAGAGGGGGAAGTCCCCGTACGCCTCCCCGGGTGCGGCACCCGGCACAAAGCGCTCCCTGGAAAGCCGGGACATGACCTCCAGGACGCGTTGGTCATGAATACCCCGAGCCCGGATCTGGGTTTCCACCATACGACGCGCGTGAGGGTTGACTGGAAAATCCAAGCTCATCCGACCCGTCGTTCCTGCCAGAGGCCTTTGGCGCTCAGTACACCACGAGCACCGGGATCTCGCTCTCCCGGACCAGGTGGACCGTGGTGGAGCCCAGCAGGTAGTCCTTGATCTTGTTCCTGCCGTGGGAACCCACCAGGATCAGGTCCGAACCTTCCCGGCGGGCGACCTCCAGCACCGTCTCGACCGGCGAACCCTTCTCGGCCACGATCCGGAAAGACACCCCATGCTTGTTCAGGTACCGGAGCTCCCGCTCGATATAGCTCTCCTGTTCCTCGCTGAACAGAAGCACGAGCTCCTTCCAGAAGTCACCGAAGGCGTTGATGCAGAACTGCAGAGCCCGCTCGGCGGTGATGGATCCGTCGTATGGGAACAGAAGCTTCTCCGGCTTCCGGAACTGCTGAGGGCAGATCATGACCGGCCGCGGTGAGGAGCGCACTACGTCTTCCGTAGTGGACCCCACGATCGTTCGGTCGAAACGGGCGTTCTCGCCCTTCTGCCCGACGAAAAGGATGTCACCGGAACGGCTCTCCTCGGCGAGAATCGTCGAAGGCAAGCCCTCCCGCATCACGGAGGCAAACGGGATCCCTGCCCGCCCACAGTCTTCCCGGCAGACGTCGAGGACGTTTCGCCCGAACTCCTCGAGGTCCTTCTTGATCTTGGCGTAGAAGCCTTTGAGCTCCGGGTCGGGTGGAATGTACGTCCGCGCGAAGGCGTAGTCGAAGTGCCCGGTGGCGTAGATGATCGGCAGCTCGGTCTTTCGCGAATCGAGCACGAAGACCGCCTTGAGCTCGCAGGCAAGCCTGCCGGCAAAGTGTTTTGCGTATGCGAAGGCGGTCGAGGCGGCTTCCGAGCCGTCTATCCCGGCAACCAGCTGCTTGATCATCAGGTGCCCTCTCCCTGGGGCCGCGGCTGCCCGGTCCCGGCCTGGCGGGCATCCTTGGCGTGCAGCTTGGACAGCTTGTACTGCTTGATCAGCAGCCGCAGGGCCTCGTTCACGGCCTCGGTGCGATCATGGTAGAAGCCTTCCTGGACCATCTCGTCGATTTCCTCCAGCAGAACCGTCGACGTCTCTACGTAGGTCTTGGGCACGGGATGCCTCCTTCGCCATGGGCGATCGCGGCAGTGCCGGTATTTCGGGAAAAATCATACACCGGTCATGGCGGGGGATCAAGGCAGGGCCACGCCGCTGTCAAGGCGCGGCCGCCCGCCTGCGGCTCAGCTGGCGGCCGCGCTCTGGATACCAGGGCCAGACGCTCGAAGGCAACCGCCCGCGACCCTCGGGCTCGAGGTCGTTCCAGAGCTGCACGAAGCGGCCGAACCAACCAAGCGCCGACAGCCTGTGGATGTAGCCGTAGAGCTCTCGGGACCGGGCCCTGACCTGTGTTCGGAAGTCCCTGAGCGCCTGCTCGTCGCCGAGATCGGTGACGACCCGCATGCTCAGGGCTGGGATCCCGCTCCGGAATGCCGCAATGAACACCCCGGTGCTCTCCCAGTTGGCCGCCACCGCCTGGAACAGAGCGTGAAGAGCCTGGCGGAAGCTGGACGATTGGACGAGCAACTCCCCGCAGGCCTGCGGTCCGACTCTCACGGCCACCCCGTCACTGCCGCCGACCTGCACGGCCTCCCGCTGCAGCGCCTCGGCCTGCGAGCCATCGAGATGGGCGAACGCCGACGGCAGTTTCATGGCCGGCAGGCTCTTCGTGGGAATCCCTCCCCCGCCGATGTCGTACTCGTAACTCACGGAGGCCAGCACCACCTGTCCGACCGCCGAGTCAGGATCGAGTCCCGCGCAGGAGCCGGTGTCCACGACCAGGTCAGGCCGCGTGTGCCCACAAGCGGAGGCCGTCGCAGCGGCAGCCCGGGCCTTGGCGGGTCCCGACTCCACGGCGGTAATCTCGGCGTTGCCAACCACGGCGCGGGCGCTCCGGCAGGCGAACAGGGCCGGAAGCTCCCGCATGCGCAGGACCTCCCGACACGCGTTGAACTCCGCAGGCACGGGACAGATCAGCAGTAGCTTCACCCCATGGCTCTCACCGCCACCCTCGCCCTTTCCAGGGGAGGCTATCCCCGCTTTCCGGGTGCCGTCAAGCACAAGGCACTGCTGTGCGTAAAAAAGAATGGGGATAGATCGCCATCTATCCCCAAATGCTGCTTTGAGGCCTCAGTCAGGGCAAGGAAAGGAGGTGAAACTCGCCCTCCGGAATCTTATTCCGGCTCCGTACCGCCTCATCCTGTAAACAACGCTTTCGCTGTGTTGGTTACAGATCGCGTTGAGATTGTGTTGCTTTTTTTGCAGTGCGTTTCCTGATGTTCCCGGCATCGGCCTGCGCCGGGCCGGGGGAAGGGTGAACAGATAATATGGTCAAGCCTCACGGGAGATTAGTACTGGTCGGCTGAACACGTTACCGTGCGTACACCTCCAGCCTATCGACCCGGTGTTCTCCCGGGTCCCTTCAGGG
>Ga0068714_10004977_pt1 | contig 14417 bp, 14 predicted proteins | sample MTBNYHSulfiMetaG_FD_62988 | JGI IMG/M metagenome (GOLD analysis project Ga0068714, IMG submission 62988) | Enrichment culture microbial communities from rom New York Harbor, USA that are MTBE-degrading - MTBE-NYH (New York Harbor Sulfidogenic)... | ecosystem: Environmental > Aquatic > Marine >... | reverse complement strand
ACCACCCCATACAGCACGTAAACCCACGGCGAAAGTCCCATACTGGCCCGGATAATAAAAATGATCAACGCGGTCAATCCTACACTGATTGTTGCCAATGAGGCATACCCCACCACAGCAAACACAAAAACCGCGATCGGGATGATGATCAGACCACTGGGCGGCCACAGAGCGATTGCCCCGCCCAGTGCCGGGGTTCCACCCGCCCCGCCCCGCAAGCGCAGTTTTCCGTCTTCTTTTCGCTCTGCCAGATAAACTGGGTAATTATGCCCAATTACGATCAGCGCTGCCGCAGCTGCCCTTACCCACGGGTAACCCGGGGACAACCAGCTCACCAGCCACATGGTAGAAACACCTTTTAAGATATCCAGACAGGTCGTCAACAGCCCGGCGGGATAACCGGCTGCCCGCATTACATTGGTGCCACCGGTCCTGCCGGATTCAATTCTCCGCACATCCTGACCGGTAAAGATTTTTACAACCACCAGCCCAAACGGGATAGAGCCTAACAGATAGGATATCAACAGTACCAACAAAATTCTGAATATGGGCATTCTTCACCATCTCCTTGTCAGCATTTTTAACCCCTCGATTAATTTTTCGTTACGTACCTTCCGCCCCGATCACCACCGGTACTTCATGGTATGATTTTCCATCCATCCAAAATCCTTTCGCTTCCCAGCTTCCTTCCGCTGGCCAGCAGATCAAAGAAACCACGTCCGGATAGGCGAATTGAGCCAGGTCCGTCCCGGATGGATGGCGAGGGCCATTTGGATGGGAATGGAAGATCCCCACCAGCTCCATTTCATGCTGCTCAAACCACAAAAATGCCTTTAACTGTTCCTCCGGCACCATCCTGAAACGCACCGGACTGTGCAGCGCGTTGGTTACCGGACAAACAGCCATTACCCGTCCATGCCTGCCGCCCAACAATCCACAACCCTCTTCTGGCAGGCACGCCTCCAGATGCTTGTAAATCGACTTCCACTGCAAAGGGGATATCGTCAAACCATTCATCGCTTACTCAATTATCCCACCAGGCCGGCTAACCCCCACATCGCCGCCAGCATGATAGCCGGTTCAATCCAGATCGTTGGTAAGGGGCGCCCTTCTTCCAGAGATCCGGCCAGACTGGTCAGTGCGTAGGCCGGCCCCAACACCAGCAAGCCAAATTCCAACGGTGAAAGCGGCCAATAATGAAATCCGATTGAAAATTGGCCCACCACAATCGCGATCCCGGCAGCCCAAACCACACACCACCGGCCTCCCAGCCGCAGGTACAGCGAGCGCAAACTGACCAGGCCAATCGTTAGTACTAAGGCCGGAAGCATAGTATATAACCGCAGCCCCCCGGCCCGCACAGAGATCGCCAGGAACAGATACAACGCGAAAGATACCGCAGTCAACCCCACCGATGCCGGGGCGTAAAAATCGTCCGACAGGTCCACAACAATGTACTCAGCCAGAAATACCAGCACCAACAGCACTCCACCCAGCGCAAAAACTGCCCACCATTGTAAATTAACCGCCAGAGTTTGCAGCGGCACACCAATCACCCACGCAGTTAGCGCCGGCAGCAGCCAATGCTGCGCGGTGTTCTGCTCTTTCAGAGAAGGATGCCCGCGCACCAGCCACTCAGTCCCTACCGCCGCTAGCGCGGCGACCATGATGGATACCAAAGTATTAAAATTGACCCGGAAGTCGAACACCGCGCCAAACAGTCGCAGGACTAACTCCCGCTCAGGAAGCCGCACAAAAGGTGTTAAGGCATAAGCCAGCAAGATGGTGGACACTAAAACGCTGAGACGGTTAACATCGGGAAGGTGTTGTCTTTCTTCCATATACATCATTTTACCCGTCTCAACACACCCTGCCTAGTCTCAAACCCATTCAAAATGTCATACTTCTTCCCTGCCCCATCATTCCGGCGCAGCTGTAAAGAGTCGTTGCACAATCTTCTACCATTCATTGCCAGACCCTGTTTACAGAACAGATTTTCGATATGATTATGGTAAAATTAGACCTGTATGGAAACACCAACCGACACTGTAACAGTACATCCTCCCCGGGTGATCCCATCCTTCATTGCGGGGTTCAATACCATTGCGAATCACATTCAGTTGATTCTGCTGCCTATTCTCCTTGACCTGTTTCTGTGGTTTGGGCCGAGACTCCGGTTGAAAACCATCCTGGATAGTATCAACCAGGATATTGCGCTTTCTATGCTGGAATATGGCACCCAGGAAATGATGGATATGGTGCGGATGAATCAGGAACTGATGCAGCTGGCTATTGATCGCTTCAATCTGTTCTCCGCGTTACGCACCCTGCCGGTAGGCGTCTCCAGCCTGATGGCCGATCAAGGTACCTTGTTGAACCCATTGGGCCAGCCGGTCCTTCTGGATATGCCCAATATGCTGCTTGCGATTGTTCTGTGGCTTGTTTTCGGTTTTGTCGGTCTGGTATTGGGCTCAATTTATTTCAGTGAAGTGGCCCGGTTCTGCAAAGAAATCACCACCCGCTTTTCAGCCAGGAAAATCAGCGCGCAGTTCCTTCAGGTTTTATTACTGGTGGTCGGTCTGATCATTTTGATTATCGCCATCTCCATCCCAACTTCCATCATGGTCACCATCCTGGCTCTCATCAGCCCCGGCTTTGCTCAAATCGGTCTGTTTGTCATCCTTTTCTTTGTGTTATGGCTGGCACTCCCCTTGCTTTTTTCTACACATGGCATTTTTTACAACGAATTGGGTGTGCTCAAATCCGTTTTAGCCAGCGCTCGCCTGGTGCGTTACACCCTCCCCGCGACCGGATTATTCATGATAGGCGTGATCCTGACCAGCCAGGCTTTCAACCTGTTGTGGACTTCCGCTCCAGAAACTTCCTGGATGGTATTGGTTGGCATTATTGGACACGCCTTTACCAGCACCGCGCTCCTGGCCGCCAGTTTCTTGTACTACCGGGACGGGTTGAAATGGATCGAACACATCACCCAGGATGTGATTGCCAAAAAAATAAAAATTATTTAACGGATCGGATCACTGTTTCATTGCGATCATTGTTTGTAATCATCTGTTTTTCTGTGGAGGAAATTCGTGGCTAGTACGAACAAAGTTACCGCGTCCTATGGCGCGTCTGATATCCAGGTCCTGGAAGGCCTCGAAGCCGTCCGCCGCCGCCCAGGGATGTACGTCGGCGGCACCGATCACAAAGCCCTGCACCACCTGGTGTATGAGGTCGTCGATAACTCTATCGATGAAGCCCTGGCTGGCTATTGTGACAAAATAATAATCACCATCCACCCCGACAGCTCCGTCTCCGTGGAAGATAATGGGCGCGGTATCCCGGTGGATATCCACCCCACTAAGAATAAATCGGCCCTGGAGGTCGTCATGACCATCCTCCACGCTGGCGGCAAATTCGACAGCGGCAGTTACAAAGTCTCTGGTGGTCTGCATGGTGTGGGTGTTTCTGCCGTCAATGCTCTTTCCGAATGGTGTGAAGTTACCGTCTATCGCGAAGGCAAGGTTCACTTCCAGCGTTACGAAAAAGGCCGTCCGATCGATCCTGTCAAACAGATTGGAAAATGCCCTCCCAACGTTACCGGGAACAAAACCACCTTCCGCTTTGACAACACCATTTTTGTCGGCGACCTCGATTACCGTTTCGAGACCCTCGTGCAGCGTTTCCGCGAAATGGCCTTTGTCACCCGCAAGGTGGAAATCCGCCTGGTGGATGAGCGCGATGCCCGCGAAATGGCTTTCTATTTTGAAGGCGGCATCAATTCCTTCGTCCAGTACCTTAACCGCAACCGCAAAGCCCTCCACCCGGTGGTCTACGGCGAAAAAGAGGTGGACAATATTGGCGTGGAAGTTGCCATCCAGTACACCGACGCCTACTCGGAGTCCGTGTACTCTTTTGCAAACACCATCTACACCGTGGATGGCGGCACCCACCTGACCGGCCTCCGAGCCGCCATCACCCGGGTCATCAATGATTACGCCCGCCGCAACAATCTCCTCAAAGATTCCGATCCCAATTTCAGCGGCGATGACACCCGCGAGGGCCTCACCGCCATTGTCAGCATCAAGCACCCCGATCCGCAGTTTGAGAGCCAGACCAAGGTCAAGCTGATGAACCCCGAAGCCCAGACCTATGTCCAGCAGGTGGTCGGGGAAACTTTCAGCATCTTTCTGGAAGAAAACCCCTCGGCTGCCAAGGCTATCATCCAGAAATGCCTCACCTCCTCCCGCGCCCGGGATGCGGCGCGCAAGGCCCGCGATCTCGTCATCCGTAAATCCGCGTTGGAGAGCCTTACCCTGCCAGGCAAACTGGCTGACTGCTCCGACCGCGACTCCAGCAAGACAGAGCTGTATATCGTCGAGGGTGACAGCGCGGGCGGCTCGGCCAAACAGGGCCGCGACCGTCACTTCCAGGCCATCCTGCCGCTGCGCGGTAAGATCCTCAATACTGAACGCGCCCGTCTGGATAAGATCCTCTCCAACAACGAGGTCAAGTCCCTCATCTCCGCCCTGGCGACCGGGGTTGGCGAGACTTTCAGCCTCGACAACCTGCGCTACGGCCGCGTCATCATCATGACCGATGCTGATGTGGACGGCAGCCATATCCGCACCCTCCTCCTGACCTTTTTCTTCCGCTACATGCAGCCCCTGATCGAAGAAGGGCATCTGTATATCGCTCAGCCGCCGCTCTATAAGATTGCTTACCGTAACCAGAGCCGCTATGCCTACACGGAAAACGAAAAAGATAAGTACCTCAAAGAGATGGGTTCCACCGCCGAAAAGGCTTCTATCCAGCGCTACAAAGGTCTCGGTGAAATGAACCCCGAACAGCTCTGGGATACCACCATGGACCCCGAGAACCGCACCCTGCTGCTGGTGACCATCGAAGACGCCGCCGCTGCCGACCGCACCTTTGATATGCTGATGGGCTCCGAAGTTGGCCCCCGCAAGCGCTTCATCCAGACTCACGCCAAAGACGTCCGCTATCTGGATGTTTAGCGGCACCGCTAAAATTGATTACACCACAATGCCCCCGCCAGATTGCGGGGGCATTTTACAGTCCCCTTACAATTCCAATTCCGGGAACCAGAAATCCCTTCCATCGGTTATACTCGAAAATCATAGAACAGATCACTACTAACTTCTTCATTATGCCATCAAAGGAGTGTTCATGGAAAGAAAAACTTCAGAATCCGCGCAGGGCATCGTGGAGTATGGACTCATTGTTGTTCTGGTGCTGTTAGCTGTCCTGCTCATCCTCAGCATGATGGGTGTCAGCCTGCGGGTCGCCTACTGCCAGGTGGTAACCGGCCTCGGCTTTGAGACGTCCTATTGCGAAAGCGCCTATTGCTCAGACCTGTTTGACGAAGGCCTCAATGGGTGGGCAATCCCGGCCAACGGCGGTTGGGAAGTCCGCGATGGTCAGCTTTGCAGCAACGCCGACGGCTGGAACCACTACGCCTATAACACCTGTTCATACCAGAAGCCTCCTTCCGACTATATCATCAACATTGATGTTGCCACCCTCTTTCAGGGCAATGGATATGGCGTTTTCTTCCGCCTGCAGGATTACAGCGCCAACAGGCCCAGCGGGTACGCCTTCCAATACGACCCCGGGGCAGGCGGCGCCTTTGTGGTCCGAAAATGGGTCAACGGCTACGAGATTAACCCGCCCATTGTCCGCAAAGTGATACCGGGATATGGCTGGTACAACCAGCCCCGCAGCATCCGAATCCGCGCGCAGGGCGACATCTTCACCGCTTACGTCGACGGGGAGGAAGTCTTCTCTTTCACCGACAGCACCTATCCCGAAGGCGGCGCCGGGCTGCGCTACTGGCATAACAGCCGCGTCTGTCTTGATGATTTTTCTATTCTACCGCTAAACTAACCGGAGGAAATCATGCCGCTGGAAAACGCACCATCCATTGGAAATAATCAGGACGGCATCCGCACCGACCTGGCTCATCCGGAGAAAAAGCGCCGCACCGTCCGTCTCACCATCCTGGCCCTGCTGGTCCTGGTGGGCATCCTGGCCGCCGTCAACTTCCTCAACAGTGATACCGCCGGGTTAATGATGGGGAAAGGCAGCCTTACCGGCCAGGTGACCAACGCCCAGGGCACCCCTCTCCCCGCCGAGATATTCATCCTCGGCACCGATCTCCAGGCCCAGGCCGCGCCAGACGGCAGCTTTATCCTGAACGGTGTCCCCGAAGGGCCGCGCGCCCTGGTTGCCGGCCATGATGGTCACGGCATAGAAGTGGACGTTAACATCTCCGCCGGACAGACCACCGACATCGGCCAGGTCCGCATCATCACCACCCTCACCCCCTGACCCTTCCCCTGCCCAAACGTAGAGACGCCCCGGCCGGGGCGTCTACTTTTTTGTAACATTTCAATAATCAATTTATCTATATTTGCACGGTACCGAACACTGTTTTTACTCCCTCAAATTTAGTGTAATATATTATAAATGTCAGAATTAATCCTAACCCAATAGGCTAAATACCTCGATTTATATAGAAAAATTCCGAATGCCAAGGCCTGCCCCTCTCATCCATACCAAACTGCACCTGCCCTTTATCCGGCCAGGGCTGGTTTCCCGTCCGCGGCTGCAGGAGCAGATCGCGAGAGGGCTGCGCGGGCCGCTTACTCTGGTCATCGCCCCCGCCGGGTTTGGCAAAACCACTCTCGTGGCCTCCTGTGTGACCAACAGGAAAATGGGCGTGGCATGGCTGTCGCTGGATAAGAATGACAATCAAACCGGGCGCTTTCTGACCTATTTAGTCGCTGCCCTGAAGTCTGCCAACACCCGGATTGGTGCTGAATCCACCCAACTGATGGCCGGTATGCAGCAAACCCCGCCGGAGGCAGTCCTGACCAGCCTCATCAATGACCTGGACAACGACGGCGTGGAGGTTGTCCTGGTGTTGGATGACTACCAGCTTATCGCCAATCAAGAGATACACGAAAATGTGACTTTTCTGCTGGATCATTGCCCAAACACTTTCCATTTGGTCATTACCACCCGTTCAGACCCCCCACTTCCCATTGCCCGTTTGCGCGCCCGCGGCCAGATGGTTGAAATTCGTGCTGCCGATCTGCGTTTTACCGTCTCCGAAGCGGCTAAATTTCTAAATGACATCATGGGGCTGCACCTGGACGCTGATTCTGTTTCCTTGCTCGAGGAGCGTACCGAGGGTTGGATTACTGGGCTGCAGATGGCCGCCCTCTCCATGCGCGACCGTGAAGATATCTCCGGGTTTATTGAAGGCTTCTCCGGCACGAACCGCTATATTCTGGACTATTTACTGGAAGAGGTTCTGGCAAGCCAGCCGCCCGAAGTCACCCATTTTCTTCTCTACACATCGATTTTAGAACGCCTGACCGCGCCGCTCTGTGATTTTATCCTGGATAACAACAATGAAGATGAAAATAACGATTCGGAATTAACCTCCTTTCACTTATTAGAACACCTGGAACGGGATAATCTGTTTTTGATTTCACTGGACGATGAACGCGTCTGGTTCCGGTATCACCACCTGTTTGCCGATTTGCTCCAGGCCCGGCTGCAGCAAACCCAACCCGCTGTGATTCCAATCCTTCATGCCCGGGCTGCCGCCTGGTTGGAACAGGAAAGCTTGATCCCGGAAGCAGTACAGCACTTCCTCGCGTCCAATAAGACTGACCGGGCAGCGTATCTGATTGAGCGCTGCGGGCCTGCGCATTGGGCGGAGAACGACCTTTCGGTAATCCAGATGGCGGAAAATCTGCCGCCCGAAATACTGCTGGAGCGTCCCAAAATCGGCGTTTCCTGGGCGTGGCTTCTCATCAACCAGGGGCTTATCGAGAAAGCTCTCCCGCTATTGAACAATCTGGAAAAGAATCTTACCGGTGAAAGTTCCAACCCTGAATGGAGGTGGATACGGATCATAGTTCGGCTGGCATTGGCCTTCCTCGATCCACGAGCTAATCCTTTTGGAGCAAACACTTTCCCAGGTGAACATGTACTGGAAGACATCCCGCCCGGTGAATTGGTCCTGCGGGATGCTGCCGACATCCTTTACGGAATGGCTCTGGCGAGACGGGGAGAAATTGACCAGTCCGCGGAATTTTCAGTCAAGGCCATCCAAAAGGGCAAGAAACGCCATGGAATGTCAACCTTATCCACGTTGGTGCCCTTCCTGGCCACGCTCTACCTCTTCCAGGGGCGTTTACACGCAGCAGATTCCCTGTGCCGGGAATATCTGACCCTCATCCATGAAAAAGGAGCCCGGGATCCTATCGCTGGTAACCTGGATATCATCCTGGGCAATGTGCTTTATGAATGGAATTTTTTGGAAGAGGCCGAGTCGCGGATTCGGGATGGGCTTCAAGCCAATCAGCTCTGGCGAAATATCATGACGGACGCCTTCGGTCTGGTAACATTGGCTCACATACTCAAGGCCAGAGGAGACTATGCAGGGGCAATCCAGGCTGTAGAACAATTTGAGGCCAGACTTCAGGAACAAACCCGGCCTGTTGAATTCAGAGAGGATTTCCATACCCTGAGAATGCGGGTAGAACTCGCGTTCGGGAATCTCCAGGCTGTTTCGGATTGGGCCGATCGGGTCCGGTACAGCGAAGACTTTCATCTCCACCCGGAATATTACCGGCGCACCCTGGCCCGTATCTCCCTGGCACAGGGCAGGTATGCCGCTGTGGAAGAAATCCTTGACGGGCCTATACCCACCATCCCAACGGACAATCGGATAACCCAACAGTTGGAATCAGATTTGCTCCGGGCCGCTGCCCTCGCCAGGCAGCAGCGCTTGCCGGAAGCCCTTGCTTTACTCGAAGCCTGTCTTGCCCTGGCCGAAGCGGAGGGATATATCCGAATCTTTCCGGACCTTGGGCAGCCTGTCCGGGAACTCCTGGCAGCCTATTTGAGGACGGAGAACCCGTGTTATAAAACCTTTTCCCAGAAAGTACTCAATGTCTTTTCAACCCTAAAAGGTCCAGCTTCTTCTGATGTGCAGCCGGTCGGTTTGGTTGAACCGCTCTCAGACCGCGAGCTGGAAGTCCTCCGTCTCATTGCCCTGGGCAAAACCAACCAGGAGATCGCGCTGCAGCTGGTGGTGGCCCGCGGCACCATCAAAGCCCACGCCGCCAGCATCTACCGCAAACTCGAGGTGGGCAACCGCACCGAGGCGGTCGCCCGCGCCCGGCAGCTGGGCATTCTTCCCTGACCCACTTTTCACCCCACAATAACCCCTGAAATAACCCCCAGATATCCCATTTGGCAGATGCGGGCTCCTTTGACATGCGTTAAATTATAAATCGTAGAATTCGTAGGTTGGGTTGAGCGCCGCCCGACGGGCCAAACTCCAGCAGGGACCAAAGCGAAACCCAACAAACCAGACCGCAGAATCTGTAGGTTGGGTTGAGCGCCGCCTGACGAGCCAAACTCCCGGCAGGGATTAAAGCGAAACCCAACAAACCAAACAGGAGCCAAAACGTATGAAAAAAATAACCGCATTTGTTGGAAGCGCCCACAAGAAGAACACCCACGAAGCCGTCGCGCGGTTTATGGACAATCTCCAGGAGCTTGGCGATGTAGAGGTTGAAATCGTCACCCTGAGCGACTACCAGCTCAAACCCTGCCGGGGCTGCCGCCTGTGCTTCGAGCGCGGCGAGGAGTTCTGCCCCCTCAAAGATGACCGGGACCTGCTCATGGCAAAAATCGACGCCTCAGATGGTGTCGTCTTTGCTTCCCCCAATTACAGCTGGCACATGTCCGGGATCATGAAAACCTTCCTTGACCGGTTTGGTTTCATCTGCCACCGCCCGCGCTACTTCGGCAAGACCTTCACCAGCATCGTCACCCAGGGCTTCAGCGGCGGCGACAAGATCGTGGACTACTTTGATTTCCTCGCCAATTTTCTGGGCTTCAACACCGTGAAAGGCGCAAGCGTCACCGCCCTCGATCCCAGGACAGAGAAAGATCAGCGCAAGATCGACCGGACGCTTGAAAAGCTCAGCAGGCGCTTCCACGCCCGGCTGGTCAAGCCGGCCTATCCTGTGCCCTCACTGTTCATGCTCATGGGTTTCAGGATGGGACGTGCCACCATCCAAGAAAAGCTCGATGACAGCAGCAAAGACTACCGCTACTACGCCGAAAAAGGCTGGTTCGAATCCGACTACTACTACCCCACCCGCCTCGGACCGTTCAAGAAAACCGCCGGGAAACTCTTCGACAGAATCGCGCCAACCATTCGAGAGATGATTTCATAAGGAGGCACCATGCCGGAATACTATCAAATCAGAGTCAAAGGCCACCTGGACCCCCGTTGGTCGGTATCGTTTGCGGGTCTGGCGTTGGTTCACCTGCCGGGGGACGAAACCCTGCTCTCCGGCCTGCTGCCCGACCAGGCCGCCCTCCACGGTCTGCTCGAACGTATTCGGGATCTGAACATCTCCTTGATTTCCGTTACCAGCGGCGGGGCACCGGCCCGCCCTGCCGGTGAAGAGAATGGGGGTTGAGATGTTCTTGGAAAACACGATAAGAACCGCGCAGACAACTCACAGCGCGATGGGCACTGTCATGACCCACAGGGTCTTTGGCGAATACGCTGAAGAGTGCCTTGCGGCGGTCTGCGAGGAAGTCAGACACCTGGAAGGGCTCCTCAGCCGCTTCCTGCCCGAGAGCGAGATCAGCAGAATTAACCGCTCCGCGGGGATCAAAAGTGAACCGGTCAGCTTCAGCACCTACCAGGTGCTTGCCAAAGCGGTTGAATTTTCGCGGAATTGCCCGGGCTGTTTCGATGTAACCATCGCGCCGCTGGTCGCCCTGTGGCACATTGCCAGAGAAACCCTTGCCCAACCGCCAGAGTCCGCCATCCGGCAGACTCTCCCGCTGGTGGATTACCGCGCTCTGGTCCTTGACCCCGGCCAAATGACCGCCGGGCTGCGGCATGCCGGGCAGTCCATTGACCTGGGCGGCATCGGCAAAGGGTATGCCGGTGACCGCATCCTGGAGGTTTTCAAACAGTTTGGCGTCTTGTCGGCTTATTCCAATCTTGGCGGTAATGTTGTCACCTTCGGGGCCAGACCGGATGGCACGCCGTGGCGGGTCGGCATCCAGCACCCCCGCCGGCAGGACAGCTTGATCGGCTCGGTTTCCGTGGCCGGCCACACCGTGGTCACCTCCGGAGATTACCAGCGCTGCTACACAGACCGCCAGGGGAAAAACCGCCACCATATCCTGAACCCCGCCACCGGGTATCCGGCCGAATCCGGGCTGGTCAGCGTTTCCATCGTCTCACAGAATTCACTGGCAGCCGACGCGCTCTCCACCACCCTCTTCGTTGCCGGAATGGAGAAAGGGCTTGAATCCCTGAAGAAATTTCCCCACACCGAAGCCATCTTTGTGGATGCCGGTTTGCGGGTCTACATCACCCAAGGTCTCCGGTACCGCTTTCACGCGGATCGGGGTATAGGGGTAACCGTATTGGATTAAAAATGAATCTATCGATCGAATGAAAGGAGAATATCAAAATGATTGGTTGGATCATCGCACTCATCGTTGTGGTTATGTTGGGCATCGCCGGGAGCATCGGCTGGTCGAAATTGTCTAAAGAGCATCAGGAAGCCAGAAACCTGCCGCTGGACGCCGTGGATTTCAACAAACTGGACGACGGCACCTACCAGGGAGCCTATGAAGGAGGAATGTATAAATGGCGCGCCAATGAATGCCAGGTCACTGTGGCCAATGGTAAGGTGACGGATATTCAACTCACCGCCAGCGTCGATCCGGGCGCCGAAAAAACCGGCTATCAAACCCTCTACGACCGCGTTATCCAGGCTCAGTCCTTGCAGGTCGATACCGTCAGCGGCGCCACCCTCACCTCAAAGGCCTACCTTCAGGCGGTCGAAAACGCCCTCCTCCAGGCCCAGCAGGGATAAAAATGGAATTTGGTAATTAAGGAGAATTAAACATGATGGCCGCGAAAGCAAAGATGAAGCAAAAGGGGAAAAGCAGCGCTAAAGGCTGCCTGATTGGACTGATGATCGTTCTGGCGGTTCTGACCATTGCCGGTGGGATCGGCTGGTCGCTGATCGCCAAAGAACACCGCGAAGCCCGAAGCCTGCCGTTGGATGCCGTCAATTTTGAGAAACTGAATGACGGCACCTACCACGGCGTGTACCCGGGCGGGATGTACAAATGGCGCGCCAACGAATGTGTTGTCACCGTGGCCAACGGCAAAGTGACCGCCATCGAACTTGCCGGCAGCATCGATCCGGGCGCAGACAACACCGATTATGAGATGCTCTACAACCGCGTCATCCAGGCCCAGTCCCTCCAGGTCGATACCATCAGCGGGGCCACCCTCACCTCAAAAGCCTATCTCCAGTCGGTAGAAAACGCCCTCCTCCAGGCCCGGCACGATTAAAGCCCCGCGCAAACCGTAGAGACGCCCCGGCCGGGGCGTCTCGCATTTTCCATCATACGCCATTACCGGCACCAATTTCAAGGCGTCAAATGGTCCCCGAACAGGTTCGACAGCGTCGTCCCCACCCGCATCGCCACCCGCTGGCTGCCCGCGTAATAGTAGTTTACCCCCGTTGAGCCGCTCGCTTCAACCCGCCACTCGAAGTAATTCCCAATATACAGCGTGGTCACCCCGCCCGCCACAGACTTAACCCGGCTGCCGTCCCCATCATACACATACTCCCCAACCGTCGTCTGGTTCTTCTCCACCTCCACCAGCCAGTTGTCGGCGTCATAGGTCAGGTCATAGCTGTCGCTGCCCACAATTCGGTCTGTCATGTTCCCATTCGCGTCATACCAGTACTTCTGCACGCTGTCCAGATGCGTAACCGCGTGGAAATGGCTGCTATCCTGGTAGCCATAGCTCACCCCGGCCTTACTGTTCAGGTTGCCGGTTGAGGCGTCATAGCCTTTGTAGTCACGGTCAAAGTCCGCACCAATCCTCGGGGTATACAAAAAGACACTTTTATCCAATGTGAATATATGCCCAAAGTTTTTTTAATTTCTAAATGTGGATACCTTGGCACGTTGTTTCTCTATCATGGAAATAGGTCTATCCATTTAAAACGTTTTCTTACTTGCCTTTGCCATAATAACAAAGCGACTAGTAAAACAATATGATATCCAAAATAGGCTATAAGACCAAAGAATTTCATCTCATTAATTGGCAATATAAGAATACTGATAAAAAGTATTCCTTGCATCATGTGAGGAATAAATGATATTGGGTTTATAGTTTTACTAGACTTAGAACGCGAAGTTTCCCAAAAAATTACTACAATCCCCACGATAACTCCAAAAGTTAGGGAACCAATAATGTAGAATAGGGATATTGAGACCATATTTGTAATCCAGCCAATAATAATTGCTAGACCAGACACCAATAGATTTACCAATATTGAAATATCGGCAAAAATCTGTTTAAAAAAGAATATAGGCTTCATTGTATATGCAGGCTCCTCGTCATTGAAAAATAATGCCTCACTAAGGATTTAAAGGAGTCGGAGGTATAGGAGTTCCCATTGGTTCATTAGGGCCTGCAAGAGGTGCTGCCATCCCAGGATAAGTACTTTGGTATGATTGAATCTGATACATATCTTCTCCACTAAACACTAAAGGCGTAATGCTCAGTGCATACGAAGCTATACCAATTGGGCCAAACCCTTCCATGAGCGCAACAGTGCCTATCGTAAAACACACATATTCAAAAACGGTCGGTTGTGAATAAACTATGGAGTGATTAACATACTCTTCATAACCACCACTCCAATTCCATCCAAGATTGTATTCCGATGGTAGTTTTGAATCACTATAATTAGTATCCAATTTGAAAAAACCAGGAGTCTCTTGTTTATAAAAACCTGTTATGTCGTTTTTAAGTACAGATTCATAAGATACTTGGCCCTTACTACCTAAGTCCCACATAGTCAACCCGTCTTTTTCATCCAAGCAGAATACTGCTCCATATGTTTTGCCATCACGAACGAACGTAACCATATCACCGAGTTTGGTATCCTTGGACATAAGCATGACAACAACTTCTGAAGCATAGTTTTCCGAAATTACATTCTTCCAGTCTGAGCCAAACCATTCTTCTAGTTGCTCTTCAGTAAAATGTCCTGTTGGATCTGTATACCTCACTGGCGAGTTCAACACATAAGCATACCTATCCCACGCCATGGGATTACCCGGCGAGGGGATCAGGGTGTCCGGCTGCGCCCACCGTCCCAGCGAGCTGTCGTACCACCTTGAGTTATACCAGTACAGGTTAATGGTACTGTCCTCCCGCTGCCCCGTATACCGGAAGCTGGTCGGCGTCTGGCCGCTGGTGTAGCGCGTCTCGCCAAACGGCAGGTAGCGCAGCTCCC
>Ga0068714_10004975_pt1 | contig 14427 bp, 7 predicted proteins | sample MTBNYHSulfiMetaG_FD_62988 | JGI IMG/M metagenome (GOLD analysis project Ga0068714, IMG submission 62988) | Enrichment culture microbial communities from rom New York Harbor, USA that are MTBE-degrading - MTBE-NYH (New York Harbor Sulfidogenic)... | ecosystem: Environmental > Aquatic > Marine >... | reverse complement strand
GCAGTCATAACCGTTCCGGCTTATTTCAGTGATTCACAGCGCCAGGCAACCAAAGAGGCAGGTGAAATTGCAGGACTGACAGTAAAAAGAATAATCAATGAACCCACCGCAGCATCTCTTGCCTACGGACTTGACAAGAGAAATAAGGATATGAAGATTGCCGTTTTCGATCTTGGAGGTGGCACATTTGATATTTCCATACTCGAACTCGGAGATGGTGTTTTTGAGGTTAAATCAACCAATGGGGATACTCATCTGGGTGGTGATGATTTTGACGAGAGGATCATTAACTGGCTCTCAGAAGAATTTAAAAAGGATGAAGGAATTGATCTGAGAAAAGATCCTATGGCGCTGCAGAGGTTAAAAGAGGCAGCTGAGAAAGCTAAAATAGAGCTTTCAAGTTCCGCCAGCACCGAAATTAATCTCCCTTACATAATGCCGGTTGACGGTATTCCGAAACATCTTGTTAAAACTCTGTCCCGTGCAAAATTTGAAAGTTTGTGCGATGACCTCATCCAGGCAACTATGGAGCCTTGCAAGAAAGCTTTAAAAGATGCCGGTTTAACTGCAAAAGATATCGATGAAGTGATCCTGGTCGGAGGTTCTACACGCATTCCTGCTATTCAGAATATTGTTGAGAAATTCTTTGGCAAGGCACCTTCAAAAGGTGTTAACCCTGATGAGGTTGTTGCTGTCGGAGCCGCCATACAGGGCGGTGTGCTTACAGGAGAGGTAAAGGATATTCTCCTTCTCGATGTGACACCCTTGTCACTTGGAATTGAAACTCTCGGTGGTGTCTTTACAAAACTGATTGAATCCAATACAACCATTCCTACCAAGAAATCGGAGACTTTTACAACAGCTTCCGATAATCAACCTTCGGTCGAAATCCATGTCCTGCAGGGAGAAAGGTCCATGGCACATGATAATAAGACTATAGGCAGATTCCATCTGGATGGAATTCCTCCTTCACCAAGAGGGATACCCCAGATCGAGGTATCATTCGATATCGACGCCAATGGGATCCTTAATGTACACGCAAAAGATAAAGGTACCGGGAAAGAACACGGTATCCGCATTGAAGCCTCTTCCGGACTCAGTGACAGCGAGATTGAAAGAATGAAACGTGAGGCTAAGGAAAATGAGGAAAATGACAGGCGCATACGTGAAAAAGCCGACAAAATGAATGCTGCTGACAGTCTTATCTTCCAGACAGAAAAACAGTTGAAGGAATTCGGTGATAAAATCTCGGCCGACAAGAAATCAGATATAGAGAATGCCCTGAAGAATCTTAAGGATGCTCATAAATCTGAAGATCTTGCTGCCATTGAAAGAGCAACAGAGGAACTCAATAAAGTATGGCAGGCAGCTTCTGAAGAAATATACAGAGCAAGCCAGAGCCAGCAGACAAAAGCTGAACCCCAGGAGGAAACTGCGGATGCCGGAGGAGGAAAGAAAAAAGGCGATCAGGAAGTCACAGATGTTGACTTTGAAGAAGTAAAATAAAAATTACCTTAATCAAATCCCAAAAGAACTATCCGGAAGTATTATCGGATGGTTCTTTTATTTTGTTTATTTGTCAATAAGCAACCTGAAATTAGTATTTTTGGAAATATTATTTATTAATAAACTTTACTGGATTATTTATGAGGATAAACCGGTCTCTGTTTTTAATGTTAGTACTCCTCCCCTGTTCACTCTACTGCCAGGATACTGTTTTCAATAAACTGGACAGGAACAGACATAAAACCGGACCCTGGAAGACTTATTATAACAACGGGAAGATCAGATATACCGGATACTTTGAGGATGATAAACCCGTGGGCGAAATGAGAAGATATTATCCGGGGGGATTACTTCAGGCCATCATGGTCTTTGAAAGAAACAGCAATGTTTCTTATGCGAAATTATTCAATGAAAATGGCAGGATCCTGGCCGAAGGGAAATATGACGGTAAAATGAAAGATTCCGTATGGAATTATTATTCCTCTTTCGACGGGCATCTAGCTATGCGTGAATCTTTTAATCTTGGCAAAAGGAACGGAGTTTCCTTAAAATATTATCCTGACGGGAATATTTCTGAGATCATCGAATGGTACAATGATTTACAGCACGGCAAATGGGAACAGTATTATGAGAACGGTAATATAAGACTAAGGTCCTCATTCATAGAAGGTAAAAGGGATGGCGATTTCGAGAGTTTTTATTCAGGTGGAAGATCTTCAATCACCGGGGAATATAAAGATGGTGTTATGACCGGTATATGGACATATTTCAAGGAAAACGGCGAAAAAGATTTTTCCGTTGAATATATTGAAGGTAAGATGGTCCCTAATCAGGAGTACGAAAACAGAGTTGAGGAGTTTTCGAAGAAAGCAAGGGAAATTGCCGGGGAATTCCCTGAGCCGGAAGAGATACAAATCCCTTGATTAAAGACAATTGAAGATCATCGCAGTTAGTAGCGGGGAACTTATCTCACAACCTGTTCCGTAATGCGGGAAACAAAGTGAGTTATGCACTCGCGGGGATTCATCATCATAAATAAATCATTATTCAGGAAGTTACCTGTTAATTTAATCCGGATATGCCTAAGTTGCTGATTATTATCTTCGTATTGAATTATATAATAACATCTGCGGTATCCCAGAAATTATCACAAAACCGGTTCTGGATACCGTTCACTGATAAATCAGGTACCATTTACAGCATTCATGATCCGGATGAATTCTTATCGGAACGTTGTATTCAGCGAAGACTCAGGTATGGCATTCCTGTCACTCCGGAAGATTTCCCGGTTAAAAAAACCTATATTGATAGTTTAAATAAACTTGGCCTTCTCGTCATTGGCACCTCCAGGTGGTTTAACGCAGCCATTGTTGAAACAAATGATACGGTTATTTTAAATTCATTGAACGATATATCATTTATTGGAGATTTCAATCACACCCTGCCATTAAGAGCTTCTTTACTCTCAGCACTTTCAGGTGAGTACGAATATCACACTCCGGTTATATCACAAGAAAGTTACAGGATTTATGGCATTTCAGACAAACAGACAACTATCCTCAACGGGAAAGCCTTACATGATTCAGGATTCAGGGGTAAAGGTATGATGATCGCTGTTATTGACGCAGGCTTTTATTTGGCTGATGCTTATCCGGCTTTTGACAGTTTATGGTTGAATGAACGTATTGTTTCATGGCGTGACTTTGCTGAACCCGGGAATTCTGATTTTTTCCTTGGTGATCCTCATGGCATGTCGGTCTTAAGCACAATGGGAGCAAATATTCCCGGATATTTTATTGGTACAGCTCCTGAATCCTCTTATATTCTCCTGCGCTCTGAAGTCTCAGGATCGGAAAATCTTGTGGAGGAAGCTTACTGGCTACTTGCTGCTGAATATGCTGATAGTATCGGAGCTGATATTATTAACAGCTCATTAGGATATTCGACTTTTGATGACAGCACCATGAATTATTCAGTAAATGATATGAATGGTATCACCGCTATTTCAACCATTGCGGCAGAAAAAGCTTTCAGTAAAGGCATGATTGTGGTTGTAAGTGCAGGAAATGAGGGTGATAAACCCTGGAAAAAGATCAGCGCTCCCTCCGATGGTAAAAATGTCCTGGCCGTTGGAGCAATCGACACTTTTCGTAACCTGGCCCCTTTCAGTTCCATGGGGCCATCCTCTGATTACAGGATTAAACCTGATATTATGGCCGTGGGACTGAACTCAGCAATTGTCAATGTTTCAGGTTCGATCGGTCACGGCAGTGGTACATCCTATTCCGCCCCGCAAATCGCAGGTCTGACCGCCTGCTTATGGCAGACATTCCCTGAAAAAACAAACCTGGAGATTATACAAACCATAAGAAGATCCTCCTCATCCTATTATGCCCCGGACAATAAGTATGGATATGGCATTCCTGATTTCCATGCCGCATATAAACACTTGATTGCATCAACAGAAACTCATGAAGCCAATAAATTACTCATCATTCCAAATCCGAATTCAGGGATCTTTGAAATCCGGCTAACAGATATCCCTTATGAAATAAGAAAAATATATATTTATGATATAATGGGAAGGATTATAGCAGTAATCAATGATCCTGAAATACGATCAGGATATATCTGGATCGATCAGGTGACCGGCGCACAACCAGGTTTGTATTATATAGTTGCCCATACAGATAAAAAGGACTATTCAGCTAAAATGATAAAACAGGAATGATGACGCGCAAAGGACTTAGTTTAAGCGAACTGAACAGGATAATCAGTGAAACCGTCAGGATCTCTTTTCCGGATGAAATATGGTTCATCGGGGAGATAAGCGAGATGAAAATAAGCAGCAATGGTCATTGTTACCTCGAAGTCATTGAAAAGGACCCGGAAAGTGATAATATTTTAGCTAAACAAAGGGCAACAATATGGTCCTATACCTTCAGGATGCTTTCACCCTATTTTGAAAGTTCAACAGGTTGTAAGCTTTCAACCGGATTAAAGATCCTTGCCAGTGTACAGGTTGAATTTCATGAAATTTACGGTCTAAGCCTTAATATTAAGGATATTGATCCAAGCTATACTATCGGTGATCTGGCCAGAAAGAAAAAAGAAGTTATTCTCAGGCTCCGGAAGGAAGGGGTTATTGATATGAACCGAAACCTTCCGTTCCCAATGGTTCCCCAGAGAATAGCGGTAATCTCATCTCAAACTGCCGCCGGTTGGGGCGACTTTCAAAGTTCGTTGAAAAATAATATTTACGGATTCAAATTCTATATTGAACTCTTCAAAGCAACCATGCAGGGAGAAAAAGCAGAAGTATCAATTATTGAGGCACTGGACACAATCTTTGAGAAAGAGACGAAGTATGATGTGGTTGTGATTATCAGAGGAGGTGGAGCTACTTCCGACATGGATTGTTTTAATAATTATAATCTGGTATACCATATCACCCAGTTCCCACTTCCTGTTTTAACCGGAATAGGTCATGAGCGGGATGAAACCATCGCTGATATTGTTTCCCATACATCCTTAAAAACTCCCACGGCTGTCGCAGAATTCCTCATTGACAAACTTGCTTCCTTTCATGAACTATTGCTCTCATACCAGGAAAGGCTAAATGATAAAGTTGAAATTTTAATCAGTAATGAAGTGCAGAAACTCTCACTGATCTCACAAAAACTGAATTTCATGGCACAGAAGACCCTCCAGGATAGTAAAGCTTCATTCAAGGCCTGCCATCAGAAACTTTTACTGCTGTTAAGGGACTATCAGAATCGCAGAAAAGAAGACCTCAGGCATTATCTGTATAAGGCAAGATTCCAGGCCGGATTCAGAACAAAACAGGGCATTTCTGATATCAGGAATTACCAGTCTGAATTTCGGCGAAAAACATTGTTGCTATTATTTAATAAAAAAGAACAACTTGCATTCTTTGATAAGAATATCCGTTTCGTTGATCCTGTTAATATTCTTAAACGCGGATTTTCTGTAACATATTGCAATGGAAAGGTTATCCGGGATCCGGAAGAGCTGAATTCCGGAGATAAATTACTTTCCAGGTTATATAAGGGTTTTGCCAGGAGTATCGTCATCAAGGATAAATTATCTGATGAAAAACGGATAAAAAGTAACCGGAAAAATATCATGAATTAATATCCATATGGGTTCATAATTAACTTTTAAATTATTTCGATGGTAAATAAAAAGCTGACTTACACTGAAGCAATAAATGAGATTGAAGAAATCCTCCAACAAATTGAAGATGGAGAACTGGATGTAGATAAACTTACAGAAAAAGTGAAAAGAGTATCTGCATTGATTAAATTCTGCAAAGCGAAACTCCAATCCACGGAAAAAGAGGTCAATACGATACTGGGTGAAGAGAATGAAGATGAGGAATAGAAGTTTCCGGGTTTGTGGTTCCTTATACTCAGTTGAGGGTTCAGCCGCTGTTCAGGGATTCTCAATGCCGGAATTCTGATCCGGCTCCATATCAAGAGAACTGCCCCCATCCAGGTACTCAATGATATGTTCAATTTCAAGGGCTAATCCCATTTTTACCGTAGCATTCATAAAAAATTCCTTTGCAATATGTTTGATCTGATTCTGGTTAGCTATTAAAACCTGAATCGGATCAATATCATACATTTTGAACCGGCCCTCGACTTCTTTAAGTACCTGAAGATTTGAATCAATAATCTTTTGAAGTTCCCGGTAGCTTTTTCTGACAGGCAATTCTTTATCCATTACTACTCCCAGAACATTGCCATGCTCAGCATCAATTAGAGGAGCGCCTGAATTACCCGGTTTTATGGTCCCGTCGTACTGGATAAACCCGAATCCTTTTTCATTAATGAAACCAGAGGAGATAAAACCTGTTTTGAGTGACAGGTTTTTATGTTCAGACTGGTATCCGATAACGCCTATTGATCGTCCAATCTGACTTGAACATGAATTGCAAAAACACAATCCGTTTATTTCACTTAGTTCCGGAAAATTATCAGGAATGACAGAAAATCCAAGATTCTCAAAATCATCTTTAGGTGCAAGCAATGAAAGAAAATCCTCATAAGATAATGATTTTGATACACGAATGGTGATTCCGTCCTCCATGTAAAACTTTATGGCCACTTCAGTGGCATCCCTGGCCGAATAAACAACATCATCCGTTATTATCTTATTACCTGTTTTAAATCCGGTCACTCCAAGTACTTCTATATGGGATGGTGTATAGAAATGGATTGAACAAACCGATTTATGATAATTTTGCCAGAGTTGTTTGAACATAATAATTAAGAAGATGATTTATTGCAATATTAATAATTAATATAAAAGAAAATAATCTACTGGTTTTATATCCTGTACAAAACAATGAAAAATTATTTAATTTTCATATTTTACCTTCTTAAGAATCAGAAGATTCATCGGATTCGAATTTAATCCTTGAATATTTCTTGAGATAAAACGGACGGAATAATCATAAAACAGTGGAACTACCGGAGCGCTATCAATGATCATCCTGTCCATACTGTTGTACAACATTTTCAGACTGTCCGGATCATCTGACCTGAGAGCTGCCAGGTATAAACTGTCATAAACAGGATCGGAGTACTGGGTATAATTGGGCCCTACCGGACTTTTATTCCCCGAGTAAAACAGAGACAAATAGTTCTCTGCATCAGGATAATCAGCTATCCATGATCCCCTGAAAAAAAGGAGATTTGAGTTTGCTATTTTATTTCTGAATGAAGCCCCGGTAGCTACTTCAATATTAACCGCGATGCCTAACCGTGAGAGTTCAAACTGGATGAATTCACAAATATCCAGGTAATCAGAGGTGGTTGTCAGCAAAATCGGGGATAGTCCAGCTCCTTCCGGATATCCTGCCCTGGAGAGCAAATACCTGGCGGTATCCGGATTGTATGAATAACCCTTAACATTCTCCTGGTCAAATGCCGGCAGCCCCTCAGGTATAAATCCAGAAAGAGCAGGTTGGCCAATATTATTCCTCAGATATTTCATCATCTTAATGCGGTCAAAACCATAATTTATGGCCATCCTTAGATTTATATCTGCAAGCTGACTTTCTTTCACGATCTTCAAGGAGGTATCAACAAGAAAACCCAGATATTCGGTATTCAGGAAAGGCCGGGAGATCATTGAAAACCGATCATGGAAATCCGGATTTAACTTCCCGGAGGGAGTCAGCAAAACATCCTTATATACAGGATGGATACCATTTAGAAAATCCAGGTTCCCATTAAGAAATTCCAGGAATTCTGATTGTTTATCTTTTATGAATGTTATTGCGATCGCATCCAGGTATGGCAATTTATTCCCTTCATCATCTGTCTCGAAATAATCGGGATTCTTTATCAGGATCAGTTTTTCATCTTCCCGCCAGATCTTAATACAGAAAGGGCCTGTCCCAACTGGATTCCTTCCAAATTCTTCACCATAATATTCAACGGCTTCCCCGGGTACTACACAAGCATACGGCATGGTGAGAATGCCAAGGAATGGAGAAAAACGCTGACTGATCCATATCCTGAATGTACTATCATCCAGTGCCTTGAACCCATCCGGGTGATCTCCTCCTTTCTCCAGTCGTTCTAATATCCACCTTCCTGTCGAAGCAACTGACGGATCCATGATACGGCGAAAACTGTATTCAAAATCCCGGGCATTGACCAACCGGCCTTCTCCTCCCTTAAAAACTTTATTATCATGAAAAAAAACATCTCTCCTTAAATAGAAGGTATATATCCTGCCATCTTCTGAGATCTCCCATCTGAAGGCTATGCACGGAACTACATTCAGACTGTCATCCATTTGTACCAGGCCATTAAAAAGCTGATTTACCGGCCATATAAGTTTCTGCTCCCGGGCAAAAGCAGGATCAAGAGTGGAGATTCCCTTGGATTCATTATACCTGAAAACGGATAGATCCTGGTCGGGAAATTTCCCGTGATCGCAGGAAGTAACGAATACCAGTAATAAAAATATAAAAGCGGCAATTTTCATGCGCTAAGATCAGCCTTAAAGAAAATCCTTACAAGATAATAATTTGTCCCGAAAAATATTGAGATATCATCATCATACATAACCTTCATGCTTCTGTAGTGACCTGGTGATTTATTTTCCATCCCGGACAGAACTTTTCCTGTTCTGCATCTGAAAATAACAAAATAAATATCATCATAACAGATCCATTAATCTGTACCCGGTTCTAAAGGTGACAATAATGATCACATGGACAATCCGTAGATTAAATATTCCGTATCTTCTTATCAGAACTTCACTGAAAGACCTGCCAGAAGATTTATTCCAGCCTGAGGAAAAAAACCATCATACTTATATTCGATCCCCTGGTATATGTACCTGTATACCCACGCATTGGATTCGTATTTCTCATTGAAAATATTGGATATCAATAGGTTAAAGGAGATCTCGCGGAATGTTTTTAGATAAAAAGTATATTTCAATTTCATATCATTAACGAACCAGGCATTCAATTTCCTGTCTGAGGATCCTGTATTATCAATATACTGTTTCCCCACATATTTTGAATAGACGTCCAAACTGAGATTTCTAACAGGGGTGAGTTTGAAACTATTTCCTGCAACAAGCCAGGGAGAGAATGCAATATCAGTTGTTCCGAGCTCATATTGATACTGCAGGGGTTGACTCACCGGATTATCCCAATAATCCCAGTTGTCAATATATGTTTTGAAGTTTTTGATTTTGTTGGTACTCATATTAAGGTTCATGTTCCAGCTGATGATATCGGATATTTTTAAACTGAAAAGAGCTTCGATTCCGGCCCGGTAACTGTCCCTGACATTTGTCATAACGGGAGCACCCACATCATTGATTTCACCTGTAAGTACCAGCTGGTTCCTGTAATTCATATAATAGAAATTTATACCGGCATTAAAGTTTCCTGCATTCAGATCATAACCAAATTCATAATCAAAAAGTGTCTCAGGTTCAGGGGGTGCTTTTCCTGGATCGGCATCCACAAAATTGTCCCGGTTGGGTTCCCTGTTTGCAACCGACAAAGAAACAAAAGCTCTTTGATTTTCGTTTATCATTAAGTTTAATCCTATTTTCGGATTAAAAAAAATAAATGAATGATCCTGGCTCACGTCACTTGTGTCATCATCGGTCCCTTCGATCTGGTAATCAATATCCCTGAACTGAAGATCAGCATATAAATTCAGTGATTTTGAAACAGAATAATTCATTTTTACATACGAATTGAAATCAGTTTTTATTCCTGTATTCCTGTACCATCTGTGATTAATTTCAGATTTCCCCGCATTCCTTGCCCAGATAACCGTACCATAATGATTACCGTCATATTTGTTCCATCCCCCACCAATAATAGCATCAAACCTGGTTTTTGTAATGTTAATGGAAAAGACTCCCCCGTAAAAATAATTATCCAGCCATTTCCGGCGAATCAGGTCACTGGATGTAATAGTGTCAGCTGAAAGTATTATATCCTTTATTCCATAATCCTGCAGTTGCTGATCTTCCTTATATTGTTCATAATAACCTTTGCCCCTCGTTAAATGAAGCGCAGCAGTATAATTGATCCCGGGATCAATTTCATGCGAATAATGCAGTTGATAATGACTCTGATCGTAATTATCTGTTTCATTATCATAATATCTTGTAATACCGTCTTCATCAGTATACATTCCCTTGCCATTAAAGGTGTACAATGAATCAAGAAGGTATCCCGGAACTCCATCCCAGGCCTGATAGGTTTTTTCTTTTCCTGAGAACATGATCAGCTTGATCAGACTTTTTTCCTTCAATGATGTCCCGGAAATATACCATGAGCTCAGATCACAGCTGGCACGGTCGATATATCCATCAGAATGAAGCCATGAAAATCTTGTGTCAAAGCTATAGGTATCATGTAATAAACCTGTGCCAATACTGACCGAGTTCTTAATGGTATTGAAAGATCCGTAAGAACTGTTTATTTCACCATAAGCCTCTTTACTGATCGCCAGCGTCTGAAAATTAATGCTGGCACCAAATGCAGCAGCACCATTTGTGGAAGTTCCAACACCACGCTGGATCTGAATGTTTTCAACTGAACCTGCAAAATCAGGCAGATCAACAAACCATACTCCATGTGATTCAGCATCATTTAACGGGATACCATTTACGGTCATATTGATCCTGTTGGCATCTGTGCCCCTGATCCTGAAATTAGTATATCCCAGACCGGTTCCCGCATCAGATGTGGCGACAACAGAGGGGGAAAGTGATATAAGTAAAGGCATATCCTGTCCCAGGTTTCGCTCGGTGATTTCTTCCCTCCTTATAAAGCTATATGCAATGGGATCCTTCTCCCCTGCCCTGATCCCGCTGATAATAACTTCCTCCCCAAAAAGCACTGAGTGTTTCAGTATAAAATCCATTCGCATGTCCTGTTTAATATCAATTGATTTTTCTATTGAATGATATCCGATATAACTAACACGGATAACATTTTTCCCTTCAGGGATATTATCGATTGAATAAAATCCCTCCTTATCCGAAATGGCACCTCTGGCATCATCCTCAATATAAACATTTGCACCTGGTAGTGGCTGTCCTGATTCGTCTGAAATCCTGCCTGAAATCCTGGATTGTGCATAACAATGCATGGCCAGGAATATTCCTGCAAGCATACATACTGTCTGCCTCATGACTTAATTGTATTTTAAAAAGAATATAACACGATAATTCTCCATTTATCCCTGCGCCGGAATTACCCGGATCAGGTTCTAAGGGTATGATCTCAGCCCTTAATATTAAGGCACCCCCTTAGAGAGTAAGTAGAACAAAACAAAAATAAGAAATTATGGTTTAAAAAAAAAGAATAAACGAAGCATGTAAAAATAATTTAAAGATAAATCAGCTCTGTTTACAATATTATCTCAATAAAAGATATTACTTTTTTTTGTCCACGTTTTTATTTACTATTTTAGTATCTTATCTGGGTTAATATTTAATTTAACTCAGGCATATTATTTAGAGTCGGATGAAAGAATAAGTAACTGTATCCCGGAAGCTGATATTTATCTGGCTTTTGCCTTTCTATCATTAAACAGTAAGAGATTTTAATCTTACCAGAAACATGTAATCATTGAATAAAAGGATGCAGATTCATTCACTTGATAAATAAATTACAAATATTTCCAATATAAACTATTACCCCTATGAAATCCAATCATTATCTTTCGGTTGAGAATGCAGATGTCATTAATTATCAGGCTTCTGAGTGTCATCAGCTCTCACAATTTCTTTTCAAAACTTTAATTTGTCTGCAGTTCATTTTTCTGCTGAATTACTCAGCACTCCTGTCGCAATCAGATCAAATCCCCCGGATGCCTATGGATACTTTATGGGAAAACTCCATTGAATCCACCTGGATTAATAAAGAAGTGCATGGATCTCGTTTACTTGATAATATGGAGAGTCTTGACTCCTGGACCAGGAGTGGCTTAGGAGACATGTCTCTGTCTGATGCAAGGGCCAAAGAAGGTAAAACTTGCATCAGGTTGACCTTTCCTGCTTCCAGACCTGCCGGATCAGGATCCTATCCCTCAGTTAGTGTAAGAAAAAATTTCAAGCCTGAAGACTGGAGTGAGTTCAACCGTATATCAGTCTGGATATACCCTGAATTGAAAAACGCCGGTTATGTTACATTAGCCCTGATGTTATCAAATGACGGGGAAACAAAAGTACCTGACACTTACAGAAGGACGGGAAGACATGATGTTATACTGGAGCCGGGTAAATGGAACCATATTGTCTGGGAGATCCCGTTTCTTGCCAGGGATAAGGTGACGAGCCTCTCATTCGTTCACATCATCGCAGGCAAGGAACGCAAAGGCATTGCAGATACAGGATATTTTGATTTCGACCTGCTTGAGCTCCAGAAGGTTAATACTGATCATTATGAGGGGTGGACTGTAGCACCGGGAGCAATCGCTTACAGTCATTCCGGATATCAGGCCGGAGGGCAGAAAACAGCTATAATGGACGATACTGAAGAAAAGGAATTTTCACTGATCCAGCTGGAAACAGGAAGGACAGTACTTAACAAACCCATCCAAAAGGTAAAAACACAGATTGAAAGTTTTAATGTCATGGATTTCTCAGAGATAAATGTCCCCGGAACTTATATCCTTAAAGCAGGTGATCTGAGTACCCGTCCTTTCAGTATTGGCAATGAAGTTTGGAAGGAATCTATATGGAAAACCATAAATTACTGGTATTGTCAGCGATGTGGCCAGAGTGTTGAAGGAATGCACGATATCTGCCACCGTGATGTGACTGCCAGACTTGATTCCCTTCAGATTGTTGTGAACGGTGGCTGGCACGATGCTGGTGATCTTACACAGATGATTTATAATACTGCTCCGGCAGTATATGCGATGTTCAGTCTGGCTGATGAAACAAGGAACACCGATAAATTACTTTCCGACCGCCTGGTAGAAGAAGGTTTGTGGGGCCTTGAGTGGCTCCTGAATACCCGGTTCGGGAATGGTTACCGTCATAATTTCGGAGGGATTGGCCGGTGGACAGATGGAATAATTGGGAATAAGGATGACCTTGCCTTCAAGGCCCAGAACACACCATTTGAGAATTTTCTATCCGCCTCCACTTCCGCACGTGCTGCAATGACACTGAAAAGATACGACCCGGTCAAGGCCGAAGAGTGCATCAGGACAGCAAAGGAAGACTGGGAAGCGGCAGCGGAAAAAATCACAAAACATGAAGTTGAAATATGTGGAGAAGCGGTCATCGCTTCTCTTAACCTGTTCGAACTGACAGCTGAAGAAAAATACGCTCTGAAAGCTGTTGAATGGGGAGATGCGATCATTAATAGTCAGCAGCAATCATATACGGACTGGAAAATTCCGTTCGTCGGATTCTTCTACAGGGACACGGATAAAATTCAGATCCTACGGTACAATCCAATTGCCCAGGATCAGGCTCCCGCCATGGCTCTCGAAATGCTATGCCGGACATTCCCCCTGCATGAACAATGGATAAACTGGTACTCAGCTCTCACATTGCATGCCGAGTATCTGAAAGCTGCTTCCAGATTTTCAATGCCATACGGAATGATCCCACAGTCTATCTACAATGTCGATGAGCAGCATGAGCGGAGTCTGTACGGGCTCCAACAATCAAGCCTGGCCGGAAAAGGCCCGTCTGAAACATACATAAAACAAGTTATGAATGGCATGGAACTTGGCAATGGTTATTACCTTCGCTTTTTTCCGGTATGGTATGGCCACCGGGGCAATTTCGGCATTCAGCTTGCACAGGCAAAAGCTCTGGCTGTTGCATCACACCTCCGTAAAGACCTCGATGGTATCAACCTCAGCCGTCAACAGCTGGAATGGATCATTGGTAAAAATCCTTTCTGCCAGAGTACCATGTGGGGCGAAGGATATGATTTCTCTCCTCTCTACACGCCCAGTTCAGGACATATTGTCGGAGGACTCCCGGTGGGCATCCAGACATCTGAAGACAGGGATCTTCCATTCTGGCCCTCATCTGCATGCTACAATTACAAGGAAATCTGGTCAAGTCCTTCTGCAAGATGGCTGTGGCTCATGGAAGATGTTGCCTTCCCGGCCAGGATTACTATCACAGGTGATCCTTCTCCGGGCCTGAAGATCCAGATAACCGAGAAAAGCACGGGACAGACACGGGAGATAACTTCTCAAGCAGGTGGAATGTCAACATCCGGAGAGATACCTGAAGGCAGGTACCTGGTCCGATTTGACGGAAGGGAAAAAGAACTGGTGTTGCTTCCGGGAAATGAATACACCCTCAATACCCGTGAATTTTTATCATATAACCTGTCACATGAAATGACCTCCAGGAGATCCGTCC
>Ga0068714_10004974_pt1 | contig 14427 bp, 2 predicted proteins | sample MTBNYHSulfiMetaG_FD_62988 | JGI IMG/M metagenome (GOLD analysis project Ga0068714, IMG submission 62988) | Enrichment culture microbial communities from rom New York Harbor, USA that are MTBE-degrading - MTBE-NYH (New York Harbor Sulfidogenic)... | ecosystem: Environmental > Aquatic > Marine >... | reverse complement strand
GGCGGCCACCATGACTGTCCGAGCGGTGCGGCTGCGGATCAGTTCCGAGGCCAGTTGGCAGGCGACCAGGGGGCCGAGCCCGCCGTTCGTCACGTCGAAGGCCAGGGTCGTTTTTTCGATCAGCGCCCGGGGATCGGCGTTCATCCGCAGTGCGCCCGCCAGCAGGGAGGCGATCGCCGGTTCCGTCAGAAAATCGGTGCGATAGACTCCCGAGCTCAGGAGGACGTTAATGTCCGCCCGTTCGTGGGCCGATTCGCCCAGGCAGTTTTCCGCGGCGGCGGTCAGCATGGGCAACGTGCCCTGTCCGGAGGCTTGACCGGGCTTGAGGATTCCGACGGCCTCAACGCGAACCCGCGGCCTGCAGTCCCGGCCGAGAAAGGACGCTTCCGGAGCCGCCGGCCGCGCCGCGGGCTTCCGAAGATCGCCGCCGGCCTTCCGAATTCGGTCCGGCAGGTCGTCGAAACGGTGCAGAGCCGTGCCGATGGTGATCCCCGAGGCCAAGATGCCGAACAGGACGCTCTGGCCCGTTTTGACCCGGCCGTCCAGGAAGCAGTCCTTCAGGGCGACAAAATGGCTCGTCGAGGCGGTGTTTCCTCGGCGCTCGACATTGTCGATGACCTTGTCCTGGAAGTCTCCCAGGGCGGAGGCGACACGCTTGAGTTCGCGGGAGCCGGCGCCCAGCGATGTCTTGGACGTTTGATGCGGCAGGACATGGTCAATCTCGGCGGGCGACCACCCGAGCTGAAATCCCATGTGGACCGCGTGTTTCAGGAAGGCGGGGATGGAGAGTTGGGCCAGCCTGAGCATGTCCGTCTTCATGATGGCCCCGCCGTGCGGCTCATCCGTCACCTTAGCCACGCACAGCGAGCTGTGGGCCCCCATAGTGTAGAACCCGAGTCCCTTGAACCCGAAATTTGCGCCGGCTCGGGCATCGACGATCACGGCCGCGCCCGCGTCGCCCAGGGTCAGGCAGGGCAGCCGCGGGTCGGCCAGGCCCCTGATCTCTTTCTGGGCCGTTTGGGTCAGGTGGGTGATGTATTCGCCGCTGACCACCATGCCCCGCCGGATCGCGCCCGCTCGAATCAGGGCGTCCACCAGGTAGATACCGGTGAACATGCCGGCGCAGGCGCTTTTAATGTCGAAGGCCAGGGCCCGGCCGAAGCCGAAGGCGGCACGCAGCCGGGCCGCCGTCGAGGGCTCGTAGGAGTACTTGTCCGGCCCGTCGCAATGGGAAATGTGGCTGCAGACGAGCAGGTCGATATCGTCGGGGCCATACCTGGAGACGGCCAGACAGTCCTCGACGGCCTTGACCGCCAGATCGAACGAGAATTCTTTCTCGCCGGCCATGCGCCTGGACTTGATGCCCGTCAGCCGTTCGAGCGGCAGCAACAAGGTCTTCGCACAGCCCTTGACCACCTCGGAGGTGGACACTTCTTTCGGCGGGAGGTAGACGCCCAGGCTTTCGATGACGGACCCTTGGTGCGCGCTCATGGTTGTGCGGACTTCCGCCTGTGCAACCCGGATTCCTCCAGACCGCAGGGAGCAAACGCCTCAAAGCATCGCCTGGAACTCATGGCCCATCGATTCCGTACAGGCGGTGGTAGTCGGCGAACGTTTGGGAGATAACGGCCCCGTCCAGATCGAACTGCTCCAGGGAGTAAACTTGCGGGCGGCAGCGTGAGGAGGCTTTCCCGGCCAGAAAACGCCGCATCCGAACCTCAAACTCCGGCGTGAAGTCGTAGCCGAACGCGTCGTAGATCCCGCGGACGGTTCCCACGGGATCAGCTATGAACCGCGTATAGGCCACCTCGCAGAGGCGACTCTCTTCGACTTGGGTTCGGAAGTCGAGAATGCGTCCGACGGCGTCCCGGGCGAGGTCCATGGCCAGCGGACCAACCTTCCGCGGCTCTACGGAATCCGTGTAGACCGAGGCCAGGATCGCTCCCAGGCTGCAAAGAGAAGGGAGCACTTCGATCAAGTTCCGGTGCATCTGGATGACCGAAGCCTCGGGCACGACCTTCATCAGGGATGGCAGCGCCCAGGAGTGAAGCGGCGACTTTAGGACCCAGTGTCCCCTGGCCGGCCGCTGCCAGTGCAGCATCTGGAGCGCCCGGCGGTACTCGCCGTAGACTTTGTCGTAGACGGCCGGGGGCTGGCGCATCAGCCAGGCGCGGTAGGACGGCAGGACCATTGCCGGCGGCCAGACGAACGTCGGCCAGAACAGGTATTGGCATTCGTCGGGAATACGGGGCGAGAAGTCGTGAGCGACCGCCAGCCCGGGAAAGCACGTCTTTGTCAGCCTCACCTTCAGGGCGCTCAGGGCTCGGCGCGGGTCGCCTCCCGCGTACCGCCTGAAACGCCAGGGCGTGGGATCGAGCGACTCCCAGATCAGGAGCGGGCGGGCCGCAGGGTCCAGAGCCAGCAGGTGGTTCATCAGGGTGGTGCCGGTGCGCGGCGGTCCCGTTACGATCAGAGGACGCCGGACCGGTTGCTCCAGGATATCCGCGTTCCGCCTGACGGCCTCCTGGGTCCTCAGCCTGACCACGAGCCCGTTCTTCACGGCGAGGCGGGCGAATTTCCTCCCCGTCCACGTCAGGCGCCCCTCTGTCCTGGCGGCCCCGAGGAGCATGCGGAGCGGCTCGTGGAAGATGTCCGATCCAAAGTCGTCAAGCCCGGCGGAACTCATCGCTTCCTGTAAAAGGCGCTCTTCGAACAGGTCGGTCCAAGACCGCTCGATTCCGAGCCGCTCGAGATGCGCTCCAAGCCGGTCCCCCGCCTTGATGAAAGCGTGTTTGCGGCCTTTTTGATAGGTTGGAGCTTCGGTCATGGGGCAGGCTCGTCCGCCTCGCCGGTTTTCGGCAGGTTCAGAACGTCATCGGCCAGGTAGCCGATCATCGCCTTCAACGTGGGGTAGTTGAAGATCAATGTCGGCGCAACGGCCACGCCGAGCGACACCTGAAGGCGATTGCGCAGCTCGACGGCGGTCAGCGAATCGAGGCCGAGCTCGAAAAAACCGGTGTCCATGGGCACCTCGTCCCGGGCGCTGAGGCCCATGACGGCGACGACCTGGGAGACGATGTGTTCCTGCAGCAACTGCCGTCGTCTCTGAGGCGGAGTCTCGTTGAGCTTCTCCAGGAATGCGGATTTGCCGGTCAGGCCCGCTTCTTCCCGCAGGACGCGGAAGAAAGGGACGTCGGCCAGGTTGCCAAGAAACCGGGGCCAGTCCACCGGCACCACGCCGACCTGTCCGCGGCTTGCCAGCAACTGCTCGAACATCTCCAGGCCGCGGTCGGTGGCGATCTCGCCGATGCCTGCGCTCGCCCAGCGGGCCCGGGCCCTGCGGTCCATGCCGGCCGCCATGCCGCCGTCCGCCCAAGGTCCCCAGTTGATGCTCAGCCCCGGAAGCCCCTGCCGCCGGAGCTGATGCGCCAGCCCGTCCAGGAACGCGTTGGCGGCCGCGTAGTTGCCCTGGGCTGCCGAGCCGAGCAGGGAGGCGATGGACGAAAAAGACACGAAGAATTCGAGGGCTCGGTCCTTGGTCTCTTGATGAAGGTGCCAACCGCCGGCCACCTTGGGCGCCAGCACCCTGGCGAACTGTTCCCAATCTTGATCGACCAGCACGCCGTCGGCCAGGATCCCGGCCGCGTGGACGATGCCCTTGAGCGGCGGCATCGAGTCGCGAACCCGCCGCATCATCGCCGCAACCTGGTCCGCGTCGGCGATGTCGGTTCGGCTGACCAGAACTTCGACGCCTGAGGCGGCTAGGCCGTCCAAGGCCGCCTGGGCTTCAGGGGAGGCTGCGTCGCACAGGTCGGCCAGGACGAGTTGCCGCGCGCCGCGGTCGGCCAGCAGGCCGGCCACGGCCAGGCCCAAGGCGCCCAGGCCGCCTGTGATCAGATACGTCGCATTGCCGCGGATGAGGGCTTCGGCCCGGGCGTCTCCGGGCCGCTCGCCGAAGGAGATCAGGACCTTGCCGACGTGCCTGGCCTGGGCCATGAAACGGAAGGCTTCGACCACCTGCTCGCCGGAAAAGACCGTGTGCGGCAGCGGCTTCAATGCCCCACTGTCGAACCGGGCCAGGGCGTCGCGCAGCATGCGGCTCATCATCCCCGGCGCGGCGATTTCCTCATTGAGCATGTCGAAGCGTTCGTAGCGGATGTCGCCGCGGAATTCCCTCACCCGCGCCTCGGTCCAGACGACGATCGCGCCGATTTCCACGAAGCGGCCGCCCGGCTTCAACACGGATAGGCTCTTGGCGATGAAATCCTCGTTAAGGCTGTTGAGCACCACGTCCACACCCCGGCCGTTGGTCAGCCTCATGATCTCGTCGGCGAAATCGAGGGTGCGGGAGTTCATCACGTGGTCCGCCCCGTTCGCCTTGACGAACGCCTGTTTGGGCGGGCTTGCCGTGGCGAACACCTCAGCCCCGATACGCTTGGCCAGTTGCACGGCGGCCAGGCCGACTCCGCCCGAGGCAGCATGAATCAGCACCCGCTCGCCGGCCTTCAGGCGGGCGGACACCTCCAGGGCGCGGATGGCCGTGATCACCACGAAGCTGTTCGCCACCGCCTCCTCGAACGACAGGCTCGCCGGCTTGGGGACAAAGTAACGGGCCGGCGCCGTGACGTGGCTGGCGATGGTTCCGGGAAACAGGCCGACGACCTCGTCCCCGATTTTGAAGCCGGTCACCGCCTCTCCGACGGCGACGACGAACCCCCCGCACTCGAGTCCGAAGAGCGCATCGGCCGTCGACAGGACGCCGATGGCCCGCTCATAATCGCGGAGCATGCCCAGGGCGCGCAGCACGTCCCGGAAGTTCAAGCCCGCCGTCGCCACCTCCACCTCAACCTCGCCGGGCTGCGGCTCGCGCCGTGCGAATGGTTTGTACACTAGGTTGTCCAGGACGCCGAAATCGGTCAGCTGCAGCCGGAAGGCGCCGGAGGCCGGCATGGTCAATGTTCCGCCGCCGCCGTATCTATGGCGGACCAGGCGCTGGGCGAGGCGCTTCCCCCGCCGGTAGGCGAGCTGGTCCTCGTCTGGCCGCTTCGACAGGATTTCGGCCAGCAGGCGATCCGCCTGGGCCGAAAGGTTCTCCTCGGGGTCGAGGTCGATGCGAACGCAGCCCAGCTCGGGGTGCTCGAGTGACAGAACCCTGCCCAGGCCCCAGAGCGAGGCCCCGGACAAAGCCAGCGGGCGGGAGGACTCGACGGCGGCCTGGCCGCCTCGGGTCACCAGGAACCAGCGCGGGGTCTCGACTTCCCGGCGTCCCGTCCACGCCTGCAGAAGATGCAGAACGCCGCCGCAACTGAGTCGAAGCTCTTGCTCCAGGGGCGGCCACGAAGCGTCCGTCGCCGCCGTTGCGTCCAGGTTCCAAAGAATGAGAATTCCCTGGAGACGTGGAGCTCCGTCGGCCATGGCCTCCTCGAGAAGTTGCTCGAAGTCGGCCTTGCGGGCCGGATTGACCCGGTATCGGTCCGCCGCGTCTTTGGCAAAAGCGTCGGCCGGAACGACCTTCAGGCAACGGTCCCCGCGCCGTTCGAGCCGCTTGGCAAGCGCCTCGGCGACGCCGCCGCGGTCGGCCAGCAACACCCAGGCAGCAGTGTCCGTCGGGCCGGCGTCCGGAGTCGGTTCTGCGTCCGGCGCCGCGGGCTCGGGAGGCATCTCCCGCTCCTGCCACTCCACCTCGTACTGCCACTTGGACGTGTCCTCTCCGAGGCTGGCCAGCAGGGCGGCACGGCTCACCGGCCGCGATTCGAATCCCTCGATCCGGGCGATGGCCTCTCCACCCTCGTCGAACAACTCCATGAGCCCCACGGCGTTGCGTCCGTCGGGAGGAACCTCGATGCGCCCGTACATCCAGACCGTGCCGGGCCCCGGCTCGCGGAACACCTGCACCCGTGCCGCGCGGAAGGGGATGCGCATCGTCGCGCCCACGGCGGCGAAGACGGACCTGGTCTCCGGGGCGAACACGGCCAGGAGCTGCAGGCAGGAGTCGATGAGGCCGGGATGCAGGACGTAGTCTGACAGATCTTCCTGCACGGCCGGCAGGCGCATGCGACAGACACCTTCCATATCGCGCGCCCAGACACGGTCAATCCAGCGGAACGACTCGCCCAGCGTGTAGCCGGTCTTCCAGAAGGTCTCGTAGAAATCAGTCCCTTTGATGCTGCGGTCGCAGCCTTTCCTGTACTCTTCCCAGTCGCCCCGGAGCGCCTCCCCCTTCCGCTCGACCTCGGACGCTTTGCGCAGGCGGCCGGTGGCATGCGTGGCCCAGTCGTCGGTGCCCGCCGCCTGTCCATCGGCCGCATAGCTGACGGCCTGAACGGAATAACCGCCCTTGTCGTCCGGCGCCAGGGCCAGTTGATAGCCCACTCGGGCCCCGTCTTCAAGCACCAGCGCCTGGGGGAAAAACACGTCCTCGAGCACATACCCGTTCTTGCCGAAGAGACTCTCGCCTGCGGCGAGCATCGAGGCGATGTGCGAGGCGCCGGGACAGACCACGGTTCCGAAGAGGCGGTGGTCGTTCAGGAAGGGAGGCCAGTTGGATCTTAGGCTCGACTCGAACCTCACTTCCCTGGACTTGGGCAGGTTGAGGCGGTGACCGAGCACCGGATGGCCATCCGTACCGCAGGCCGCGGCGTCCGCGGCCAGAGAAGGCAGACCGCTCCCGGCTTCCGGCCAGTAGCGCTGTTCCTGGAAGCGATAGGAGGGCAATTCAATTTTCCGCCGCGCGTGCCCGGCGTCAAATCCCTCGAAGTCGACCTGTGCGCCGCGCACATACAGCTCGGCCAGGCAGGACAGCATCTCCCGCCAATCGTTCGACTTCCGCGCCGGGTCCGGAACGCTGTGCAGCCACACTGCTTCGTCCCGCTCCGCGAGTTCCCGCCTCGTATCGTCAGGCGCGGATTTCGGCCCCAGTTCCAGGAAGAGGCGCGCCCCTTGACCGAGGAGCGTTTTGAGGCCGGTGACGAAGCCCGCCGGCACGGAATCCGCGTTCCTCCAGTACTCGGCTGTGCAGACCTCGTCGCCGGCCAGTCTGCCGGTGACGCTCGAAACGAGAGCCGTCCGGGGAGCCGCGTAGTTCACCTCACCGCAGATGCGGTTGAATTCCTCCTGCTCCGGGCCGCCGGCGGCCGCCTGGATCCGTTGGCCGAGCCGTCCCCGAGCCGCGACAAGCTTCAACCCGTCCTCAAGGCTGAAGACGCCGGCCGCACAAGCCGCCGCGTATTCGCCAGAGCCGTGCCCCAGAACCCAGTCCGGCTCGATTCCCCAGGACTTCCACGTCTCGGCCAGCGCGTATTCGAGAGCGAACTGCGCAGGCAGCACATAAGCGTTTTGGGCGATGGGGGCCGCGCGGGCCGCATCATCCTCTTCCGGATATAAAAGAGCCAGAAGAGGCCGGTCGAGGTGTTCCTGCAGGATTTCGGCGCAACGGTCCAGGGCCCGCCGAAACACGGGCTGCGTGTCGTAGAGCTCGCGCCCCAGGCCCGGGAACAGCACGTATGAGCCCGGGAAAAGGAAGGCTGCGAGCGGTTCCTCCTGCTCCGAGTCCTCGCCCCGGACGACGCCGGGGACGTCTTCGCCCGCCGCCAGCCGGCGCAATTGTTCCGCGGCATCGGCGGTCGAGTCCGCTTGGAGGGCCAGGCGATGACTGAAATGATTGCGGCCGGTTCCCGCGGAATAACAGACGTCGGCCAGGTCCAGTTCCGGATGAGCCCGCAGGTGGCCGGCGTAGGCCGAGACTAGGCCGTCGAGCGCCGCGGGATGCCTGGCCGAAAGCGCGAGCAGGTGTCGTGGCCGCCGCCATGTCGATGTCGGCGCGGGGGGCTCCGGCGGCTCGGCTACGACCAGATGGACGTTGGTGCCGCTGAAGCCGAAGGAGCTGACGCCGGCGACGCGCCGCCGGTCCGACCGCGGCCAGGGAACCACCGCAGTGGGCACGCGCAGGCGCAGGTCGGACCAGTTCACGTGAGGCGTCGGGTGGCGGAAATGCAGGTGCGGAGGGATCTTTTCCGCCCGAATCGCCAGGAGGACTTTGATCAGGCCGGTGATGCCGGCCGCGGCCTCCAGGTGCCCGACGTTGGTTTTCACCGACCCGGCCCAGAGCGCATGCTCCGGGTTTCTCCCCGGGGCGAAGACGGCTCCCAGCGCGGACAGCTCGATGGGGTCGCCCAGGGCCGTGCCGGAGCCGTGGGCCTCAATGTAATTCACGTCCGAAGGGCTGAGGTTCGCGTCGGCCAGGGCTTCGCAGATGAGCGCCTGCTGGGCCACGCCGTTGGGAACGGTCAGGCCGCTGCTGCCGCCGTCCTGGTTGACCGCCGAGCCCAGGATGACCGCCAGGACGCGGTCTCCGTCGGCCTGCGCGTCCTTGAGCCGCTTGAGCACCACCAGGCCCGCGCCCTCCCCGCGGACATAGCCGTCGGCCGAAGCGTCGAAGGTTTTGCAGGCGCCGTCCGCGGAGAGCATGCGGGTTCGGCAGGTGGCCAGCGTGGCCTCGGGCAGAAGGGTCAGGTTGATTCCGCCCGCCAGCGCCGCATCGGCCTCGTAGGTGCGCAAGCTCCAACAGGCCATGTGCACGGCGGCGAGCGACGAGGAGCAGGCCGTGTCCAGGGAGAGGGACGGCCCCTTGAGGTCGAAGAAATAAGACAGGCGGCCGGCGATCGCGTTCAGCGCATTGCCGCTCAGGAAGTAGGGATCCAAGTTCCGCGCGGCCCGCGACGCGCCCAGGAGCCGGGCATACTCCGTAGAGGTGACGCCGATGAAGACGCCCGTGCGGCTGCCCCTCAGGCGGGCGGGCGGCCAGCCCGCGTTCTCGAACGCTTCCCAGCCGACTTCCAGCATCAGGCGCTGCTGGGGGTCCATATGGAGCGCTTCGCGGGGCGTGATGTTGAAGAAGCGCGGGTCGAACAGCTCGATGTCCTTCAGGAAAGAGCCGTAGCGGCAGTACATCTTGCCCGCTTTCTCCGGGTCGGGATCATAGTAGCTATCGATGTTCCACCGCTCCCCGGGCACTTCGCGGACCAAGTCGGCGCCCTCGAAGAGCAGGTCACCGAACGCGGACATGTCGCCGCCGGCGCCGGGCAGGCGGCCGGCGACTCCGACGACGGCGATCGGCTCGCAGGTTCCGTCCGCCGTCGCGGTCCGGCCTCGGGCTGCCGGCGCAGCCGATGCGGGCGCGAGACTCAGCAGCAGGCCGGCCAGGTGCTCGGACAGCTTCTCGATGGTCGGGTAATCGAACGAGGCGGTGGCCGGAAGCCGCATTCCGAGCCGCAGGCGCAGCCGCTGCTGCAACTCGACAGCGGTCAGCGAATTCATGCCCATGTCGAACAGGCCGAGGCGCGGGTCGGCGTCCTTGACGGAGGAGAAACCCAGCACCGCCGCGGCCTCTTCCTGAACGACGGCCAGAAGCCGCCGCCGCTGCTCCTGGGGCGGCATCGCCCGGAGTGCCTTGGCCTCCTCGGATTCCGCGGTCTGGCCGTCGTCTCCCTCCGGCGCGATGCGTTCCAGGAAAGGACGGCGCGCTCGGGCCTCGTAGACGGCCTTGAACCGGCCGCCGTCCAGGCGGACGACCGCGCGCTGGGCCGCTCCGGAGGCCAGGCAGACCTCGAGCTCGGACAGCGCCCGCTCCGGCTTCCAGGCTGTGATGCCCATCTTGGCCAGCAGGCCGCGGGCTTCGGCGTCGGCCAGGCCGCTACCGGCCCACGGTCCCCAGTTCACGCTGAGGCCGGTCCAACCCCGTCTCCGCCGGCTGTGGGACAGCAGGTCGAGAAAGTGGTTCGCGGCGGAGTAGTGGGCCTGGCCCGCCGAGCCCCAGACTGAGGCGATGGAAGAGAACAGGATGAAAAAGTCGAGGGGGATTTCGCGCGTCAGCCGGTCCAGGTTCCAGCCGCCGAGCACCTTGGAGCCGAGCATGTAGACCAGTTCCTCGACCGACATCTCCCCCAGCGGGACGAGCGTCGAGTCGCCCGCGGCATGGATGATGCCCTTCAGGACGCGGCCGCCGGCGGCGAGCTCTGAGAACAGTCCGGCCATGGCCTCGGGGTCGGACACGTCCGCCGCCGCCAGGCGGATTTCGGCGCCTGCCGCCTCGAGTTCGGCGAGAGCCTGGCGGGCTTCGGCCGGGGCGGCGCCGTGCCGGCTGACGAGCACAAGGTGTCTTGCGCTGCGGCCGACGAGCCAGCGGGAAGCGGCCAGCCCGAGTGCGCCCGTCCCGCCGGCCACCAGGTAAACGGCTTCGGCGTCGAGGGCCGGCGGCCTTCCAACGTCTTTCCGCTCGACAGGCGTGAGGCGCGGGACGAACCGAGCAGGGCCGCGCAGGGCCGCCTGGTCCTCGCCGTCTCCGGCCTGGAGTTGCCGCGCCAGGTTCGTCATCTCCGCCTCGTCGGCCCGCTCGAGATCCACGAGTCCGCCCCAGAGCTCGGGGTGCTCGAGTCCCACCACGCGGCCGAATCCCCAAATCGGCGCCTGCGCAGGATTGATGAGGCTTTGAGCCGGGCCAACCGCCTGCGCACCGCGGGTGACGACCCAGAGGCGGGGAGCCCCGGCTGAGGCGTCCGGCCGTTGGAGCAGCGCCTGGAGGGCGCGGAGCATGCTCGCGCATCCGAGGTAGCGTGAACGTCCGAGCTCGTCCCATGTCATGTGGTCGGGTTCCGGAATGTCGAGGCCCAAGCAATGGACCACTCCGGCCAACGGCGCCTGCGAATCGCCGCTGACGTCTTTCAAGAGACGGGCCATGTCGAGGGTCGCGGTCGGGTCCGGGCCGTCCCCCCCGGGCCATGCTGTGAGCAGGCAGCGATGCCCCCGGCTTTCGAGCCGCCTGGCGAGGTCCGCGCCGATGCCCGAGCCGTCGGCCAGGATGAGCCAGGTCCGCCGCTCATCGGCCGTTACGGCGGCGCGGGCCGCCTCCTCGGGAAGCGAGCGCGGCTCCCACGTTGTTTCATAGTGCGCTTCTTTCATCCGCTCAGCGCTCTGCTCGTCGGAACCGGCCCCCGGCGTCATGCCCGGGGCGGCTCCGGCCGCTTCGGGCGCGGCTTCCATCATGTCCACCCAATATCTCCTGCGCTGGAAGGGGTAGGTCGGCAGGCTCACCTTCCGCCTCGCGTACCCGCGGTCGAAGGCCTCGAAATCAACCGGCACCCCGTGGACGAAGAGCGCGGCCAGGGTGTCGAGGACCTGTTCCCAGTTGCTATGACCCTCGCGCAGGCTTGGCAGCCACACCGCCTCGGCTCCTCCCGAGCACAGCCTGCCCAGAGTCGTCAGGATCGGTTTAGCGCCCACCTCCAGCATCAGGCTTGCTCCCTCCTTGACCAGGCTGGCCGCGGCGGCGGCGAATTGAACGGGCTTGCGAACCTGGCGGCACCAGTACTCCGGCGTGCAGATCTCGTCGCTTGCGAGCCGACCCGTGACGCTCGAGATGATGGGCAGCCGCGGCCTGGAGAATGTCACTTCCTCGCACGTCCTGACGTACTCGGCCATCATCGGTTCCATGCGGTGGGAGTGGAAGGCGTGGGAGACCGTCAGCCAGTGCACCAGCGCGCCGTCCGCCTCGAGCTCCGCCGCCAGGGACCGAATCTCGTCCGCCTCGCCGGAAAGCACGACCTGCCGCGGCCCGTTGAATGCCGCCAAGGAAATCCGATCCTCGCGGCCGGCGACGGCCTCGAGCACCTTGGCCGTCGGCGCCGTCACGGCCGCCATGGCTCCTCCCCGAGGCAGAGCCTGCATCAGGCGTCCCCGGATGGCGATCAGCTTGAGCCCGTCTTCGAGGCTGTACACTCCGGAGACGCAGGCCGCGGCGAATTCGCCGATGCTGTGGCCCAGCGTCCAGGCGGGCTTGACGCCCCAGGCGCGCCACATCTGCGCCAGGGCGTATTCAACGGCGAACAGAGCTGGCTGCGTGTAGACCGTCTCGTCCAGTGGAGATTTTTCACCGTCTTTCGGGTAGAGCATGGACAACAGCGGCCGGTCGAGATAGGACCGCAGGATCTCGGCGCACCGGTCCAGCGCGCGCCGGAACACCGGCTGCGTTTCATAGAGCTGACGGCCCATGCCCACATACTGGGATCCTTGGCCGGTGAAGAGAAACGCCACCCGCGGCGGCGACTTTGTGTCGAGTGCGTGCCGGACAGCGCCGGGAACCGCCTGTCCCGCCAGCATCCGGCTGAGCTTTTCGGCGGCTTCCACGGCCGTGGTCGCCTGAAGCGCCGCCCGATGGCCGAAGCGCGAGCGGCCCGCGCCGGCCGTGTTGCAGACATCCGCGAAATCCTGCTCGGGGTGATTTAAAAGGTGAGCTTGGTAGTCCGCGAGCATGGCCTGCAGGGCCTCGGGACTCTTGGCCGAAAGCACAAGCAGGTGGCGTGGCCGCTCCTGATGTCGCTTCGCCTGCTTCGGGCGAGGAGCCTCGCCGACCACCAGGTGGGCGTTCGTCCCGCTGAACCCGAAGGAGCTCACGCCCGCCAGACGGGGGCGTATCCTCCCGGCCGGCCAGGCCACCAGTCGTATCGGAACCCGCACTCCAAGCGCGCTCCAGTCGACGTGGGGCGTCGGCCTTCGAAAGTGCAGGTGGGGCGGGATTTCCTCGTGCTGCAGCGCCAGGATGGTCTTGAGCAGGCCCGCAGCGCCGGCCGCGGCCTCCAGGTGGCCGATGTTGGTCTTGACCGACCCGACCCAGACCGGCTCCAGCCCGCGGCGCGCCTTGCCGAACACGCCGCCCAGGGCCTCGAGCTCGATCGGGTCCCCCAGGGCCGTGCCCGTTCCGTGGGCTTCGATGTAGTCAATGTCCGCCGGCGTCAGTCCCGAGGCCTCCAGCGCCGCGCGGATCACGGCCTGCTGGGCCGGGCCGTTGGGAACGGTCAGGCCCCCGCTGCGGCCGTCCTGGTTCAGGGCTGAGCCGTGGATGACGGCCGCCACGGGGTCGCCGGCCGCGACCGCGTCCGCAAGCCGCTTGAGCAGGATCATGACCGCGCCCTCGCCGCGAACGTACCCGTTGGCCGCGGCGTCGAAGGTCTTGCACGACCCGTCGGGGGACAGCATCCGCGCCTTGCTGAAGTTGATGGTTACCGTCGGGGTGAGCATGAGGTTGACGCCGCCGGCCAGGGCTGCGTTGCACTCGCGGTGGCGCAGGCTCTGGCAGGCCAGGTGGAGGGCGGCCAGGGAGGACGAGCAGGCCGTGTCAATGCTTAAACACGGCCCCTGGAGGCCTAGGCCGTAGGCAATCCGTCCGGCGGCGACGCTGGCCGCGGTGCCGGTGCCGGCATAGGTGTTCCCGGAGCTTCCGATCCGGTGCACGATCAGCTCGGCGTAGTCGTTCGTTGAAAGACCGATGAAGACGCCGGTCTGGCTTCCTGCGAGGCGGTCCGGCGCCAGGCCGCCGTTCTCTAGGGCTTCCCACGCCGTTTCCAGCAGCAGGCGCTGCTGGGGGTCCATGGCCGCGGCTTCGCGCGGCGAGATGCCGAAGAAGCGGGCGTCGAACATCGCCGCATCGCCGAAGAAAGCGCCGTAGCGGCAGGTCATCTTGCCCGGCGCGTCCGCGTCCGGGTCGAAGTACTCCTCGACGTCCCACCGGTCGGCCGGGACCTCGGCCACCGTGTCCGCACCGTTCCGCAGCCGCTCCCAGAACCGCTCCGGCGTATCGGCGCCGCCGGGCAGCCGGCAGCCGACGCCCACGACGGCAATGGGCTCCTTGGAGGCTTGCGTTGCGCGATCTGACGTGCGGGGATTGTTTGCTTCTGCCGGGCCTGTCTTGAGACGCGGTTTTGCTACGCCATGTTTCCCGGCCATTTTAAAGGAGTATAAAGTAGGATGTGGAGGTCGTCAAGGACGGTCGGAGGGCCTGATGTTTCCTTCCGTTCCGGAAAGACATAAAATCGCCTTGAGTCCAGGAGGCGAAGATGCCCGGGAAGAATAATCCTCGAGAATGGCGCTGCTCCGGGTGGCGATGATCGCTCAAAAAGGCTCGGGCTTCGACGTCATCCTCATAAGCGGTGAGCCCTACGCCGACCACCCCCTCTCGGGCGCGGGCGTCATCGCCCGCGTGCTCGACGCCGAGGGCTTTAAGGTCGGCGTCATCGGCCGACCCGACTGGCGGCGCGATGAGGATTTCGCCCGCCTCGGCCGGCCGCGCCTGTTCTTCGGCCTCACCTCGGGCTCCGTGGACAGCCTGCTCCGCAACTACACCCCCCTCAAGCGCCTCCGGAGCCGGGATCCCCACGCCCCCCATGCCTCGGGCGTCCCCGACCGGGCCGTTCTCGTTTACGCCAACATCGTGCGCCGCCTCTTCCCCGGCGCAGTGACAGTCCTCGGCGGGGTGGAGGCCTCGCTGCGGCGCTTCGCCCACTACGACTACTGGGAGGATCGCGTCCGCCGCAGCCTGCTCCTCGACTCGCGGGCCGACATCCTGGTCTACGGCCCGGGCGAGCTGCAGGTGATGGA
>Ga0068714_10004973_pt1 | contig 14427 bp, 15 predicted proteins | sample MTBNYHSulfiMetaG_FD_62988 | JGI IMG/M metagenome (GOLD analysis project Ga0068714, IMG submission 62988) | Enrichment culture microbial communities from rom New York Harbor, USA that are MTBE-degrading - MTBE-NYH (New York Harbor Sulfidogenic)... | ecosystem: Environmental > Aquatic > Marine >... | reverse complement strand
CGAGGTACCGCTCTGCCTTGTACTTCGTCACTCCGGCGTTTCTGGAGACCGAGCTGTAGTTGACCTCATCGCCCCCGGCACTGCCGACGAAGGTCAGCGTCCGTCTGATTTGTGCCAGGTCGTCCATGGTCGGGGAACAGTCCAGGGAGGGGATGTCCCCGGTCAGGATCTTGGTCACGATATTCTCAAAAGTCTGCAGCCTGACTCCCGCCTCCAGGGTGTGAGGGAACAGCCCGCCGCACAGATACTCTTTGAAACGGTGCGACGCCCGCAGGTGGTCGGGGGGAGGCGGCCCCCGGAACAGACAGTCCAGGGGAAGAGCGGCCAGCTCGAGGCCGAAACGGAAGCCCAGGTACTCCCGGAAGCTGAACGGCAGCAGGACGTGTCGGATCACCCGTCGGGACAGGTCCCAGGCCGTGGAGTACAGCGAGAGCGCCGGCGCGCGTAGCGCTTCGCGTCCTGGACGGCCTCCTCGTCGAGCTGTAGGACCTTCTGTTAATCCACGGGCGCAGGATACGTCAGTGACCTCATTCCGTCAAATCATTGAACAAAATGATACACATTTCGTCGAATGGTTTTCCATAAGACCCTGATAGTTCGTTCGTTCGATGGAGGTTGGGGCCGGGCTGCCTGCAGCGCTCCGGCAGTCTCGCCCCGGGTCACGCCGCTGGTCGTCTCCGGCGAACCGCGCAAGTCCCGTCCGGGGAGACTCGAAAACGGGAACGGGCTGAGCACGGGCTATCGGAGCCCGACTACGGCCCCGGGGGGAGATCCTCAACGGGGTCATGGCCACGACCTCGAGCTGGGACCTGTACTGGGCCGCCCTCCCCAGCTTGTACTCCAGCGGCTTCATTCGGGGGAACCGGAAGATGCTCCAGGAACGCGTGCACCTCTTTGCCTCCCCCGCAAAGGAGTACTCTTCGGCCCAGCGCCTTCCGTACAGGGCGGCGTGAATCCTGAGGAGATGCAGAGAGACCCCTCTGTGGAGCCTTGCAGGGTCCAGAGAGACGGGACGACCATCGGTCGCAGGCGCGCCGGCAGCCATCCGCGCGATACGCGGCGTGTTGCCAGCCCAGCGGCTCACCCGGCGAACGCGTACGTCGGAAGCCCTGTAACGCCGGGTCTGGCCTTGAAGAGCCCTCCGGCCAGAGGGTAGGCCTCCACGTCCGTCCCCAGCCTGGCCGTGGTGATGTACAACTCGTCGAGCTTCTCTCCTCCGAACACGCAGGAGGAGACGTTGAGGGCCGGCACAGCCAACCACTGGAGAAGCCGGCCGCTTGTCGGATTCCATCGGCCCACCCCGCCGCCGCCCCAGAAGGCGATCCAGAGCATCCCTTCCGAATCGACGCACATGCCGTCCGGCAGCGCCCCAAATCCCTCCGGCAGGCGAACCGCCGCCCGCTTGTGCGAAATCTCCCCGGTCGCCGGGTCGAAGTCGTAGGCTGCGACCGTGTTCGTAGGAGTGTCTATGTAGTAGAACGTGTTGTTGTCCGGGGACCACCCCATGCCGTTGGAGAGCGTGACCCCTGCGATCTTCTTCGAGACGCCCAGCTCGGCATCCAAGCAGTAGAGGCTGCCCGCGGGACCGCTGTCGCCATATCCCGTGTCCAGCTTCTTGGACATGGTGCCCGCCCAGAATCGTCCTCGGCAATCGCACTTCCCGTCGTTGAACCGGTTTTCCGGAATGTCGGCTTCGGGGTCCCGGATTTGCTTGATGGTACCGGCCCGGAAGTCCACGTAAAAGAACCCGTGCTGCAGGGCCGCGATCAGCCCTCCCTTTCTGCGTGGGGCCACGGACCCCGTATTCTGCCCGACATCCATGCTCGAGACCTTCCCGCTCAGGGTGTCCAGAGCATGGATCGTGTTGTTCAGCAGGTCCAGCCAGTAGACGGTTTTCGTGTCCCCGTCCCAAACCGGACCTTCACCTATCGTGCAGCCGAGATCGACGAGCAGCTCCGCCTCGACCCTCATGCCGTGAACCCGCCCGTCACGTGGAGCTCTGTGCCGGTCACTTTCGACGATGCGTCGGAAAGCAGATACACGACACCGGGGACGTGATCCTCCACTGTCAGCAGACCCCCCATCGGTATGCACGTGGCCGCCGTCTTCTGGAGCCAGGCCAGGTCGTGACCCTGGGCCTTTCGCAGGGCCAGCTCTCCTGGAGTGGCCACCCATCCCATGGTCACCCAGTTGGAGCGGATGTTGTACTTGGCGTAGTTCTTGGCGATGTGTTTCGACAGGGTCAGCAGCGCCCCTTTGGAAACCGAGTAGCTTGCCCGATCCTCTTCGCCCCCGTATGCGTGGGCGGTGCCCGTGAAGACGATGGAGCCCTTCTTCTGACGAAGCATCGAGCGCACGACGAACTTCGAGCAGAAGAACGCCGCCTTTACGTTCAGGCTGAACACATCGTCGTACATCGACTCTTCCGTGTCCACCAGCGAGGCCGCCGGCAGTATTCCCGCGTAGTTGTAGAACCCGTCGATGCGCTTGTACTTCTCCTCCGCCGTGCGCACCAGCTCTTCGCAACCCGCCACCCTTGTGACCTCGACCTGTACGAAAACGCCCTCACCCTGCCCCTCGTTGCTGATGAGCCCCAAGATCTCATCGCCGGCAGCTCGGTCTCGCCCTCCGATCACGACCTTCGCTCCCTGGCGCGCGCTCTCGACCGCCACCCCACGTCCGACCCCCTTGGTGCCGCCCGAGATCAGTATGACCTTCCCTTCCAGCATACCAGCCATGCAGTGGCTCCCTCCCTCAGACGGCGATGACCTTGATCCTGCGCTTCTGAATGAACCGGTCGAAACCGACTGCCGCGATCAGGGCCAGGCCCTTGATCACCCACTGCACGTATTCCTGCACGTTCAGCAGGATGAGGCCGTTGGTCAGAACCCCCATAATCAAAACGCCGACGATTACGAAGCCGAGCCTGCCTTCGCCTCCGGATATGCTCACGCCGCCGAGGACCACGGCGGTGATCACGTCCATCTCGTAGCCCTGCCCCATCTTTGGGGTTCCGCTGTTGATCCTGGCCAGCATCACCATACCGGCCAGGCCGGAAAGGAGTCCGGAAATCGAATAGACGATGTACTTGATCTTCTTGACGCTGATCCCGGATAGCCGCGTGGCCTCTTCGTTGCCACCTACGCCGTAGATATATCGCCCGTACCGTGTGTTCTGAACGAAGACGATCCCGATGATGAAGACGATCACCATGACAATGACCGGCACGGGGATGAAGCCTACATACCCCTGGCCAAGAAACAGGATGTCGGACTTGAAGCCGAAGATCGGCATCCCCCCGGTAATCAGGTAGGCCACGCCGCGAATTGAAGTCATCATGGCCAGCGTGGTAATCAGGGGGGGGATCTGCAGCTCGTTGATGAAAAACGCGTTCAGCAGCCCGGCCACTGTGGTGATACCAAGGACGGCGAGCACCACTAGATACACATTGATACCCTTGAGCAGCAGTGCCGCCGCCAGCACGCAACCTACCCCGGCGATGGAACCGATCGACAAATCGATGCCGGCCGTAAGCAGAACCATGGTCATACCTACGGACATGATGCCGACTACTGCGACCTGTTTCAGGATGTTGAAGATGTTCTTGATCGAAAAGAACTGCCCGGAAGTCATGACCGCGAAAGCGATGCTCAGCGCGATCAGCACGATCAGTATCCCGTACGTAGCCAGGATGTCCCGGAAACCGAACTCCCTCTTCACCTGGTTTGGCCCCCGTTGCCTTTCGTTCCTGAGGCGATCTCCAGGATCCTCTCCTGAGAGAAGTCCTCCTTGGAGAGAATCCCGTTGACCCTTCCTTCGTGCATGATCACGATCCGGTCCGACATGCCGATCAGCTCCAGCATCTCCGAGGAGATCATGATGATACTCTTGCCCTGACGGGTCAGCTCGCGCATCAGGCTGTAGATTTCCTGCTTGGTTCCGACGTCGATGCCCCGCGTCGGCTCGTCAAATACCAGAATGTCGCACTTAGTCGCCAGCCACTTGGCCAGGACGACCTTCTGCTGATTCCCTCCGGACAGGTTGCGGGTTATCTGGGTGATCTTGGGCGTCTTGATATTCAGTGAGTCCTTCAGCTCCAGGGAGATGCGCTTCTGCGCCGCGGAGGACACCAGACCGAATCTGGACAGTGCTCTCAAGATCCCGTAGGTTACGTTCTCCTTCACCTGCATCCCGATCACCAGACCCTGACTCTTCCGGTCCTCGGGAAGCAGGCCGATGCCGTACCGAATGGCATCAGCAGGCGAAGAAATGCGGCGTGTCTTCCCCAGGACCATCACTTCCCCGCTCTTAAGTCTGTCGGCGCCGAAGATCGCTCTGGCGGTCTCGGTCCTGCCGGAGCCCACCAGGCCACCCAGACCGAGGATTTCGCCCTCGTACAGCGCGAAGGAAACGTTTTCGATCCTGTCAGTCGTCAGGCCGTCCACGGCCAGAACCACCTTCGAACCCTTCCCTGCGGCCTGCGGGTAGTCCTGCGAGAGCTCTCGCCCGATCATGAAACCGATCAGCTCCTTGATCGTCACATCGCGGGTGTCTCTGGTGGTGATGTACTTTCCGTCCCTCATGACGGAGACCCGATCACAAATCTCGAAAACCTCCTCGAGGCGGTGCGAGATGTACAGAACGGTGACTCCCCTGGCCTTCATCCTCCGCACCAACTGGAAGAGGGAGTCGATCTCCTTGTTAGTGAGGGGCGCTGTCGGTTCATCCATCACGACGATGTGCACGTCCCGCGACAGGGCCTTGACGATTTCGACTATCTGCTGGTAGGCGACGCTCAGGTCTTTCACCTTCGTCCTGGGGTTCAGCTTGATTCCCATTTCCTGACATAGGCGTCGTGTTTCGCCAGCCATCTGCTTCCTGTCGATGAAGCCACCCTTGGTCGCCTCACGGCCGTAGAAGATGTTCTCGGTGACGCTCAAATAGGGAATCAGATTGAACTCCTGATAGATCACAGAGATCCCCAGGGCCAGCGACTCATGGGGCGTGTAGTGGGAGTGCGCCGAGTAGGTCTTCCCTAGAACGTGGATCGTTCCTTCGGTGGGTTGGTACGCTCCGGCCAGGATCTTGATCAGAGTGGACTTGCCCGCCCCGTTCTCGCCGACAATCGCATGGATCTCACCCTTGCGGAAGTGCATGCTGACGTTGTCGAGCGCACGAACGCCCGGAAACAGCTTGGTGATGTTCTCGAAGCTGAGAATGGTCTCATCCATCAGGCGTCAACCGCTCACAGGGACAAGGGGGACCATGATGTGCACCTGCATGGCCGACCCAGGACGCCCCCCTTGCCTAACTCGGACTACATGGTGTTACTTCGTCGCCGGTGTGTCCGCAGTGATTCCGGACCCTTCCTGCCAGAGCGAAGTGAACTGGAAGTACTTGGTCTCGGCCTTGGCTCCCTTCGCTACGCAGTCGTACATCATCTGGGCGACGTCAACGCCGGCCTGACGCGGTCCAATGTCCACGGTGACCCTGAAGTAGCTGCCGGGGAGCTTCATCTTGGCCATGGCTTCCGCCGTGGCGTCAGCACCGCCGATGTAGAAGTTCGGGTCCTTGATGCCTTTGCTCTGGACTGCGGCCAGGGCGCCCAGGGCGAGCTGGTCGTTCACGCAGGAGATCACGTTGACCCCCGGGTTGGCGGTTAGAACCGTATCGGTGACGTTGGTGGCTTTCTCGATGCTCTCCGCGTACTGCCGAGCCACGATTCTCGCGTTCGGGCACAGCTTCTTGATGGTATCGGCCATGCCGTCGCCACGAAGAATGACGGCTTCCACATGGTCCAGAGTCAGCAGCAGAACGTCTGCCTTGCCCCCCAACTTGTTGTTGATCCACTTCGCGGCGTTCGTACCGTTGACCACCCCGTAGCCGTAATCATCGACTATGACGTGACCGTCGGCGTTGTCGATCTTCTGGGCTTGGCTGATCACGATTATGCCTTTGGCTTTCGCCTTCTCGGTCACGGCCTGTAGGCCTCTCTGGTCGACCGGCGCGGCGCCGATTGCCTGACAGCCCATGGCAATGAAGTTCTCCATCTGGTCATTCTGGGCGGCGGCATCATACTTGCCGTCGGTCACGATCGCCTCCACCCCGAGAGCCTTGCACTGGTCCCTGAAGCCGTTGGCCACCTCGATGAAGTACGGATTGTCCAACGTGGCTACAGAGAATCCGAACCTCAGTTTCTCTTCTTCTCCTTCAGTCTTCCCCCCGGCCCAGCCGAGGGTGCCGAGGCACGCGAGAATACAGACTACCATCAGTACCAATCGCTTCGTTTTCATTTTGGACTCCTTTCCCGTAATTTTGGATGGATCTTGCCCGTCCCAATCGTTCAACTGCGTGCGGCCGCTGCCCGTCTGAGAATGACCGTCGACCCTTCGTACCTCCTTTCATCTTGGAATCCTTGCGGTACGCAATTGCCCTACCCGGAATGCGGAAACAAACATGAATCGGTTCATGTTTCAGTTCATAGTACACCATGCGCTGAAGGAATGCAAGCAGATTCTTCAAGAGAGGCGATATGAGCTAACTACAGCTATAATAAGGAAAAATATGCCAACGGTGAGCTGCAGGGCGTTTAGCCGGCTTGATTCTCGAATCGATTTAGGCCATGATATGAACAGACAAAGCATCCGGACAGGAGGTGGTCTGTTCCGATGGCAGTAATCAAGGACGTCGCAACACGCGCGGGTGTCTCGACCGGATCGGTTTCCAAGTTCTTCTCGAACCCCTCCGGGCTGAGAGAGGCCACCCGAGAGCGCATCGAGCGAGCGGTGCGCGAGCTGAGCTATCGGCCTTCGCGGATTGCCTCTAGTCTTCGAACACGCCGCACCAATCTGCTGGCCCTGATTGCCCCCGACATTGTCAATCCTTTCTACGCCTCGGTCTACGACGCAGTAAGGATGGCTGCGTCGCCGTACGGGTACAAGCCGATCCTCTACACGACCGAGGATGACCTGGCGACTCTGAAGGAATACGTCGAGGGCAAGTACATCCATGAAGTGGACGGCATCATTCTCTGCTTTCTCGACGAGGACGAGATCGTGAACGACTTCCAGAAGATTCGGGCTCGCATCCCCCTCGTTCTGATGAGTTGGGACATCAACGAAAAGACGGACAGCGTTGTCATCGATGTTTTCGACGCCGTGAACAAGGCCACCAACCATCTGATTCGACTCGGGCGGCGCGACATCGCCTACATCGGAGGCCCGCCGGACTCACGAATCTCAATAGAAAAGCGGGGTGGGTACGAAAAGGCGCTGAACGACGCGGGCATCCCTCTTCGACCCGAATACGCGTTTTCCGGAAGGTACCGCCTCCAGACCGGATTCAAGGCGACGCAGCAGTTTCTGAGGCTCCCCAAACCGCCGTCGGCAATCGTTGGAGCCAACGACACTCTCGCGATCGGAGCCATCAAGTACCTCCTGCAGAACGGAGTGCAGATACCCGAAGACGTCGCGGTGATCGGGATGGACAACGTCCCCCTGTCGGCCATGTACGAGCCTGCCCTGTCCACGGTCACGATCCCGATTGAGCGCCTGGGGCTGGAAGCGGTGAGAATGCTGATGAACCGGATTCAGAAGCCCGGGGCCCGTAACCGGAGCGTCCTCCTTGGAACAGAGCTCGTCGTTCGCAATACCACCGACAAGAGCTCGCCTCTGGTCGTGGAGATGTAGGGAACGCCCTGCTCCGTCCTCCGTCCCCGCAAGCCAAGCCATGCCGTGCTCAGAATCGATTGGCGAGGGCACGCCTTTGAGTCGTCGTGAACCGATCCCCTCCGGCTCCCTTCAGCTTGATGCTTGCAATCCGCGAGCTCATGGTGTAATATGAACGCAAATATGAACCGATTCATTTCGATCGGCCGTCTGAGGCGCGTTGGGCGGGCTTCCTTCCGAGCATGGGCCCGCTGACGCCTGATTACCAATGGAGAGACCTGGCCATGAAGTTGAGCGTGCTCCCAGTTTCGTACTTCCAGAAGATACGGACCAAGGAAATGGGCATCGAGGAATGGGCGCGGGAGGGGGTCGAGCTGGGGCTGGACGCGATCGACATCAGCGTCATCCTCCTCGAGACCCGCGACCCATCCCACCTAAAGGAGTTCCGGAGGAAGGTGGAGGACCAGGGGATCTCGATCGCGGTTGCCTCGACCTATCCAGACTTCACCCACCCCGACGGCCGCGAGAGAAGGCGGCAGCGGGAGCAGTTCAGGCGTGATCTCGAGGATCTGGCCGCTGTTGGTACTCGGATCGTCCGTGTGACCTCCGGACAGGCCCATCCCGGCCTGCAACGGATCGACGGTGTCAGATGGGCGCTGGACGGAATGCTGGGCTCCGTCGAAACGGCGCGAGGAGCGGACGTCCAGCTAGTCTTCGAGAATCACGCCAAGCCCGGCGTCTGGCAGTACCCGGATTTCGACTTCCCCACGGACGTCTTCCTCGAACTAGCGCGAGAATTGAGCGGCACTGAGGTCAAGCTGCTGTTCGATTGCGCCAACCCGATCGCTTACGGGGACGATCCCGTGGACCTGTTGAAGCAGGTGGTGGAGGAGGTGCGATGTGTGCATGCATCCGACACAGCGAGGAAGGGCGAGCTGAAGCCCGTAGTGATTGGGACTGGCCTCGTGCCCTATCCAGCGATATTCGCGGTGCTGAAGGAAAACCAATTCGACGGCTGGATCAGCATAGAGGAAGCCAGCGGGCGGGGCTCGGACGGCGTGCGCATGGCCGTGGACTTCGTCCGCTCGAAATGGAGTGAACAGTGAAAGCGTTGGTGCTGACCGCGGCGAGCAAGTTCGAGTACAAGGACGTTCCAGAACCGGAGATAGGACCCCGGGACGTCATGATTCGGGTACGGGCCTGCGGCATCTGCGGCAGCGACGTGCACGGAATGGACGGGAGCTCGGGAAGAAGGCAGCCGCCGATCATCATGGGACACGAAGCTTCCGGGGAGATCGCCGCGATTGGAAGCGAGGTCACTCGTGTCCAGGTAGGCGATCGGGTTACCTTCGACTCGACGATCTACTGTGGCGAGTGTGACTTCTGTAGAAGCGGAGCCAAGAATCTCTGCGACAACCGGAGAGTCATCGGCGTGTCCTGTGACGAGTACCGGCAGGACGGGGCGATGGCCGAGTACATCGCCGTCCCCGAAAGGATTCTATACATGCTGCCGGACCAGCTGAGCTTCGAGCACGCGGCGATGATCGAGCCCCTTTCGGTGGCCTTCCACGCTGTCAATGTCACCCCGATCCGGATCAATGACTCGGTTGCGGTGATCGGGTCGGGCCTGATCGGCCTCCTGGTGATTCAGACCTTACGGACAGCCGGCTGCGGCCGGATCCTCGCTATCGATCTGGACGAAAAGAAACTGGCACTGGCGAAGCAGCTGGGTGCAGACAGGGTCTACACCCCCGGGGATGCCACTGTCCGGGAGGTCCGCCGGATCACTGGCGGCAAGGGCGTGAATCTCGTATACGACGCCGTCGGCATCAATGCTTCGCTCAGGCAGGCCTTCGACTTGATCAGAAAGGGCGGAAACGTCGTGCTGGTCGGGAACCTGAGCAAGACCGTGGACTTTCCCATGCAGTATGCCGTGACCAGGGAGATCAACACGCTGACCTCGTGCGCCTCCAACGGGGAGTACGAGGCATGCCTTGGGATGCTCGACGGCAAGCGGATCGACCTGAAGCCTCTCCTCAGCGGGGTTCAAGATCTCTCAGAAGGGGCCGTGTGGTTCGAGAAGCTGCACCGGGGCGCGGACAGCTTGATCAAGGTCGTGCTGAAACCATGAGCGCGGCAACGCGACGCGGCTCGCCGTCGAAGGCCTTGATCGGAGCAAAGGAGACAACGGATATGGACAACAGGAACTACCTGCAGTGGCTGTCGGACACGACCGACACGGCGTGGTGGCACGATTCGGGTGACCCGAAGGAACTCGAGCAGGCGCTGAGCAACGGGGCGGTCGGAGTGACAACGAACCCGGTTCTGTGCGCCCAGGCCCTGGAAAAGAACGGAGAGCTGTGGCGGGAAGAGATACGAGGAGCCGTCGAGGCGGCGAAGTCCGCCGGAGAGAAGGCCGAGTCTCTCATGCGGATCGTGGTCGCCAACGCCGCGAAGCAGCTGGAGCCGATCCACCGCGCGACGGCGGGCAAGTACGGATACGTCTGCGCCCAGGTGGATCCGTCCCTCGCAGGCGATCGGCTGGCCATGTACGAGATGGCTGAGCGATTCAACGCCTGGGCACCGAACATTGCGGTCAAGCTGCCGGCAACCGCCGCAGGGCTCGACGTCATGGAGAAGTGCTGTGCCAAAGGGATCACGGTGACCATCACCGTGAGCTTCTCCGTCCCCCAGGTGTACGCGGCAGCAACACGGTACCAGGAAGTCCTTCGGAAGCGGAAGCCCGGGGACAAGACCGGGAAGTGCTTCGCGGTCGTCATGATTGGACGGCTGGACGACTACCTCCGGCAGGTTTTCGCCGACAACGAGGAGGGAGTCTCGGAGCAGGAGGTCCGGATGGCCGGCCTGAGCGTGGTCAAGAACGCCTACCAGCTGTTCCGGAAAGACGGCCTGGAGGCGCTGCTGTTGGTCGCGGCGCTGCGAGGCAACTACCACATGACCGAGCTCGCCGGTGGCAATCTGATCATGTCCGTGCACCCGACCTACCAGAAGAGCCTCCTGACCGAATCCGTACCCAAGGCAGAGCGCATCGCCGAGCCGGTTCCCGTTGCGGTGCAGGAGAAGCTCCACCGGATTCCGGAGTTCAGGAGGGCCTACGATCCGGAGGGGCTTTCGGAAAACGATATGATCACCTTCGGCCCCACGCAGCGCACGCTGTCCCAGTTCACCGAGGCAGGCTGGAAGCTCCTGGAACACTTCTAGAGGGCGCCGCCCCTCAACCCACGAACAAGTCCTTGCTGGCGAAGTTCGGGTCGCAGGTCAGGTTCAAGCCCAGCTTGCGCAGCCCCGCCTCGTCCCCCGGGGTTGGGATGTGGGTGATGTGCGCCTCGCAGCCCCGAAGCTCCGTCAGACGTTCCACGGCCGCCTGGGCCGTGCGGTTCATGGGCGCGCTGATCGACAGGGCGATCAGGGTCTCCTCCAGGTCCAGGCTCACTACCCGGCTGCCCAGAATGTCCTTCTTGAAGTGGCTCAAGGTGGTCGTGATCTGCGGGGACAGCAGGTGGATGCCGTCCGGGATGCCCGCCAGGTGCTTGACCGCGTTCAGGATCAGGCTCGAGGCCGCGTGCATGAGCGGGGAGTTCTTGCCCGTGACGATCGTGCCGTCGGCCAGCTCCAGGGCCGCGCCGCAGTAAATGCCCTCGTTGCCCTTGCCGCTCCTTTCCGCCTCCCGCGCCGCCTCGGCGGCCGCCGCCACCACCCGGCGATCCTCCGGGCCCACCTCCAGGTCCTTCATCAGGAGCTCCACCCGCTGCACGGTCTTGTGCTCTTCGATGCCCATGGCGTGCTCGCAGGAGTAGCGGAAGTAGCGCCGGATTACCTCCTGGAGCGCGGCTTCCCGCACCGCCTCGTCGTCTACGATGCTGAAGCCCAGGCGATTGACCCCCATCTCCGTGGGGGAGCGGTACGTGGAGGCCTTCCCGGAGATCCTCTCCATGATCCGCTTGAGCACCGGAAAGACCTCCAGGTCCCGGTTGTAGTTGATCGCCTTTTCGTTGGTGGCCTCGAGGTGGAAGGAGTCAATGGCGTTGAAGTCCCCGATGTCCGCGGTGGCCGCCTCGTAGGCCACGTTGGCCGGGTGCGCCAGGGGCAGGTTCCAGATCGGGAAGGTCTCGAACTTGGCGTACCCTGCCTCCACGCCGCGCCGGTGCTCGTGGTACAGCTGGGACAGGCAGGTGGCCAGCTTGCCGCTGTTGGGGCCCGGGCCGGTCACCACCACGATCGGCTTGTCGGTCTGGATGTACTCGTTGGCCCCGTAGCCCTGGTCGCTCACGATGGTGTCCACGTCCGTGGGGTACCCCTTGGTGAAGCGGTGGGTGTACACCCGCACGCCCCGGCGCTCCAGGCGGTTCTTGAACCTCTGGGCCGATTCCTGCCCGTCGAAGCGGGTGATCACCACGGCCCGCACGGTGATTCCCCACCCCCCCAGGTCGTCGATCATTTTCAGGGCGTCGGAGTCGTAGGTGATGCCGAAGTCCCCCCGGATCCGCCGTCGCTCGATGTCCCCGGCGTAGATGCAGAGGATCACGTCGGACCTCTCGGCCAGGCTGGCCAGGAGGCGCATCTTGACGTTGGGGTCGTAGCCGGGCAGGACCCGGGCGGCGTGGTAGTCGAAGACCAGCTTGCCGCCGAACTCCAGGTACAGCTTGCTGCCGAAGCGCTCCACCCGCCGGAGGATCTCGGCCTCCTGCTCCCGCAGGTACCTCTCGTTGTCGAAGCCGATCCGCCGGGTCGCCATGAGGGAAGTATAGCGGGCCGGGCCCGCCGGGGGAAGCGAGCGGCCGCGGGCACGGCGCGGCGGGGCGCAACCCCTGGGGGCGACGCGCGGCAGAGTGCCGCCCCGAGACCGGCCGGCCAGCAACTCAAGCAGGCGCAGGGCAGAGAGTTGACGCGTCGTTCTCCTGAGAGTATTATGTAATTCTCATACGATTCGAATGGTTTGTATGGCGCAAGGGATGAGAGTGACGTGAAGAGAGTAAAGAAGACCGTAGAGCTCGACCAGGATCAGATCAATCGGATCAAGGCCGCCCTCAAGGCCCGTTCGGAGAAGGAGGCCATCAACTTCGTACTCCGTCAGTTCGACACCGATCTGCAACTTGCCGAAGCCACACTGGAGGACGCCGGGGCCTTCGAGTTCGAGGAATCCTGATCGTGCAGGAGAAGGTGGTGCTCGACACCGGCGTGTACATCGACGTGTTCAACCGGGGGCTGCATCGGGAGGAGATCGACGGCCTCAGCAAAGTGATGTACCTGGCGCATCCCGTGCTCCATGAGCTTTGGATGGGTGCCCGCGGCCGCAAGGAGGTGCGGCACCTGGAACGCTTCTCCCAGGCTTTCGTCCGGCTCAAGCGGTTGATCACCCCCTCACCCTCCACACAGCTGCGTATCGCACGTGTCTGCCGCGCCCTGCGGAGCACAGGGAAGCTCGACCCCCGACAGCCGCGACTCTACAACGACGTCTGCATCGCCATGTTGGCGCGGCAGATCGGTGCGACGGTGGTAACCACCAACCCTGCCGATTTCCAGCGGATTGCCCGCACCGTGGATTTCCGCTTCCGGGCGGTGCGTTGAGCCGATCCCCCGGTATGCAGGAACCCGCATGATAACCTGCATAACAATCGCTCTTGACGAGCCCCCACCGGACCCTGTACTTCTTGAGGAAGGATGTAAGGACTCAAGGATTCTTTGTTTCGTTGTGGCAATGCCGGTTTCCGAGGTCGGTCATGTGAAACGAGACACAGTCACCAGCACGGTCTCCTCCAAGGGCCAGACCACCCTGCCGGTCAAAGTGCGCAAGGCCCTCGGGGTCCAGAGCGGCGACGTGATCCTGTCCGAAATCGGGGAGGAGCAGGTCCGGATCCGCAAAGCCCGGCCCCTGGACCTGAGTTGGGCCCGGGCCCTGGAGAGCACGTTGGACGAATGGAACGACCCGGACGAGGACGATCTGTGACCGCTTCGACGTCGTCGAGGTACCGTTCCCCTTCAGCGATGCTCCGCGGGCCAAGCATCGAAAGGCCCTTATCCTGTCTTCCCGCGACTTCAACGAGGGCAACTCCAGCAGCGTGCTCATGATGATCACCACTGCCGCTCGAAGTCGCTGGCTCGGTGAGGTGGCCATCCAGCAGTGGTGGGACGCAGGACTGCGCAAGCCCTGCGGGGCGCGGCCCAAGCTCTTCACCCTGGACAACCGCTTGATCATCTCCAGGGCGGGAGCACTCGCGGAGGAGGTCCGGCGGCGTGTGGTCGCCGCGCTCCGCGGCGCCCTGCCAAAGGCAGGAGCTGCGTCCCTGCAGCCCGAGGAGCGGTTATCCCGGCTCAGCCGATATCTCCCGCAGCCGATTGACACGCTTCGCGGAAATCAGTATCTTTGTTGCATCGGCCATCAAAAAGGGCTTCCTGAGGTCGAAATCGAAACAAGAATCGTGAAGCCCGATCATACCTACCTTGTTTCTCCCACCCTGTAGGGACAACCGGCCGGACAGTAGAATCTACAATATGTGTGACTACTCAAGCTTCCGCTCCTCCAGTGGCGAGTATCAAAGGGCGATGATCACAATCGAACTCTCTAGGAGGAGTACATGAACAAGAAACTCTACGTGGGCGGCCTGGCCTATTCGGTCACCGACACCCAGCTGCGCGACCTCTTCGAGTCCCACGGGACCGTCGAGAGCGCCAACGTCATCACCGACAAGTACACCGATCGTTCCCGGGGCTTCGGCTTCGTGGAGATGGGCACCCAGGA
>Ga0068714_10004972_pt1 | contig 14431 bp, 12 predicted proteins | sample MTBNYHSulfiMetaG_FD_62988 | JGI IMG/M metagenome (GOLD analysis project Ga0068714, IMG submission 62988) | Enrichment culture microbial communities from rom New York Harbor, USA that are MTBE-degrading - MTBE-NYH (New York Harbor Sulfidogenic)... | ecosystem: Environmental > Aquatic > Marine >... | reverse complement strand
GTCGGTCATCTTCAGCCTCGGCACGGGACGCGGGACCGCGCCGTACATGACGCGCCTCCAGTACGCGTTTGGCAGCGCACAGTACGCGTACTTCCTGTCGGGCAACTCGTGCTACGTGCCGCGCGTAGCGGCGTGTATGACGCTCATGGGCGCGTACGCAACGCCGGACTGCTCGCAGTACTTCATCGACCGCTACGACAACGAGAAGTGGGTTGCGCCCAAGAACATCTTCGTCTGGGGCAACAACCCGCTCATCGCCAACGCCGACGGCAACATGGGCCACTGGATCGTTGACTGCATGAAGCGCGGCTCCAAACTCGTCGTCGTTGACCCGTGCCTCACGTGGCTCGCCGCCCGCGCTGACCTCTGGCTGCAGATCCGCCCCGGCACGGACGCTGCGCTTGCGATGGCCATGGGCAACATCATCATCAATGAGGACCTCTACGACCACGAGTTCGTGGAGAACTGGTGCTACGGCTTCGAGGAATACGCGGAGGCCGTCAGCCCCTACGCCGCCGAGAAGGCCGCCGAGATCACCTGGATCCCCCAGGAGAAGATTATCGCCGCCGCCCGCCTGATGGCCGAGAAGCCCTCGGTAGTGCAGTGGGGCCTCGCGATCGACATGACGCTCGAGGCGATCTCCGGTTCGGCGTCGCTCGTGGACCTCTGGTCCATCACGGGCCAGATCGACATCCCCGGCGGCATGCTCACCACGCACCAGCCGTTCAACATCCAGACGTGGAATCCACCGGATCCCGCGGAGCACCTCAGCCAGGCCGAGCAGGACACCCGCATCGGCGGACGCGAGTTCCCGATGCTGAAGTACTCCGGCGTCGTGCTGACGCAGGCCGACATGACCATCGACCAGATGCTCACCGGGCGCCCCTACAAGATCCGCGCGAACTGGATCCAGTCCACGAACCCGCTCGCCTGCACCGCGCAGGAGCCGCAGGACCGGATGGAGCCCGCCTACTCGAACGCCGAGTTTAACGTCTGCGTTGACATGTTCATGACGCCGACGGCCATGGCCTGCTGCGAGATGGTGCTCCCGGTGGCCACGTATCCCGAGCGCGACGGCATCCGCGGCATCTACTACTTCGTCCAGAACACGAACCAGGCCGCCAAGCCGGTGGGCGAAGTGAAGTCCGACATGGAGCTCTGCTGGGAACTCGGGCGCCGCTGGAGCCCGAAGGCATGGCCGGGCGAAACGCTCCAGGAGTTCTTCACGTTCACCATGAAGGAAACCGGCATGACCTTTGAGGAGACGCGCGAAGAGAACTGGATGTATCCGGAGTACCACTACGAGAAGTTCCGCACCGGCGAGCAGCGCCCCGACGGCGGACTCGGCTTCAATACGCCCACCGGCCGCGTGGAGCTCTACTCGAGCCTGCTCGAGTCCTGGGGCCAGAGCCCGCTTCCGGGCTACGAAGAGCCGCCCTACGGCCCGTACACGACGCCCGAACTCATGGAGAAGTATCCGTTCATCCTCACGACCGGCGCGCGCAACTGGGCGTCGTTCCACTCCGAGCACCGGCAGATCCCGCACCTGCGTGCACTGCACCCGGACCCCGCGTTCAAGATCCACCCGAACGCCGCCGCCAAACTCGGCATCCGGACCGGCGACTGGTGCTACCTGGAGAACGACCTCGGCAAGATCAAGATGGTGGCCAACGTTACCCCGGCGATCCACGAGCGTGTCGTGAGCGCGGACCACGCATGGTGGTTCCCGGAGAAGGACCCGGAGAGCCTCTACGGCGTCTACGAGTCAAACGTGAACATGCTCATCAAAGCCGGGTGCGGCAAGTCAGGCTTCGGCAACAACTGCAAGTCGACCATCTGTGCCGTTTCCAAGGTTGGAGAGGGGGAAAACTGATGACCACCGAGTACGGTCTTCTCATCAACTACGAGTTCTGCACCGGCTGTCATTCCTGCGAAGTCGCGTGTCAGATGGAGCACGGCTTCTCCACGGACAGGTGGGGCATCAAGATCGCCGAGATCGGCCCGTGGCAGATCTCAGAGGACAAGTGGCAGTACGACTTCGTGCCCGTGCCCACCGACCAGTGCGACCTGTGCGCCGACCGGACGGCAAAAGGCAAGCTGCCGACGTGCGTGAAGCACTGTCAGTCGCTCGTGATGTCGTACGGCACGCTCGAGGAGCTGGCTCCGCATGCAAAGGGCACGGGCAAGTGCGTGCTCTTCGTGCCCCAGGCCGGCACGGTCGCTTAGCGGCAGACAGGTTGCGTGGTTTCGATAGTGGCCGGGCCCGACTGCCCGGCCACTATCGGGCCCAGAGTCCCCCGGGAGGGTGCATGGCCACGAACGGACAGATCGCGCACGTCCACTACAGAGGTACCGATGACGACGGAGTTGTCTTCGACAGCACCGAGGGAATCGAGCCCCTCCGTTTCGTCATCGGGTCGGGGGCGGTCATCCATGGCTTTGACCGGGCGGTCCTCGGCATGGCGGTGGGCGAGACAGTCACGGTGCGGATCCCCTGCGCTGAGGCCTTCGGCGAGCGCCGCGAGGACGCTATCCAGTCGGTTCTCGCGATGACGGTGCCCAACGCGCAGCACTTGCAGGAAGGCGCGACGATCACCTTCAACGCGCCCGACGGCGAGCCCGTGGCGGCCCGCGTGCTATCGATCCAGAACGGCACGGTCACGTTTGACTTCAACCACCGGCTCGCCGGCAAGGACCTCACGTTCGAGATCACGCTCGTCGATCTCGCGGACGCCTGAAGGCTCCTGACGCCCAACGGCCCCGAGGCCGTCTTGCTCTACGCCTCGGCATTCATGAGAGACGCGTAGAGGCTCTCCCAGATGATCGCGAGGCGCGACGCGTAGTAGGCGCGCAGCTTCCGCTCGTCAAGCCTGCCCACCTCGTGGAAGCGGAACATGTCCGAGGCGTGGCGGTAGATAGCCACGGTCACGGACGCGGCGAGCCGGGTGTTCTCTCCGGGCGTTGAGCCGTGTCGCAGCTGCTCGTGCTTGAAGACGTGGTAGTAGATGCTCTCGCAGGTTTCAACGTTCTCGATCTCGAACTTGGCGATCATGCGCCCTTCCTGCCGCGCGGTGTGCAGGACGTGCGCGATCTCGAACGAGCAGAACATGGTCGTGAAGTCCCGGATCATGATCGCGAGGAGCTGCTCTTTGAGGTCCATGTTGGGCGGCAGCTCGCCCGCGTAGATCTTCAGGCTGTTGAGGTTCTCACGGGTGAACCTGCGCAGCAGTTGCTCTTTCGTCGGGAAGAAGCGGTAGAGCGTTCTCGTCGAGACGTCAGCCTCGGCTGCGATGTCGATCAGCGTCGTCTTTTCGTAACCCTGTTCGACGAAGAGATCCATCGCAGCCTTGTAGATGCGATGTTCGATCGAGAGCTTCTTGTCTTCCCTCAATCCCACTGCGGTCTCCTCGGGATCGGTGCTGCCTGCCACGAAACAGGGCTATCGGCGTTGACGCGTGCTAGCTGCGGGGCGCCCGCAGGGTACTCCCGTGAACGCATCTTAGCGAATGCCAGGCCACTGCGGCAGGTCTCCCGGAGCATCCGTTGCCGACGCGGACCGGTGCGCGGCCATGCTGCTCACCCGCGCCAGTCTGCGTTCTCGCTCGATCCTGTTCGCCCCATGGCGAACGGGCATGATAGGCTTGAGACGGTCACGTGCGACCGTCTCAAGAAAGCGGGATCGTGAGCACCCCGAGATTCTGGATCCCGTGTTACCCCTGCCGAAGAGAGGCCTCTGTGGAGCCGACGAAGCCAACGAAACCGGTCAACTGGTTTGCGAACGCTCCCATGTCACCCTATCTCGTCGTCGGCTACGGGTGCTACTGGGCATGGACGCGGCTCGCGTTCCAGTCAACTGTTCTCTCGCCGAGTGAGGACACGTTCGACTTCCTCTGTCTCATCTTCGTGGTCTCGGCCGTCGCAAACGTCTTGACCGTGCTTCTTTGCATTCTGGTGGAGAAGCGGCTGGAGCTCCTCGGCCGCCATCGGGCGACGGTGATTCTCGCGTCGGCGTTGGCGTCTCTCGGGTCGGCCATGATCGTGGTCTCGAGCGGTCTGACGGTACTCGCGCCGGTTGCGCTCGCGCTTGGCGCGGCGCTGACGGGGATTGGGACAGGTATTCTGGTGCTCTTCCTGGGTGTATCATTCGGTGCGCTGGATCTGCGCTCGGCGGCCTTGAATACGCCGCTCAGTTGGGTCTTCGCTATCGCGGTCTACCTCATTGTCGTTCGCCTGCCGCTGGTGCCCGCGATCGTCATCGCGATCATCCTGCCGATTCTCTCGGGCGCGTCGCTCTTCCGCGCAACCGGTGGGGACTTTGCGGCCATTGCCGCCAACCCCGAGCCCTTGCGCCTGAAGCGGCTCCCGCGTGACATCAAGATCGCCTCCGGGGTGCTGTTTCTGTACTCGGTGGCGTTCATGGTCATGTCAACGTTCTTCCAGTCGGGCGGAGCTGCCGCCATCGCGCAGTTTGGCCAGTACTCTCTCCTGGGTGGAGGCGTGGTTGCGTTGCTGCTCACGGTCGGCACGGTGTTGTTCCCCCGGAGGATGTATAACGCGGTCACGTACCGCGCGGTCCTGCCGCTCACGCTCGCCGGTCTGCTGCTGATACCGCTCCTCGGTGCCAGTCAGGCGGCGGGAGCGATGACGGTTCTTGGCGCGGGGCACGTCTACCTGTTCATCGTCACCTGGGTGGTGCTGTCGGGATTCACCTACCGCCTGGGTCTCTCGGCGATCAAGGTCTTCGGCATGGCCCAGCTCATGTTCGTATCGGCCGTACTCATATCCGTGCCGCTCGGCCGTTTCCTCGCCGGCTACGCAGCGCTCGGCGACAGGCAATGGGCCGGTCTGCCGATCGTGATTGCACTGCTGCTCGCGACCACCGCGATGCTTACCCTGAGCGAAGACCGCACGATCGGCGGATGGGGCCTGGCCGACGCCGTCGACGAGCCCGCCGAGGGCACCCGCCAGGAAGGCGGCGCGTGGGTCCGGCGGTGCAGGGCCGCCGCAGAGGCGCACGGCCTCTCTGTCCGGGAGACAGAAGTGATGATCATGCTCGCCAAGGGCCGCAGTCTCCCGCACATTCAGGAAACGCTTCACATCGCCAGCGGCACCGCGCACACGCATGCGCGGCACATCTACGCGAAGCTCGACATCCACAGCCGCCAGGAACTGCTCGACCTGATCGAGAGTGGCCCTGCCGCCGACGGACCAGATCGAAGCCGCCCGGCATCGTAGCGGCCGGACGGGCGTAGCGCCGGCCCGAATAGCGCCGACCCGAAGAGCTCCAACCCACCCGTACCGGCACGAACGCGGCCGGTAATACGAAATTGGCTACGCGCCTGTCGGCGCGCATCGCGCCAAATGAACCCATTCATATGATTACGACTCCTGCCTTGGGGGCTAGGCTCCGCCTGAGATTCCGCTGATCCGGCAGTCGCCTTAGCGGGTGCTGCCGGGTGGGCGAGAACCCGCATGAGGAGGACGTCCGGCGTCCGCCGCCATTTCCAAGCAGCGAAGGGAGGTGCGCGCGGGGAAGCACACGCACGGAGTGGCTACAGGCTTTTGCGGTCCACGGCACGGGCTCATGAAGGCTATCCAAGGAGGTCTCTGAATGGAAGTAGCTGCACGAACTCTGAGAGTGAATGCTCCGTCGTACGCGTGGTGGCTCCTGGCAGTTGTCTGGCTCGCGGGGTTCACCGCCCCGGCGAACATGGCCAAGGTCATGGTGATGGCTCCGGCCCTGATGCAGGATCTCGGCGTCAACGTGGCGCAGGTGGGACTGCTGATCGGCGGGTTCTACGTCCTCGGGATCATCCTTGCGTTTCCGGCCGCCGCTGTGACCAACAAGTTCGGCGTCAAGGTCACCATCCTCGTGGCCGTCGGGTGCGGGGTTCTCGGCTCCCTCTTCGGCGTTCTGACCACGAGCATCGGCGTGCTCTTCGTCAGCCGCATTCTTGAAGGCGCTGGCTTTGCCATGATGGGCGTTGCGGGTCCCTCGGCGATTTCCCCGTGGTTCCCCAAAGAGATGCGCGGCCGCGCCATGGGCATTTGGGCCGCATGGGTTGCGGTGGCCTTCGTGATCACCCCGATCCTTTACGCGGCCATAGCCGGAGCTGTCGGGTGGCGCCCGGTGTGGTGGATCACGTTCGGCTTCGACGTCGTCGTGTTTGTTCTCGTCCTGCTCTTCGTCAAGAAGCCCGATTTCTTCTACGAGGGTGAAGAGGAAGCACACCTCGAGAAGATCAAGATATCCGAGGTCTTCAAGGTTAAGTCGATCTGGCTCCTCGGCGCGATATTCCTGTTCGCCGAGCTGGCCTTCATGAGCGTCAACGGGTTCCTGACCACGTATGCCACCGAAGTGATCGGTGCCGATCTCAGCACCGCCGCACTCATCGTCAGCGCCTGCGCGCTGATCGGCGCCATCGCCGCCGTTCTCGCCGGGACGATGTCCGACAAGCTCAAGACGCGCAAGTGGGTGCTCGTGTTCTGCATCGTCGTGGGCATCATCTTCGCCGCTTTCATCTTCAACGTGAAGACGATCGGAGCGTACTGGGTCCTGATCGTCCTCATGGGCATCGCGGGCGGCGGTGTCCCGGCCATGCTATGGGCCTCGGTACCGGAACTCGTGAGGCCTTCGCAGGTGGCGGGTGCGGTGGCCGTCAATGCGTTCACCCAGAACGTCGGGATGTTCATCGGGGCGACCGTGCTCGGGAACGTCGTCATGGCCATCGGGTGGGGTCCCTCGACCTATCTCCTGTTGGTCCCGTGCTACGTGATCTGCCTGATTCTCGTGCTCTTGACCGGCAAGCAACTGCAGTAGAAGGAGGGCGCGGGAGAGAAGACGCGAACCGTACGAAGCGCAATCGAACGAGCAGAATGGAGACGAAACCGAATGGAATTCAAAGACGATATCGGCAAGCCGTGGCGCTTTGAAGAAGACGGCCTCACCGTAACGCGATCATGCGTGTGGTCCTCGCCGGGATGTCACCCGGTGGGCTGTGGCGTGAAGTTCTACGTTGACGCGGAGGGCAAGCTCGTCAAGGTCGAAGGCGACGAGAACCAGCCGATCACGCACGGCACGCTGTGCGTCCGCTGCCTGACTCTGAAGGACCTCATCTACCACCCCGATCGCATCATCTACCCGATGAAGCGCGACCCGAAAGACCGCGGCAAGGCCGACAAGTGGGAGCGCATCTCGTGGGATGAGGCCTTTGACCTCATCGAGTCCGAGTGGAAGCGCATCACGAAGGTCTACGGTCCCGAGAGCATCGCCATCTGGGCAGGCACCGGCCGCGAGGGCGGCACCATGATGCCGTACGGCGCCGCGGTGTTTGGAACGCCAAACTACTGCTACACCCAGAGCGGCTACGCCTGCTACGTCCCGCGCCTGTCCTGCTCGGTGTACGTGCTCGGCGCGACGTATCCCGAGACCGACTACGCGGGTGGCCTGCCGGGCCGCTACGACGACCCGGCGTTCGAGCTTCCCGAAGTCATCATGCTCTGGGGCAAGGACCCGCTGCCGTCGAACCCCGACGGGTTCTTCGGGCATGCCGTCGTCGAGATGATGAAACGCGGCACGAAGCTCATCACGATCGACCCCCGCACCAACTGGGTCTCCACCCGCGCGGCCTACAACCTGCGGCTGCGTCCGGGAACCGACGTTGCCCTCGGTATGGCGATGCTGAACATCATCATCAGCGAGGACCTCTACGACCACGAGTTCGTGGAGAAGTGGACGTACGGCTTTGAGCAGCTGGCCGAGCGCGTCGCCACGATGACCCCGGAGAAGGCCGCCGAGATCTGCGGCATCGATGCCGAGGACATCTACGGCGCGGCCCGGATGTTTGCCAAGGCCAAGTCCGCCTCGATCACGTGGGGTCTGGCCGTTGACCAGAAGGCGAATGGCCAGCAGAACGCGCACCTGATCATCGCTCTCGAGGCCATCACCGGCAACATCGACGTCCCCGGCGGCAACATCATCGGCGGGTTTGCCGACAGCCTCAACGAGGTTGGCTTTGGCTACGACGTCATGCCTCCCGAGACGCAGGACAAGCTGCTCGGCCTGCACGAGTACCCGGCGTACTGTGGGATGATCCTGAACGCCCACGCGGACATGATGCTTGACGCGCTCGAGACCGGCAAACCGTACCCGATCAAGATGGGCTTCTTCGCGGGCAACAACCTGCTCGCCGGCACGTGCGCCGCCCAGCCCAAGCGCTGGCACGACGCGATGGTCAAGAGCCTCGAGTTCAACATCGGCTTCGACTTCTGGATGACCCCCAGCAACCAGGCCACGTGCGACCTCATGCTGCCGCTTGCCAGCAGCGCCGAGTCCGACGGCGTCGTCTTCACGCACTACTCGGCGCTGCCGGTCATGTACGGCACGAGGACGAAGGCCATCACGGTAGGCGAGTGCAAGAGCGACCTGGAGCTGGCCTACCAGCTTGGCAAGAGGCTCCAGCCGCAGTTCTGGGCCGCGTATCCCGAGTTCATGGACTTCGTGAACGAGCTTCGTTTTGGCAACAAGCTGAAGTTCGAGGAGGCGCACAAGGAAGTCTGCATTCAGCGCGAGGTCAACTACCGCAAATTTGAGACCGGCCTTCTGCGTGCCGACGGCATGCCCGGGTTCAACACGCCAACCGGCCGAGTTGAGCTGTGGTCCACGATGTTCGAGCAGTTCGGCGACGATCCGCTGCCGTACTACATCGAGCCGCAGTACAGCCCCGTCTCCACGCCGGAGCTCCTGGACCAGTATCCGTTCGTGCTCACCACCGGTGCCCGCCGCTACGAGTACTTCCACAGCGAAGGCAAGCAGATCCCGTACCTGCGCGAAATCCATCCGGACCCCACGTTTGACATCAACCCGGCGGATGCCGAGCGTCTCGGCATCGTCAACAACGAGTGGTGTGTCCTTGAGAACCAGTTTGGTGAATGCCAGCTACGCGCGCAGGTCTCGAGCATCGTGAAGCCGGGTGTCGTGCAGGCAGACCACGGCTGGTGGTTCCCGGAGGAGGACGGCAACGAGCCGCACCTCTATGGCGTGTGGCGCAGCAACATCAACAACCTCGTGCCGCACTTCCACGTAGGCAAGATGGGATTCGGCGCTCCCTTCAAGTGCCTGCTGTGCAACGTCAGGAAAGGTGAGGTGGAGGAGTAATGCGCAACGGTTTGCTGATTGACTACGAGTACTGCAGCGGCTGCCACTCCTGCGAGGTGGCGTGCAAAGAAGAGCACGGCTTCCCGGTGGGCAAGTGGGGAATCCGCGTCTTCAACGATGGTCCGTGGGAGATCGACGAGAAGACGACGAACTGGAACAAGATCCCGGTTCCCACCGATCTGTGCGACCTATGCGCCGACCGCGTTGCCCGGGGCCGCAAGCCCACGTGCGTGCACCACTGCCTCGCTTCGGTCATGAAGTTCGGGCCCATTGATGAGCTTCTCGCCGATCTTGACGCGAAGCCGAAGCAGGTTCTGTTTGTGCCCAAGGCTGGCTAGCAAACGTGCTGCCGCCGTTGTGCCGGGTTGTGTACCCGGCACAACGGCGGCTCCGCAGACAAAGAGGAGGAACGGCGATGGCCGAAGAAGAGACACAAGGCCAGACTCCAGAGGAACAGGCGCCTGCAGACGCAGCTCCGCCAAAGCCGAGCAGCAGGCCGCCGGCGGTTCCCGTGAACAAGAGCTTCCGCTTTGCCGTCCAGCGAAACGAGAAGCGGCTCGATGCCACGTCCGATGTGGACAACATCGCGAAGAAGATCGAGTCCGACGAGTAGCTCGGCAACCGCTCCGATGCCTGGGGAGCGGCCCGGCGGGATCTCGATCCAGCTGAACCGCTCCGTCTTGAGGTTCGCACACACCCCGCACCAAGCAAGGGAGACTGTGAAGAAGCATGGCTGACAACAACGCTCCGGCACGGAGGTGTGCCCGCATCAACTATCGGGGCAGTCTCGCCGATGGGACCGTCTTTGACGACAACGCGACGGGGGAGCCCCTGGAGATCATCCTCGGGGGCCACTCCGTCATGGAGCCGCTCGACGAAGCGCTCAGAGACATGACGGTGGGCGAGGAGCGTACGATCCAGATTCCGGCCGCGCGGGCCTATGGCGCGTACGACCCCGACGGTGTCCAGATAGTGCAGACGTCCGCCATTCCAAAGGGCGAGGAGCTTCAGGCCGGCATGATGATCCGGTGGGCGTTTCCCAAGGGTGCGGGCAATGCAGTGCCCGCCCGGGTGCTCGCGGCCGACGAGTGGGTGGTGAAGCTTGATTTCAATCATCCCCTGGCAGGCAAGGACCTGGTCTACTGGGTCAAGCTAACCGACCTGCTGGACTAAGTCCCGCTCCGATCGCAGCGTCGGCCGAGCGTGCGGATTGCGTGCTCTGCATATGTGCAAGAATCAAGCGAGCGGCCCCGGTGAGGCTCACGGCCTCCCGGGGCCGCTCGTTGTCGGCGGGCGCGCCTAGCGTCCGTTCCCGCACGGGACCGGTGGCGGCGTGGCACGGCTGCATCGCACGAGTTGTCCGTTCTCCGGAGCCTTCCGGTGGTAGCCGCACGGGTTCGCGCACAGCAGGCCGCTGTTCAAACAGTGAACCGTTTGCGGAGTGGCGAGATCGGTCACGTCGAGGCCACATGTCGCGCAGGTTCGTGGGACGGGCGGCATCGTGATCTCGATGTCGAATATGCTCAGCGTGCCGCATTCCGGGCAGAGGACGGCCTTCTTTCTCGGCGGCTGGCAGCCGCCGCAGAGCGCATTGCAGACCATGCACATCGGCGTGCCTCCCCGGGCATCTCCGGCTTCGCTCAACGTCAGCGGGCAGCGCGTGTTCGGCGTTCTCGCCCGGATGAGACGTGTGCCCAGTATAGGCCAGGGCCCGCCGCCGGGGCCCAGTAGTCCGAAGTTGATGAGGGCCCGCGCAGGAATCACCCCAAGAATCGCCGCATTCATATGATTCCGCCGGCGCTCTCAGACGCTAGGCTGGCGCCGCGAGGTTCCAACGACGTACAGCACGAGCGCTGTCGTGTTGTCCGGAGCCTGCGACAGAAGAGGCCAATCTAGGAAGGAGAGTGAGCTGATGTGCTTCAGACCAGCAGCCGTAGGCAAGGGTCCCGTCAAATGCCCGCAATGTGGCGCTGACGTCCCCGCTGACGCGACCGCCTGTCCCGCCTGCGGTGCAACCGAGGTGGCCAGCCCGTACTTCGTTCCGGGCGCAGGCACTGCGGGTGCGCCCGGTGTCCCGAAGGCGCCAGGTGCCCCCGGAGCCCCCGGCGCTCCCGGCGCGCCGAAAGCTCCCGGTGCACCGGGTGTTTCCTCGGCTCCCAAGGCACCGCCGGCACCGCCCAAGGCTCCCGGCCAGGTGTAGGGCATTCTCCGAGGCGTCCGACGGTCTCCGGCGGGGCATCCCGAACCCTCGCAATCGGGCAATTGCGCGCCCGGGCCCGTGGTCCGGCGCGCAATCGCCTACACAACTTACCAACGGTGTGGTGTGGTTGATCCGCACGGCGAGTCAGAGCCGGAATCAGCCTCTGGGTCTGATTCCGGACCACGAGATCAGCACGTTGGCGCGATGGCGGATGGAACGCCGTTCGGCATACTGATCGGCGTCGAGGTATACGTGTTCGTCCACTAATCGTGGTAGTCTAGTAGTCGCGTTGGTCTAGTAGCGATCAGCACGGAGACAGGAGGATGACTTGAAGCTTGAAGACATCGATCTGAGCGATCCCGGGATCGAGGTGAAGAAGTCGTGCTGCTACTTCTGCCACCAGAACTGCGGGGTACTCGCGTACGTGAAGGACGGAGACGTGCTCGCCATTGAAGGCGACCCGAACCATCCCACGAATCAGGGCGGTCTGTGCTGCCGGGGCAACATTGCTCTCACGCACCTGGATCACCCGGCGCGCATCAACTACCCGCTCAAGCGAACGGGAGAGCGCGGAGCAAACGAGTGGGAGAAGATCTCCTGGGAGCAAGCACTCGACGAAATCGCCGAGCGGCTCGCTGTGATCAAAGAGGAGTCGGGCGCCGAAGCTGTGGCTACCGCGGGCGGCACGCTTCGCACGGATGACTGGGCCCGCCGCCGGTTTATGAATCTCTATGGGAGCCCGAACGGCTTCCACAACGCACTTCTCTGCTGGATCCCCACGTTCATGATCGAGACCGCGATCTCGGGCTGGAGCCCGTTTGAGACCGATCTCGGCAACAGCAAGGTCATCGTTCTCTGGGGTCAGAATCCTGGCGCATCGGGCCTGCCCGGCATGCGCGGTCTTTCGGACCTCAAGAAGAACAACGGCCTCAAGATCATCTGCATCGATCCGCGTTTCACCGAGACCGCCGCGCACGCCGACATGTGGCTGCCGCTTCGTCCGGGGTCAGACACCGCGCTCGCACTAGCGTGGCTGCACGTCATCATCTACGAGGGTCTCTACGATGGTGAGTTCGTCAACAACTGGTGCGTCGGCTTCGAGGAACTGGCCGCGCATGTCGCCCAGTACACCCCCGAGTGGGCAGCGCCGCTGACCTGGCTCGACCCCGAGCAGATCCGTGCAAGCGCCCGTCTGTATGCGACGAACCGCCCCGGCAACATCCAGTGGGGCACGAGCCTCGATCAGGTTGGCCGCGCATCCGGCGCGGGCCAGCACGCACGCGCCCTCCTGCGCGCCATCACCGGCAACCTCGACTGCCCCGGCGGCGACCTCATGACCGGCCCGGCCATGGGCTACGTCACCGACGAGGAGATGGAAGCCAACGAGTGGCTTCCCGAGGAGCAGAAGGCCAAGCAGATCGGCTCTGACAAGTACAAGCTCTGCACGTGGCCCGGCTACAGCCGCATCGCCGAGATCGCCAAGGAAACCTGGGGCAAGGCTCCTACCGCCGAGTGGATGTGCGAGGCGCACGGTCCGTCGGTCTTCCGCGCGATCCTCTCTGGCGATCCCTACCAGGTTCGAGCGCTCATCGTTTCGGCCACGAACCCGGTCAACTCGTACAGCAATGCCGCCGAGGTGCTCGAGGCGCTGCGTACGGTCGAGTTCCTGGTCACCTGCGAGTACTGGATGACGTCGGCAGCACTCTACTCGGACTACGTGCTCCCGATTGCGGGTGCGCTCGAGCGGCCGATCATTCACAACAACTACGGCTGCGCTGACTACATCATCACGTCGCAGCGCGCCATCCAGCCCAAGTACGAGCGTCGCACGGACTACACCTTCTGGCACGACCTTGGCCACCGCCTCGGCCAGGCGGAGATGTGGCCGTGGGACAACGAAGAAGAAGCGTTCTACTACATGATCTATCCGCTGGGCTACCCGGTTTCGAGCTACGACGAGTTTGTCGAGACCTACCGCTACCACTTCCCGGACGTGGAGTACTACCGCTACGGCGAGGCTGGTTTTGCGACGGCGTCGCGCCGGGTGGAACTCTACTCGAGCGTGCTAGAGGAGCTGGGCTATCCGGCACTTCCCACCTATGTGGGCCCGCCGGAGAACGAGATCGACGATCCGAACGTGGCCGAGGAGTACCCGCTCGTGCTCACGACGGGTGGCGGCTTCATGCCGTACCACCACTCGGAGCACTTCCAGATCAAGGAGATCCGCTTCCTGAAGCCGGATCCCTACATGGAGATGAACCCGCGGATGGCGGCGAAGCTCGGCATCAAGGATGGCGACTGGGTCATCGTCGAGACTCGCCACGGCCATGTGCGCCAGCGTGCAAACCTTACCGAGAGCCTCCACGAGCGCGTGGTGTACGTGCCGCGCGGCTGGTGGTTCCCCGAGCGCACTCACAAGGGCAACGATCCGTTCGGCGTGCTTGAGAGCAACACGAACATGCTTACGTCGTCGGCCGATGACATGTGCGATCCGATGAGCGGGACGTGGTCCAACAGAGGCCTCCTGTGCAAGGTGTACAAGGACGCGGAAGGAGGCGCCCGATGACCCGCTACGCGATGGTGATGGACACCCGGCGCTGCATCGGCTGCCACTCGTGCACGGTTGCGTGCCGTACGTGGAACGAGCTTCCGATCGACCTCATCTACAACCCCGTCCTGACCGATGGTCCGGTGGGGCAGTACCCGCACGTGCACGTGAACTACATGCCGCTCATCTGCATGCACTGCGACAACCCGGCCTGCGTGGGCGCATGCCCGACCGGTGCCTCGCAGCAGGACTCAGACGGTATCGTCTGGATCGAAGACGCCAAGTGCATCGGCTGCAAGGCCTGCGTCCAGGCCTGCCCGTACAACGCGCGTCACATGAACCACGAAGCGCATGTCGTGGCGAAATGCAACTTCTGCAAGGACCGTGTCCGCGAGGGCAAGGAGCCGCACTGTGTGAAGACGTGCCATCAGCGCGCACGTATCTTCGGCGACCTGGACGACCCGAATAGCGACGTTTCCAAGCTCGTGAATTCGGTCAACACGGTTCGGCTGCTTGAAGAGCTCGA
>Ga0068714_10004969_pt1 | contig 14436 bp, 11 predicted proteins | sample MTBNYHSulfiMetaG_FD_62988 | JGI IMG/M metagenome (GOLD analysis project Ga0068714, IMG submission 62988) | Enrichment culture microbial communities from rom New York Harbor, USA that are MTBE-degrading - MTBE-NYH (New York Harbor Sulfidogenic)... | ecosystem: Environmental > Aquatic > Marine >... | reverse complement strand
ATCAGTGACCAGCAACCAGTGACCAGTGATCAGTAACCAGTGACCAGTAATCGGCATTCGTACCCCGGCGCTTCGTCAAATCCCCCTTACGAGCCTGTCTGATAACTGCTGTAAAGGGACTTTCGCGTTCTTTGGCTCATGTAAATCCCGTCACTCCCGCGCAGGCGGGAGTCCGGAGAAGCCTGAAAACTCTGGATTCCCGCCTGCGCGGGAATGACAAGCCACGGTCGGACGTTAGCCATTTGCACGAGAATCATCATGGGCATCAGAGCTGATGGACAGCCTCACAGAGGGGATTTTACTCGGATGAGACGTTGAGTTTCTCAGGAGTAGGTTCAGCGCGGGTCGCTGTCGGCCGCGAAGGTGATCCTGTACTGCCGGATCTTCTTGTAGAGGTGGGTTCGGTGGATGCCCAGGATGGATGCCGCTCGTGACTTGTTGTAGCGGGCGATCTTCAGCGCCCGCACGATGGCATCTCTCTCGGCCGTGGCGTGGGCATCCCGGATCGAAACGGCGGAAGCTTTGGAGAAGCTCCTGTGCCCCCGGTAAAGATGAAAGGGCAGATCCGAGAACCGAATCGTGTTCCCCTGGATGGAGGAGACGATTCTCTCCAGCACGTTGAAGAGCTCCCTCACGTTTCCCGGCCAGTGGTAGTGGTAGAAGACATCTTCCACTTCCGGCTCCAGAAAGATCTCCGGTAAGGAAGCCTCGGCGGCGATCTGCTTCAGGTCGTGCTTAGCCAGAGGCAGGATGTCCTCTCGCCTCTCCCTCAGGGGCGGGATGTACAGGGGAATGACGTTCAACCGATAATAGAGGTCTTTTCGAAAACGCCTTTCGGCCAGCATTTCTTCGAGGTTCTGGTTCGTTGCCGCGATGAGGCGGAAGTCCGATCGTATGAGGGCGGTTCCGCCTACGCGCTCAAACTCCTTGTCTTCAAGAACGCGCAGGAGCTTGGGTTGCATGGACAGCGGGAGATCGCCGATCTCGTCCAGGAACACGGTCCCTTGTTTTGCCAGCTCGAACTTGCCCGGTTTGCCGCCTGCTTTGGCTCCCGTGAAGGCCCCCTTTTCATAGCCGAAGAGCTCGGACTCGAGGAGATCCTTGGGGATGGCCGCGCAATTGATCCTCACAAAGGGGTAGATCTTCCTTTCACTGGCATGGTGAATGCCCTGGGCGAAAAGCTCCTTGCCTGTCCCGCTTTCTCCGGTGATCAGCACGGGGAACTGGGTCGCCGCGGCCCTCAATGCCTCGGTTTTGAGGGCCTTTACGGCTTCGCTCTCGCCCACGATGCTGTCCAGGGTGTGACGGGTGGAGCGCAAAGAGATGAGCTCCTGTTCGTAGTGTTGGACCTTCGATTCGAGGAGGGAGAGTTTCTTTGCGAGCTTTCCCACGTCTCGCACGTTCTTGAACATGACCTGACCGAATACGGCGATCACCTTGTTGTCCTTCTTGATGGGGATGCGCTGGACGACCATGCGCTGCCCCTTGATCAGATGGGTGTGGTTGATCTCTGGAATGCCCGTTCTTGCGACAAGGTGCATCCTCGTGTTTTCGATCACCTCCGTGCAATGCCTGCCGATCTGAGCCGCCGGATCCACGCCCAGAAACTCTCCGTAAGGCTTGTTGAAATGGGTGATGTACCCCTCCGCATCGGTGATCATGATCCCATTGTGGATGGAATCCAGGATGAGGTTCATCATCTCCATCTGCTGTTTCAGCTCGGCCAGGCCTGCCTGCCTGTCTGCGGGCCTTTCTGAAGGGGCGCCGGATCCCTTTTCCGTGATCTCCATCCTGTTGCCTCATCGATGTAGATAATTTGATACAGAGTCTATGGCTTTTGGAGGGGGAGGGCAAGCAAAAACTTGAATGTTGCCCGGTTCTATGCTTGAATGGCGCCTCTCAGTCGCGAATTGCAATACGGACCAAAACGGAGGGGATTTTATGGACACGAAGGAAGCTTTGTTGGAGGGGAAGAAAGTGCTCATCGTGGATGACGAACCGGATGTGCTGGATACCCTGGAAGACCTGCTTTCCATGTGCGAGGTGGTGAAGGCTTCCAGCTTCGAGCAGGCCAAGCAGCACCTTGAAAGCCGGCCCTTCGATTTCGCCGTCCTCGACATCATGGGCGTCAACGGTTATGAGCTCCTGGGCATCGCGAGGGGGAAAAAAGTCACCGCGGTCATGCTGACGGCTCATGCGCTGAGCCCCCAGGACACCATGAAGTCCTTTCAAGGCGGGGCGGCTTCCTACGTTCCGAAAGACAAGATCATGGACCTCCCCTCGATCCTGGCCGACATCGTGGAAGCCCAGAAAAAGGGGAGGAACGTCTGGGGAAAATGGCTGGACAGGATGGAAGCCTACTACCAGGAGAAGTTCGGCCCGGACTGGAGGAAAAAGGACAAAGATTTTTGGGACAGGTTCACCATGTACACCTAAGGAAGGCCTTTTGGGGTGTAGCAAACCGAAGACATGTAGCGTCGAGGCTACAGCCTCGAAGGCGCCGAAAGACCAACCATCAGGGATTTCCCTGTCCCGCTCCCCACGGCCCCGAAGGCGCCTTGCAACGGGACATTCCGAAGAGACGGAGGATTTTGCTTTCCGACTCCCTCCCCGGGCAAATGGGGCCGAGGCCGCTGATCGCTCAAGACTGTTGGACTGAAACTTGCAAAATCAAAGGAGGTCGTCCCGAAATCGTGTCTTCTCACCCTTCCTGCGAGCTGCCCTCAAGGGCGGAAAGGAGAAAAGGCTGTGGACATCAGAGAACCGGAAATAGGGCGTAGCGACATCCTGCTTCTCAAGGACCCGAACTTCTGCGCCGACAACGTGTGCATCGTCACGGGCTGCGGCACGGGGATCGGGCGAGCCACGTCTCTGGCCGCGGCGGCAAACAACCTGATGACCGTGGGCCTGGACATCAACGAAAAGGAAGGCAAGAAGACCCAAAAGCTGGCCCGAGACCTGGGCGGCCAAATGATCTTCATCCAGGCCGATCTCTGCAGGGATGAAGACATGGAGAGGGCCGTCGCCGATGCCGCCAAACTCGGGACGATCAAATTCCTGGTCAACATTGCCGGCATCCAGCACATCGACTCGATCGAGAATTTCCCCATGGCCAAATACGACCTCATGCAAAGGCTCATGCTCCGGGCACCCTTTTACCTGTCGAAGCTGGTCATCCCTCACATGAAGGAGAGCCCGGACGGAACGGGCGCCATCGGGAACATGGCCTCCATTCACGCCCACATCTGCACGGTCAACAAGCCGGTTTACAACATCACCAAGTTCGGGCTGAGAGCCCTGTCCCAGTCGATATCAGCGGAGGGGGCGGGCAAGATTCGCTCCTTCACCGTGAGCACCGGTTTTGTCAAAACCCCTCTGGCGCTCAACCAGATCCCGGCTCAAGCGGAGCAGCGGGGAATTTCACAGGAGGCCGTGGTGTCGGAGGTCATGATGGGCAAGTCCCGCGTCAAGGAAATGATGGCGCCCGTTGACGTGGCCAATCTTTTCATGTTCGGGTTTTCCCGTTTCGCGAGATATCTGGTGGGTGGGGATCTGCTCTTTGACGGCGGCGTGGTCCTGACCTATTGATGTCGATGCGGCAACCGGCCGCGGTTTGCGCTGGCGCAGGAACGGTCAGGAGTTTTCAGCAGAGGTTTTGTTGACGGCCTGGAGGACTTTTTGCGAATGCATCAGCTTTATTGATGCATTGGTTTTTTCTCGAAATCGTGCTAATAGCTTAAAATCGATCTCCACATTCCTTTTTCTCATTCCGGAAAGGAGAGGGTGATGCGAGTCGGTCTCCTGTGCGGCCAGAAAAAAGTGGATCTGGATCTTCCCGATTCCGTCGGAGTCCTGGAGATGAAAGACCTGGCCCCTCTCGAAGATCCCGTGGCGGCGGTCGATCATGCTCTCTCCCACCCCATTGAAAGCCCTCCCCTCAAAGACCTCGCCCTCGGAAAAAAGAATGCCTGTGTGGTCATCTCCGACGTCACCCGGCCTGTTCCGAACAAGATCATTCTCCCGCCGCTGCTGAAGGCCCTGGAAGAAAGCGGGATCAGGAAGCAGGACACCACCATCCTGATCTCCACCGGGATGCACAGGCCGAACCTGGGTGAGGAGCTCGAGTCCATGGTGGGGCGGCGGATTATGGACCAGTACCCCATCGTGAACCACTATTGCCGCAAGTCCGAGGAGTACCGGCGCGTCGATGAAATCGACGGGGCACCCATCGAGATCAACAAGTATTATCTCGATGCGGACTTGAAAATCCTCACGGGTCTGATCGAACCCCATTTTTACGCAGGGTACTCGGGAGGGCGAAAAGCGATCCTTCCGGGCATCTCGAGCTTCGAGACCATGAAGTTCATGCACTCCTACAAGATGATCGACCACCCCAAGGTGACCAACTGCATCCTCGAGGGCAACCCCTTCCACGAGTACGGAATCCGGGTCACCAAGCTGACGGGAGCGGATTTCATTCTCAATGTGGTCATCAACAAAGAACGGAAAGTCTCGGGGGTCTTCGCCGGTCACTACGACCGCGCGCACCTGGCCGGTTGCGACCTGGTTTACAGGCACTCCGTAGTGCCCGTGGACGGGCTCATGGACCTCGTGATCACCTCCGGAGGCGGATATCCCCTGGATGCGACGTTTTATCAGATCAGCAAGGCCCTCATCTGCGCGAAGAACATCCTGAAGCGGGGCGGGAGCATCGTGGTGGCCTGCGAGTGCCGGGAAGGCCTGGGGAGCATGGAATTCTGCGGGATCATGCGGTCGGTTTGCAGCCCCACGGAGTTCTTCGAGGGATACTGCCGGCCCGAGAACTTCGTCATCGATCAGTGGTGCGCTCAGAACATTTACCAGGTCCTGGACTATGCGGGGAAGGTGTACATCTATTCTCCCGGCCTTTCCTACGAAGATGTCATGAAGATGGGTGCCATCAAAATCGAGGATGTCCAGGCCACGGCGGCGAGGCTGATCGCAAACCACGCGCGGGCGGTCGCGGTGCCGGACGGTCCGTATGTCGTAGGGAGGGTGGCGGAAAGACATGCCTGAATCCGTGCAAATCATCGTCGGCGTGCTTTTCCTGATTCTCGTGTTCATTGCCACGCGATACGGCATTTTTCTGCGGATCAAGAGTGCCTGCAAGTTCGTGGTCAAGGAGCTGGAGCGGCAAAAGGCCTGGGACGAGGCTTCCGCCGTCAGTCTTCCTTATGCCAAGTCGAGCTACTTCCACATCGGGCTCCGGGACTTCAGGCCCAAGGCTGTCCAGTCTCTGCTGGAGGGAGGCGTGATCGGCAAAACGGCCGACGAGAAGTACTTCCTGAAAGTGAGACCGGTGGATCTGGAAGTTCGATGAGGATTCACCGGTGCAACCGCTCAGGGAAGAGCCCGCAAGGGCTTGAAAGCTCAGGGTCACGCTCGTCCGAAGTGCCATTTCGAAGGAGCGTTCACAGTGAACAACCGGACAAAGAAAGGAGGTGAGTCGCCTAAAAGCTGAAACCGTCGTTTGGCTGAAACCTCACAGGATGATGAATCTCAAATGGAGGGAAATGAAATGAGAAAGATCGGTTTGGCTGTTCTGGTATTCATGGTGGCCTTCGCATTCATGGCGGCAGGCCCCGGGGATTCTTTCGCCCAGCAGAAGAAGAAGATCGAGAAATTCGGCGAGGACAAGCGAGCCGCCGAGTGGAAAAACAAGAAGTGGACCACCTCGGACAAGAAATTCACCATGCGCATCAGCGACCCCTGGGGAGGGCTCAACTTCGCAGAGATCACCAAGCACTTCTGCGACAGCGTAAGAGCCTGCAGCGGCGGAAGGCTCGACATCAAGTGGTTCCCCACCGGTGCGATCGTCCCGGCCATGGAGATTTTCGACGCCACGGCCAAAGGCACCCTGGACGCCTTCCACTCCTGGCCCGGCTACTGGAAGGGAAGGGACGAGGCCTTTGTCGCCTTTGCGTCGGTGCCCTTTGGCCTGGATGCGGAAGGCTACAACATCTGGTACTACGAGCGGGGCGGCAAGGAGATGTTTGACGAGCTTTACGGCCGCTTCGGCCTGGTGCCCTTCTTCTGCGCCAACGTGGGCCAGGAACTGGGGCTCCACTCCAACAAGAAGGCCACCAAGATGAGTGACTTCAAGGGCATGAGGATCAGGACCCCGGGCTGGTACATGGACATCCTGACCCTTCTCGGCGCTTCGGTCACCCCCCTCCCGGGATCGGAAATCTACGTGGCCCTGGAAAGGGGCGTCATCGACGCGTGCGAGTTCAGTTCGCCTGCGGCCAACATCCCTGCAGGTTTCCACGAGATCACCAAGTACGTCATCGAGCCCGGCGTGCACCAGCCTTCGTGCCAGTTCGACGTGGTGTTCAACAAGAAGAGGTTCGACGAGCTTCCCGACGACCTGAAAGCCATCGTCGAGATTTGCGCCAAGGAGACCCAGCTGTGGGCCTGGGCCTGGCAGGAGAACCTCAACATCGAGGCCCTCAAGATCATGCAGAAAACCACCGAGTTCATCAGGATGGAAGATGCCACCATCGTTGAATTCGCCAAGACCAGTTTCAAGTACCTCGAGGACCTTTCAGCCAAACACCCCTTTACCAAGAAAGTCCTCGATTCCCAGGAGAATTTCAAGGAAGAATTCGCCTTCTGGCGAGAGATGCGGGGCGGCGTCGCGCCCTGGCCCAAGGAAATGGTGCTGAAGGGCAAACTGTACCAGTAGAAGAGGTTTCCCACACCCTCACACTTCGGTCACCCGGTCCTTCCCCTTTGGGAAGAGCCGGGTGAGCCGGAAACAGGAGAGACGGAAAGGAACCGGAGATGAAGAAATTCGTGCGTTTTGTCAATGCCATGAACGACCGGATCGGCAAGGTGGCCTGCATCCTGATCCTGCCCATGGCCGCTGTCACGGTTTATGAGGTCATGATGCGAAGGGTGTTCAATGCCCCCACGGCGTGGGGTTTCGAGATGACCGTCTACCTCTACGGCGCCCACTTCATGTTCGGCATGGCCGCGACCTACCTCTATGAACGCCATGTTCGAATCGACATCATCGTCCTCCAGTTGCCCAGGAAGGCCCAGCTCTGGCTCCGACTGATCACCTTCTGGATTATCTTCGTTCCCTTTATCGGCTGCTTCACCTACGCCGCGATCGTTTACGCCGCCCACTCGTGGGAGATCTGGGAGCACAGCTGGAGCGCGTGGAAGCCGCCCCTCTACCCTTACAAGACCGTGATGCCCGTGACCATGCTCCTGTTGCTCCTCCAGGGCATCGCCAACTTTTTCCGTGACTACTACGAGCTGAAGGGAGAAGAGATATGAATCCCGAAACCTTGGCTTTGGTGATGTTTGGAACGCTCTTCATCACCCTGTTCCTGGGGCATCCCCTGGCCTTTTCTCTCGGCATCCTGGCGCTGGTTTTCGGCGTGATCGGCTGGGGCGGATCTCCGGACGTAGTTTTCAACCTCCTGGCCAACAGGGCCTACGGGGTCATGGAAGAGTACGTGCTGGTGGCGGTGCCGCTTTTCATCTTCATGGCCCAGGTGCTCGATTCCTCGGGGATCGCGGAGAAGCTCTTCGAGAGTATGCACATCATCATGGGACCCGTGCGCGGGGGCCTGGCCCTTGCCGTGATCATCGCCTGCGCCATCTTTGCCGCGACCGCCGGGGTGGTCGGCGCGACCGAGGTGTCGGTCGGGTTGCTCGCCGTACCTGCCCTCATGAGCCGAGGGTACAACATTTCCCTGACCGCCGGGGCCATTTGTGCGGGGGGGACGCTCGGAATCATTATCCCTCCCAGCATCATGCTGGTGGTTTACGGCAGCCTGGCCGCTCTGTCCGTGGGCCATCTTTATGCCGCCGCCTTCGGGCCGGGCATCCTTCTCTCCGCCCTCTACATCGCTTACATCGCGATCCGCTGCGGATTTAGGCCTTCAGACGGGCCGCCCCTTCCCAAGGAGGAAAGGGTGCACACCGCGGCGTTCAAGGTGAAGATTTTCATGACCTCCCTCTTTCCGGCCGTGGTGCTGGTCATCGTGGTGCTGGGGAGCATCCTTTTCGGCGTGGCCACGCCCACCGAAGCGGCGGGCATGGGGTGTGCCGGAGCCGTGCTCCTGGCCATCGGCTACCGGAAGTTCACCTGGAAGGCCATCTACAATGCCTCCTGGTCCACCTTTCTCACCACGTCCATGGTCATGACCCTGTTCCTGGGCGGGAACGCGTTTCAGGCCATCTTCATGGGCCTGGGCGGAGGAGACGCGGTGACCCGGATCCTCATCGGGACCGACATAGGGCCCTACGGCGTTCTGTTCATCATGATGGGGATCGTCTTTTTCCTCGGGATGTTCATCGACTGGCTCGGCATTCTTCTCATCGTCATCCCCATTTTCGTGCCTGTGGCCATGGAGCTGGGGTTCAACCAGCTCTGGTTCGCCACCCTGATCTGCGTCAACCTTCAGATGGCCTTTCTGACGCCGCCCTTCGGCTACTCCCTGTTCTACCTCCGCGGCATCGCGCCGCCCGAGATGACCATCGTGCACATTTACAAGGGGGCGGTGCCCTTTATCGTGCTTCAATGGACAGGCCTCTTTTTGTGTATCCTTTTCCCCGAGATCATTCTCTGGCTTCCCAGGTTGGCCTTTGGAACGGCTGTGGGATAGAGAGGTTGCCTGAAAGGGGGAGGATCCCGCCGGAGAACTCCCCCTTCGTCGCCTGCGCCGACACACCGAGAAAGGAAATGTTCACATGAGCCGACAATTGCCCTTGGAGCGTGTTGCCGTGGTGGGCTCGGGTATCCTGGGCACCCAGATCGCCATGCTGGCGGCCCACACGGGATATGCGGTGAAGGTCTTCGATCCCCGTGCTGAAGCCTTCACGCAGACTTTCGAGAAAATCCGCACCGACCTGCGGGGCAAAGGGATAACGCCTTTCATCCCATGGGATGCGTGGGACCGCTGTGCCCAGGCCGTTCGGCATGTCACGGAATTGGATCAGGCGGTGAACGACGCGGATCTGGTCATCGAGGCCATCCCCGAAAACCTGGAACTCAAGAAGCAAGTTTTCAAGGAACTGGGGGAAAAGACAGGCCCGAAAGCCATTCTGGCCACCAACAGCTCCTCCATGCCGGTGTCCCGTTTCGAGGAGGAGAGCGGCCGCCCCGAGCATTGCCTGAACATCCATTTTTATTTTCCCCTCCAGGGCGTCAACATGGTCGACATCATGGGGGGAACGCGGACCCTGCCCGAGGTGCTCGAAAAGGGCTCCTCGTGGATTCGTTCTCTCGGGTTCATTCCTCTTACGGTGAAGAAGGAACTCCTCGGCTTTTGCTTCAACCGGGTTTGGAGGGCGATCAAGCGGGAAGTGCTCTACATGTGGGGGAACGATTTTGTGGATTTCCAGGATGTGGACAGGGCGTGGATGGTCTTCACAGGGATGAAAGAGGGGCCTTTCGCCCTGATGGACAAAGTGGGGCTGGACGTGGTATGGGACATTGAGATGGTCTATTTCAACGACTCCAAGGACCCGAAAGACCATCCGCCCCAGGCACTCAGAGACAAGATCGAGCGCGGGGAACTCGGGGTCAAGAGCGGAAAAGGCTTTTACACCTATCCGAACCCTGCGTATCTGAGTCCTGACTTCTTGAAGCCTTCCAACTAAAAACGGGGAAGCCGGCTTCAAGGTGCAGTACGAGCGTCGAAGCCGAGCTTTCCCGTTTTTGTTGGAAGGAGACGTTGTCCATGGGAAAGAAGGATCCGGTTTTTGAAATCCCCCCCGACCCCCCTTTTCCAAAGGGGGGCCTTCTTTATTTCCCGTTCCATGGGTGGACCTCCTGTTCCTCCCCTATGCAAAAGGGTGGCCTTCTTTGTTTCGCCTTCAAAAAGCTGCCATCTTATTTCCCCCCTTTGCAAAAGGGGGGCAGGGGGGATTCTCTTGCAAGAGCTCTGACGGCTTTAACCGTTTCGGCGCTCTTCTTACTCTGCCTCTATTCCCCTGCACAAGCGACCTGGCTCGTCGACCCGAAGAAGTTTCATGCCTCGGTCCACGGCCAGTTTTCCTGCCGGGACTGCCATGAAGAGGTCGGGGAGGACGACATCCATCCCAGTCCGGCGGACATCGTCCAGAAAAGGACGGATTTCTTCGACGTAGACCGATGTCTCGCCTGTCATGACGAGGTCCTCGACAGGCTGGAAGAGGGAATGCACGGAACCAGAAAGGTGGAAAACCCTGACCGGTATGAAAAGTGCTATCGCTGCCACGAGCCACACACCCAGACCCCGCTTCATGAAGAGGCAGGCCTTTTCGATCCCGCCAAACCGCGCCACGAGCAGTGCGGGGTCTGCCACGAGGAAAAAAGCGCATTGCCCCCGCTCTCGGAAGAGGATGAAAGCTGCATGCAATGCCACCGGGCCATAAGCGCCGGTGACGAAGAAAGAGTCCGAACCGTCTGTTTCCACTGCCATGCCGGGGACGGAACGCAGGCCCGGAAGATGACGGCGAAGAAGGTGAATCTGATCGACCCCGACACCTACGACGCGACGCCCCATGCGAACCTGAGTTGCACGGAGTGCCATCCGCAGGCCGTAAGGTTCAGCCACGGCCGGCAGGAACCCGCGGAATGCACCAGGTGTCACGAGCGCCATGACGAAAAAACGGCTCACGAGCTCCACGGCCTGGTCACCTGCGAAGCCTGCCATCTCGGCGGGGTGAAGCCTGTGAGAGATGACAGGTCGAAACAGATCGTCCGGCAGAGCACCACGAACCGGAACGAGCCGTCCCGGATCCATGACATGGTTGCCCGCTTTGACGATGAAGCCTGTCGGAAATGCCACGCCGAAGGAAACCGGATCGGTGCCGCGGCCATGGTTCTCCCTCCGAAGAGCGTCCTGTGCATGCCTTGCCATGCGGCAACTTTTTCGGTTGGGGACACGATCACGATCGTCGCGCTCATCGTCTTTGCGGCCGGCATCGTCCTGATGTTTGCCTACGTCCTGACCGGAACAAGGGGCGCAGGCACAGGAGCCGATGAACATCATCGAAAACCGCACGGTCGGGCCGGCAGGATCGCGGAAACCCTGTTTTTCGACGTCCTGCTCCAGAGAAGGCTCTACCTTCAATCCAAGAAGAGATGGGTGATCCACGGCCTGATCTTCTACCCCTTTGTATTCCGATTCCTGTGGGGCTTCGTCGGGTTGCTGGGCTCCCTGTGGAAACCGGACTGGTCCTGGGTGTGGGCGCTTCTGGACAAGAATCACCCGATCACCGCGTTCCTTTTTGATTTCACCGGGATCATGATTATTATGGGAGTTGTGCTGGCCCTGATCCGGGGAGCGGACAGGAGGCTCACCCGGTCTCCGGACTTCCCGAAACAGGACCGCCTGGCATTGGCCCTGATCGGGGCTGTCGTTGTGGTCGGCTTCATCCTGGAAGGGATGCGGATCGCCATGACGGGGTATCCGCCGGGATCCTCGTGGGCTTTTGCGGGCTACATTCTCTCCGTCTTTTTCGCCGGTCCGGTCCTGAACGGTGTTTACGGGTACGTCTGGTATCTGCATGCCGCGTTGACGGGGGCTTTCGTTGCCTATATCCCTTTCAGCCGTCTGGCCCACATCATCATCGCGCCGGTGGTGCTGGCGATGAATGCGGCAAAAAATCACTGAGGGAAGAAAAGAGAGAAGGGCCGATGCTCTGGTGCAAGTCACTTTTCAACACACGACATGCAACATGCAACCGGCAAGGCTTGAGGAGCTTTTATGGATGAGAGAATCATACAGGAACTGACCAAGATCGTGGGCGAGGAGAATTACACGGAAAGGCTCATCGACATGGTGTCCTATTCCTATGACGCCTCAGAGCACTTCCACCGACCCTCTTGTGGAGTTTGGCCCGAGACGGCCGAGCAGATTTCCGAAATCATGAAACTGGCGAACCGCGAAGGCATTCCGGTCATCCCGAGGGGTTCGGGCACCGGGCTGTCGGGCATGGCCATCCCTGCCAAAGGGGGGATTGTCCTCGACCTCAGCCACATGAACAAGATTCTCAAGATCAGCATCGAGGACAGATTGGCGATTGTTCAGCCCGGGGTGGTTTACGAGACCCTTGAAAGGGCTCTTGCTCCCCACGGTTTCTTCTTCCCGCCCGATCCGGCAAGCGGCAAGGTCTGCACCCTCGGGGGAAATGTGGCCACGAACGCCGGCGGGGTGAAGGGGGCGAAATACGGGACAACCCGGGACTATGTTCTGGGGCTGCAAGTCGTGCTTCCGGACGGCCGGATCATGCGAACCGGTTCCAAAGCGATCAAGAGCGTTTCGGGCTACGATTTGACCAGGCTCTTTGTGGGCTCCGAGGGGACGCTGGGGATCGTGACGGAAATCATGCTGAAGATCAACCCCAAGCCGACGGCGACCAGCACCGCCCTTGCGACCTTCGACAACCTCGAAGATGCCGGTCACGCGGTGATCGAGATTATGCACAGCGGGATCCTGCCGAGCGTTCTCGAGATCCTGGGAAGAGAAACCCTCGTGGCGATCAACAAGAACACGGATTTGAACCTTCCTGAAGTGGACGCCATGCTCCTCGCAGAGACCGACGGCTACACACCGGAAGAGACGAAATACCAGATGAAGAAGGTTCTGGACATTTTCAGGAAAAACAACGCCAAGGAGGTGAAGGAGGCTAAATCAGAAGCCGAAGTGATCGAGTTGTGGAAGGCCAGAAAATCCGCCTACGCCGTGCTCGCACGGATCATGACCCATTTTGTTCTCGAGGACGTGACGGTTCCCATGGGCAAGGTGGCGGACATGCTCCGGGGTGTCCATGAAATCGCTCGCAAGTACAACCTCCAGATCGCCACTTTCGGGCATGCCGGCGACGGCAATCTTCACCCCCAGATCCTCTACGACGGGTATGATCCCGACCAGGTCAGGCGGATGGAGGCTGCGAGCGCGGAACTCTTCAAGCTTGCCGTCAGCCTGGAAGGGACGCTCACGGGCGAACACGGCATCGGCCTGTCAAAAGCCCCCTACATGACCCTGGAACACGATCCGGTGGCCATGGATGTGATGCGCCACTTGAAAAAGCTCTTTGATCCGAATAATATTCTGAATCCGGGCAAAATGGCGCTGGACGGGTGAGAGGAAGAGAAGAAGACAGAATACGGAAGACAGAAGACAGGGAAAAAAGACCGGGAGCTCTGTGACATACAGCTTGCAGGCTCCAACAGGCGACCGGCAACTTGCAACAGGCAGTGTCATCCATGGTAAATCATCAATGCTAAATGAGAAATGACCAATGACGACTGACCAATGACCACGGACAACTGACCAGAGGTAACCAGATGGAAGCCAAGTATGATTTTGAAAGGAAATACCGGGAACAAATCCTGCAGTGCTCTCGCTGCGGATTCTGCCAGGCGGTCTGCCCGGTTTACGGGGCTACGCTTCGCCCTTCCTACAATGCGCGGGGCAAAATGCTGCTCCTCAAAGAGGTGATGGACGGAAAGATCGACCTCACCGACGAGCTCATCGAGACTCTTTTCCAGTGCACCACCTGCGCGAGCTGCACCGAAAACTGCCCTTCAGGCGTGAAAGTCCCTGAGATCATCAAGCAGGTTCGAAAGGACATGGTTCACATTGGATCGTGTCATCCTGCTTTCAAGGGGATGAATGAGGTGCTCGAGAAGCACACCAACATCTATGCCGAAGATGACCCGCCGGATTTCGGGAGGGACAAGAACAAGCAGGCGGAGTATGTCTACTTCGTCGGGTGTGTGGGCGCTTATCGTGAGGACGAGTCCACGGAGTCCACCCTGGACCTCCTCGACAAACTCGGTGTGAACTACACCCTCATCGACGAGGTTTGCTGCACCGGCGTGCTCGAGGATGTGGGGTACAAGATCAACGACAGGCTCGCGAAAAAGAACATCGATCTTATCCTGGCCACGGGAGCCAAAACGGTCATCACCGGCTGTCCCTACTGTTCACGGACTTTCAACAACAAACCCCAGTACGACCCTCTCAGGGAACAGGGGATCAAGGTCATTCACATTTCCCAGCTCCTGAAAGATTTCGACCTGGGCGTGAAAACGGACAAAAGGGTCACCTATCATGACCCTTGCGACCTGGGGCGTCACTGCGGGATCTACGAGGAGCCGCGAGAGACGATTCGGAAGATCGCTCCCAACTTCGTGGAGATGTACCACCACCATGCCAATGCTTTGTGCTGCGGGGCGGGCGGAGGTGTCCGCGGGGCCTTTGCCAAGAACTCGCTGGCCATGGCGCGACGGCGCCTTGAAGAGGCCGAAGAGACGGGGGCGGAGATCGTGCTCACGGAATGCAACTCCTGCGTCCACAATCTGGCCAACGCAAAACTGCGGAAGCAGAAGTTCAAGATCTACAACACCACCCAGTTCGTCAACGAGTTGCTGGAGGAGAAGGGGTA
>Ga0068714_10004968_pt1 | contig 14439 bp, 21 predicted proteins | sample MTBNYHSulfiMetaG_FD_62988 | JGI IMG/M metagenome (GOLD analysis project Ga0068714, IMG submission 62988) | Enrichment culture microbial communities from rom New York Harbor, USA that are MTBE-degrading - MTBE-NYH (New York Harbor Sulfidogenic)... | ecosystem: Environmental > Aquatic > Marine >... | reverse complement strand
TGATCGCGGGAGGCGTAGGGCTGCTGTCGCACAAGCGCTGGGGCCGCGACATCACCCTGCTCGGTAACGGGCTACTCATCTACACCGCCGTCGTCAGCCCAGGCTATTTCGCCCAGAATGGAGACTGGTCCTTGGTTGTGATGTTCGCCGTGATACTTGGCTTGTCGCTTGTCTCTGTGGCCGTGCTGCTGCGCGCGGGCCGTGCGCGTCCGGCAGGTGCCTAACCCAGGTTTCGACCTGACAAGCCTCGGCCGGGCGAGCTAAGCTCGACAAGACGAGGCCAAGACCGGCCTCGTCTTGCAGGTCAAACCTAGACCCGTTCGGTGCAGCACGCAACGAGCCTAGGATGGGCGCGACACCCCGGCTATGTGCCTGCGCCGAGGGGCCTCGATCCGGTCGAGCATCTCGGTGATGCGAGGGTCGGAGACGGGTCCGAGTACGACCACCTGGCCCACATCGACGTACTGAACCAGGTCGTCACGGTAGCCGAGGCCGACCAGGGTCTCCTCATACTCGAGCAGGGCAAACTCGTCAGCGAACTCCTCATACATGGTGATGTGTTCCCGGGCTTCGTCGGCGAACATGTCCCAGGCAAGCGTGCCCGGGAGGTTCTGCTCGATGTATCCGGCGGCCCGGGTGAGTACCTCGACCGCTCTGTCGTAGTCGTTGACTTTGATGTCGGTGATCATGCGCACTCGATCCACGGATGCACCTTCTCTCGATCCGAGCCGTCTCTCCACACGGTGGTATCCCCGCAGTATCGTTGGCTCAAGCTTGACCAGAGTGCGCACCGAACAAGCGCATCCACACGGACGGCATGCCCCATCAGGTAGACTCGGGCAAGGAAGCGCTCACAGGCGTGCCGCTGGTGATGCACAGACACGTTAGGTGCGACCGGGGGAGGTTCTTGAGGCGTGAGGTTCTGGCGAGGATGGCTGATCGCTGCTGCGCTGGTCGTGTTGTTGCTCGGGGCCGCGTTCGTCCTTCTCGCCGGACCCGTGCAGAGGGTCTTCGAGTCGGTGTACCTGGAACCTCAAGGCATCGTGCTCGAATCGGATGCGGCGCTCTACGTGGAGTTCATCGGTGCCGTGCTCGGAGCGGTGATGGTCGGATGGGCGGTGCTTCTGCTCTTCGTCTTGTACGGTCCATTCCGCAACGGCGAGCGGATCGGCTGGGACATGATCGCTGCGTCGCTGGGGACTTGGTTCGTCCTCGATACCACCTACTCGCTGCAATCCGGCTTCTGGCAGAACGCGGTCCTCAACGCCGCCCTGCTGGTCCTCTTCGCGGTTCCGCTGGCTGCAACCTATCGCTTCTTTCGCCCCCGACGCACCCAACCAGCGTTTCGACCTGACAAGCCTCGGCCCTGAGAGCTACGCTCTCACCAAGACGAGGCCAGGCCTCGTCTTTCAGGTCAAACGCCAACACGTTAGACGGACCAGAACCATGTACTCGGGGGGGCGAGCACTGGAATGGCTAGTCTGCAGAGTCGTGTCTTCGAATTCGTCGCGGGAAGAGTGTCACGCAATTGGGGCGAGACCGACCTGCTGGAGATTCGCCGCAAGACCGACCGCATGACGCCCAAGTCCATGACGCGACCCCGGCGCGGAGTACGGGTCGTCCCCCTCGAGGCAGACTCGGTATCGGGCGAATGGCTCGTACCCGACGGTGTCAACGACGAGCGCGTACTCATGTACATACACGGTGGCGCGTGGATCACCGGGTCTGCAGAATCGAGCGTATGTCTCCAAACTGACGTATGCGAGTGGAATACGCGCGTTCGTAGTCGACTACAGGCTGGCTCCCGAGTGTCCGTTCCCCGCGGCACTCGACGATTGTGTTGGCGCGTATCGGTGGCTTCTGCACACTGGTGTGCCTTCTGAGGGGGTGATCCTGGCAGGCGATTCCAGTGGGGGGAACATCGCCCTTGCCCTTCTCGTGAAGCTGCGGGATTCCGGCGATCCGCTGCCCGCAGGGTTCGTCGGCATATCCCCGATAACCGACCTTCCCAATGGTTCGGAGCAAGACAAGTTCTTCGCAAACACCGCCGCAGCCTACACGGGCGACCATGATCCGCGCGATCCGCTCATATCGCCCACGTACGCAGACCTGTCCGGGTTGCCTCCGATGTTGTTACATGTCGGAGGGGACGAGATGCTGACCACTGACGTGCTCCCGTTCTGCGAGAAGGCCGTCGCCGCCGGCGTTGATGCTCAAGTGGTGGCGTGGCCGGAGATGTTCCATGTGTTCCAGATGTCCGCGCCCCTCGTTCCCGAAGCTCGCCGGGCAAATGAGGAGATCGTCCAGTTCATTCAGTCTCGACTGGCCTGAATTCGCCCCGTCTAACCCGCGCTTCCACACTGACAAGACAAGGCCCTGAGAGCTACGCTCACACCAAGACGAGGCCAGGCCTCGTCTTGCAGGTCAAACGCAAACACGTTAGACACACCCCCACTGGGAACATGGCCTACTTCGCATGAAGTGACCGACCCGTCTGGGAGGTCCTGGCGACGGTGTCGTGAAGCGCGCCTCCAGAATCGGCTCTTCCTGGCACCTCTTACCAGGGGCTGTGCGGACCCTCCCCACACGATGGGCACCGAGGACCCCTGGTGGCGGGATGCTGCGGAGCCTTCATGAGACAGGCCGTACAGTGCACCTTGCCGCACGCGCTGCACAGGTAACCTCGGCGCTCTTCCACGACTTCGTAGTCCGCCTGCACTTGCCTCTCGACGGCGGCGAGCTCATCGACGCCCGAGAGGACGCCGCTCACCGCCCGCGTGGCGTCACCGGTCAGCGAGTCGACGGTCCAGCCCGCCTGTCTTGCGTACTCCACGAACTGCTCGGTCGAGAGCGCGGGACTGCCGCACGCGGCGCAGGTTTGAGGTATCGCCGCCTGCCGAGCTCGCTCCGCTTCCCGCGCTTCCGCAGCTCTTCTCTCCTCCTCCTTGCGCTCCTCCTCGAGGAGCTGTGCCTCCTCGGCGAACTCCTTCACTCCCCGCTGTGCGAGGCAGGCCGCCGCCGCACGGTGCACCTCAGGTGACGGGGAGCTCGCTGCTGTGCGCAGCAGGTCGAGACTGCGGGGGTCATCAAGCTCCGAGATCACGTGGCGCACGACTTTGGCGCGGTCCTCAGCGGAGATGCTCGTTGCAGTCACGATGTCCGCGGCTACCTGGGAGGCGCGGTCCGGCGCCATCTCCAGAGCCAGTCTAAGCAGAGGCCGCGCCACGTCCGGGTACCGTGTGTCCCCCTCGCGAGGGGCGACGTCCTTGAGCAACCAGTCCACTGTCCCGGCCCCGCCCCGGGACCTGATCGCCTCGCGGACTTCCGCGTAGTCCGTTGCTCCGAGATGGGCTGCGACCGCACGCAAGAACGAAGAGTCGTCGAGTGGCGCGAGCGCCTCTGCGACCGCGCGCCGGACCGCTTTCAGTTCGTGTCTCTGGCTGCCTCTCAGTACTTCGACGAGCTTGGACGTCTCTCCGCGCGCGGCAGCGTCCGCAGCCCAGTCCGCCAACAGGCCGTCGCTGGCCAGGCGCTCAAGGCAGCGGTGTACGTCGGTCGCCAGACCCTTGGTCAGACACTCGATCAGGGGCCCCACGGCACGTCGGCGCATGGGCGTGTCGTCCGACTGCTCGAGCTCGCATCCAAGGACAGCCAGATAGTGTATGTTGTCGACCCCGCCCTCGGCAGCGGCCGCCACGGTCGAAGGCGCGATAGGGTAGTCGCCGTACGTCCCGGCCATGATCCTGCGTGCCACGACCTCTGCCGCCAAGCGGGCTGTCGTCGTGTCGGCAAGGGCGGCTTCGAGCAGCTCATCGAATCTCGGATCGTTGACGAGGACCAGCTCGGTCACGGCCTGCTGGCGCTTCGACTCGCGCTTGTGCCCGAGTTGCTGGATCAACTCCTCGATGCCTCGTGGCTTTCGACTCTGTCGAGAGGACGACCAAGCACTCATGGTGCCTCGTTCCTTCCTGGATGAAGCAGCAGTAAGGGCGTAATCGCCGAATTCGCATCCCCACGCGATTATCTTCGGGATTCCGAACGCGGTCGAGCAGGTCGGAAACCCACCCTGGCAGCAGAGACGGCAAGCCTGAGCCAATGACATCTTGACTGCAGCCCCAGCGAGCCTCTCAGAAGCTGGGCATCCAAGAACGGACCAGTGGCGACCACGGGAGCTGAGACGGCATGGCCCACTCCATAGGACCGTCTTCTTCGCATAGAGTGTGTCTAACCCGGGCTTCCACACCGACAAGATGAGGCTGGCGAGCTACGCTCGACAAGACGAGGCCATTCGGCCTCATCTTGCAGGTCAAGCGCAAACACGTTCTGTAGAACTCCTATCTGCAACCGACTTTCCGGAGTAACGTATTGCATGCGTCGGCGTGCGTCGGTGCCTACGAAGGGGGACGCGGTGTCTGAGAGCACATTCGTCGGCAAGCCGGAGGGTGCGTCGGTGAACCGCGCTGGGTGGGTCCTCGGGGGCCTCATCGCTGGCTATGCGTTCATCGTGTTCGTCGGAGCGGTGCAGTTGTTCGTCGCCTGGGCTCTGCCAGGCTATGAGTCTCTCGGTACTACAGCGGACGTGATCGTCGATCTGCTTGCGTCGACAATCGCTGCGGCTATCGTCGGCACGGTTCTCGTGTGGTCGGTGAGCCTGCGGCTAGGACAGAAGGCGGTGCCGCGAATCACGCTCTGGTCGGTGGGCGTAGTGCCGCTGCTGGCCGCGCTCCTTTACGTACCCGATGCGGTGCACGGCTTCTACGCACCTGTGCGCAGCCCCCTCGCCGTGGTCGCCGCAGTCGGGTTCGCCCTCCTCTTGTCGGGTCAACGTCTGCGGAACCCCGGTTTCGAGACGGAACACAGGTAGCCACGGAAGGAGCGGGCAGCGAGATGATGCATGTGGTCCACCTCATCCAGCGAAGGTTCCCCGACAAGGCATCGAGCATCGTCTGGATCCTCGCTGTAGCATCGTTGAGTGGAATCGCGATCGGTGTGGGGTTGCTGCTTCAGCGCTGAACCTGCTCGCGGGCGGCCTAACACTGGGTTCGAGCGGGCGGCGCAAACGCCGTCGCTATGAGCGGTCAAACTCGCCGCCCAAACCTGAACACGTTAGACGTAGGGCGTGCGCGTGAGGGGTGATCGGTATGGATGACTTCGGCGGACCAGACCCCACAGATCCGGTCTGGATGGATCACTTCAAGACACCCGATGGCAGCTCGGACGGTAGCATTCGCATGCCCGCCACAACACCGCAGCCCTCGTCTGACCCGAACGAACCCTGGTCGGAGCTACCCGCGCTGAAAAGGGTATCCCCTGCCGCCGTGTTCGAACTCGTGGAGGCACTTCGCCAGGCCGGTGTGCCGGTCCTCGGCCCGAAGGCGCGCCGGGCGGGTCTTCTGTCCGGCGGGAAGGTCAATGTGACTCTCTCGGTACCGGACAGCATGCGTTCGCAAGCAACGCTGATCGTCGCGAGTCACTTCCCCGACCAGTAGAAAGCCGCGCGGAGCAAGACTCGGGGGAATCGCTCCCGCACGCCCACGCCTAGCACGCGCTTCCATCCGACGCGCGCATGGTGTCGCATAATGGAGCGCAAGCGCGCTGGTGAAGCGCAGAGACGTTAGGCCGATTCATCTCAGGGGGGCAGCTGATGAGGACCGTCGGGGGAGATTCCGGAAGTTGGCAGGCAGCATTGCTGGTATGCGGCGTGATCGCGCCCTTGCTCCACCTCGCCACTGACTGGATCGCCGGGACGTCTTTCGGTGGCTACGACTTCTCGGCACGCTCCATCAGTGACCTTGGCTCGGTGGGTTCTCCTGTCAGGTCTCGAGTCATCCTGCTCACCCTCGCTGCCAGCGTGCTAGTTGTCGCGTTCACGGTCGGGATCTGGCAGGCAGGAACGCTTCTCGCGAGAGTCGTCGCCGTGCTGATCGCAGGCAACGCCCTCTTGAGTTCGGTGGCCCTCGTCTTCTTCCCCAACAGCCTTGGTGTGCGACCGGCTTTCCGCACCCCAGGAGTAATCCTCATGTTCCTCGCCGTGCTGTGCTCCGTGTTGGCTATGCTCGTAGGCGCGTTCGCCTTCGATGGTTGGATGAGATGGATCTCCGTCGGGATACCGGCGTCATACGTGGCACTGGCGGTTCTGCGCTTCGCGACGGCTGGTTCGGAGAACGCGATGGTCATGATCGGCGCTCAGGAGCGGACGATGTCGTACAGCTACCTGCTGTGGATGCTCGCACTGGCCGTGCATCTTCTCCTGTCGACCGGAGCCTGGAATCGCGTGACGAGCGCTTCTGGCTGATGCGCAGGAGTCATCGGCCAGACCCAGGGGCAGCTGGTGCACGGATGAAGCACTGAGGTGTTGGCCCCGGCCGGTGGCGGAGCGTCGGCCCACGCGTCGGTCTTCGTGTTTGGAGCTTGCGGGGGGAATGGTACGATTGAGCGGTCCGGCCGACTGGAAGGAGGCGACTTGATGCACCACATAGCGTCTGGGGCGTTGACAGCGCCCATGTGGTCGTACGCCTCCATTCCGGTGCGCCGCGTCTGACCAGACTGCGGGCACCTCGTCGGAAGGACCCGCGATGTCTGACATTCCTGCGCTGAGCGCGCTCGGCTATTCGCCGCGCTGGCAGGCGTTCTTCGCTCAGTCCGAGGGCCCGGATGGACATCCGGCCCGCATTGTTCGCACTGACCAATGCAGTGCGCTGATTGCCGCGCAAGATGGCCCGTTCCGTGCAAAGCCCTCGACCGCTCGTGAGGGCCGGCCGCTGCCCCATCGACCTGCCCGTCGTCGGTGGTCGGGTTGTCGCTCACGCGCCACGGCTGAGGCGTCAGGACGTTAGGCAGTGACTGAATCTACTCACACCCGAAAGGTGGTTATCTGCATTGGACATCCCACGGATTTTCAACATCACTGAGAGTGCTCACCGCATCCATGACCCGTTCACGCCGGAGAAGCTCGCCACTCTCGGCGCCGCGCTGCGTCTGGAACCAGGGACCCGAGTTCTCGACCTCGGCAGCGGTTCGGGTGAGATGCTCTGCACCTGGGCACGCGATCACGACGTCACTGGCACCGGCGTCGACATGAGCCAGTTGTTCACCGAACAGGCGAGACTCCGTGCTGAGGAACTCGGCGTCGCCGACAAGGTCGACTTCATCCATGGCGACGCCGCAGGCTACGTCTCTGACGAGAAGGTCGGTGTAGCGGCCTGTGTCGGTGCCACTTGGATCGCCGGAGGAATCGCCGGCACCATCGAGCTTCTGGCGCGGAGCCTGCGCGCCGGAGGGATCATCCTCATTGGTGAGCCGTACTGGCGGCAGCTACCGCCGACGGAAGTTGTCGCCAAAGGGTGTCGTGCCAACGCGATCTCCGACTTTCTCGTGCTGCCAGCGCTACTCGCGTCCTTCGGCCAGCTTGGCTACGACGTCGTTGAGATGGTTCTGGCTGACCAAGACGGCTGGGACAGATACGAAGCGGCCAAATGGCTGACCATGCGCCGATGGCTTGAAGACAATCCCGATGACGATCTTGCGGAAGAGGTTCGAGCAGAAGTGACGTCGGAACCCGAGCGATACGCCGCCTACACTCGGGAGTACCTAGGCTGGGGTGTGTTCGCGCTGATGCCGCGGTGATCAGTTAGCGAATCCGCGATCTTCCAGGCCTGACAAGCGCTTCCAGCAGAAAGCGCCGCCCCTGCGCGGTATCCTTGAGCCGCAGATGAGTAAGGGGCGGCGCTTCAGCTGAAGCGCCTTCACGTTGGGCTGAATCAATCGAGAGCCTTCCCGCACGTCGGGTAGGAAAGAGTATCGAGTGGTTCCGATGCGCCCGTCGAATCTGAGACAGGAGGTCTGCCGCCATGCCACAAGTGATGACAGTCCTTGAGGCTAGGGTCCCCGAGACCCAGTGGGAGCGACTGCGCGCGGCCTACTCCGAACTCGTGTCCAAGCCCTTCCCGCCGGGTCTCGACGAGACGTTCCTCACCCAAGGCGCCGGGGATTCTGAGACGTGGAGGATCGTGACAGTGTGGGAGAGTCCCGAGGTGATCGAAGCCATGCGAGCCGCCGGGACTCCAGGGGGTGTGCTGGTGTTTCGGGAAGTCGGAGTCGAACCGGAGCTTGCCGTTCACATCGTGGTCGTTCACCGTACCGGATAGCGACCGCGATCCGCCTAACAAAGGTTTCGAGCGGACGGCGCGAGCGCCGTCGCGATGAGCGGCCAAACCCGCCGCTCAAACCTGAACACGTTGGGCACACGACACGGAGACGCAGACCGCGCTTGTCCGACATTGGAGGGCATCTTGCGCATCTACGACAGTGAGTCGGATCGCACACTCGGAGCGATCGATTTGTTTTTGACCCACGACGACATCGATCAGCTGATAGTGACTCTGACGGCTCTGCAGAACGACGACGTTGGCGGTCACCATCGCGTAATGGAACGGGAACCGGCACTTCGCGACTACATTCGGGAGATCAACGTCGCCCTCTACGAGGAGGGTAGCGCTCCCGAGGGATGGTCTGAACGAGCAGTGGAGGTAGTGCTCCTCGACGAGTAGCTCGGCGTGTGTCCAACCCGCGTTTCGACCTGACAAGATTCGGCCCGCGAGCTACGCTCGGCTAGACGAGGCAGGGCCTCGTCTAGCAGCTCAAGCGCAAGCGTTAGGCAGAGCTTCGGTTCACTCTTGCCCGGTGGCGCTCTTCGGAAGAAGCGACAGCACTTCGCCATCCTCGTTGTAGCAGACCGCCGTGATGCTGTTCCCTTCGCCGTCCTTCATCTCGACGAGGTAGACACTCCGATAGTCTTCCAGGTTCGGAGACATGCCGTGCTCAAGGAACCTCATCTTGGCGATCATCTGGTGGCTCTCACTGTCCTGGGTGGAGACCTCTTTGGGATCCCCGTCCTGGCGATAGCCCTCGATCCCGGCGCTGGACATGGCATCCTCTGTGGCCTCAACTGCTAGATTGTCATCCCCAGTGCACCCGCTCGCACCCATCACGAAGATGCTGACAGCCAGTAGGCTCGCAATCGCCAAAGTTCTGAGCACGGTCTTCATCGCAGTCCCCCTTCGGGCCAAGCGTTCCAACGACTACAGCTTGACACTGCGCGATGCGAAATCAAGCCCCGACCTGCCCCGGTAGCCGGTCTACTCCCCGTGACAGCACCATCCCCAGCGCGTCGTATCGCACCAGCGAAGGCTCAGGCGGTGGGATCCCCGCGGGGTGGGCGGGCGACTTGTCGCGCCGCGAGCCGCGCAGGCGTATGTGTAGACGACTCCGCGCGAGTCCTGCAAGTCCCGCCTAGCAAGCGTTTCGACCTGACAAGATTCGGCCCGCGGGCTGCGCTCGACAAGACGCGGCCTTGCGGTCTCATCTTGCAGGTCAAACGCAAACACGTTAGGCAGGCCTGTGCGATGGGCAGTACGTCGTAGGGGTGGTAGCGATGGAAATCCAGACGACGGTCCGGATCGAGCGACCCATCGAAGAGGTCTGGGCATTCTTCATGGAAGAGTACCCTGCTGCATACCTGAACGATTTCGCGTGGCAGCCAGACCTTCTCGACGAGACCGTTCTATACCAGAGCCCGACAGGCATCGGCACCAGAGTCCGCGAAAGTCGTCCGGGCCTTGGGGAGTCCACCTGGGAGATCACCGAGCTGATCCCCATGCAACGAATCGTGTGGAAGAGCGTTGAGAGCCGTATGCCGTATGAGGGAGTCTACTCCTACGAGGAGGACGCGGGCGCCACGCGCTACACGTACCGGGCTCGCGTCGAAATGAGCGGCCTTCAGAAGCTCCTCGCTCCTTTCGCACGACGCGCCTCACAGAGGCAACTCGACGCAAACCTCCAGAGGCTGAAGCGCATTCTAGACAGGTAGCCCGAGATGCTTGGTCGCTGCATTCGCTGCCCGGCTAGTGGTCGTCGAGCGGTGGATTCGGAACCGCGATACCTGATGCAGCGAAACCTCCGTGCTAACTGCGCAGTATCTTCTCCATGGGCTTGCCCTTCGCCACCTCATCGACCAGCTTGTCGAGGTACCGGATGTTCCGCATCAGCGGATCCTCAATCTCTTCGACGCGGATGCCGCAGATGACACCGGTTATCTTGTCGGCGTTGGGATGACGTGCCGGCGCCTCATTGAAGAATCCCTCGAAGTCCTTCTTGGCTTCGATCTGCTCCTCCAGCGCCTCCTGGCTATAGCCCGTCAGCCAGCGGATCACCTCATCCACCTCGCTCTTCGTGCGACCCTTTCTCTCGGCCTTCTGGATGTAGAGGGGATACACGCTGGCAAAGGGCATCGCGAGGATCTTCTGTTGTCTATCCATGGCTCCACCTGGGCGAGAACGGTCGATTCGTCTTGAGTGTAGCCCGAACGCGACGGGTCCAACGCTGAACAACTCGGTGTCGCCGATCAAGTCAAGTTCATTCACGGCGATGCTGCCGGCTACGTCTCTGATGAGAGGGCCGGTATGGCAGCCTGTCTAGGCGCCACGTGGATCGCTGGGGGAGCCGTCGGCACCGTCGAGCTTCTGGCGCCGAGAGCCTCCGCACCGGAGGGATCATCCTCGTCGGCGAGCCCTACTGGCGGCAGTTGCCGCCGACGGAAGATGTTGCCCAAGGGTGTGTTGCCGACTCAATCTCCGACTTCCTCCTGCTTCCAGAACTTCTCGCGTCTTTCGGCCACCTTGGCTACGACGTCGTTGAAATGGTTCTGGCTGACCAAGATGGCTGGGACAGATACGAAGCGGCCAAATGGCTCACCATGCGCCGATGGCTTGAAGCCAAGTCGATTGATCGAGGCATGCAGGCGCCGGTTCAAGGCCTACGATGAGGCCGCTGGCGGAGTGAAGGAGTGAAGTGTCGTGGATAGCGCGAAGCGAAAGGGACTCGAGGGTGCCGGCTGGAGCGTCGGCGATGCTTCCGACTTCCTCGAGTTGGGTGAGGAAGAGGCCGCTTTCGTCGAGCTGAAGCTCGCGCTCGCCGACTACCTCAAGCAGATCCGCATCGAGCATGGCTGGACACAGATCTATGTCGCGAACGTCTTGGGCTCGAGCCAGTCGCGCGTGGCCAAGATGGAGGCGGCGGACGCCACGGTCTCTGTCGACTTGCTCGTCAAGTCGCTTCTGGCGCTGGGGGCTTCGCGGCGCGAGGTCGGCCAGGTCATCGCGCGCGCAGCATAACCCAGGTTTCGACCTGACAAGGTTCGGCCCGCGAGCTACTCTCGGCAAGACGAGGCAAGGCCTCGTCTTGCTCCAGATGCCTGCTCGCCAGGCGGGCAAGAGTCGTTTGGATACGAACCTTTACGAGCTGGATGCGAGCATCCGCGCCCGGACCTTGCCACGAGACGCCTGACTCGTCGTCATGCGAATGGCGCCCGCTCCTTGGTGCGCACTGCGATCAAGTTCGCGCCGTGGGAAACTCGCCCATTTCTGCGTGTGGCAGATCTCATTCGCCGACGACCCTCCAAACCCGACGTACACGGTGGGCTTTCTAGCCGTTTGGGCGCTTGTCGGTGCGGACCTTGGGGCCACGTTCGCAGGCCCGAGGCGACAGGCGATCCACGACAGGGTGGCCGGGTCGGTCGTCGTTCGAGCGCCTTCGCTCAAATAGGATCACCCAACCCGCACGCCGGCCGATTTTCACACTGCCGCGGGTCAAGCTCGTCCGCCGGTGCTCGATTGCGGTTGGCGGTGTATCATAAGGTGCGCAACCGGCCCCGGGGCCGGTTGTCGCGCTATCGGGTCCGACGTAGGAGTGAGCTGTGGAGACCAAGCGGATCGTGATCACGCAACACGACCTGGACCGGCTGCGTCGGGTCGTCAACGAGGCTGCGGCCATGCGAACGCGCGATGACCTGGCTGGCCTCATGGGCGAACTGGACCGCGCGGTCATAGTGGCGCCACAAGAGGTACCCGCAGATGTGGTCACCATGAACTCGAGGGTCGAACTGATAGACGTCGAGACGGACGAGGCGATGGAAGTATCGCTCGTCTTCCCGGATGACACTGACTCGGTGGAAGGCGCCGTCTCGATCCTTGCGCCGGTTGGCACTGCGATCATCGGCTATGGCGAGGGAGACACCATCGAGTGGCCCACGCCTTCAGGACCACGGGCCTTCAGGATCGAGCGCGTGCTCTTCCAGCCGGAAGCGGCGGGGAACTGGGACCTGTAGCGGAGACTGTGGTCGGCCCAACTGTCTCAGCTTGCAGGTCGGGTCTGAACCCGCCGCACACAACACATGCGACAGGAGTCTCGGTTGGGCAGGTTCGGCAGCGATCCGCGCGCCTTCTTCGATTCGGTCTACCACGACACTGCGCCCTGGGAGGTCGGAGGCGCGCAGCCGGCAATGAGACGTCTCCTTGCCGCGCATCCACCTTCTGGCCCGATTCTCGATCTGGGCAGTGCGACCGGCGACTTAGCCGTCTACCTGGCGACACTCGGCCACGAGGTACTGGGCGTCGAGTTCGTCCGCAGCGCGGTGGAACGAGCGCGCCACAAGGCGTCACAGCTCCCACCTGACATCGCGAAGAGACTTCGGTTCGAGGTCGCGGACGCCGCGAGACCCTCGGCGTTAGGCATCACATTCGGCGCAGTAACGGACTCGGGGTTTCTGCACCTGCTCGACACAGACGAGACCGATAGCTTCATCGAAGACCTTGGGAAGGCGCTGGCGCTCGGAGGCCGATACTACCTCCACGAGTTCGCTGTCGAATTCCCGATCGAGAATGTCCCCCGCGCCGTCACCGAACAGGAGTTGACGAGCCGGTTCAACGAACGCACAGGCTGGCGAATACTCGGGCTTCTCGACACGGAGTTCCACAGTCGAGTGGCGCAGCCGACAAAGGCCATCGCGGCGTGCATCGAGAAGCAACCTGGCACTTCGACTTCATCGCCGGGCTCGTACTCGACATCGGCCTGATCATCTCGACTCTCGGGGCCGGTGGCCCACCAAGCTGGTCCGGCGACCTGACCCAGGCAAACGGAGAAAGCGAAGCGCAGGCGTTCGGCTTGAAGCTCCTCGACATACATAGTGCTGCTATGTATAGTACTGCTATGTAAACTTACGCACGTGAGGTACGTCAGACTCGCGCGAGGTGTCGTCATGGAAATCAACAAGGACCTTATGGCCGCCTCTTCCACCCCTATGGTCCTGGCGATTCTGGCCGATAGGGACAGCTACGGCTACGCCATCCTGCAGCGTGTTCGTGAGTTGTCCGGAGGGCGGCTGGAGTGGACGGACGGGATGCTCTACCCCGTCTTGCACCGGCTCGCCAGGCTTGGCTACGTCGAGGCACGCTGGGAAGTCGCGGAGAGCGGCCGTCGTCGCAAGTACTATCGGATCACGTCACGAGGCCTGGCCCATCTCACAGAGCAACGCACGCAGTGGCAGGCGGTGGACGATACGCTGCGGAGCATGTGGCGTACGTTCTCCCTTTCTGCTTCGGCTAGCCACCACCCTTCGACCGCACCGATCCGGGGAGTATGAGTGATGACAACGCCAGATCACGATGCGTCGCTTGAGGACCAGATCGAGCAATGGCGGGGCTATCTGCGGCGCCGGCAAGCGATTCACGCCGTCGACGTTGCGGAGTTGGAGGACCATCTGCGAGAGCAGGTGACAGTCCTGGTCGATGCGGGGCTCGACACCGATGAAGCATTCCTCGTAGCGGTCAAGCGAATGGGAGACCTCGACGCTCTCTCGCGGGAGTTCGCGCGCGAGCACTCAGACCGACTCTGGAAGCAGCTCGTCATGGTCGACTCGGATTCCGAAGACGGAAGTGCGTGGACCCGGACCGACGCCGTTGTCGCATTCTGTCTTGCGGTGGCTGCCGCCGTGCTCATCAAGGTGCCGGCGCTTTTCGGAATGCAGATAGACCAAGACGCCAGCTTCTACGCCCGCAATCTGAGCTTCTTCGTCTTGCCTCTCCTCACCGGGTACTTCGTGTGGAAGCGGCGGGTGAACACCGGCACTGTCCGTTGGCTGGCTTTGGCATTCGTGGCGGCTGCCGTTTTCGCAAACGCGTATCCATTCGCGTCGGGCGGATCGACCGAGGGTCTCACGGCACTGCACCTGCCGATCGCGCTTTGGCTTGTAGTAGGTATCGCGTACGCCGGCGACCGTTGGGACCAGGTGAGCGGTCGCATGGACTTCATCCGGTTCTCCGGTGAGCTGTTCATCTACTACGTCCTCATCGCACTTGGTGGCGGCGTGCTCATGGGGTTCATGGCGATGATCTTCCAGGCGATCGGGACCGACGTCGAACCCTTCTTCGAGTCGTGGCTGCTGCCGTGTGGAGCGGCGGGGGCCGTCTTGGTCGCCTCCTGGCTCGTGGAAGCCAAGCAAAGCGTGATCGAGAACATGGCGCCTGTACTGACACGACTCTTCACGCCGCTCTTCGCTGCGGTGTTGCTCACATTCCTGGGGACAGTGTTGTTCACCGGACGGGG
>Ga0068714_10004965_pt1 | contig 14452 bp, 13 predicted proteins | sample MTBNYHSulfiMetaG_FD_62988 | JGI IMG/M metagenome (GOLD analysis project Ga0068714, IMG submission 62988) | Enrichment culture microbial communities from rom New York Harbor, USA that are MTBE-degrading - MTBE-NYH (New York Harbor Sulfidogenic)... | ecosystem: Environmental > Aquatic > Marine >... | reverse complement strand
GCCCCTCTGCGGCTGAACGCCTTGGCCATGAGCTTGCCCACCTTGTCACCGGCCTTTGTGCTGTATCCTTCCCACTTCATCGTTGACCTCCTGGTGATGTCTGGTTCGTGTGTCTTCGTCTAGCCGTGCCACTTGACGCCGGCGCCCAGAATCAGCCCGAGTGCCGCGATCGCGAGCAGGTAGTACGCCCCTCTGCGGCTGAACGCCTTGGCCATGAGCTTGCTCACCTTGCTGCAGGCCTTCGTGCTATTTCCTTGCCACGTCATTGTCTGCCTCCTTATGCTTTCGACTCGTTCTCCGCTACGGTCTGCGGGCGTCTGCTAAGCGCACCGTCCAGGTGCAGTCAACCTGTCGCTAGCAAAGCAGAAAGCGCCCTGCAATGCAAGACGCTCTTCGGCAAGCAAACGTTATTCTGCCCCTGGGGTGTCCGCCTCACCGGCGATCCTCCTCTGAGTGGTCGGTCTCCCCTCGCTTCACCATCGAACCGGATGGCTCAACGGACCATTATGACAGTTCGCAAAAGCTTTGTCAACGTAAACGATTCTATGACAAATCCCCTATAAAAAACGACAGCTCAATCATAGCTCCACCTGGGATACTGAGGATCCTCCCTGTAGGTCGAGCTCTTGAGCTGTCGCCCTGCTGACCCCCTCTCCGAACGTGTCAGACGTGCGGTCGCGCGGACAGGCTCTCTACTTCCCCTTCTTGACCTGAAGCTCGGAACCGACGGTGACTACCTTCAGCTTCTTCGCCACGACGTCCTTCAGGTTCTTTCCCGGCTTGAATGCCGGAACGACTTTCTTCGGGACGGTGATTCTCTTCTGAGTCTGAGGATTGATCCGGTTGGATTCCTTCCGCGCACGGGCCTCAAACTTGCCGAACCCGGTCAGGAGGACCTCCTCGTTAGAGACCAGAGCGTCAGTGATCAGCTCGATCACCGCGTCCAGTGCCTTCCGCGCATCCTTCTTGGTCAAGCCGGTCTTCGTCGCGAGTTTGTCTACGAACTCCCCTTTGTTCACCCTGTCACCCCCTCTCTTCTAGAAAAGTTGCCCCATTATAGTGGTCGGTATTTCCTTTGTCAAGAGGGGAAGGGCATTCCCGCGATATTTCCACCCGCCCACGAGCAGCCCACGGCGCACATAAGCGCCATCAGAAGGGCCTTACATGCGATTTGACTTCCTCCACAGCGCCGGATAAAGTTGTCTACGGACATCGACTGTGAGGTGCAGCGTGAGAAACTACGAGATCGTATACGTTCTCCGGCCCGACCTCTCTGAGGAGGACCGGGCGAAAAAGGTGGAGCGCATCCACGGACTGATTACCGAGAACGGTGGGCAGATCGGGCAGACGGACGACTGGGGCAAGCGGATCCTCGCCTACGAGATCAACCACTGTAGCGAAGGCTTCTACGGCCTTGCTCAGTTCCAGCTGCCTCCTGACGGGGTCAAGGTCGTCAAGGAGCGCCTGGGGATCGACGAGGAGATCCTCCGCTACCAGATCGTTCTGTCGGAGAACTAGGGGGCGCGTATGTCGGCCAGCCTGAACAAGGTTTTCCTGATCGGGAATCTCACCGCAGATCCGGAACTCCAATACACGTCGAACGGCACGGCCCGGGCTCGGTTCCGCGTCGCCGTCAATCGCCAGTACAAGGACAGTTCCGGCCAGCTTCAAGAGGAGACGACGTTCGTCCCGATCATCACGTGGGGGAACCAGGCGGAGAACTGCGCGAACTACCTGAGCAAGGGGCGTTCGGTCGCCGTGGAAGGCCGCCTGCGGATCGACACCTTCGAGACCCAAGAGGGCGAGAAGCGAAAGGTCGTCGAGGTCGTGGCGCAGAACGTCCAATTCCTGGGCGGTCCGCCCCGCTCCTCATCCGAGCCGGGTACGGTCTCGGACGACAGCGACGAATCAGGAAGCCAGGATGAGGAGGTTCCATTCTAGGCCATGTTCTACAAGCGAAGACAGGTTTGCAGGGTGTGTGAGCAGAAGGGCACCCTGGACTACAAGAAGCCCGAAGAGTTGAAGCAGTACATGAACCGCCTCGGGAAGATCCTTCCCAAGCGGGCGACCCGTCTGTGCACGAGGCATCAACGCCAGTTGGCGCGCGAGATCAACCGCGCCCGCAAGCTCGCGTTGCTTCCGTACATCGGCGGCCCCAAGATCATCCCTGATTCGCGGCCTCGCCGAAGGAGGTAGCCGCGGCCGGCTCCGATTGGATCTCGAAATGGATCGCCGATCGCGCCTCCTCGAATCCCGTCCCTGAGTCAAGCCCGTCCCGTAGTCCGTCCCATCGACTCTCCGTCGAGCGTATCCTGCACGGAACGGTTCGCCGGGGATCGCTCGGGATGTGCCTGCAGATCGATTCGACTCATCGATGCGCGGTGGGCCTCCCGGCGGCCGAGCGAGCGTGCGATGCGCTTCTCTCTGAGCTGCGACTCTTGTTCGGGATCGGGACCGCTCACGATCGCCTGCTTCGCTCGCAGGGGCATATGACGATCCCCGCCCTCACGACCCACCCACGCTTCGGTCCCGCCGCGCGGGCGCTGCTCGCGCAGTGGGACGATCCTCCCAACCCCGAGCGCGTCCACGACACGCTGTGCGCGTGGCTTCCCGCTTCTCACCCCCTCTTCCTGGAACTCCTCGGCCTGGTCCCGCGAGAGGAGATCCGATTCTTCGACCTCGAGACGCTCGGCCTGTTCGGGGTGCCGGTGATCCTCGCGGCGTTCGGGCGGTTCGAGGCCGGCGGGGTCCGTGTCTCCCAGTACTTCGCCCGTTCGATCGGAGAGGAGCCGTCTCTGCTCGAGGCCGCGATCGAGGAGCTCTCGGGCGCGTCGCTCATCGTGAGCTACAACGGGAAAGCGTTCGACTGGACGACGCTGCGGGAGCGCGTTGCGTACTATGGGCTTGCGTTCGACCACCGCCCGATCCACATCGACCTTCTGCACCACGCGCGCCGGGCCTTCTCCGGGCGCCTCCCCGACCTCCACCTCTCCACGGTCGAGCGATCCGTTCTGGGCCTCGACCGGGGCGAGGACATCCCGAGCGACCAGGTCCCCGCGTTCTACGAGCGGTACCTAGAGACCGGAGACCCCCGGCCCCTCGCGCCGATCGTCGCGCACAACCGGCAGGACGTGGCGAGCCTCGCCGCACTCCTCGCTCGGCTGCTGGAGAACAGGACGTCCGATCATGCTCGCTGAGCTTCTCCACTCACTCGAACGCGAGCGGTGGTACCACGGCCAGGTGGTCCACTCCGAGAGCCTGCCCGCCCAGCGGGCGACGCGCGGAACGAGCACCCTCTCCGGACCGCTCTCAACCTACCTGGAGGCGAGCGGGATCACCCTCTACCGCCATCAAGCGGACGTCATCGAGGGCTTGCGCGCAGGTCGGGACGTCATCCTGACAACGCCAACCGCATCCGGGAAGACCCTCGCCTTCAACCTGCCGGTGTTCGAGACCCTGCTTTCCGATCCCCAGGCCTGCGCGCTCTACCTGTACCCGCTGAAGGCACTGGCCAACGACCAGCGCAAGAAGCTCCTCGACCTCGAGGCGGCCACCGGACTCGACCTGCGCCCCGAGGTCTACGACGGTGACACGCCGACGGCCCGGCGGTCCCGAATCAAGGCATCCTCCCGGATCATCCTCACCAACCCCCACGCCTTGCACTACTACCTGGCGTGGCACCACCAGTGGGCGCGGTTCTTCCGCAACCTGCGCTTCATCGTCATCGACGAGGCCCATCGATACCGAGGCGTCTTCGGAGCGAACGTGGCGCTCCTCTTGCGCCGGCTGTTCCGCTTGCTCGATTACTACGGGGCGCACCCACAGGTCGTACTCTCGTCGGCGTCGATCGCAAACCCCGTCCGGTTCGCCGCGCTGCTCACGGGCCGGCTGGCCGTGTCCGTCTCCGACGGATCCGAAGCGCGCGGCGAGCGACACATCCTCTTCTGGGACGCGCTTCTCGACCCACGGCGATCCTTGACCACCCAGGCTGCGTCGCTCTTCGCCGCCCTCACCAAAGCCGGCGTCCAGACGCTGTGCTTCGCGGGCTCGCGCGTGATGGCCGAACGGATCGCCCGCACCGCGCGGGACCTGGGGGCACCGAGCGTCGAGTCCTATCGCGCCGGCTACCTGCCGGCGGAACGCCGCCGCCTCGAGGCGGCGCTGCGCGACCGGCGGCTCGAGGGGATCGTATCGACGAACGCGCTGGAGGCCGGGATCGACATCGGGAGCCTCGACGCGGTGCTTCTGACCGGATTCCCCGGCAGCCTCCTCTCCGCGTGGCAGCAGGCCGGGCGGGCCGGGCGCGGGACCGATCCCTCGCTCGTCGTCTTCATGCCCGGGGAGAACCCGCTCGACCGCTACTTCCTCCGCCATCCCGACGCGTTCGTCGGCCGTGAACGGGAGGAGATCGTGATCCAGCCGGAGAACCCCCGCCTCGCGGCCTGGCACCTGGCGTGCGCCGCGGCCGAGCTGCCGCTGCGGCGCGAGGAGGTGCGCACCGACCAGACCCAGCTCTTGGACAGCCTCATCGAGAGCGGTGTTCTCGCGGAAACCCCGCGGGGCGCGGTCTACCACGGGGGCAAACGCGCGCACGACCTGTTGAGCCTGGACGCCTTGCCCGGCGCGGCTGTCCGCCTGCTGTGCGAGGGCAAGCTGCTCGAGACGATGGACGTGCTGCGGGCCCGGCGAGAGGCGTATCCCGGAGCGGTCCTCCTGCACCAGGGGGAGACCTACGTCGTCGAGGCGCTCGACCTCGACCAGGGGACGGCCACGCTCAGACGGGAGGACGTCGACTACTACACGAAGCCGTTGCGCACCTTTGACGTGCACCTTCTCGAGATCCGGGAAACGACGAACCAGGGCCCCCTGGACATCGCCCGGGGCCGGGTGAAGGTGGTCGAGTCGTTCATCGGCTACAAGACGACCCACGCCGACCGGACGGTGAGTGTCGAGGCGCTCGACCTGCCGGATCACAGCTACGAAACCGATGCGGTGTGGATCGCCTTCAAGCGGCCGCCGGCCGGCCTCTCCCCGGACGCGCTCCTCGGCGGGCTGCACGGGGCGGAGCATGCTCTAATCGCAATGGCGCCGCTACTCATCCTCTGTGATCGAGAGGACCTAAGCGGCCTGTCGACTCCTCTGCACGCCGGGACGGGGCGGCCGACCGTCCTCCTGTTCGACGAGATCGAGGGCGGAGCCGGACTCGCCGAGAGCCTCTACGGTTGCCTGGGACGGCTCACGGCCAAGGCGCGGCGCCTCGTCGCGGACTGCCCTTGCGAGAACGGGTGTCCTTCGTGCCTCTACTCGCCGCGCTGCGGCAGCCACAACCGGCCGCTCGACAAGGCCGCGACCGTCCGCGTGTTGGATCTCATCGCCGAAACCCTCGAGGAGGTCGGAATCCGATGAAGCGAATCGCTGGCCTGCTCTTCCACGCGTCGTTTGGTTCAAGCCCGGAGGAACGGTTGGTCGACGGCGGCAGGCAAGCGTCGACGCGTGACCTGATCGAAACCCTCCGCGCGGCCGGAATGGACCGGCTGATCCTCTTCTCGAGCAGTCCCGAGCTTGTCGCGTCGCTCGACGACGCGGGCATTCAATGCGTCGCCTCGGATCCGGTGCGGGCCTTCCACTTCGGCCGGACCCTGCAGTCGGTCGTCCGAACGGAACGCCTCGACGGCTTCGTCTACTTCGGAAGCGGAAGCGGCGGCCTCCTGTCCGTCGATCAGGCAACGACGCTCGTGCGGTTCGCGCGGCGCGACGGGCCTTCGGCGCTCTTCAACAACTTCTACTCCTGCGACTTCTGCGCCGTGTCCGGTGCGCAGGGGCTCCTCGACCTTCACCTGCCGGCGATCGACAACCCGCTGGGCTTCGCGCTCTCCGATCAGGGAACCCCCTGCTTCGGCCTGCCGCGAGACCTCGCAACACAGGTCGATATCGACACACCGATCGACCTCTACCTGCTCGCCGAGAGTCGGCACGGCGGTCCCGCGCTACGCGGCTTCCTGAACGCCCAGGACCTCCGGCATCCGGCGCTCCCCGCTCTGCTCGACACCCTCGTCGATCGCAGCGCACGACTCGCCGTCATCGGACGGGTCCACCCCACGGCGTGGGCCCAGCTCGAAGCCGCGGTGGCCTGCCGGACGAGCGTCTACAGCGAAGGCCGTGGGCTGCGCGCCTCGCCGATGAAGCGTCCGCTCTTCCTGCAGGAGCTTCGGAAAACCGTGGGCGTCGAGCGCTTCTTCGCAACCCTCGCGACCTGCGCCGACGCGGCGATCGTCGACACCCGTCCGCTGCTCGGCCACGGACGGCCGCTTCCGCCGGCGGCCGACCGGTTCGCGAGCGACCTCTTCCGGGACGAGCGGGTGCGCGATCCGTTGTGGTCGCAGTTCGCGCGGCTCGCGCGAGGGGGCGACCTGCCGATCCTCCTCGGCGGGCACGGTCTGGTGAGCGGCGGGCTGCTGCTCCTCGCGGAGATCGCCTGGAAAGACCGAGAGCTTCGTCGTAGACTTCATCCCGAAACGATCGACTGGGAAAAGGAGCGACCATGAGCGATCCCGTCCGCCCGTCCGGCATCCGCGATCTCGACCCTCAGACCGCCGCGCTGATCGAGGCCGAGGAGCGCCGCCAGCGAGAGAAGATCATCCTCATCCCATCCGAGAGCCTGACCCCACCGGTCGTGCGCGAGGCGCTCGCGTCGGCGTTCACGAGCATCTACGCCGAGGGCTATCCGCGGGCCGCGATGCGGCAGGCCACGAGCGAGGCGCTCGCCGACCTCGACCTCCAGCTCGCCGCGCACCGCCGGTACGCGGACTGGCGGTTCTACAAGGGAACGGAGATGGCCGACCTCATCGAGTCGCTCGCCGGCCGGCGGGCGGCGGAGTGCTTCGCGACATCCGACACCCCCGCAGAGCGGATCTACGCCAATGTCCAGCCGCTGTCCGGCGCCGCCGCAAACCTTGCCGTGTACGAGGCGTTCGTCCGGCCCGGGGAGACGGTCATGGGAATGGACCTCACCGAGGGGGGCCACCTGACGCACGGCTCGCAGTTCAACATCACGGGCAAGCGCTACCGTATCGTCTCCTACGCCGCCGACCGCAAGACCGGAAAGCTCGACTACGACGCCATTATGGATCTCGCCAAGGCCCACCGGCCGAAGATGATCATCGGTGGGTTCACCTCGTTCCCGTGGCAGGCCGACTGGGGGGCATTCCGCGAAATCGCCGACGAGGTCGGCGCGGTGCTGCTCGCCGACATCGCCCACACCGCGGGAATGGTCATCGGCGGAGTCTATCCGAACCCGATCGGGATCGCTGACGTGGTGACGTTCACGACCCACAAGACGCTCTGCGGTCCGCGCGGGGCGGTCGTGCTCTCCACGGACCCGGAGGTGGCGTCGCGGATCGACAACGCCATCTTCCCCGGCGAACAAGGGGGACCCCACGTCAACAAGTTCGCGGCGATCGCCGTGGCGCTGAAGATCGCCCAGAGCACGGAGTTCAAGAGCCTGCAACGGCGGATTGTCGAAAACGCCGCCGCCCTCGCCGCGGCCCTACAGGAGGAGGGGCTCACCCTCGCATACGGAGGGACCGACACCCACTTGCTCCTCGTCGACCTGCGGGCTCTCCCGAGCTCGACCGGATACACGATGATGGGCGAGATCGCCGCCCGGATCCTCGATCTTGCGGGGATCGTGTGCAACAAGAACACCATCCCCGGCGACCACTCCGCGGCGGACGCGCACGGCATCCGCCTGGGGACGCCGTGGGCCACCCAACGCGGGATGGGAAAGCCCGAGATGAAGATCCTTGCGGGGATCATCGCCAAGGTCCTGCACGCGATCCGGCCGTTCTCCTACCTCGGGCTCACCGGCGAGCTGTCGCGCGGCAAGCTCCCGCTCGAGACGCTGGAAGCGGCGCGGGAGGCGGTGCGAGGCCTCGTCGGGCGGATCGACGCCGCCGTCCGGCGGCCGTCCCCTCCGGAGCCGACTGGGGCCTGGAGCGTCCTGCGCGTCCACGGGGCGCGAGCACGGGCGCTGCTGCACGAGGCCGTCACCGGCGATCTCCTGGGGCTCACCCCCGGCGATCACCTGCGGACCTACCTCTTCGATCGCGGAGGACGCCTCCTCTCCGAGGCGATCGTGGTCGCGCTCGCCGCCGACGACCACCTGCTCCTGTGTCCCCGTGACGCGGGGCGGGCGGTCGGCGAGTGGCTGCGGGCCCTCTCCGACGGGTACGTCGTCTTCGATGACGAGGACCTCTTCCGCAAGGTCCAGGGCCCGGCGCTCGTCGAGTCCGTCGCGCCGTCCGCTGTGCCCGACGCGGTCCGCCCGCTCCTCGACCGTGAGCCGCCACGGGCCGGAAAGGACGCCGACATCGAGACCCTATTCGGCCAGCACCCGGAGCGCTTCGCATCCCACAAGCCGTACTTCATCGGCCAAGGGCGCCTCGACCTGTCCACGCCGGATCCGACCCGCGAGTCCTTCGCGTACGAGCTCCAGGAGGGATCGCTCAAGAAGACGCCCCTCCACGAGGCGCACGTCGAGCTCGGTGCGAAGTTGGTGCCGTTCGCGGGCTGGGAGATGCCGGTGTGGTATGGCTCCGCGCTCGACGAACACCGCGCGGTCCGCGAGGCGGCCGGCCTCTTCGACCTCGGCCACATGGGGGTCTTCCAAGTCGAGGGACCCTACGCCGCGGAGTTTCTGAACGTCGTCACCGCCAACTACGCGAGCTGGCTCGGCCACGGTGAGTCCCAGTACGCCCACCTCTTCGATCCCGACGGCAAGGTGATCGACGATATCTTTGTCTACCGCCGCGCGGCCGATCGCTACCTGGTGGTGGTGAACGCGTCGAACGAGGAGAAGGACTGGGCGTGGCTGTCCGGCGTCAACGACGGCCGATACTCGATCGACAACGAGATCCCGCAGCGGCGGCCCGGGCCGAGGGTCACCCTGAGGGATCTGAAGAAGGAGCGCGGCGTCATCGACATCGCACTGCAGGGCCCGCGCAGCACCGCAATCCTTGCGAAGCTCCTGTCCAAACGAGACCGCCTTGCGGTCTCGGCGCTCAAGCGGACGGGGTTCTGTGAGATCGACGTCGACGGGCATCAGCTGCTGGTCGCCCGCACCGGATACACCGGCGAGGAGGTCGGCTACGAGATGTACGTTGGTGGCGCCGACGCCATCTGGTTGTGGACGAGCCTGCTCGAGGCCGGCGCACCACTGGGATTGCGGGCCTGCGGACTCGCGGCCCGGGACTCCACGCGGACCGAGGCCGGCCTGCCGCTCTACGGACACGATCTCGCAGGCGAGCATTGCATCACCCCGTACGAAGCCGGATTTGGCGCCTACGTCAAACTGCACAAGCCGTTCTTCATCGGCCGGACGCACTGCTTGGAGATGGTCAAGACTCCGAAGCGCGAGATCGTGCGCTTCGAGGTGACGGCGCCCGGCGCCCGGCCGGTCCGGGTCGAGGCCGCGGTGTGCGACCGCAACGGCGCCGTGCTCGGCCGGGTCACGAGCTGCGTCTCGCTCGGGGATCGACAGGTCGGATTGGCGCTTCTCGAACGGCTGGGACTCGACCCCGGCTCGCCGGTGAACCTGGTGAACCCCGCGGGCCGAACCGGGACCGATCGCCCGGCAAAGGGGCTCCGGATCGGCGACCGGGTCACCCTGCCGATCCCCGGGAGGATCGTTCCGCGATTCCCGGAGCGCACCGCCCTGCCGGAAGCCGGCGGCGAGTAGCCGGATCCAACGTCCGGGGGCACCCTGTCGGTGTGTCGTTCAGCGCGGGGACGCGCCGCCTTGACGTCGAACCGAGAGATCGAGTAGGGATGAGGAACGAACGGCCCTGATTCGGGGAGGCGAGGGGAAGGAGACGGTGGACATGCGCTATCGGACGTTCGGGAGGCTCGACTGGAAGCCGTCGGCCTTGGGTTTCGGTGCGATGCGATTGCCGATCCTCGACGGGGACCACTCGGCAATCGACGAGCCGCTCGCGCAACGGATGGTGCGCTGGGCGATCGATCAAGGGGTGAACTACGTCGACACGGCCTACCCCTACCACGGTGGGAACAGCGAGCGCTTCCTCGGCAAGGCGCTCGCAAACGGGTACCGGGAGCGCGTCAAGCTGGCGACCAAGTTGCCGAGCTGGCTCATCAAGACGCGCGACGACTTCGACCGCTACTTCGACGAGCAGCTCGGCCGGCTCCAGACCGACCACATCGACTTGTACCTCCTCCACGGCCTCGGCACGGATCGCTGGTCGTCGTTGCGCGAGCTCGGCGTTCTCGACTGGGCGGAACGGACGATGTCCGACGGCCGCATCGGCCATCTCGGCTTCTCGTTTCACGACACGTTCGAGGCCTTCCGCGAAATCATCGATGCCTACGATCACTGGACGTTCTGCCAGATCCAGTACAACTACATGGACATCGACTATCAGGCCGGCGTTCGAGGCCTGAAGTACGCCGCCGATCGCGGGCTCGCCGTCGTGGTAATGGAGCCGATCCGCGGAGGGCAGCTGGCGAAACCGCCGACCGCGGACATCGCCGCCCTGTGGGACAGGGCACCGCATCGCCGCACGCCCGCGGATTGGGCCCTCCAGTGGGTTTGGGATCAGCCGGAGGTCTCCGTCGTCCTGTCCGGAATGAGCACGATGGCGCAGGTCCGCGCGAACGTCGGGAGCGCGTCGGTCTCCGGGACGGGCGCTCTGACCGACGGAGAGCGCACGCTGTTCGAAACGGTGCGGGCCACGTATCGCAGCCTGATCCCCATTGGATGCACGGGCTGCGGGTACTGTCAGCCGTGCCCGAGCGGGGTGGGCATTCCCCAGATCCTCGGTCTGTACAACGACGCATCAATGTACAACGACGGGGACGGCAGCCGGAATCGGTACCGATGGATGGACCAGGCGCAGCGCGCCGGATCGTGCGTCAAGTGCGGAACGTGCGAGACGCAGTGTCCGCAGAAGCTTCCGATTCGGGAGTGGCTGGAGAAGGCCGACGCGCTCCTGACGCCTGCCGGATAGCGGGAACTCCTGAACGGGAGCGCCCGGGCGACGCTGCACGCCGCCCGGCACCGTCGCTTCCGCTCTAGCCGATCTGCTGCGCGAGGAAGTTCTCGAGACCCATCTGCTTGATCTGGTCAAGCTGAGACTCGAGCGTGTCGATGTGCTCCTCTTCGTCCTTGAGGATGCCAACGAGGACCTGTCGGGTCCCGAAGTCACCGTGTTCCGCAGCGAGCTTGATGCTCGCGTTGTACGCCTTGTCCGCGTCGAGCTCGGCCTTGAGGTCGTTCCCCAGGATCGCCTTGACGTCGCCGCCGATCTGCATCGGATTGAGTGTGCTGACGACCGGCTTTCCCTCGAGGAAGAGGATCCGCTCGATGAGCGACTCGGCGTGCTTCATCTCGTCCATCGCCCGCTTCTCGACGGACTCGTGGAGCTTCCCATAGCCCCAGTCCTCACAGAGCTCGGCGTGAACCATGTATTGGCTGATCGCCGTCAGTTCCTCGGCCAGTCGGCTGTTCAGATCGGAGATGACCTTCTCGCTTCCCTTCATTGATCCTCCTTTGCCTCTTTTCAGAGCCTCCACACCGCGAGGGAACGCAGCAACACAGAACGTCTTCCTCAAGCATGATAGTCCGGCGTTCCAGAGGCGTCAAACCCGCCACGGCTTGCCTCTCGCAGCCGTGTCGTGCACCCTGATCGGTGACAGCAGGCACGGCCGGTTCGCCCGAGGAGGCACGATGAAGAACGCAGAGGTCGCACGGATCCTGGATGAGATCGCGGACCTGCTCGACCTGCAGGGTGTGGCGTTCAAGCCCCGCGCCTACCGCCGCGCCGCGCAGGCCGTCTCCTCTTCGACAACCCCGATCGAGGATCTCGCGGCTGCGGGACGCCTGGAGACCCTGCCCGGCGTCGGAGACGCGATCGCAGGGAAGATCGCGGAGATCGTGGAGACCGGCCACCTCACCTACCACGAGGAGCTCAAGGCCGCTTTGCCGGTCGACCTCTTCGCCCTGACCCAGGTCGAGGGGGTGGGTCCGAAAACCGCGAAACTCCTCTACGAAACCCTCGGGATCCGAACCTTGAGCGACCTCGAGGAGGCGGCACGCGCGGGGCGGATCGAGACGGTGAAGGGGCTCGGGAAGAAGACGCAGGAGCGGATCCTCCGAGGCCTGGCGGAGACCCGCCGCGTGGAGCGGCGGCTGCTCATCGGCCACGCCCTGCCGCTCGCCGAGGACCTGTGCCGGCGGCTGAAGGCGCGCGGTCCGTTCGATCGCTTGGTTCCAGCCGGCTCGCTGCGCCGCGGGCGGGAGACGATCGGCGATCTCGACCTTCTGGCGATCTCCGGCGACCCGAGGGCGGCGGCCGACGCGTTCGTCGAGATGCCGGACGTCCAGGAGGTTCTCGCCCACGGCGAGAAGAAGTCGTCGGTGACGCTCTCCGGCGGGCCGCAGGTGGACCTGAGAATCGTCGCAGAGCCGTCTTTCGGCGCGGCGCTCCAGTACTTCACCGGGTCCAAGGCGCACAACATCGCCCTGCGCAAGCGCGCCGTCGCCCGCGGATTGAAGCTGAACGAGTACGGCCTGTTCGACGGCGCGGACCGCTGCGTCGCGGGCAGGACCGAGACCGAGATCTACCAGGCGCTCGGACTGCCCTTCATCCCTCCGGAGTTGCGAGAGGACGAGGGCGAGATCGCGGCCGCCGAGAAGGGCACGCTCCCCGACCTGTTGACCCACGAGGCGATCCGCGGCGACCTGCACGTCCACACCGACTGGTCGGACGGGAAAGCGACGCTCTCGGAGATGGTCGACGCCGCTCGCACCGCCGGCCTTTCCTACATCGCGATCACCGACCACGCCCGCTTCGCCGAGGTGGTTGGCGGGCTCCGGCCGGCCGACCTCGAACGCCAGATCGAGGCGATCGAGGCGCTCAACGAGACGCTCGAGGACTTCCGCGTTCTCACAGGCGTCGAGGCGAACATCGGTCCCGATGGCTCTCTCGACGTTGCGGACCGCCTCTTGAGGCGCCTAGACGTCGTGATCGCCGCCGTTCACTCCCAGTTCCGGCAATCGCGAGAGGCGATGACCAAGCGGCTCGTGCGCGCGGTCGAGCATGAAGCCGTGCGCGTTCTCGCTCATCCCACCGGCCGGAAGATCGGCGAGCGGGCGGGGATCGACGCCGACTGGCACGCGATCTTCCACGCGGCCGCCCAGTCGGGGACCGCCTTGGAGTGCAATGCGAATCCGATCCGCCTCGACCTGCCGTCAGAGCTCGCTCGCCGGGCGATCGGCGCCGGGGTCAGGCTGACCGTCGGAACCGACGCCCACCACCCCGACCACTTCGCGTTCCTGCGGCTCGGCGTGCTCACCCTGCGCCGCGGCTGGGCGCGAGCCGACGATGTCCTCAACACCGAATCCGCGGATCGGCTGATGCCGGGCGGCACGTAGACGGTGACCGCGAATCCGTCCGCCGGTCCCCGTGTCCTGCGGGGGGCTTGACGGTTATCGTTCGTTTACGTACTATTCGTTATCGAATTACATCGCGACCAGGAGGTCGAATGGACACGAGTGCGCTCAAACAGGCGAGTATCGAGCTGATGGCGCGGGCGGATTGCGCCCTGCTCACGACGATCGGGTCCGACGGCTACCCGCACACGCGGGCGCTGTTCAACTTGCGTAACACGGATGCCTTTCCGAGACAGGCGAAGGTCCTGGCGCCCCACGACCGCGAGCTGCGCGCCTACTTCTCCACGAACACGTCCTCGACGAAGGTCCGCGAGATCGCCTCGAATCCGCGGGTGGCGGTCTACTACTGCGATCCACAGCACATCCACGGCCTGATGCTGCGCGGCGACATCGAAGCGGTCGAGGACCGCGCCATCAAGGAAGCGCTGTGGAACGACGGGTGGGAGCGCTACTACCCAAAAGGGCCGGGCGATCCCGACTACTGCGTCCTGTGCCTGCGGCCGAGCCTGGCGTCCGGGTGGCACCGGGGCGCACCGTTTGCCTTCGACCCGAGGGCCGCGTGACCCGTCTCCGCCGGGGTGGCTTTCTCATCGCACGGATCCATCAGGTCGCGGGCCGGATCTTCGCGAAGCTGCTCAGGGCACACGGGATCGAGCTCAATCCGGCGCAGGGGCGGATCCTCTTCGTCCTGTGGCAGGAGGACGGGATCCCGATCGCCGAGCTGGCGCGGCGAACCTCGCTTGGCAAATCCACCCTCACGGGCATGCTCGACCGATTGGAGCGCGCCGGTCACCTGCGACGCATCCCTTCGCCTCGCGATCGCCGCGAGATCATGATCGAGCGCACACCTGCGGATCATGCGTGGGAGGCGGAGTACCTGCGCGTGTCGCGCCAGATGACCGATCGCTTCTACCGGGGCTTCTCGAGCGTGGAGATCGATCGTTTCGAACGCGATCTCGAACGGATCCTGGGCAACCTGACCGCCGC
>Ga0068714_10004963_pt1 | contig 14465 bp, 12 predicted proteins | sample MTBNYHSulfiMetaG_FD_62988 | JGI IMG/M metagenome (GOLD analysis project Ga0068714, IMG submission 62988) | Enrichment culture microbial communities from rom New York Harbor, USA that are MTBE-degrading - MTBE-NYH (New York Harbor Sulfidogenic)... | ecosystem: Environmental > Aquatic > Marine >... | reverse complement strand
TGCCCGGCTCGAGCTCGAGTCCCTCGACTGCCTTGCGCGTGGCCACCACCGGCTTACCGGCGGAGAGATATTCCAGGATTTTGATCCGGGTGCCCGAGCCTGAAAACAGAGGAGCGATGCACAAGTCGGCGCGGCGCAAATAAGGCTCGGTTGAAACAACCCGGCCGGCCAGATAGAGGCGAACATTGTGTGGATGATGGTAAAAGGCTGATAGAGAACCGGAGAATCCTACAAGGAGGACGCCGATTGGGTGAGGAAGGTTCCCGAGTTCCGGGATGAGGTCGCGAAGAATCCATTGGATCGCTTCCTTGTTGGGGCCATAGTCGCGCTTGCCAATGAACAGCAGCAGTTTCTCGTTCTCGTCCGGCACTGTCTCGAAATCCCAGCCGGTGTCGTCCGACTGCGGAAAAGGATAGACGCCGTTGGGAAGCACGAGGATCCTTTCGGCGGGGATGTCAAAGTGCCACGCGAGCTGTTCAGCGTCTGTAGTCGAGCAGGCCACGAGGTAATCTGCGCGCCTGTACGCCCTTCGCTCAAGCCTTTGCAGGAGGAGGCTCCTGGGTGTAGCGCGCCCTCTTTTCCGAGCAGCAATGGATTCGATATTCTGAACGCCGAGAACGACCGGTACATCAGTCTCCTGGCGATAATCCCAAGCGGGCGGAAACGCCCAAAGCCCTTCCGCCCAGATCAGGTCAGGCCGGAAGTCCCGCAATGCTTGAACCGCCCGGCGGCGGGCTTGGGTCGGGCCTTGAAACAACAGGACCTGGCGGTTCAGAGGCAGGGGAAGCCGGGCCGTCCAAGGGCTAGGCAGGACGCAGTGCCTCAGGCCCTCGACCTCGGGCGCAGGGGCGATCAGCAGCAACTCCTCAGCCGGCAAGTGACGCAGCAGGGCTTGCGCTCGGAGGCGATAACCACTATCGGCGGGAACAAGCGGCGACCAGGCGAGAAAAGCGAGTCTCATTTGTCTTCCGAGCAGGTTTGAGAAGCGCCCTGTCGAGGGTGCGGGACAAAGCGCATGGCTCCCAAGAGCCGGTCCTAGTCCGGTTTGGGTTCGATGCGTTCCTGGCCGCCCAAGTATTTCCGAAGGACTTCGGGAATCAAGATGCTGCCGTCCGCTTGCTGGTTGTTTTCGACGAGGGCGATCATCAGCCGGCTGGTCGCCAGGGCCGAGCCGTTCAGCGTGTGGACAAAGCGAGGCTTGGCCTTCTGGCCCGGCGCGTCTGTCGGCCGATAGCGGATGTTGCCCCGGCGGGCCTGGTAGTCCTCGCAGTTGCTGCACGAGGAGACCTCGTAGTAGGCATTCTGCCCCGGAAGCCAGACCTCGACGTCGTAGGTCTTGGCCGCCTGTTGTCCCAGGTCGCCGGTGACGAGGAGCATCGTTCGAGAGTGAAGCTCCAGCTTGCGCACGAGGTCCTCGGCGGCGGCGGTCAGGCTTTCCAGCTCCTCATAAGAAGTCTCGGGCGTGGTGAACTTGTACATCTCGACCTTGTGAAACTGGTGCACCCGCACGAGTCCCCGCTCCTCAGCGCCATAGGTCCCGGCCTCCCGGCGAAAGCAGGGCGTGTAGGAGCAGTAGTAGAGCGGGAGATCACTCTCCTCGAGGATTTCATCCCGGTGCAGGTTCGTCAGGGGCACTTCGGAAGTCGGCACCAGATACAGGGGGTCATCCTGGCACTTGTAGAGTTGGTCGGCGAACTTCGGAAGATTGCCTGAGGTGAACATCGAGGTTTCATTGACCAGCAGGGGCGGCAGAACCGGCGTGAAGCCTTTCGCGATGGTCTCCTCCAGCATAAACTGAATCAGGGCGAATTCCAGCCGGGCACCCGCGCCGATGTACATCGGCCACTGGGAGCCGGTCATCTTCGCCGCCCGGGTGAAATCGAACAGGCCGAGCCGCTCGGACAACTGGAGATGGTTGCGGGGTTCGAAATCGAAGCGTCGCTTTTCCGCCCAGCGGCGAACCTCGACGTTGTTCTTCTTGTCCCGGTCCACCGGCACCGAGGGATGCGGCGGATTCGGCAGCTCGACCAGCAGCGCGTTGAGTTGCTCCTCGGCCTGTCGCCGCGGGTCCTCCAGGGCGGCGATTGCCTTCTTCAGCTCGGACACCCGGGCCAGAATCGGCCCTGCGTCCGCGCCTTGACTCTTGGCTTTGCCGACCTCTTTGCTCAGGTTCTTCTGTTCATTGCGGAGCGTTTCGATGCGGTGGAGCAGCTCGCGGTGACGCTCGTCCAGCTCGACCAGCGGCTTCAGACTCAGATTAGGCTCGCGGCGCCGCAGCTGGGCTTCCACCTGTTCGGGATTTTCCCGGATGCGCTTGAGGTCCAACACGATTGCGATCTGTCCCCCTTGGCTCAAGAAGAATGGGACGCAGTGTATCAGAAAGGCGACCCCGGTGGCAAGGGCCTAAAACATATGGAGTGCAGAAGCGGAGCTTCTGCGGGGAAGGGTCGGCGAAAGCTGCGCTTTCGCACTCGAGATGGCGCAACCCGCTCGGGGGTCAGAACATCCGGCGGCGAAGGAACGGCCGCTTTGCGACAGGAGGACCGAAGATCTCCGAGAAAATAATCCCGTTGACGATGGGATTGTCGGTGAACTGGAAACGCAGGGCCGCCTCTTTGCGCTGAAGGGACACAGCAGGATAAGCGGCAGGTTGGCGAGGGCGTTGGGCCTGCCTCACCCGCACAGGTTCCGGGGGCTGAGTGGGGGGGGCTGCCTCGAACGGTTTTCCCGCCTCGACTACCTCGCGGCGCGGTGGCCCGAACAATTGTGGCGGTCGGACCGGCATCCGGCGGACCCGGGGAGGCATCGCCGGCGGCCTTTCACCCGGTGGGGGCGCTTCCCGCTTGCGTGTGAATACCGTGGGGGGAGTAGGTTGCCGGGGGGCAGGACGCGCCGGCCGGGTTGGCACCGCGGGTCTCGGCTTTTGCCCCGGCTTGGGCTTCTCCGCCATCTCGGCGCGCTTCTTCAGCACGTTGAGCAGTCCGATAAGCACCCAGACCACAATGATAATGAAGGTAAAGAGACCTTCCATCGTTTCACTCGGCTCTTGCGGGTATTTCGCTCCGGGGGAATGGCCCGCCTCGCGGCAAGGATCATTCCCCCGGGGGCTTCTACCGCTTTATTTCAGTTGTTCGGGCGGCCCTTCTTTCGGTTTGGCCTCTCCGCCGATCGATTCGCGCATCGAGGTGTCGGCCATAATGTTCTTAATGTTGTAGTAATCCATCACGCCCAGATTGCCTTCGCGAAAGGCTTCGGCAATGGCCAGAGGCACCTGCGCCTCGGCCTCGACGACCTTGGCCCGCATTTCCTGGACCCGCGCGATCATCTCTTGCTCTTGCGCCTTCGCCATCGCCCGGCGCTCCTCGGCTTTCGCCTGGGCGATTTGCTTGTCGGCGTTGGCCTGGTCGATCTGGAGTTTCGCGCCGATGTTGTCGCCCACGTCCACGTCGGCAATATCAATCGAAAGAATCTCGAAGGCCGTTCCGGCGTCAAGCCCTTTGCCCAGGACATTTCGGGAGATCAGGTCGGGATTCTCCAAGACGGCCTTGTGCGTTTCGGCCGAACCAATCGTCGTGACGATGCCCTCGCCAACCCGGGCGATGACCGTCTCCTCGGTCGCTCCCCCGACGATCCGATCCAAGTTGGCGCGCACCGTGACCTTGGCTTTCGCCCGCAGCTGGATTCCGTCTTTGGCGACAGCGGCTACCGTATCCGTGCCCTTGCGGGGGTCGGGCGCGTCAATCACTTTCGGCGTCACGGACATCTGCACCGCCTCGAGGACATCCCGGCCCGCCAGATCGATCGCCGTCGCCTTCTCATAGCTCAGCTCGATGTTCGCCTTGTCGGCCGAGATCAGCGCCCGGATCACCTGAATGACGTTTCCACCGGCCAGGTAGTGGGCTTCCAGCTTGTTGATATCCACGCTCAGCCCCGCCTTGTATGCCATAATCATCGAGTTGACGATGATCGGCGGTGGGACCTTTCTCAGCCGCATGCCGATCAGGGAGGAAATCGAGACCGGCACCCGGGCGAACTTCGCCGTGATCCACAAGGGGATCGGGACAAAGTAGAGCAACATCAGAAGCGCGACGAAAAGAAATAGGATGATAATCCCCGCCAACAACACACCCAATGGACCTGCCATGATAGAACCCCTCCTTGTCGCCGCCAGCCGGTCTGTAAGCCGGCAGCCTAGAGTATCTATTGCTCCTCTTTCTTGCGAACTACGATTTGATTATAACGGATATCCACCACCTCGACTACCTCTCCCGGCTCGATGAATCCGCCTTCGCTGGCGACCGTCACCCGTTCTCCTTCAATTTCCACCAACCCCGCCGGGCGCAGCTCGGAAACGGTCGTGCCGACCTTGCCGCGGTATCGCTCCAGCCTCGCGTCGCTGCTCGCGAATCCTTCGTTCTTCGAGGTGGCATCGCCGAGGAATAACTGGCGCCCGGTTCGCGTGCCTCGAATCAGCCGGAGTCCGATAAACAGCACCGCGGTGGCCAGCCCGGCCGAGCCGATGAGAACGAGAACCCCGGTTCCCGCGCCGTAAAAGTAAAAGCTCAGCGCTACGGCCGCAACCATCAAGAAGAAGCCGAAAGCGCCGAGGACCCCTCCGATGACGAACAGCTCGGCCACGAACAGCAGGATCGCCAGCACCAAGAGCACGATAATCAGGACCGCTTCCACAAACAAATCCTTCTTGCCGATTGGCCTCGCAACGCCCCGTAGTAACGACTTCAGTCGTTGCTAAAAGGACTAAAGTCCTTACTACTGTCCCCTACGGCTTGATCTCTTTCACCAGCACCTGTCGCCCGGTAACCTGAACAATACGCACCGGGCGGCCGGCCTCGATGTACCCTCCCTGGGTGACGACGTCGAGCCGCTCCTTGCCGAAGCGGGCGATGCCCGCCGGGCGCAAATCGCTGAGGGCTACCCCTTCCTGGCCGACCATCCGGACGGGCTTTTCCTCGGTGCCCACAAAGCCTTCCGCCCGGCTCGTGGCGTCGGAAAGCACCAGATGGCGAAAAGCCCGGGTCGAGGGCAGCAACGCCAGGACGATCGTGGACAGAACAAACGCCCCGGCGATGGAAGCCCCCAGCACAATGAGCGGCTGAACCAGATCCACGGGCTTGAAGAAGTCGTCAATCACCGGCATCCGCTCCGCAAGCATAAACAGCATGCTGCCCAGGATGCAGAGAATTCCGATGGCTCCCGGCATTCCGAAGCCTGGCGTGACAAACAACTCAATTCCGAGCAGCGCCAGGCCGAGGATGAAGATCAACAGGACTTCCAGCCCGGCCAGCCCGGCCAGATGATGGCCCCAGAAGACCAGGATAAAGGCGATAATACCGACCGTGCCGGGCACGCCGAAGCCGGGCGTACGCACCTCGAGGTAAATGCCCCCGATGGCGATCATCAACAGGATGCCGGCCACCGCCGGATGGGTGATGAAGCGCGCCAGGGTCTCGGCCCAATTCTCGTAGTGACGGATGACTTTGAAATCCCGATAACCCAACTGCTTGAGAATGTCCTCGACGGAGTTTGCCAGACCCACCGCAAGCCCCAAGTCCACGGCCCGGTCGGCATCCAGGCTGAGCAGTTTGCCCTTTTCAATGATGCCTGGAATCTCGATATCCCGGTCCACCATCGCGGCGGCCAGTTCGTCATCATGGCCGTTGGCTCTCGCCGCCGCGCGAAATTCCGAGGCGACGACCGCGACCATTTTCTCTTCGGTCGTCTCGCCCATCTCCTGACCGGTGGCCATAATGGGCGCCGCGCCGCCGATCGTGCTGCCCTCCCGCATGAAGATCTTTTGTGTGCACAGCGCCATCAGCGCCCCGGCCGAGATGGCATGCCGGTTCACAAAGGCCACGGTTTGCAAGCCCTTCTCTCCGGCGGCATCGAGGAGCAGGCTTTTCATCTCCATGGCGGTGTCCACAGCGCCTCCGGGGGTTTCCAGTTCGAAAATGATAATGCCGGCGCCGGCGGCCTCCGCCTCCTCAATCCCCCGCCTGATGGGATGAATCAAGCCCTTGAAGATTTCCCCCTCAATGGGAATCACATAGGCAATCGCCTGCCGCTCAGCCGTCGCCTCTTGCTGGGCTGGGACAGGGCAGGCCAAGGCTCCCAGCAGGAGCAAGGCGGCCGGAACAGCCAGCCTCATCCGGGAACGGCTCATGGGTCGCACCATATCAGGTGTCCTCCGTTGCCTATTGTACCCCTCGGCATGGAGATTATTCAACTCTTTTAACAGATGCCCCTGCGGTCCGCCAGACCTTGGCAGGGTGTGACCTTCCAAGTCCAGTGGCCAAGTTCAATTCAGTCTGTTAAGATATCCTATATGAGTTCCTGGGATTGTGTCAAGAAAAATCAGCCGACTATCTCGAGGCTTTTCAGTAGGATAGTCGGTGCTTTGGAGCGATGGCCGGGCGGGGGGCGATGAAGATTGTTTATTCGATGCCGGCTTTTATGCTGTGCGGCGGGGTCGTCCATCATTGTTTTGTGATTCAGCGCCTGGTGGAGCGAGGGCACCAGGTGTCCATTTACACCCCGGTGGTGCAGGACCGGGAGTTTCTTCCCCCCTTGCCGGCCGGAGTGGAGATTCACCAACATCCGCGAGTCCGCTCGAACCTCTACACGCTGCCTCCGGAGAGACATCTGGGGAAGTTCCTTCAAGCCTTCCGGGACCTCACGCTCGGACTGCGCCGCATCGCGCAGGACTTGCCCCCCGACGCGGACGTGATCCAGGCGACGTTTTATCCGAATGTTTATGCGGCGGATTGGATGCGCCGGCGCAAACGATCGAAGAGCGTTCTCTTCCAGGCGATTCATATTGATCCCCGCCTGTTCCTGCCGATGAGTTACCGGAAGCGCTACGCCTGGCTGTGGGCGGGCGCTCCGCGCCGGGCCGATCACTTGCTCGCTGTCTGTGAGGCGCTCGCCCGGTCGCTTCGCGAGCGATACGGCCGACCGGTGACGATGGTTGGCAACGGCATTGACGAAGAGCTGCTCTCGGGGCCGCCCGGAGAACCTCAGCGGGCGGCGGAGTTCCTCGGCACCCAGGGACGCCCTTATGTGCTCTTTGTCGGCTCGATCACCGGCCGCAAAGGGGTGGATACGCTCATCGAGGCGTTTGCGGAGGTCCGGCAGGGGCATCCCGATTTGCTCCTGGCGCTGGTGGGGAAGTGCCATTTCTGGCCTTATTTCGACGCAATCGCTGAGCGTTGCGGCGTGGGTGAACACATTCGCAAGGCGGCGGGAGCCGACCGGCAGACGCTGCGCGATCTTCTGGATGGGGCTTCCTGTTTCGCCTTTCCTTCCCGTGCCGAGGGTTTCGGCCTGCCCCCGCTGGAGGCGATGGCCCGGGGCCGACCGGTGGTTTGCACGCCTTGCGAAGGGGTGGATGAGTACGCCCGGCCGGGGGAAAACTGCCTCCAGGTGTCGCCGGACCACCCGGCTGAACTCGCCCGCGCTATTCGGCGACTGCTGGATGATGGGGACCTTGCGGCCAAATTGGGTCAGGGCGGCCGCCTTACGGCCGCGAAATTCACTTGGGACCGGGTGGCCGGGTTGACCGAGCAGGCGATGGTGGCCGAGGTGCAGTCGGCCAGGGACTAGTAAGGTGGCATGGGCATCTTGCCCATGACGCCCACGTCGTAGGGGCGCTGCTTGCTACGCCCCAGAAGGTTGCGCTATGAACTCAACCTCTCCACGCGGTGTTTCCGACAGCCCGGAAGGAGATGTCACCGATTGGGCCGGCCGCGTCCGGGAGTTGTGCACCCGCGAGCTGGCGGCGCTCCCGGCGGATGGCCTCGTCGTGGATGTGTGCAGCGGCGAGGGCGGGGTAGCCCGAACCTTGCTGCCTCAGGGACGCATTGTTGGCGTGGAGTATTCCTGGGAACGCTGCCGTCGCTCGGGCGGTCGTGTGACGATGGTTCGGGGCGATGCCTGCCGGCTGCCCCTGCGCGACGGTTGCGCCTCGGCGGTTTTCTTTTTCGAGGGGATCGAACACCTCGCGGAGCCGGGCCGGGCATTGGCGGACATACACCGGATTCTCAAGCCTGAGGGACGCTTGTTCATCTCAACCCCCAACTCCCTCTGCATCAGCCTGAGGCGGCTGCGCGACTATGGGGCGCTGCGGCCCGAGCAGGTTCGGCGCAGCCACTTGCGCGAGTGGTCCTATGGCTTTCCGGCGTTCCTGGCGCGTCATGGTTATCGGATTGAGCGCCGCACCAGCCCGGATCCGCTCGGCAGCGGGTGGTACCGCCGGGCGCGAATCTCGGTGCCCGAAAGGCTGCGATGGCTGATTGGATGCACGCAACTCGTGATCGCCCGCCGCGCGTGAGTTCGCTCCCCTGATATTACGGCGCCGGTCTCCTTGACAAGACCCCCGAGGAGCGGTATCTTCTATGATATCGGGTTGGTATACTAAGCCTTTGGTGCTATTTCCGTTATGAAGATTCTACTGGTGTATCCGGAGTATCCGGAGACGTTTTGGAGCTTTAAGCACGCGCTGAAGTACGTGCGCAAGAAAGCCGCTTTTCCGCCGCTGGGACTGTTGACCGTGGCGGCGATGCTGCCCCCGAGTTGGAATCGGCGACTGGTGGACCTCAATGTGAAGGCCCTCCACGATCGGGATCTGCGCTGGGCGGATTATGTCTTTGTCAGCGCGATGATGGTGCAGCGAGATTCCGCGGAACGGGTCATCGAGCGGTGCCGCCGGTTGGGAGTGAAAGTCGTCGCCGGAGGACCGATGTTTACCTCTCGCCCGGAAGACTTTCCCGAAGTCGATCATCTCGTCCTGGGAGAGGGTGAGGTGACAGTGCCGCAGTTCGTGGCCGATCTGCAGCAGGGCTGCGCGCAGCGTGTCTACCGCGCCGAGCAGCGGCCTTCGATGGCCGACTCGCCTGTTCCTCAGTGGGATCTCATCAAGAAACGGCATTACGCCTCTCTGGCGGTTCAATACTCGCGGGGCTGCCCCTTCGATTGCGAGTTTTGCGACATCGTGATGCTCAATGGCCGGGTGCCGCGCGCCAAAGCGCCCGAGCAGCTTCTGGGCGAGTTCGAATCCCTCTATGAGTGGGGCTGGCGCGGCCCGCTGTTCATCGTGGACGACAACTTCATCGGCAACAAGCGCAAGGTCAAAATCCTCTTGCGGGAGTTGATTCCCTGGATGAAGCAGCGGGACTATCCCTTTACCCTGTTCACCGAGGCTTCGCTCAACCTAGCCGAGGACGACGAATTGATGCGCTTGATGGTCGAGGCGGGCTTCAATAAAGTCTTTGTCGGCCTGGAAACCCCTGAAGAGGCCAGTCTGGTCGAGTGCAGCAAAGTGCAGAATGTCGGCCGGAACTCCGTGGCGCTGGTACGGAAAATCCAAAACCACGGCATGGAGGTGCTCGGCGGCTTTATCATTGGCTTTGACAGCGATCCGCCCTCCATCTTTGAAGGCCAGATCCGGCTTATCCAGAATTCCGGGGTGGTGACCGCCATGGTCGGCTTGCTGAATGCCTTACCCGGAACCCGGCTGTACAACCGGTTGAAAGCCGAAGGGCGTCTATTGCGCCTTAGCAGTGGGGATAACGGAGATCTGTCGCTCAATTTTGTGCCCAAGATGGACGCTGCCACTCTTCTGGAGGGCTACAAGCGGGTGCTGGAGGCGGTCTACTCGACGCGCGCCTACTACGAGCGCATTTACCGATTTCTGGACGAGTATCGCCCCGCCCGCCGCAGCCGGGTGGTCTTCTGCGACCTGGTGGCCTTCTTAAAGTCCATCTGGCACTTGGGTATTGTCGGCCGGGCGCGCTTTTATTATTGGAAGCTCATTGCCAAGAGCCTGCTTAAGCATCGGCGCGCCTTTCCCGAGGCGGTTACCCTGGCCGTTCTCGGCGTCCACTTTCAGAAGATCCTGAAAAACCACCGCTTCCCCAAGGTCGAAAGCGAATCCTGACCGGCAAGGGCCTGGAAGAAACACAGCCCCACTTGCTCACTTGCGCTTTTCATTTCAACCCATGACTGCGCCGCCTGCCTTGCGGGGTTCTTTTGCTCAAGCGATTTTTCTGAAGGGGAAGGAGATCAATTCGGGGAGGGGCTGTTTTCAGCGTCGTTCTTTCTTACACGCTCGGCGGTGTTGAAAGAGCGATCGATGTCGATCATTTTGTGCTCGGCGACGTAATCGGTAAGCACCACGTCCTGCAGATTGGACAGCTTAAAGACGATTTCTTTGATTTGCTGGCAGCTTTCTTTGATTTTGGCCAGCGACTCCTTGCCGCTGGTGTTGCTTTCATCGATGTGAGCTTCCAAAAGTTGAGTGCAGCTGTAGATGGTGGTTAAAGGATTGTTGATTTCGTGATGCACGCTGACGGCGATCTCCTTGACGGCCTCCAGCTTGTGCGCCCTGAGAAGTTGAGCGCTCGCCTGTTCCAGTTGTCGCTTCATCTCGATCAATTCCTCATTCTTCCGCTGCAAGGCCTGTTCCCTGCGTTTCTGTTCGTTCCAAAAACGGGTATTGACGATCGCGACGGCGATCTGACCGGCGATAATGTGCAGAATGCGCTCCGAGTTGAGGGTGAACGCGTTGGGATGATCACTGGAGACGTTCAAGACGCCGATGGTCTGATTCTCGAACTGGAGCGGCAGGCACAACAGCGAGCGAATCTGGCTGCCGCCCTGCTCGCTCCGGTAGAACCGGTCGCTGTGCTCCACGTCGGCGAGAAGAGCCGGCTTGTTTTCCAAAGCCACCCAGCCGGCCACCCCGCGGCCGACGGGAAAGGCCGGGTAGGTGGGGCTGGCATCCTTTGTGCCGCTGGCAGCGGCAACCCGCAGCTCTCTCGAAACCTCATCGAGGAGCATGATGGAGCCGTTGTTGGCTTCCACCAGTTCGATGACCTTGCTCAAGAGCGCCTTGAGAGGATTCTCCTGCGTCATTAGGTGATTAATCGTGTCGGTCACCATCCGGAAAAGCGAGAACTCGTGGATCTTTTCCTCAAGCCGCTGATTGGTTTCGCGAAGAACCTGGCGCAGGACAGCATTTTCTTTTTCGTAGCGTTCAAGGTCCCTGTCCACCACACCTGATCCTCAATTGGAAAACAATAATACAGTCGTAGCTCTAGCATCACTAGCAAGTTTTGTGCTAAACGCAATAAGTTACGACCGGCGAAAAAAGATGGGATGGGCAGCTATCTAATCGGTTGGGAATACACAAGTTAAGATAGGGAAGAAGCCGAAGGGATCAGAGTCCTTAGCTGAATGGTCATAGATTTTCGGTTTGTTGTAGCAGACTGAATAGTGCACTTTTCTGCGTAATTGTTGCAAAGAAGGAGAACCTTTTCGTCTGGAGAGAACTACCGTCGCGGGTTCAGATACCCTGCTTACTTGAATTCCTTATTTGAAAAGTCAAGGTCCGCCCACAGTGGTTCCTGATGCGCCACGCGCTCACATGGCCAATCCCCCATCGACATTCAGCACGTGGCCGGTGATGTAAGCCGCCTCCTCGGAGGCTAGAAATGCGACGGCGGCGGCGACGTCGTCCGGTTGGCCCATCCGGCCCAAGGGGATTGAGCCGAGCAGTTGTTCCCGGGCCTTTTCCGGCATCTGGTCGGTCATGGCCGTCTGGATGAAGCCGGGAGCGATGGCGTTGACGGTCACGTTGCGCGAGGCGAATTCCTTCGCCAACGTTTTAGTCAGGCCGATCAGGCCCGCCTTACTGGCCGAGTAGTTCGCCTGGCCGGCATTGCCAATCTGGCCGACAATCGAGGCAATGTTGATAATCCGGCCGGACGGGGACTTCATCAGCGCCCGGCATGCCGCCTTGCAGCATAGGAACGCCCCTTTCAGATTGACCGACAGCACGAGGTCCCAGTCGGCCTCTTTCATGCGCATGAGGAGGCCGTCGCGGGTGATGCCCGCGTTGTTGACCAGAATGTCAAGGCGGCCAAAGTGCTCCAGGGTACTCTTGAGCATCTGTTCGACTGATTCCGCCTGCGTAACGTCCACGCTTAGCCCCAGCGTCTCGGCTCCTCGAGCTTGAATCTCTTGGGCGGCCTCCTCAGCGCCCTGGATATCCGAGATCACCACCTTGCAGCCGGCGGCGGCCAAGGCTTCCGCGATTGCGCGTCCAATTCCCCGGGCCGCCCCCGTAATCACAGCGACTTTTCCTTCCAGAGACATGGCGTCTATCCTCCTCGAAGACAGGATTGTTCACCCTTTGGAGTGCGGCGGCTTGCCGCCGCTTTTCAAAGCGCAGGCAAGCCTGCGCAGTCCAAAGCTGCGCAGTCCACAGTTGCGGACCAGCTAGCCGTATTTCTCCCGTGCCGCCCGGAATTCCTCCCCGATGATGCTCCAGACTTTGCCGGGATCGTCCGGCGCGATGGACGTGATGTGCCGGCAGGCGTCAAAACCCCACACCGCCAGGTTTCGGACGCCGCAGTCGAGAGCCGTGCGAATGGCCGTGCGTACCTCTTCCTCCCGGCCGGCGGGGATTTTGAAGCCTTGGATCCAGATCTGACAGCGGATGCCTAGCTCGTCGCAAACCTGCTTCGCGCGCACCGAGCACTCGCGCACGAAGGACTCCACGGGGAGCCGATGATGGGTCCAGTAGGGGTCGGTGCCGAACTCCTGCACCTGGGGGACCCGTTTGATTTTCTCCCAGTCAATCTGTCCGTCTTCGGGGTCGGCTGACGGGAAGAAGCAGACCGAGTTTTTCCTCCCCTTTTGAGAAACCCATTGGGTGTATCGCCCGAGAAACTCCATCACGCAGTCATCCCGGAACCGGGCGACTTCGTCGTTGAATTGCAGAGGCATCGGTTTGCCCATGCGTTCCTCGAACAGCTTCTGGCAGTACTGACAGCGGCAGCCCCAAGCGTCGTCGGAGCGAAACGCCCAGCTGGGGATGTAGAAATGAGGCTCGTCCCAGAAGATCCACTCGGCTCCGGTGTCTACCGCCCCGTCCACCCACTCCCGCATGAACGCCTGAAACTCCGGGTTGTTCAGACAGGCCAGGGGACCGGTCGAATCGTCCGAGAGGAGCTGCCGGGTGTGAGGATTCAACACAATGAACTCGCTGAACGCCTCTCCGCCGAAGATCTTGCCGACGCCCCAAGGATCCATATACGTCTCCAGCCCCAGCGACTGGGACAGCTGGACAATATCCTTCATCGTCCTGAAGTAAAACCGAAAGTCGTTTTCGCTCATCGTATGCACGACGAGGTTGCAGCCCATCTTCACCAATTCCTTCATATCGGCTTCGACATGGCGTAGAATGCGGTTGCCGAAGTAGCTGCTCCCCAGCAAGAGACTCATGATCGCGGCTCCTTATCAGGATGTTCTTCGACAGCGATTTGTCAAAGAAGCGCCAGAGTAGGGGGCTGGCGGCCGGTTGTCAAGGGAATCAGACACACGAGAAAAAACGCTGCTGAGATGATCCGGACCGGATAAACCGAGTATGGCTATGGATTTAAGTTATTTATAATCAAGTAGATAGATTTATTACAACCTTTGTCTGCCTGTCGCAGTTTTTTTTCTTGACAGAGCGATTCGAGTGTGTAAGAGTATTTATAGGTATTTAAGGGAGTCTATATGAACGCTGGCGGCTTTAGGAGCGTTTTCCCGAGAATCAGCTGCGAACCTCCGGTTCGCCCCACCTGTAGTATTTCTCTTTTTCCTTCGTTCTCAGTTCTCTGTCCGGGGATGTTCTGCGCTTCCGCTTCGCCCGATTCCGGCGGCCGGTTCTTTCGAGGGAGGCGCCGAGATGGTTGAGGTTCTGACCGTTCAGGAAGTGGCCTTGATGCTGAAACTGCATCCCCGGACGGTGATGAAAATGGCCGTCTCCGGTCTGATTCCAGGGGCAAAGGTCGGCCGCAAGTGGCGCTTCGAGCGAAGTCTGATTGAGGACTGGCTGGCTGTGCGGATGCTCCCCGGGCAGGGGTTCACGCCGAACGGCAAGGCTACTTTTCTGCCCGGCGAGCTGCTCGGGGTGGAGCAGACATTGCTGCTGAACCCTGCGCCCCGACGGGAGGAGATTCTCCCCCTGCTGGCCCGGCGGGCTTATACAGAGCGAGCGGGCATCGGGCCGGAGGAATTGGTTCGTCTTCTGGAGGAGCGGGAGGCGATGTTCTCCACCGCGACGGAGCTTGGCGTCGCCTTTCCTCATCCCCGCCATCCGATTGCGACGCTGGAGAGGCCGGTACTGGTTCTGGCGGTGGTTCCCGAAGGGGTGGCTTTTGGCGCTTCCGGCGACGCTTTGACGTACGTTTTTGCCCTGTTTTGTTCCCCGGATGACCGGACGCATGTTCACCTGCTTTCGCTCCTGGCGCGGGTTTTCCGCTCCCCCGGCGCGGTGGAACGATTGCGTCGTTGCGTTTCTCCCGAGGCGATTGTGCAGGTTTTTCGCGAAACGGAATCGGCGGTTTTGTCCGATCGAATACAAGCGGTGCAAGGGAGTCGAGGATGAGTGAGACGGTAGC
>Ga0068714_10004958_pt1 | contig 14480 bp, 11 predicted proteins | sample MTBNYHSulfiMetaG_FD_62988 | JGI IMG/M metagenome (GOLD analysis project Ga0068714, IMG submission 62988) | Enrichment culture microbial communities from rom New York Harbor, USA that are MTBE-degrading - MTBE-NYH (New York Harbor Sulfidogenic)... | ecosystem: Environmental > Aquatic > Marine >... | reverse complement strand
CCGTCCTTGTTCTTGCGGGCGGTGGTCCTCAGGTACATGGCTACATGATAGCTGTGTACTACATATCGAGGCAAGCGATAAGTTGTTGAAACATGTTACTACAAGATTTCGGCTCCGTGCCTACCTCCTCCACACGATCCGACCAGGAATCAACCACTTGGATCGCCGAAGACCGCCGGAGAAAGATCACCGCTGTGGAACGTGGATTCGACCGCCAGGTCGAGCACGAAGCGGACCAGGAGCTGACCCACGCCGCGGCCGCTGGCTCTCTCGGCCACCGCCAGCCGGGCGAGCCGGAGCGCGGGGAGCGGATAGCGCGGCAGCGCCTCAGAACGGGCCCAGGCCCCAGACGAGGAGGAAGACGCTGAGGCTGGTCGCTGCGACCCCGGTCAGGAGGAGTCCGATCAGGGTGCCCACGGGGAGCGTGAGCCGGCGGTGGGCGCGAGCGATCAGGCCCACCGTGACGAGGCCGAGGAGGCCGGCGAGGAATCCGGCGAGGGCGCCGTACCTCGCCCACGGCACCAGGCCGAGCAGCGGCAGGACCTTCGACGCCTTGAACGTGACCCCCATGGCGGTGCCGAGAACGGCGACGGCGAGAGTGGCGAGGAACGCGGCCAGCCAGGCGCAGGGGCGAGCGCCCCGGGTCGGGGCGGCCACCCGGGAGTCGAGGCGACGGCCCACAGGGGCGAGGGTCAGGACCAGGAAGGCGCCCACCGAGACCAGGACACTCGCGGCGCCCCAGACGCTCGGGGCGACCAGCTGCTTCCAGTCCTCGAGGGCGAGGACCATGAGCCGCGGCCCAAAGGTGGTTTCGTAGACGGGGACGAAGAACCGGGGCGCCTCCATGGTCTCGACGCAGCTGAGGTCGGGAGCGGCTGAGGGCTCGTCGAAGAACAGGTTGAGCAGGTCCCCCGCGCACTCCACCGAGCGGGACGGCCCGTGCCCGGCGTAGGGGAACTCCACGTAGGTGCCGTTCGCGAAACCGGGCAGCACGGCCTTGGCGAGCGGCGGCGGGGTGATCGGGTCCATGTCGCCGGCGATCAGCAGGGCGGGAATGTCGGTCGAAACCGGCGCGTACTCCGCGGCGTCCCGTGGCGCCATGCCGAGCTCCAGGCACAGCTCGGCGCTCTTCTCGTAGTGCGCCACCGATCCCACCGCGGCGCCGAACACCGGGTGCTCTTCGATGTCGGCTCTCCCCGCGACGACCTGCGCCTCGGCGTCGCCGTCCGCGCACAGGATCGCGTTGGCCATGCCCTGGCTGGTGTCGAACCAGTTCGACGACGCCAGGGCGATCGCCTTGAACACCGCCTCGTCCCGCCGCTCCACCGCACCGGCCCAGGCGTGGATGAGCCCCGGCAGTCCAGGGTACTCGGACTGCTCGTAGAGGAGAACGAAGGGCATGAACGCCACCACGTCGGTGAAGGCGTAGGCCGTGCCGGTGGGGTAGGTCTCGACGTCCTTGACCCCGACGACCACGGGGTTGCCCTGCACCGACGTCGTCGCCTGCCGCAGCCGCCCGATCAGGTCCGGGTAGCGGCGTCCGCAGTCGGGCTGGGCCTGGCAGAGGGCGTCGAGCTTTTCGAGGTCGCGCAGGTACCAGTGCACCGTCCGCCAGGCCCAGGGGTTGCCGCGGACGTCGAGGGGCACGATGGCGTCGAGGACGACGGCCCGGATCCCCTCGGGGTCGACCTTCAGGTACGCCTGGCCGAGGATCGACCCGTAGGAGATCCCCCACACGTTCCACTGCTCGAGGGAGAGGGCGCGCCGCAGGGCCTTGACGTCGCGGGCGTTTTCGAAGGTGTTGTAGCCGCCGAGGTCGACACCTTGCGCGGCGGCGTTGGCGGCGCAGTCCGCGGCGGCCGACAGCGTGGCCGCGAGGTGCTCCTCGAAGCTGGCGACGTTCGACGCCTCGGGCTTGCGGAGGTGGTACTCGGGGCAGAAGTCGTCGGAGAAGCCGATGCCCCGCTGCTCGAGGACGTAGAGGTCGCGGTGCTCGAGCAGGCGGTGCTCCTTGAGCCGCTTGACGTAGTACTCGACCCGGGCGCCCGGCCCGCCGGTGAGGTACACCACCGGGTCCTCCCGGCGGCCCGGGGCCGGTTTACGGACGTTGTCGTCGGTCTTCGAGCGCTTTTCCTCGTCCTGCCAGGTGGAGTTGAGCTTGACGAAGTGGAGCTCGATGAAGCGGGAGCTCGGGTTCTCGCGGTTTTCGGGGACCTGCAGCAGGCCGCACTCGACCTCGCCGGGCTCGTAGCGGATCTCCCCCTTGAAGGGGCAGACGACCGTCTCGACCCGGTAGGTGTCGCGGGCGAAGGGGTCGACCACGGTGGAGGGGGTCGCGGCCGGGGCGTCAGCCGCCGCGGCCTGCGCCAGTGCCGGCGCCGCGGGGATCGCCAGGAGCAGAACGACCAGGGACACGGCTCGCCGCATGAAGACCACCTCCGTTCGTGCTGGCGTGAAGCTACCACAGGTCAGGGCAGGGTGAGGGACCACCTCGAGGTCGTTCCCGACTCGAAGCCGTCGGCGAAGACCCCGGCGTGGCTGCTGGGGGCGCCGGTGCGCAGGGGGCCGCCGCGGGCGGTGGGCCACAGCAGGCAGTTGGTCCCGGACCCGGGCACCGTGAACACATCCATGGCGTGGTCGAAGGTCTGGACGACCACCTCGAGGTCGCCGTCGCCGTCGAGGTCCCCGACGGCCGGCGCCGCCGGGGCGCCGTTGCCGTTGCCGTTGTGGCCGGGGTTGGGCAGCGGCACGTCGTGGAGGACCGCGCCCGCGGCGCTCAGGATCATCAGATTCCCCGAGTCGTGAACGTCAGGGTCGCCGAAGGTGGTGAGCAGGACCTCGGCGACGCCGTCCCGGTTGAGGTCGGCGAGGGTGGGCTCGGAGGCGAACATGATCTCCTTGCCGTGGGTGTAGTCCACGCTCCACAGCGGGGTCGCCGAGGCGTCGAAGGCGTGCAGGTGGCCGTCGTTCAGGGACACCACGATCTCGGGCCGGGGGTCGTCGCGGAAGTCGACGACGGCGGCGGCCGGCACTCCGGACGGCGGGTACCAGCCGTCGACCTCGACGGGCGCGCCGCCACGGGGCAGGGTCTCCCAGCCCGCCTTGCGCATCGCCGACCGGCTGCCGTCGCCGTGGGACCCCTCGAGGACCATGACGGCGTAGGCCTGGGTGACGTAGGGCACGTACAGCTCCACGTTGGGCACGCCGACGACCTCGTTCCTGCCGTCGAGGTCGAGGTCGGCGACGCTCGGCGGCGAGGCGGTCCACTGCAGCCACTCGGCCCAGCTGGGGTGGGGCCAGGTCCCCTGGTGGAGGTGGTAGTGGTTCTCCTCCACCACCGGGTCGGCCCAGCGGATGAACTGCCCCCAGGTCATCGGCAGGCCGAGCCAGGTCGAGCTGCGGTTGGTGAAGTACGGTGACGCGTCGACGGCGACGCCGTCGTGGTCGAAGGCCTGGATGTGGTGGTTGTCGTAGGTGACCAGGATCTCCAGCTCGGGGTCGTCGTCGACGTCGCCGATGCCGACGTTGAGCCCGTAGCAGCCGTAGCCGCTGTGCCCCTGGCCGTTGCGGTCGGCGTCGTTGCCGGGCCCCGAGAGGTTGTTGTAGCGGGGCCAGGCCGGGACGTGGCCGCCGGCTGGCTGGTAGGTGGTGCCGTCCGGGTTGAACACGAACACCTGCGCGCCCCCGTCGGCGGTGGGGAGGGTCTGGGTCGTGGTCACCACCACCTCGACCGTGCCGTTGCGGTCGAGGTCCGCGGCCGCCATTCCCCGCACCTCCGGCTCGCTCCCGAAGCAGGTCGTGTCCGCGGGCCAGCCGGCCTTGAGGGCGAGCCCTCCGTTCCTCCACTCCCAGGCGAGCACCTCGTGCGCCCGCCCGGCGACCACCTCGGTGACCCCGTCGCCGTCGAGGTCGGCGACCACGTGAGGGGCGTAGACCCGGCCGTCCCCCTCGGTCGCGGTGTCGAGCAGCTCTCCGGAGCTGGAGAACACGTAGACGTCGTAGTAGGCCGCGACCAGCTCCATCGAGCCGTTGCCGTCGAGGTCGGCGATCACTGGCGACGCGAACCAGCTGGTCTGCCCCGGGAGGTGGTACGCGAAAACCGGCGCCTGCACCGGGGCGGTGCCGCCCTGGGACACGCACTCGGGGCCGGTCGCCGCCAGCGGCCCGGCGAGGAGCAACGACACCGCGACGCTGACGAGTCGGACCACTCGCGGGGACATCCGGGCTGGGCTCATGGTGCACCTCGGCGCCTCCAGTCTAGCCCCGGCCCGGGGAGCGCGCGGTGACTTGGAGCACGCTCGCCCGCATCGGCGCGGGCTTCGCCCACGACGCTGCTTGCGTCAACGTCAACCGCGCAGGGTGCGCAGCGGCCGCACGGAGGCAATCCGGTCGAAGTCCTCGTCGTTGTGGAGCAGCTCGCCGTCGGCCTCCAGCACGAGCTGGGCGATGAGACAGTCGACGGTGCTCCGAACGGTGATTCCCTGCCGCCGGCAGTCGAAGAAGATCCGCGCCGCTGCCGCATGGATCGCCCAGGGATCCGAGGGTGACAGCAGCGTCTGTGTCTCGAGGTAGCTGGCGAGGAGCGTCCACTCCCGCTCGTCGCGAGCCCCCTGCAGGAGCTCCTGGCAGCACACCGCGGGGATGGCGAACGGAGCCCCGTCCTCCTCCACGCGACGCAGCCTGTCAGAAGCGGGGTTCGAGACCCCCTTGAAGAGGTCCACCAGCACCGAGGTGTCGACGACGATCATGGCTCCTCGGCGCGCAGTGCGCGATGGTCATAGCCCGGGGCGAAGGTGATCTTGCCGGCGAGGTCGAGCAGGCTCTTCCTCCGGCGCACCCGGATGAGGGTGCGCAACGCCTCGTTCACCAGCTCCCGCTTGGTCCTGATGCCGGTGAGGCGTCGGGCCTCGTCGACCAGCTCGTCGTCGAGCACTATGTTGGTCCTCATGGTCGCCTCCGGGACCATGATACACCGACTGATGTGGATAGGTTGGTGTATGGAGGGGTCTGTCCGTGGCGAGGTTCCCGTCCCGCCTCCCGCCGGGCTCACGGGCAGGGCGTCGGGCTGGGCTCCGGCAGCCCGGTCGGTTCCGCGCCGGCCTCGGGAGGCATTTTCGATACGGTGGCCCGGGCGTCCTGCCGTCCTTCAGCGTGGCGACCAGGGCAGCCACGCGGTCGGCCATCGTGGGCTGAGAGCTCTGGGTGGGCAGCTCGGCCTCGAGCGTCGCCAGGCTGCGACGGGTGCCGGCGATCTCGGACGTCCCCTCCTGGCGCCAGATCGCCACCAGCGACCCGTCGGGGGCCGTCGCCGCGGCTGCGAGGAGGGCGTCGGATGTGGTCGCCGTGCTGATCGTGACCGGGCTGGAGGCGGGAGCGCCGGTGCTGCCGCAGGGCAGGGCCCTGACGACGGTCCCCGTCACGCCGACGGGTTCCATGCCGGACCAGAGGACGACGAAGCCGCCGTCGGGGGACGCCCGGACTGCCGGCGCCTCCACCCTGGTCCCCGAGCCGATCGAGAGCTCGGGGCTGACCGACACTCCCTGCGGACCGAGGACGCGCAGGCGAAGCGCGTCCACCGGGCTCGGCCGGACCTCGGGCCGCGCGCCGACGACCCGTGCGAGCGCCTGCTGGAATCCGAGCCGAACAGCGTCACAGGGGGCCAGGGGGCGGAAAGCGACACGGCCGAGAGGCTCCTCCCCGGGTGATCCGAGGTCGAGCCAGGCAACGACCACCTGACCGCTCGCGAGCACCGCGACGGACGGATGCCGCACGGCACGGCCCGGTCCGCCGCCGAGGACGACCTCGCTGCCGATGGGTTGGCCCGCGTGGTCCAGGTACCGGCCGCGGACTGTGGACTCCTCGACCCGCGAGCCGGCGTGGCGGACGTCGACCCAGACCACCGCGAAGCCCCCGTCGCGGAGCGCGGCGACCGCCGGCAGCCGCCCCCAGTCCCCCGGCGCCAGGTCGACCCGCAGCTCCCCGCCGTCGCGCCGGCCGTCGGCGCGGAAGCGCTGGCCGCGGATCGACTGCAGGGGCTGGGCGGCGCCGGCCACGTGATGGCTCCACACCACCAGGAAGCTGCCATCCCCTGCCACGGCGACCGCCCCCTGGTGCTCCTGGCCGTCGTCAGGCGGATTGGCGACCAACTCGCCGTGGGCCACCGCCGCGAGTGCGGCGAACGACAGGAGGAACAACGTCGACCCTCGGGGGATCGCACGCGGGCGGCGCGGGTTCCTACCGTCTGAGCCCACGGAGGCCAGAGGCATGACGTCCAGGAGCGGCCCCGGGGAGGCTGCCTGCGGTACACTCCCGCGACCACGTCGGTGGCATTCGCCGGCGCACCTGAGGGAGGATCCCATGGAAGCGTCCAACAAGCCCGAGGAGCTGCTGAAGCACTTCTACCTCGACTGCGGCTTCGCCACCCGCGCCCTGCACGCCGGCGAGCACATCGGCCAGCCGCACTTCTCCAACCACACCAACGCCATCTTCCAGACCTCGACCTTTTCGTTCGAGACGGCCCGGGAGGGGGCCGAGATGTTCGCCGCCAGCCGCGAGGGGTTCATCTACACCCGCCTCGGCAACCCCACCGTGCTCGTGCTGGAGGCGAAGATCGGCGCCCTCGAGGGGGCCCGCTACAAGCTCGACCACCCCGACCGCACCGTCAGCACCCTCACCTTCTCCTCCGGCATGGCCGCGATCTCCTCGGCCCTGATGGCGTTCCTGCGCTCGGGCGACACCCTCGTCGCCGGCGACGTGGTGTACGGCTGCACCGAGGACCTGTTTCTGACCGTGCTGCCCCGCTACGGCATCCGGGTGGTGTCGGTGGACACCACCGACCTCGGCGCGGTGGAGAGGGCGCTCAGAGAGCACGAGCGGGTGCGGGGGGTGTACCTCGAGACCCCCACCAACCCTCTCATGGGCATCACCGACATCCGGGCGGTGGCGGCGCTGGCGCGACAGCACCACCCCGGCTGCCACGTGCTGGTGGACAACACCTTCGCCACCCCCTTCCTGCAGCGGCCCCTCGAGCTCGGCGCGGACACCGTCGTCCACTCGACCACCAAGTACATCGGCGGCCACGGCAACGTCATCGGCGGCGCGGTGGTGACCACCGACGACGAGCTGCGCGACCAGCTGTTCCACCTCATGAAGGACCTCGGCGGCTGCCCATCCCCCTTCGACAGCTGGCTGGTCAACACCGGCCTGAAGACGCTGCCGGTCCGCATGCGCCAGCACTGTCACAACGCGCAGCGGGTGGCCGAGTTCCTGGAAACGCACCCCAAGGTCCGGCGGGTGCTCTACCCGGGCCTGCCCTCGTTCCCCCAGCACGACCTGGCCGGGCGTCAGATGTCCGGCTTCGGCGGCATCCTGTCGTTCGAGCTCGAGGGGGGGTACCCGGCCGCCGAGGCGGTGATGAACGGGACCCGGCTCTTCACCCTGGCGGTGTCCCTGGGCTGCGTCGACTCCCTGATCGAGCACCCGGCCACCATGACCCACGCCACGGTGCCGGCCGAGATCCGCGAGCGGATCGGCATCACCGACGGCCTGGTCCGGCTGTCGGTGGGCATCGAGGAGGCGGAGGACCTGATCCGGGACTTCGAGCAGGCGCTGGCGCAGGTCTGAGCGGGCGACGCTCGTCGCGGGCGCCGCCCGCAACCCAGGAGTCCGGCGACGGCGGGAGCTCGAGGGGGAATCAACGCAAAGGCGCGAAGGCGCAAAGGCGCAAGAGCGAGGCGCAGAGCTGCCCTCCCGTCGGGGCAGGCGGGCAGTCACGGGGCCATACTGCAGAGGGTATCCGTCCTACCGCCGCTGGCATGTCCGCCGCCCGTATCGGGCTCGGGGAGGAGTACCATGTGGCACCCGAGTTGCAAACGGCCCTTCAAGGAGGCGAGCATGGCGAGCCACACCCGACCCCGACCGCGCGCGCGGACCCGTTTGACGGCGACGCTCGCCGTCGCGACCCTCGCCCTCCCGGTGGTGGCGGGGTCGCCGCGCAAGGCGGAGCTCACGGTGGAGTCGGCCCCGAGCGGGGCGCTGGTGTCCGTTCACGAGACCTCCGAGCCCGGGGCCGACGGGCCGCGGGTCGTGGCCGGGGAGACCCCGCTGACCCGCCTGTTCGACTTCGGCAAGGCCCAGCGTCTCTGGCTCGAGGTCGAGAGACGGGGCTTCGAGCCTCAGGTCGTGGAGGTCACCCCTGCGACCGGAACGGTTGCGGTGACCCTCGCGCCGCTCGAGGGCGGGCCCATTCCGTCACAGCCTGTCGCGCGGATCGCCGTGGTCGAGCCGGACGTCAGCGTGGTCAAGCGCGGGTTCGCCAACGAGCAGCGGTCGGCGGAGGAGTCGGCGGCCGCGTCGCGGGCCGTCGGCGCCGCGGTCCGCACCCTGTTGGGGGGCCGGTACGAGGTGGTAGACCCCTCGACGGGCTTCGAGGCGGTCCCGCTCAGGTCCCTCTGGCGCGACGCCCGGACCGCGATGGAGCTCCTCGACCCGATCCGGCTGCCATACCTGGCCTCCGCGCCGAGGCTCGAGACCCGCTCCGCGCGGGAGGCGGCCCGCTCCCTGGCCGAGGCCGCAGGCGTCGACGCCCTGCTCCTGGTGGACGGCAAGCAGAACGAGGAGACCGGCGGGATGCGGGCCGGCAAGGTGGGGATCATGGTCGCCGGCACCGCCGCCAGCTTCGCCTCGGGCTTCAGCCGCGCCTCCGCGGCGGGAGACTCGTTCTTCACCTACAACGTCTACCTCCCTTCGTTCGCGGAGGGGCTGGCCCTGAGGGCGCTGCTCGTCCACGGCGCCACCGGCGACGTGCTCTGGCTCGACAAGGGGCTGTGGAAGCCCGTTCCGTTCAACCAGCCCGACCGGGTGCAGGGGGTCGCGTCGGACCTCCTCGCCGGATTGGGCAGTGTGACCACGATCGAGGAGGAGTGAAGACCATGAAGCACGCCGCTGCACTGCTCGTTGCCCTGACCCTGCTGGCCGCCCCGGCCGGCGCCGCCAACGTGAAGATGCCGCCGGCTCCGGCTGTCGAGCTGGAGGGCGCCGAGCCGCTGGCACTCACGGCGGGGCTGTACCTCCCCGAGGAGCTCCGTGGCACGGTCGAGGTGGTGAAGACGAGCCCGTTCGACAAGCTCAAGTTCGCGGTGGGGGCGTTCACCGCCGAGCTCTTCGAGCTCAACCTGCCGAAGGCGTTCGCGAAGGTCATCCCGGTCACGGCGAAGGTGCCGAGCGACCCCGCCGCGGCGGACGTGGTGGTCTCGGTCGAGATCGTCCGCTTCGAGGTGACGATCCCCCACCCGGCCTACAACCCCTACACCTCCACCGCGGTGTACAAGGTGACGGTCAGCGACCCGGCGGGGGAGACCCTCTTCACCCAGACCGCGACCGGGGAGGGCCAGACCAGCAAGGGGATGATGTCCGGTTTCAAGGCCCAGGGCCTGGCCGCAGAGGCCGCCAAGCTGGCGATGGCGGACGCCGCGAAGCAGGCGTTCGAGGGGCTCATCGCAGCCGACGAGCTGCGCGACCTGGCGCAGCCGGAGCCGGCCGCCGCCGAGTGATACCAGGAGGTAGCGCACCTCTTGACCCGGTTGCGAATCTGAAGCCGCCGGCCGATCCCCGGCTCGGGCGGCCGGCGGCGGGCTACCGGTTCGGGGATCGGGAGCGCGGCGACCCGCGACCCGCGAGCCGTGACCCGTATCCCGCGGCCTGCAGCCCGCTGCCCGTCGTCAGGGCACGCGGCCTCCCCCGTCACCGTCGCTCGAGGTAGTCGCTGAAGCGGTCCAGGACCCCGGGCAGGTCCTCCCGGCCGAAGCCGAAGCGCAGGTGGCGCTCGCCGAAGCCGAACATTGCGGAGGGCACCAGCATGATCCCGGCCTGTTCCACCGCCCCGTCGGCCAGCGCCGAGGTGTCCTCCGGCCCGAGGTAGCGGGGGAAGCACACCGACCCGCCCACCGGCCGATTCCAGGTGAAGAGCCGCTGGTGAAGGTCGAAGAACGCGTCGAGCGCGACGACGTTGCGCTGCACCCGCTGGACCTGGCGAGCGACGATGGGCTCGAGGTTGCGCAGGGCGATGAGGGCGAGGACCTCGCTCGGGGCGGAGGCGCAGATGGTGGTGTAATCCTTGAGAACGAGTATCTGCTCCAGGAGGCGGCGGTTGTGGGACGCCAGCCAGCCGACGCGCAGGCCGGGCAGGCCGAAGCTCTTCGACAGGCCCGCCAGAGAGATCGCGCGGTCCGACAGCTCGCAGGCGGCCGGCAGGGTCGACCCGGGCGCCACCTCGAGCAGGCGGTACATCTCGTCCGACAGCAGCCAGGCGCCGTGCCGGTGGACAGTCTCGACCAGCTCGACGAAGTCCCCTCGGGTCGGTGCGAAGCCGGTGGGGTTGTGGGGGAAGTTGACCACCACGAGCTTGGTGCGACGTCGCAGGTGTGCCACCAGGGCGTCGGGCTCGAACCGCCAGCCGCGGGCCTCGTCCGGCATCCAGGCCGAGACCTCGCAGCCGATGGAGCGCGCCACCTCATGGAGGGATTGGTAGGCGGGCGCTACGCAGACCACGTGGTCGCCGGGGTCGAGCAGGGCGTGCATGAGGAGGAAGATCCCTTCCTCGGGCACCACCTCCAGCACGTCGTCGGAGCCGACACCGTCGTAGCGGTCGGCGATGGCCTGGCGCAGCAGCGGGTGGCCCGCAGTTTCGGTGTAGGCGAGCTTCAGCCCGTCCCACATCTTCCGGGTCTCCCCGTCGGCCATTGACAGCAGCTCGGCGAGGGTCAGCGGCTCGCAGTCGGAGCTCGAGAGCAGGTAGCGGGCCGAGAACTCGTGGCGCGCGAAGTAGCGTTCGAGGGCGAATGGTGCGATGTCCACGTTCGGTCTCCATCCTCACCATACACGAGGCCCCGGCCGGGCTCTCAGTCGAGATTCATCCTGCGTTTCAGGGCGTGGAGGCGCGGGTCGTCGCGCACCGGGTCGAGGAACGGGTAGCTCTTGATCGGCATGACCAGCGGGTCGCGAGCCTCGATGGCCTCCGCCATCGCGGCGAACGCCCGGTCCCACTGCCCGAGCCCGATGTGGCAGAAGGCGACGCACATCGGGGACGCGTAGCCGACCGTCGCAGCCTCTTCCAGGCGGCGGAGCAGAGTGCGGACATCGCCGTGGCGTCCGGCCCGCCCGTAGGCCGTGGCCAGGAACCCGAGGGTGAACGGGATCCCGCCGGACAGCTCGTGGGCCTTCTCCAACGCGACGATCCCCTCAGCGATCGCGTCCGTCTCCCCGAGGGCCACGCCGACGAGCCAGTGGCCGAGGAAGTGGTTGGGATCCAGCGACACCATGTGCCGCCCCTCGTCGAGCGCCCGGTCGAACCGTCGGGCCAGGAAGGCCATGGCCCCCATCCACCAGCGGACGAACAGGGACAAAGGGTCGGTGCGAACCACCGCGTCGACGACGGCGACGGCCTCGTCGAGACGACCGTGCGGGAGCAGGGCGCTGATGGCGTAGCGAAGCCGGACCAGAGGAGACTCGGGGTTCAGCTCCAACGCTCGCTTCACCTCGCGATCCACCTCGGTCCAGTTGTAGTCCAGCTCCTTGAGCAACATGCCGAGCAGGGCGTGGGTCTCCGCCAGCTCGTTGTCGAGCTCGACGGCGCGCAGGGCGTACCAGGTGCTGCGGGCGAACACGTCCCGTGGCAGCGCCCCGCCGAAGAAGCCGTAGTACCAGTAGAGCTCGGCCAGGGAGTCGTAGGCGCGGGCGAAACTCGGGTCCAGGGTGACCGCCCGCTCGTAGCACTCCTGCGCCCGGGCCAGGGCATCCGGCGTGCTCCTGGCGAAGTGGTAGCGACCCTCCAGGAAGGCGGCGTGGGCGTCGGCGTCGACCTGCCGGCGGGGCCGCTCGCGGCCGCCGCCGGCGAGCTCGACCCGGAGCTTGACGGCGACCGCCTCGGCGATCTCGTCCTCGAGGGCCAGGACGTCGATCAGCTCGCGGTCGTAGCGCTCGCTCCACAGATGACCGCCGTCGCGGGCGACGACGAGCTGCACCGTGACCCGTACCCTGCGGTCTGCCCGACGCACGCTCCCCTCGAGGATAGAGTCCACCCCCAGACGGGCGCCGATCTCGCAGACGTCGAGCCCCATCCGTGCGATGGCGAACGACGAGGTCCGGGCGATCACCTTGAGACCGGGCACCGTGGTCAGGGCGGTGATGATCTCCTCGGCCAGGCCCTCGCACAGGTAGTCGTCGGTGGTCGCGCCGCTCATGTTGACGAAGGGCAGCACCGCGACGCTCGAAACCGCGGGGCCCGACTCGGCGAGCCGCTCCACCGGCACTGCGACCCGGTAGCCCCAGCCCCGGACCGACGCGACGAAGCGGGACGATCCGGCCCCTTCACCCAGCGCCTCCCGGAGCAGGCGCACCCTCTGGGAGAGCGTCTCGTCGCTGACCAGGGTCCCCGGCCACACCTTGTCGAGCAGGTCCTGCCGCCGGACGACTTCTGGCGCTCGCCGCAGGAGGGCCACCAGCAGCGCGAAGCTCAACGGTGGGAGGTCGACGAGCCGCCCCACGAGGGTCACTCGGCCCGCTGCGACGTCAACGGTCAGCTCACCCGCGCGATAGCACTCCGGATTCACGCGTCGACCCCCCTGCGCTTCAGAGAGCCTTCAGCGACTCTTCAGCCCGGTGTCATGTGAGGTCGCCTCCAGCATCCCACATTGAGGGCAGGAACGGAAGTCACGGCGAAAGGAGGGCCAGCGGATTCGAGAGCGGAGGAGTCAGCGGGTCGAGGTCCGACTCGCGACAAGTCCTGTCAACGAGCGCGGAAAGAACCTGGAGGCATATCATGAGACCCTGCAACCGTGGAATGTTCGCGGCGCGCCGGTCGGTCGGGCTGGTCCCGGTCGCCTGCGCCCTTCTGCTGGCTGTCGGCAGCGTTCCGGCGACGGCGGTGCCCCCCCCCTGCACCGTGGAAGGGGCGTGGCTGAGCCAGGCTGACGTCGGCGCGGTGTTCTTCAAGGTCGCCAACCGGGGAGCCAGCGCCACCAACGGCACCCTCTTCATCGAGTGGGTGGCGATGGACCCGACCCTGTTCGGTAACTTCCCCGATGCGGTCAGGTTGACCCAGGGGGTGGGCGTGTGGAACACCTCAGTCGCGCAGGACTCAGAGCGCGTTCGGGGCTACCACTACACCTGGATGGGGTACGGACTGGGCGCCGACGGCCTGCCCGTCTACGTGCTGCTCGTCAGCGGCACCGACACCCTGCAGGGCTGTGACGCAGTGACGTTCGACTACACCATGGAGATCTTTCTCGCCAGCCAGAACCCGTTCGTGGACGAACCCGTCGCCTGCATGGCGGGGACCGGAGTCAAGCAGCGCATCCCGGTGACCACCGCCAGCTGCGAGTGAGCCCGAGGCGCGTGAATCGCGGCGGGGGGAAGGGGTCGTGCTTCCCCCGCTCGCGGTTTGCCGGGAGGCGCGCTGCGGTCCATAATCTCCCAGCGTGCACTGGACCCTCCTCTACCTGAAGCAGCGGTTGGCGCCGTACCGGGTGTACGCCCCGGCGGCGCTGGTCGTGCTGGTGGCGGCGGTCGCCGGCGTGGCGGCGGACCTGGTCGTGGGGGCGGTGGCGCCGCTGCGCTGGAGGGCCGAGCGGGCGGTGCGGTCCGGCGAGCTCGAGGCCGCAGAACGGCTCTACTGGGACCTTCTTGCCCGCGGCTCGGTCGAGCTGCCGCCGCTGCTCGACTTCCTCGAGGTCCGCGAGGCGCTCGCCGCGGGGGCGGTGCAGGCCGGAGAACCCGGAGTGGGACCGCAGTCGGCGGTGGCCGACGTGGAGGTCGAGGCCCTCCTGGGTCGCTCCGACCTCGCCGACGGCGTGGGCCTGGCGGGCTCCTACTGGTGGGCGGTCCTGCGGGGGCGGACAACGGACGAGGAGCACGGGCGGGTCGAGGCGGCGGCGGCAGCCCAGCCGCCGACCCCCTGGGCGAACCACGTGCTGGGCCTGGAGAGCCTCCACCGTGGCGAGTTGGAGGCGGCGGCACGCCACTTCGAGCGGGAGGGGCTGCGGTCGGACGGGCCGGTGGGGGACCTCCGCCGCGCCCTCTACCTGCTCGACGCGACCGGGAGCGTGGCCGAGGTCGAGTCCCGGGTCGCCGACCCCCGCTGGGCGGCTGCGGTGACCCCTGACCTGCGCAGCGACCTGGCCTTCGCGCAGCGCAGGTGGGGGCAGTGGCTCGCCTGGCTGTGGCCGGCGTCCTACGTCGGGGGCAGCGCGGCGAGCTGGCTCTTGGCCGCGCTGGCGGCGGTGCTGTGGGGTTGGTTCTGTTGGCGGCTGGGGGGCGCACCGCGCCTCCTCGCGGCGGCCTTCCTGCTCGGTGTCCTCAGCATCTACCCGACCCACGTCCTGATCCACCTCGAGCGGGTCATTCCGGCTCTTCGGCAGAGCGGCGACCTGCTGGGGGACGCGGTCTTCTTCGTGCTCGGGGTCGGACTGCGGGAGGAGGCGGCC
>Ga0068714_10004955_pt1 | contig 14485 bp, 12 predicted proteins | sample MTBNYHSulfiMetaG_FD_62988 | JGI IMG/M metagenome (GOLD analysis project Ga0068714, IMG submission 62988) | Enrichment culture microbial communities from rom New York Harbor, USA that are MTBE-degrading - MTBE-NYH (New York Harbor Sulfidogenic)... | ecosystem: Environmental > Aquatic > Marine >... | reverse complement strand
GTTTCTCATCGAATGGTAAGGCTTGGGAAGATCACTTCTTTCTAAGCACAGAAACAGTCCCTTCCCGGTTCGTGCAGGAGCAAGGTCCTGCTTACGATAACATCGCGATCGTGAGGTTACACCGGCGGCAGCGTTCCATTTGCTTCATGAAGTGCAAGACCGCGTGCGCCCGGCCGCAGTCTTATAGACGTCTATAGCAACATCAGGACACACAGTGAAGCAAAAGCTGCATGCCGTGCACCCGTGGCTGTCATCGGTGCATGCCACCGTAATGCCACGGATATCGGCGGTATTGCTCAGCCTGATATGCCCCGTGGGGCAAGCCCATACACAGAGCCCACAGCCCTTGCAGCGCTGTGCATCGATCACGATATTTCCTTTTCGCGCCGCTTTCAACGCAGTGTTCCTTTCTTGCTTTCGTGAACCAAGGACATCCCCCTTTTTATGGCTTCCTCGTTTAGCGCTATGAGGTGGTGCCTGTGTTTCGGCAGTTCTCTTGTGAGCCCTTTGACGAGGGAGTTAAGGGATATAACTCCCATGAGCGTCGCCAGCCCTCCGACTGCCACCATGTTAGCTACCTGCAGGTTGCCCAGCTCCGCAGCGATCCTGTTGGCTGGAATTTTTAAGATCCTCACATCTTCCCGCGTTGGCGGGGAGTCAATAAGGGTCTCGTTATAAGCGAGCACGCCACCGGGAGCGACCCGATCTTGGAACTTTGTCAGGGATGCCTGGTTCATAGCCATCATCGCGGTAAAGGTGTTCTTGATCGGAGACCCGATCCTTTGCTCGGAGATGACCACCGTGCAGTTGGCGGTCCCGCCGCGCATTTCCGGACCGTAGGAAGGATAGAAGGTGACCTCCAGGCCCTCGTATATAGCGCCATAGGCCAGGAGCTTCCCCATGAGCATGATGCCCTGACCTCCGAAGCCGGCAATGAGTATTTCGTTGATCATGCCGCTCTCTCCTCTTTGCCTCTGGAAAAAACTCCCAGCGGATAGTAGGGAATGATGTCGGCCGGGATCTTTTCCATGCATTCGACAGGGCTCATCCGCCAGTTGGTGGGGCAGGCCGCCAGGATTTCGGCCAATCCAAAGCCCCGGTCTTCAATCTGGATCCGGAAGGCCTCGAGGATAGCCTTCTTGGCCTTGAGAATGTGTTTGACATCGTGCACTGAAACCCTTGCGATATAGGATTCGGGGGAAATCATGGCCAACATTTCGGCCATCCGGATCGGATAACCGCTGGTCCTCGGATCCCGGCCCCGAGGATAGCTGGTGGTTGCCTGGCCAATGAGCGTCGTGGGCGCTTGCTGGCCTCCGGTGGCTCCGAAAACCCCGTTGTTGACGTAAATGACTGTAATACGCTCGCAACGCGAGGCGGCATGGACGATTTCTCCGGTTCCGATAGCGGTCATGTCACCGTCCCCCTGGTAGGTGAACACCGCGGTCTCAGGACAGGCCCGCTTGAGGCCGGTGGCAACGGCCGGACCCCGGCCGTGCAGGGCCATGACCATGTCGCAGTCAAACTGCCGCCAGTTTCGCACCGAACAGCCGGCCGACGTAATGCCGACGGCGCGGCGGGTAATCCCCATCTCGTCCATGGCCTCAGCCACCAGGCGATGGATGGTCCCGTGGGAACATCCGGGGCAATAGGGGAAGGGAATTTCCGTCATGGCCTTGGGCCTAGCCGCTGCGATTCTCATTTGGGTCATTGTGGCTCCTCGCGAATTTGCCGACCGCGCACCGGCTTTGCTTCGGTCAGCGCTCGTATTTCTTGATAGATTTCATCCGGACTGAAAATGTGGCCTCCACCCGTACCGAAGTGGTGAATTTCGGCACGGCCGCAGGCGGCCAGCCGAACATCATCGAGCATTTGCCCGTTGTTTGCTTCCACTACCAGCAGGCGGCGCACGCCTCCGTCCAACAATTGCCGAAGGCCTTCTTCAGGAAAGGGCGCCAGGGAAATGGGACGAAACAGGCCGACTGCAGCGCCACGGCTCCAAAGCGTGTGCATGGCGTCCAGGGCGATGCGGGCCGTGCTGCCGAAGGCCACCACCACCGTGTGGGAACCCTCCGTGCCCAGCGCCTCGTAGCGCTGTTCTGCGGCGTTCATCCGGCCGTATTTCTCCTTAAGTTCCCGGTTCCAGGCCACCAGTTCTTCGTCAGTGTGGGGTGCCACTTTGATGACCCTCCGGGGCCCTTCCCCCATGCCACGGACGGCCCATTCGGCTTTTGTTGCCACCATTCGACGGCGCACATCGGTGTCCACCGGCTCCATCATTTGACCCAAGATCGCATCTGAGAGAATGATAACCGGGTTTCGGTAGGCTTCAGCCAGCGCAAAGGCATCGTATGTCAATTCGTAAAGCTCCTGGGCGCTTGCCGGTCCCAACACCAGACACTGATAATCTCCATGCCCGCCGCCCCGGGTCGCCAGGCGGTAGTCGGCTTGGGAGGAGGAGATGCGTCCCAGGCCGGGACCGGCGCGGGAGACGCAGACCACCACCGCAGGCAGCCGAGCTGTAGCCAGGGTGGTTAATCCCTCGCCCATAAGCGTGAAGCCCGGTCCGGATGATGAAGTCATGCAGCGGCTGCCGCCGGCGGCGGCACCGAATACCATGTTAATGCCCGACAGTTCGCTTTCGCTCTGGAGAAAGGTTCCGCCGGCCTGGGGGAGGTGCTGGGCCATATACTCGAACAACTCGTTCTGGGGCGTGATCGGATAGCCGAAGAAGAATTGGCAGCCGGCGCGGATAGCCCCCGCACCGATGGCCTCATTCCCACGCATAAGGGTTTTTTCCGATAGCTTCGAAAAATTGATCTCAGACATTCTCCTATTATCTCCTGATCGGTTGCCGGCCGGCTGTCGGGAAGGGCAGCGACGTGGATCCTTCTTGTCATTAATTGTATCTTCGCCAAAAGTCAAGTGACCGAAATCCGATATTAGCCGGGGTGTGCCTTATTTATGCTAATACGGGGTTTAATAGCCCAAAGCTATTGCAGGCCTAAAGGCATCAACCCCTGCTTTCAGCAACCCAGATTCGTAATCGATATAGATAGCCGCCGGACGGGAAAAATTTCCCAACATGCCCGGCTCTTCCTCTACAACCGTAATTTCATGTCCCAACCTTCTCAGTTCCTCTATCGTGTCCGGCGGCAAGCGAGAATCCACCAGCGTTTGTTTGGTGCTTGCGTCAATGGAGGGCTGAATTATGGCCTCCTGAGGCCCCATGCCGAAAATGACAACGTTGTTCACGACCTGAACGGCGCGATTTATGATGCGACGACCGCCGGGGGCGCCATAGGAGAGAATAGGGCGCCCGCCGCGAAATATCATTAACGGAGACATGCTGCCGATGGAACGCTTCCACCCCTCTATAGAGTTCGCAAATCCTGGTTTGGCAATGAACAGAGACATGCCCCCTGTTAAATAGACCCCAGCGGACGGCACATTAGCACCGGCAATAAAAGGACCTGTGTGGGTGCAGGTAACGACGTTTCGATCCTTATCAACGACGTTAATGTGTGCCGTATCCCCTTTATAGGTATCTATCGCAGGTTGATATTGCGACTCCGGGGAGGGTAATGGGTCGAATTTCCAGGGATCGTGTATTGCTCTTTCCATATAATACATCCACGGCTCTTTCTCAAGGCCTAGGCCTACACCGCTGCCTCTTAAATCCACTTGTTCCGCCAACTCCTTAGCATATTGAGAAGATAATAGCCCTTTTAGGGGGACTGGCGTATACTCCCAGTCGCCCAAATAACGGTGCCGATCCGCAAACGTGTGGCGCGCGGATTGAATAAACAGGTTCAGATACTCTGCGGTGTTATGGCCTATAGCATCCAAGGCGAACAAATCAAGAATTCTGAACATCTGAAGATTGGTTACACCTCCACAAGGTGCAGGAATGGTCATAACACGGTATTCCTTGAAAGGTACCGAGAGTGGATCAGAAATGTCCGGCTCATAATCTTCCAGATCCTGCTTGGTGAGAATACCACCATTCTTTCGCATGAATGCATCGATCGCATCTGCAACTTCACCTCGGTACATACCATCGGGTCCATATCGTGCAATGCGTTTCAACAATTCGCCAAGATCACGCTGAATGATTTTTTCACCGGGTTTGGGATAGCTCCTTGGAGGGTGCCCCCCAGGAAGCCACATGCTGGCCAAATATGGATCCTCGCTGAAGGCATCGAACATATTTGCAGCATAAAGGGTTAGATGCCAATTGCTCTCGAAGCCTTCTGAAGCGAGATGGATTGCAGGCTCCAACAGTTCCTCCAGGGGTAAGCTGCCGTATCGCTGGTGTGCCGCGCATATCCCCGCGCATAGCGTCGGAACGGTTACGGACAGAGGTCCTTGGTTATTTGCATTTCCTTCAACGTCGAAGTAAAGGCTGGTAAACCCTCCGCGTTGAACTCCAGCCCGTTTCTTTTCGTGATGATCAGGATCCAGGACGCAGTACATTTCGGGATGTGCGTTCCTCGGGGCGCGGCAGGTAAAGTCAACAGAAACCGTCTTGCCTTCCTTGGCCAAATACACAAGCATGTGGCCCATCCCTCCGATATTTGCCATATAGGGCTCGATCACCACATTGCAGAAGATCATGGCAACCGCAGCGTCCACGGCATTTCCACCCTTTTTGAGCATTTCTAAGCCAGCCTCCGCAGAGGGAGGATGCATTGCCGTTACCATTCCATTTTGGGTTACTGCTTCTTCTTTTCCCGGTTTCCAGGTGCTTCGATGCACGTACGGCATATCATTCTTTTGGCGTTCTTTATTCCTATCGATCATCAACGCTCTCCTTCATATAACTCTTTTTATGTCGTTCATCACAAGAAAAGTTCGAATCCTATGATTTCTCTTTCTTGACAACAGTGACCCCTAATGTCTTCTCCCACACCTTAATCATCGCGCCCTTGTTCTCTGTTCCAAGCCCCTGGCACAAGGCCATCTGATATGTGTTCATTGCGGCCAATGTCACCGGCAACGGGATTTGCTGTTCGCTAGCCAACTCTATCGCATTACGGAAATCCTTATACGCACTTTTCATTGGATAACCGGATGTGAAGTTTCTGTCGAGTACGAGAGAGGAAAACACATCAAATCCATAGCTCTGACCTGAGCCTTTCCGGACCAGAGAGCACAACTTTTCCGGGTCGAGCCCCATTTTCATGGCCATAGGGAGAATCTCGGCCATTGCGGCACAGGAGATATTATAGAGGATATTGTTGGTCATTTTCGCCAATTGACCATTTCCCGAGGCCCCAAGGTAAACGATTGTTTCTCCCATGGCTTCCAAGAGGGGATAGATTGTCCGATAACTATTTTCGTCACCGCTTGCCATTATGGTCAAGGTCCCTTCCTTGGCGCCTTTTTCCATGCCTGATACAGGCGTATCCAGGAAATAGACATCCTGTTTGCTCAGGGTCGCTGTGACCTGCCTTGCAAAAAGCGGGCTCGTAGTGCTGCAGTCGATGATGATATCGCCTGCCATAAGGCTGTCTTTCAATCCGTTCGCGCCAAAGAGCACGGATTCTACCACGGCCGAGTCAGGGAGGCTGAGTATGAACCTATTGCATTGATGTCCAATCTCGGTGAGATCACGGGAAGGTTCGACACCGTGGTTGGCTACATCTTCCATCGCTTCTTTCCTGATGTCATAGGCCCGGAGCTTAAACTCATTTTTTAAGATGTTCAGCGCCATCCATTTCCCCATCTCACCAAGGCCGATAAACCCCACGTCTTTTTTCATGTGCTCTCTCCTGTGCGGAGGATAGAATCTCTTAGAATACCCTTATTCCAACCCACATGCATATATCATCCCTCACTTATCATTGATCCTGCCGGCCCTGCTGCGGTCAAAATTCTGTCCTTGTATGCCGGGTTTAAAGAGAGGATGGATCGTGCCTCCTGAGGCGTTGCAATATCCCGGCCTACTTCCCGTGCGATGCGAACAATCTTTTCAACTAAAATTACATTTGAAGCTTGCGAACCATCAGGCATAGTCAGATTGTCTTCAAGCCCGACGCGTACATGACCTCCCATGACTATCGCGGCGGCGGAAAGAGGAATTTCGGCACTCCCAATGCCTGCCACGGTCCATGTTGAACCGGAAGGAATGCTTTCAGAAAGAAACTGTAGGTTTTTTACGGTTCCCGGCATAGAACCCGGAACCCCCAGCACAAAGTCAAAATGGAAGGGGGCCTTTAGAAAGCCCTTCTTTTGCAGAAATAGGGCGTTATTTATCATTCCCGTTTCAAACACCTCGATCTCCGGTTTCACGCCCGTATCTTGGAATACTTCGGCCAGATAGGTAATAAATTGAGGAGCATTTTCATAAATAATACCAGGCATGTTATTGGACCCGGTAGTAAAAGAGCCCATCTCGGGAAGCAACCGGATCGGATTTGCCCTTGCTTCCCAATCCTTGCCGGCGCGCCCCCCTGTCGATAGCTGGATAATTACATCCGGTGCAATCTCTTTGATTTTCCTTACGTTTTTTTTGTAAGCAGAGATATCAAGGGTAGGCAGCCCTGAGGAATCCCTTGCGTGTACATGAAAAAGCGTTGCGCCTGCATCCGCGCAGCGGCGCACATCCTGAGCAATTTCATTCGGTGATACGGGAACATTCTTGTTCATTTCCTTGTTTGGGACATTTCCTGTCAATGCTACGGTAATAATCAACTTTTCCATTAGAAACTCCACTACTATTGGTTAATACCACACCTATTATCAGCGCGAGACCTACGCCTTTTCTTTGTAGTCACGCACAAGACTCATCAGAGGAATGATGAACAAAAAGTATGGAGCAGAGCATCGAAAGCCCTGATCAGCTTATAATCTTTTTAGAAGCATACCATTTTAGCGCCCCATACACGAGGTGCTTGCGTCAGAGCCCTCTGATCTTCCTGACCCTCCAACACCTCACCCAGTGGCTTGGCGAGACCTCCTCAAAGCGCGGCGGAGGTTCTTGAGCGCATTTTTCAATGGAATATGGGCAGCGGGTGTTGAAATGGCATCCCGGCGGCGGATTAATCGGACTTGGCACATCTCCTTCCAGAATGATTTCCTTGCTGTCTGCAGTCGGGTCCGGGACTGGAGAGGCCGAGATCAATGCCTCGGAATATGGATGATAAGCATGTGCATAAAGATCACGGCTTGAAGCCAGTTCCACTATCCGTCCAAGGTACATGACAGCCACGCGGTCGCTTATATGTTCCACCACGCTTAAATCATGAGATATGAACAGGTAGGTGAGATTCAATTCATTTTGCAAATCATCAAGCAAGTTAAGGACTTGAGATTGTATTGAAACATCCAATGCAGATAACGGCTCATCGCATATGATCAACTCGGGATTTAGGGCCAAGGATCTCGAAATTCCAACTCTCTGGCGCTGCCCCCCGCTTAGCTCATGGGGATATCGGTCATAATGCTCCGGCCGAAGCCCTACCAAGTCCATAAGCCTCAGCACCTGCTCCTTTCGCTCCGTTTTATTCCCGATCTTGTGTATTATTAGGGGCTCCCCAATTATTGAGCCCACGGTCTTTCTAGGATTCAAGGAAGAATAGGGGTCTTGGAAGATGCACTGAACTTTCTTTCTTACAAGTTGAACCATATCTTTGCCGCTCCCAAGGATATCTTTTCCATCCAGTACTATCTCTCCCCCTGTCGCTTCCTCAAGACATAGGATAAGCCTTCCAACAGTCGTTTTTCCGCATCCGCTCTCACCAACCAAACCCAGCGTCTCACCGGCGTATATGCAGAAATCGACGCCGTCCACTGCCTTGACCCACCCAACAGGGCGAGAAAAAACGCCGCCTTTAATGGGAAAATATTTCTTTAAGCCTTTAATCTCGATCAGTGGCTTATCATTTTTCACTATGACTCGTCCCACCATCGCAAAGTTCTTTCGACGGGGCTGGGGCCAACCAACACCGGACGAGATGGTCGCCCCCTGTCCCAGTAGATACAGTAGCCAGAGGCGGCTGTTGTTTCCTGCACAGGTCAAGAACCTCCATGCACCGATTGCTGAACCTACATCCTTCCGGCAGGTGCGTAAGGTTCGGTACGATGCCCTTGATCGTGCTGAGTCTTGCCTTCTTCCCCCCAGCGCGACTCATTCTTGGAATCGACCCTAAAAGCCCTCTTGTATATGGATGGAGAGGATTGGCGAACAAAGACCGCACGTCGGTACTTTCGACTATGGAGCCTGCATACATAACGCACACATTCCGCGCCATTTTTGCAATTACGCCCAAATCGTGGGTAATGAGCAGAATCGAGGTTGCGAACTCCTCTTTCAATCGGTTCATCAATGCCAGGATCTGAGCCTGTATGGTTACATCCAGGGCAGTAGTCGGCTCATCTGCAAGCATCAATTTTGGATTGCATGAGAGGGCCATGGCAATCATTACACGTTGCCTCATCCCGCCGCTCATCTGATGTGGGTACTCCTTGACTCTTTTCTCGGGTGAAGGAATTCCTACTTTGGCGAGCATCTCGACGGATCGCTCCCAGGCTTCTTTTCTGGACACCTTCTTGTGATGCATGATAGGTCCCGCGATCTGTTTGCCCACCTGAAACACGGGATTCAGAGAGGTCATCGGTTCCTGAAATATCATGGATATCTCATTGCCACGTATGTCCCTCATGTCCGATTCAGGCAGGCTTAGCAAATCACCCCGCCCGGTTAGGTGAATCTCACCGCCCACAATCCTTCCTGGCGGCTGGGGAATCAATCGCATAATGGAAAGCGCGGTTATGCTCTTGCCGCATCCCGACTCCCCAACAACGCCGAGGGTCTCCCCCATGCGAAGGGTCAGCGATACATCGTCAACTGCACGCGCAATCCCGCCGCTGGCGGCAAAATAGGTCTTGAGGCCCCTTATTTTGAGAAGTTCACTATTCTCTTGTCTGTTTTCGGTTACCATACGGATCATTTTCGCTTAAGTCGTCGGAAACCCTCTCATTACTTGACGTTCTGTGTGTGGGTCCAAAGCATCGCGGAGTTCGTCGCCCAACATGTTAAATGACAAGATGATCAAAGCAATGACAACTCCGGGAATCACAGATACTGCCCACGACATATAGATATATTGCTTCCCCTCGTTAATCATTCCTCCCCAGGTCGGCGTGGGCGGCTGGACGCCAAGGCCTAAAAAGCTTAGCGTGGCCTCCAAAAGGATCATGCGTGCGAGTTCAAAGGTCGCGAACACGATGAGTGGCGAAAGGCAGTTGAGCAGGATATGGTGTATCATCACCCTGTATGTGCTTGCACCAATGGAATGGGCTGCGTCTACATAGCCTTCCTCTTTGACGGAGAGCACTGAGGCTCGGACAATGCGTGCAAATCGGGGCCATCCTGAGATCCCCATCACCACGATTAAATTGAAAAGGGAAGGACCGACAGCGGCCACTATTGCGAGGGCCATCAATATTACGGGAAAAGCGAGTTGTATGTCGATCAGCCGCATAATCAAGAGGTCTGTTTTACGGCCATAATATCCGGCCAGCAATCCTGCGGCTACACCAAGTGAAGCGGCCACGGCCACGGCCACACCGGAAATCAGCAAGGAGATCCTCGCCCCAAGTATGATGCGTGACAAAATGTCCCGACCAAGCTGATCGGTGCCGAGGTAGTATCCCGGGGCACTTCCCTCGAACCCAACGGGAGGCTTCAACCTTCGCGAAAGATCCTGCTCATAAGGATCTTTCGGCGCGAGCCATCCCGGAAAGAGTGCACATACCAATGCTATGAAAATGAGCAGCGCGCTTAATATGGCAAGCTTACTGCTTAAAATCTTTTGTGAGAACGCTCGAAGCCTCTTTTTGAAGTTCTCATTTCGCATCTTCTGCATGACATGCCCATGAACTAACGCGCGTGTGAAGTCATTTGTAGCTGATCCTTGGGTCTAGAACCCCATAGAGAATATCGACAATCAGATTAATGAGGACAAAAACCGTCGCGGAAAGAAAAACAATAGCCTGTACCACAGGAAAATCTCTAGCGTAAATGGACTGAACCGCAAGCCGCCCTATTCCAGGCCAAGAAAATACCGTTTCAATGACCACCACTCCGCCCATGAGGAATCCGGCCATGAGAGCAATAACAGTGACTACAGGGATGAGGGCATTCCTGACCGCATGGATGATCACCACGCTGAGCTCATGAAGACCCATTGCACGCGCAGTGCGGATATAATCATGCCTCAGTATATCCAGCATTGTTGATCGGGTAACTCTGGCAAGCAGTGCCATCATATAGGCCCCCAGAGAAAAGGCGGGGAGTACAAGGTTTTTCCAACTTCCTATGCCACCGCTCGGGAAAAGCCTTAAGCCTTGTGAAAAAACGATGATTAATAAAAGGCCCAGATAAAAGTTCGGCACGGCCTGACCGATCAACGAAAAAGAGCGCACAATTCCGTCCAAGGCGCCTCTCGGTCGATAGGCAGCGATCACACCGGCCGGTACCCCGAGAAGTACGGCAAGGGCCAGCGAGCTTAAGGCAAGCTGAGCAGTTGCCGCCAAGCGCTCAGCCACAAGGTGACCCGCCGGCTGATCGAATCGCAAAGATGTGCCGAAATCCCCCCGCACAATATTGGCACAGAATCTGTAATATTGGACCCATAAAGGCTTATCAAGTCCATGTTTGTGGCGGAATGCCTGCCGAGCCTCTTCTGTGGCGTCAATCGGCATTATTACATCGGTAGGATCGCCGCTTAGATAAACCAAGAAAAAGGAAAAGAGTGAAATCCCGATAAGCACAGGGATTGAAAGCAGCAACCTTCTGACAATATACTGAAACATAAATCTCTTTTCCCGCCGCTAAACGGCAACCCTACCGAGTAAGATACGTGCGGTACGAAAACGAATAGTGGGCGCTCTGCTCTCCTTCTTGCTGCACGGCGCCGAAGGTGCGAGAGCCTTACTCTTCCAGAGCAATGCCGTAGAGGAAAATCCTCTGATCCCCCGTCGCTTTCCAGTTCTTCAGCCTTTTGGTTGAACCATAAAAGTCTACGCCTTGGAACAGAAATATTACCGCGGCGTCGTCGTGCATGATCTGCGTAGCCTCTTGGTAGATCTTCTCGCGCTTCTTTACATCTATCTCCACAGCTCCAGTATCGATGAGCTGATCGAGTTTAGGATTCTGATAATAGGAGTATCTCCAGTCGGAACGGTACTGGAAAAACATAATGTGAGGATCCGGCCCCAGTAAGCCGGTATAGCACATGGGTGCACACTCGCGGGCCATAACCTGCCGGATATACTCTCCAGCTTCGAGGGAGGTTCTTTTGCATTTCACCCCAATCTTTTCCAACATGCCGGCTACCGCCTCAGCGACTTCCCGGTCTTGAGCGTATCGGCCTGTAGGGAACTTAAAGTCGACTTCGAAACCATTGGGGTAGCCAGCTTCAACAAGCAAACTTTTGGCCTTCGCAGGATCATAACTATAAGGCTTCAGATTCGGGTTAAAACCGAGTTGTCCTTCATAAAGTAACTGGCCTTGAAGAGGTTTAGCCTGACCCAAGAAAAGCTCATTGATAATGCTTTGCTTGTCTACAGCGTAATTCATTGCGCGTCGCACCCTTACATCATGGAGGGGACCGGGATGCTTTTCCAGGGAGGAGAGAAGTACCTGATATATTCGCTGGCTGGAACCACTGATCAATTCAACATTGGGATCTCTTGCAAGGCGAAGAGATGAGGGTACAGACATGTTCGCAATGAGGTCATACTCCCCTGTCTCCAAACCTGCGGCTCTTGACATATCATCAGGCACCGGTTTCCAAATCACTCGATCAATTCCCTTTGGCGATTCCCCCCAATAGTTTTCATTTTTATCCATGACGATTCGATCATCTTTTTTCCATTCAACGAATTTAAAGGGGCCGGTTCCTACGGGTTTTTGAGCGAACCCTTCTTTTCCGACCTCTTTCCAATATTTGGGTGGAACTACGGATGACCGATAAAGCGTAAGCAGCAATGGGGGATAGGGTTTCACTGTGTGGACATTGATCGTATAGTCATCGACCTTTTCGAAACTTTTTAATGCTACGGTCCACTGAGAGTACCGGGGCGCAATGTCTTTGTCGCTGACCAACTCAAGGCTAAACTTTGCAGCATCGGCGTTAAACGGCTCGCCATTGTGAAAAAAAACCCCCTTTCTTAGTTTGAGCTGAAGCGTTGTATCATCTTTCCAGGTCCAACTCTCAGCAAGTAAAGGCTCCATCTTATTGGTTCTCGGATCCGTCCACATGAAAGATTCAGTAATAGCTCCTGACACATTAAGTTCCCATGATGAAAGCGAATCATTAGGCCACAGGCTGGTTGGGTCGGCACCTTGAGCAATGATCAGTGTGCGCTCCCTTGTAGCGGCGCTAACATCGATAAAAGTCAATGAAATGCCAACAATGACGGATGCAACAACAAACAGCATTCGGGTTCTTCTCTTCATGGCTTTCTCCTCCTTTTTTTTGTGTTACCTATTTATGGACCACCGTTCACCTGCCGCTCTGATCACAGCCGCTTAGATAAATCAGGCGACTTCACATCAGATATAGTTGGCACACACCTAAAATTCGCCCAAGAAGTAATTCCCGTTTCCGTCTTGGCCTTGCGCAGTATTGCGCTCTTGGCCGTTGCGTTCAATGTTTGAAGTGGTCGCTTGCATTTGCTTCTTACAGATCTGGTTGCCCTTTTCGCATGAAAGGCAACAAGGATTGTAAGGCCTACCAAATCATGGATCTATTTTGTTCTTCCGTGAGGTTAACATTTAGAGAATCCCCCCCTCGCTGAGTGGTTTGTTTTCCAGAATTCTTTGGGGGCTGAAGGCGGACAGATCCAGGGCTGGATCAAGTCCCAAGATCAGCTCTGAGATGTAGCGACCCACAGCGGGACCCTGTTGGAGGCCGTGGCCAGAGAAACCGTTGGCAAGATAAAAACCCTCGAGTTCGGGCCACTCCCCCAAAATGGCATTGTGGTCCAGAGTGTTCACGGCATAGAGACCGGCCCAGCCCCTTACAACTTTCAACGTGTCAAATGCGGGCACAAATTCGGCCAATTCGGGCCACAGGAGCTCGGTGAATCGTTTGTCGTCCCAGGTGAAGCTAAAACCTACGGGATCATCATCCATCGACTTGCCCAAAAGAAGCAAGTTCCCGATCTCCGTTCTGAAGTAAAGCCCCGATGGAAGGACCGTTAACGTCAAAGGGGCTTCAGGCTTTATTTTCGTATCCAAGGCAAAAATCTGGCGTTTTACCGGAATAACGGGGATCTCCACCCCTGCCGTTTTCGCAACTTGAGCCGCCCAAGCGCCTGAACAATTGACAATCTTGCTGGAGATCAAGTCGGACCCGGAAGCCAAGCGGACGCCCGAAACCATGCGCCTTGTCTTCAATATCGCAGTTACCTCGTCGGCGATGAACGTCGCGCCCAGGGATTTGGCCTTGGCCTTGTAGCCCATGAGCACTGCATGGGCATCCAAGTGCCCGTCCTCGGGGCCGAAGGTTCCCGCAGAAAAAGGTGAAACGTCATACAGGGGAAAGCGCTTCATAATTTCCTTCGGAGACCACCACTCAACCTGGCAGCTTAGGGATTTCTGCAGTTCAAACGCTTTCCTGGCATGCGTTATCCCTGCTTCATCCACCAAGAAAAGATTTCCCTCGTGGCGAAAGGCGATATGGGGTCTTTCATCGTCAACGGCCATTTCTTGTTCAAAGCGATCCAGCGCTTCAAAAGCATACTGGGAGATCTGAACGTTTTCTTTGAGGCTGAATTGGATTCGGACGTTTGCCATGGATAGGGTGGTGGCGGCCCTGGTGTAGGTAGGGTCTCTTTCCACCACGGCGACCTTGAGATTGTGATCATTTTTCAGGAGATGGTAGGCCGTGGCACTTCCCATGATTCCACCGCCGACCAGGATGACGTCGTAGATGTTGTCCTTCTGCGCTCTTCTCATTCTCCGCCGTTCCGGCTAATGTCCCGGGTTGGCTGCGAGAATCCTAAACAAATGCCGGGGAGGGCGCGGGACGCTCGAGACGATCCGGGGCAAGGATGAAATTAACTTCACTGCTTTACGAACCAATTTCATTTAAAAACCTTAAATCAAAAATGCACGCACAAGGCTGCGTTGCGTCTTTCTTCTGTAAGTCAAAAATGGAATATGTAGAAGTCCCTTTTCGTCCTGCTTCGTAGGCTGCGTGAGCATCCTGCAGGCAATTCATAGATTTGACTATTTGCCCGCAATCTTAAATGTAAAAAAGCAGACTTCAAAAAAGCCGAGTCGGTTGTTTTTCAGTCATGAGCGTCCGTGTTGGAAGATACGAAAAAACCTATTATGACTTGCTGAATATTGTCAAGTAAAAACTTAGCATTGTCGACAATAGCAGTTTTCGGTTGACAAGATGAATTCACGTACAATATTCTAGTTTGCCGGTCGGGGATAATAAGCTGCCGGGCAGAAACGTGCACG